>Ga0172372_10010041_pt1 | contig 12204 bp, 10 predicted proteins | sample LakKiv5m_2_FD_114544 | JGI IMG/M metagenome (GOLD analysis project Ga0172372, IMG submission 114544) | Freshwater microbial communities from Kabuno Bay, South-Kivu, Congo - kab_092012_9.5m | ecosystem: Environmental > Aquatic > Freshwater > Lake | place: Democratic Republic of the Congo...
TCTTCCTATAGAGCCGTCGTAGACTACGACGTTGATAGGACGGGTGTGGAAGCGTGGTAACACGTTAAGCTTACCGTTACTAATAGCTCAATTGGCTTGATTTATGCACTGAAAAAATTTTTATTATATTACTGAAATTTCAATTAAACTTTTTATTTTTTTTTTGTATTTTCTTAAATTAAATCTAAATAATAACAAAACTTAAATTAATTAAAAGTTACTAATGAGTTCTAGTCCATCACTTACAATTGTCCTTTTCGGTAGAAATGATGATTATAATGGAAATTATAAATATCGATTATTTACGTGTTTGAAATTTTTAGAAAAATCTATAATAAAGAATAAATTACAAAAAAGAGTTCATATCAATTTTATTGATTGGAATTCAGACAAGCCTTTTTCAAAAGAAAAAATTTTTCCAAAAAAAATTTTAAAAAATATAAACCTGTATACTTTATCTCCTGAAGTTTTAAAAAAAAATGGTTTTATTGAAAGGTTTAATATTCAGTTGTGTTGTAACTATGGAGTCAGAAGAGCTAAAGATGATTATATCTTGTATACAAATACAGATATTTTGATTAGCGAACATTTTTTAAAGAATTTATTTAATCTTATCGACGATTATAGAAAACATTCAATAAAATTTGATAAAAATTCTCTTTTAATAATTCCTAGAAAATTTATACCGCCATATGTAACTGAAACTGAACTAGATTCAGATGATTTAGAGAAATATATTTATCATTCATCAAGATTTTTTAAAGAAGCAGGTAAAATTTCCGGTGTTTGTGCTGGTCTAGGGGGGATTTTTGGGGAAAAGAAAATATGGCATAAACTTCAGGGGTTTAAGGAAGATGAAATGAGAGGGCATGGATGGAATGATGTTGAGTTAGGGATAAATGCTCTTAAGAAAGGAAAATTAATTGATCTAGATTTTTTCGGGCTATATTTATACGATCTTCAACAAAGTCAAATTTTAAAAAAAAATATTAATACAAATAAATACCAATTAAGAAAACAACCTAACCTTAATTGGGGATTGTCAACATTAAATGTTGATCCAATAAATCCTTCATTATTCTGTAATAATATCAAATCGAAAAAAAATAATAGCATTTTATCGAATAAAATTAGTTTTTTTGAAATTTTTAAAGCACTGATTTTCTCATCTATAACCAATTATCAATATGCGATACTGATTTTAAAATTAATATTGATTAGAAAAGAAAAAATAATAAATTTTTTTATAAAGACAGATGATTTTAGGGTTATAGAATTTTTGTATTATCTTTGCAGTCATTCATTCATAAATTATTTTATGAGTTCCGAAGCGTCTAAATCATTTAGTCAAAAATATTTAAGATTTCATTATAGGCTAATAAAAAATCCTAGAAAAAATATTTTTAAACCATATATCGATACTAATTTTAATGAAAAATTCATTAACAAAAGTTTAATACTTTTTAATAACTCAATTCCTAATGTTTTTATCAATCTAAAACCAAATAAATTAATTCATAAAAATAATTTTTATTATAAAAGAAAAAAAAATTTAAAATTTAACACTATGAATAACTTATTATTTGCCGTTTGTTTTGTGAACTATATCAATACTTTTATACAAAAATTATACTATCAAATTAAAAAAATTATAAAACTTGCTTTAAAATAAAATGAATAACTAATAATGAATATAAATAAAAAATATAGATTAATACTTCTATCCTTACCTATTTCATCGTTATTTATAAAATCATATTTAAAAAATTCCGATCAAAGATATGAAAATATTTTTATTTATACAACGCCCAAAAGCAATTTTACGAAATTAAATTTTAAAGACTCCGAAAATTATAAATTATGCCGCTTACCATTTAAAAATAATGAAGGTAGGTTTCTAAGATATGATCTTGATTTTAATATTAGTAATTTGAAAAGTTTTTTTTTTTTTAATAAACCACAAAGAAAAAAATATTTTAATGAAGTAAAAAATTTTAAAAAATTTCTTTTAAAAAATAGGATTAATTTAGATAATGTTTTTGAAATTAATTATGGATGGCCTAACCTTGCATATTTAGCATTTAATATATTTTCAAAAAAAATTGTTTATAATAAATTTGAACATGGATGTGGTGATATAAGAAATACAATACAGCTAAATATTTTAATATATCGTCTCAAGTATTATATAAATAATTTTTTTTTTTTAAACTTTGTTAATTATCCTCTAATATATAATTATACAATTTTTTTTAATGAAATTAAAAAAATTATTGGCGATCTAAAAAATATAAAAAAAATTAGTACTACAAATGTAAAAAAAGAAATCAAATTTATTCAAAATAAAATTACTTTAAAAAAAAAACCAGAAACTGGAAAGTGCATAATAATAATGATTGATTACTTAGATGTAAAAAGCTTTAATGATAAAAATCAAATTATGGCGTATTTTAATTCTCTATTTTTAGAAATTTTTAAAAATAAAAATATTTTAATAAATAAAAAAAAAATAAAAAATATATACATTAAATCTAAAATTCATTCTTCAATTAAATTATTTAGCAAGGACATTATTATTGTATTTAAGGAAATTTTTGGAAAAAAACTAAATCTTTTATTTTTAGAAAATTATATTAATTTAAATTATAATGTGGAATATATATTAAAACTTTTTAATTGTGTGACGATTTTAAGTAGCTTTTCGCAAGGACAATTTAATTCTGCAAAGGTTTTTAAGTTTAAAAATTACATGATTGATAAATGGTACTTAAATTACTGGAAATCAGCTCAAAAAATAGATTTAATTCATGTAGATTACAAATGGTTGTTTGATTTCTTTTTTAAAAGATATAAATGCGCTTTTAAAAATATATTACCAACTAGGCTATGATAATGAATAAATCAAAACGAATTTTTCTTGCTGGTCATAACGGTTTAGTAGGTAACGCTGTCTTAAATAAACTCAGAAAGGAAGGTTTTAAAAATATTATTACAAGAAATAAAAAAAATTTAGATTTATTGAATCAAAAAAAAGTTGATATTTTTTTTAAGGAAAATAAAATTAATGCAGTAGTTTTTTGCGCTGGATTTGTTGGAGGTATCGGAGCAACCTCTGTTATGCCAGTCGAATTTTCAACATTAAACTTGCGTATGTTTTTAAACACGATTGAAGCATCATTCAATAATAATGTGGACGTTTTTATTAATTTAGGAAGTGCATGTATATATCCAACAAGTATTAGAGGAGATTTGAAAGAAGAAGATTTGTTAACTGACAAATTGGAGCCAACTAATGAAGCGTACTCGATTGCTAAAATTTCTTCATTAAAAATTTGTAATTTTTACAAAAAACAACATAATAAAAATTATTTTAGTTTAATGCCAGCTAATATTTTTGGTGAAAATGACAATTATAATTTAAAAACTTCGCATGTTGTTCCGGCTTTAATAAGAAAATTTTTTGAAGCAAAAAAAAATAATAGTAAAAATTTAATCATCTGGGGAGATGGAAAGCCTATTAGAGATTTATTTTACTCCCATGATTTAGCCGATGCAATATTATTTTGCTTAAAAAATTATAAAAAGCAAATATTTTTAAAGTATGTAAATAAAAATGGATTTCTTAACGTAGGGACAGGTAATGGAGTTCAGATTAAAGAAATAGTAAGTTTATTAAAAAATATATCGGGTTTTAAAGGCAAGATTATTTATGACTCCAGGAGCTCAATTAATGGAATGAAAAGAAGGGTTGTTAATATTTCAAAAATAAAAAAATTAGGATGGAAACCAAATCATAATTTTGAACAAGCTCTAAAAAAAGTCTATGAATTTTATTCCGATAATTATGCAAAATTAAAACATTAATGCAGGATTGTCTTAGTAAATATAAGAAGGATATATTTTCGCAGCATGGGGACGATGGTATTATTGAGGAAATTTTTAATCGATTAGAATCAAAAATACAAATAAAAAAATTTTTTTGTGAATTTGGAGCGTGGGATGGAGTGTATTTATCTAATACTTATAATTTATATAAAAATAAAAATTATAAAGGAGTCCTAATAGAGCCCAACAAATTAAGATATCATAAACTTTGCAATAATATACCTGATAAAAGGATAATTAAAATTAATAGCTTTGTATCATTTGAAGGACTTAATACATTAGAGGATATATTAAAACAAAATCAAATTTCATTGCAATTTGATTTTTTATCAATTGATGTGGATGGTTGCGATTATTATATTCTTGAAAGTATAAAAAATATTGATGTAAAAATAGTTTGTGTTGAATTTAATCCAACAATTCCTAATGAAGTCGAATTTATCCAAAAAAAAAACTTTGCATATAAACAGGGTTGTTCAGCATTATCTTTAAATAAATTAGCTAACAGAATGGGGTATGATTTAATTGCAGCAACATACAATAATCTATTTTTTTCAAAGCAAAATTTAACAAGCTACATTATTAAAAATAAACCACAGTTAAGTGAAATTAGAAATGATCAAAACTTTAAGAATTATGTATTTTATGGTTATGATGGAACGATAATTACTTCTAAATTAATAAGTTTACCATGGCATGGTATTGAAAAAACTGATTTAAATATTTTACCAAAATTTTTGAGAAAATATCCTTCAGAATATAATTTTTTTCAAAAAATTTATTTTTATTGTCTAAAGTTCTTTCTCAAGCCAAAAAAATATTTAAGTAATTTAGGAAAATATTTGCTTTTATTTTTATCTAAATTCTAAATTTTATGTAGGAATATTTAGTTATCATTTCTGCAAGGAATGAAATCAATAAGATTAGAAAGTATAAATTTTTTATAAATATTAATGTAATCGTTAAATATGCTTAAAAAAAAAAAAAACCTAAAAAGACCAGCTTTATTCTTGGATAGAGATGGAGTAATTAACAAAGATTGTGGTTTTGTTTATAAAATTAAGGATCTTATTTATGAAAAAAAAATTTTTAAAATAGTAAGACATTATTATGAAAGAAATTTTTTAATTATTATTATTTCAAATCAATCTGGCATTGGTAGAAAAATTTATACGGAAAAATTGTTGGATAAATTTAATAATAAAATTAAAAAAGATTTCTTGAGCAAAAAAATTTTAATATCTGACGTTTATATTTGTCCACATCATCCTAATGACAACTGCAAATGTCGCAAACCCCAGCCAACCATGATTAATGAAGCAATTAAAGATTGGAATATTGATAGGAGTAAGAGCCTCATGATTGGGGATAAATTTTCAGATTATGAAGCTGCGAAAAAAGCGAGAATAAATTTTTTTTATAAAGAAAAAATTGAAACATATTTTTGATTTATATTTTGTGTATTAAAATTTCGCACAATTATATTTTAAATAATGTAACTGACAATTTGGTTGAAAATAGAGACCTTTGCTGAAGAATAAAATAAAACTAGTAATTTGGTCCGGTTTAGTTATAGGTAGTAAAGTAGCTCAATATATTCAGTTGAATTTTTTATTCAAAATATTTCTATATAATTAAAGAATATTTTAATCTTTAATTATTTTTTTATTTTTAACAAATATAATCTCGTCACAATTATTCAATACTTTTTGGTCATGCGATATTACAATAATTGTAATTTTTTCTTTTAATTGTTTAATAAGTTTAATAAATAAATTTGTATTTTCTGAGTCTAGATTACTAGTTGGTTCATCAAGCACTATAAGATCAACTTCTTTATAAATAGCTCTTGCGATAGCTACCCTTTGTTTTTGACCTCCGCTTAAATTTTTTCCATCTTCGGAGATTATAAAATTATGTTTTAATTTTTTACTATCTATAAAATCTTTTAAATCTACCATATCTAAGCAATTATGAAATTTTTTAATTTTTTTATGGTCTAATTCTTCATCAAAAGTTACATTAAAATAAATCGATTCATTAAAAAGATTAAAATTTTGAGAAACATAACCAACATTATTTAACCAATCATTTGAATTTTCATCATTAATTTTTTTATTATCAACAAAAATAGATCCTCTTTTTGGTTTTAAAATACCCAGCATTAAATCAACCAAAGTTGTTTTGCCTGCCCCAGATTGACCCTTGATTCCAATTAAGGTTTTAGCTTTAATAGTTATATTGATATTCTCTAGTACCGTGTTTTCGCTGTTTGGGTAGGCAAATTGAACATCTTTAAACAAAATTTTTTCTCTAAACCTAAGTTTTTTGTTACTATCTTTTCTCTTAAAATTTTGTACAAAAACACGTTTTTCATTAAAAACTGATACTATTGTTTTTGTGTGAAATTTAAGGGTTGTAATTGATTGAAACATTGAATTGAATGCCGGCAGTAATTTTATTGTTGCAAATCCAAATACACCTACCAAAGCAAGGTAATCCTCAATATTTTGAGAATTATAAATAAGATAAATTATAAATAATATTATTGATATAAAAATTAATATTTCAAAAAAAAATCTTGGTATAGTAGAAAATATTAAATATTTAGATTTAGAATCTGAAAAATCTAGAGTTAATTTTTTAAATTTATTAGATTGAACATTAATTTGATTAAATAATTTTATTTCACGAATGCCGATAAAACTTTCATGAATTATTTTTGTTTTATCATTATTAGATTTTTCGATAACACCACCAAGATTAATAATTTTTTTTTTTGTAACGTGAATTATTACAAAATAAATTATTGATAAACATAAGCCTATAATAATAGTAAAATCAAAATTTATAAATGCTAGGCATAAAATGATAGAAATAGTAATAATAAATCTTGATATCAAATTTAAAAATGAAATAAGCACTCCATCAATTAAATACATAAGTTCATAATTAATTACTTTAGAGATATAAGAATTATCTTTTGATAAAAAAAAAGGAAAGTCTTGTTTTAAATAATTTTTAAAAAAAAATAAATTAATTTCATAATACTTTTTATAAATATATTTAAAAACAGAATAATTATAAAATATATTAAGAAAAGTCAGTATTATTAAAAAAGAAATTAATAACAAACCAAATAGTATTAAAAAATTTTGCATCGAAAAACCAAACGTAAGAAATATTTTGTTAAGAAATAAGTTATTATGTATTAAATCTGGTTTTGAAACTAATGTAATAAATGGAAAAATTGATATCAATCCTATAGCTTCAAAAAAACCAATAATTGAAGCTCCCAAAATAAGTAAAAAGAATTTTATGTCTTTGGTTAAATTTAGAATAAAATTCAATTTTTTTATTGACGAAAACATTTGTAGTATTTGGATTTATTAAATATATTACAATTTATTTGAAAATAATTACATTTAATACTTTTAATTAAAATAAAAGATTTAATTTAATGAATTAAACTTTATTAAGTGTATATGAAAAATGTGAAAAAATTTATAGTCGTTATACCTGCTAGAATGCACTCAAAAAGACTACATGGTAAACCATTGATAAAAATCGGTGGAATACCAATGATTATTCGAACTTATTTTCAGTGTTTGAAAGTTGTCAATAGTAAATTAATTTATATTGCAACTGATAGTCCAGAAATTAAGAAAGTTTGCAATCTATATGGAGCGCAATGTATTATAACATCCAGAAAATGCCTAACAGGTACTGATAGAGTGGCAGAAATTTCAAAAAAAATTAAAGCAAAATTTTATATCAATGTGCAGGGCGACGAACCATTTTTTAATCCTGCTGACTTAAAAAAAATTATTTTATATGCTAAAAAAAATCCTACAACTATTATAAATGGATATACAAAAATTAATGATAGGGAAAGTTTCGAAAGAACATCTATACCAAAATTAGTTTTTGATAAAAATCAAAACCTTTTATACATATCAAGGGCTCCCATCCCTTCAAATAAAAAAAGAGAATTTAAATTTGGCTGGAGGCAAGTTTGTGCATATTCATTTCCATTTGAGGCACTAAAGTTTTTTTCCAAGTTTAAAAAGAAGACATTTTTAGAAAGTTTAGAGGATATTGAAATCTTAAGATTTATAGAGAATAATATAAAAGTAAAAATGATTAAAATGACAAACAAATCTATTTCAATTGATGAGAAGAAGGATTTGATAAAAGCTAAAATTTATTTACAAAATTAAACCATCTATAATCTAGCTAATTTTCAAAAGAACTACTGATCAACAATTTTTTAATATTTAAAAAAAATTATAAGTTGATGTATAAAAAATTAAGAAAATTTGATTTTTATATTAATATACAAATTTTGATACGAACCATATGTACTTTTTTCGTCCGCCCCTTTAAATGAATTTGCTCCATTAAAATCAAAATATTCTATCCCTTTTTTAAAGCAATTATCAAATAAATAGTCAAACAGATAAACCATTAAACCCTTTTTTTTCCATTCATTTTTTACAAAATTAAACACGAGATGGTGAGAAATTTTATCTTCTAGTATGCAAGCAAAACCTATCAGTTTATTATTATTTTTTTGAAAAATATTAAAACAGTGCCCTGCTCTTTGGCAGATTGAAATCAACTCTTCATATGAGAATTTGTTATTTTTATAATAATCAATAGGAATATTTTCTTTGATTATTTTCATATATTCAGAGTTAGATATTTGTTCATTACAGTTTTTAATATAGAACAAATTGTTTATTTTTTTTATTTTTTTTAGTTGTCTAATTCTTAAATTTCTCCAACTTTTTTTTTCGGAATAACCTTTGATTAAGGCAGTGTATTTTATGTTATATATTATTTTTAAAAAAGTAAATTTTTCAGATAACCAGTAGAAATATCTAATATCTTGATTAATCCAATGTAAATTAAAATTTATCTCTTTATAAATTGATTTAAAATGTAACATAAACAATTCATAAATAAGTAATATTTTATTTATTTTTGAATGTAGAGGTTTTAAATTAATACTGTTTGTAAAATATGGTCCAAAATAATAATAATTCCAAGGTATTACTCCAATATTATCTTGCTCTTTTATTGGCCAAACAGATACAATTTGATTTTCTAAAAAACATCCATAATAAATAATTTTTTTTGAATTGATTAAAAAACTAGGATTATTATATATATTAGACTCATTGCTATTATCCCAAATCTTTTGAGCTAAATTTTCATCTATAATTTTTATATAATTTGGCAAAATATTTTATTATTAATCTACTCTAGGTAATTTGCAAATTTAATGTAAAAAGATTAAAATAAAATGCTAAAAATTAATAAAAACTCCACATTATCAAACTGGAATAAAATTTATAAAACTAATAAACAATTTTCTATTTGGCCCTGGTCTGATTTGGTTTCTTTATCCACAAAATTTTGTAATTTAAAAAAAAATATTGAAGTTTTAGAGATAGGTTGTGGAGTAGGAGCTAATATAAATTTTTTTTTATCTAAAAATTGTAATTATACTGGAATCGATATCAGTTCTTATGCAATAAATTATTTAAAAAAATTTTATAAAAATACAAATGTTAATCTTTTTGACTGTAATTATATTAATTATGATACAAAAAAAAAATATGATTTGATAATTGATAGATGCGCAATTACTTGCGGAAATAATACCTTAGATATAAAGAAGATTCTAAGCAAAATAAATTTTGACTTAAAAAAAAATGGAAAGTTTATTGGTATTGATTGGTACTCTAAAAATACCTCTTTTTTTCAAAGGACAAATAAAAATAAAAATTTTATTTCTTATTATGGTTTAGGAAAAATATATTTTTCAAATTTAGTTGAAATTAAATATTTTTTGAATAAATTTAAGATCTTATATTTACAGGAAAAACATACTTTAAATATATTAGATAAGAAAAAATCAATTTCTTTTTGGTCATTTGTGTGTAAAAAATTCTCATAATTTATTTTATGATTGGTAATAAAATTTATAATTTTGCAAAAAAATTGTGGAAGATAAATAGAAGTATAACCGGAAAAGGACTAAGAGAAACACTAAATCATATAAAAAAAGATTATTTAAAAAATTTAAAAATACATTCTTTGCCCTCTGGAAAAAAAGTTTTTGATTGGATTATACCTGACGAATGGGATGTGGATGAAGCATACATTGTAACCCCGGATAATAAAAAAATATGTGATATTTCTAATAATAATCTACACTTAGTAGGTTATAGTGTTCCATTTAAAGGAACATTAATGCTTAAGAATTTGCAAAAACATTTATATTCAATACCTGATAAGCCTTATGCAATACCTTATGTCACAAGTTACTATAAGAAACGATGGGGTTTTTGTATTAAAGACAGTCAAAAAAAAAAACTTAAAAATGGAAAGTATAAGATAATTATTAATAGTAAACATTATGATGGATTTTTAAATTATGGTGAACTTATTTTACCTGGAAAGTCTAAAAAACAAATTCTTTTATCAACATATGTTTGTCACCCATCAATGGCAAATAATGAGCTTTCTGGACCAACCGTAACTACTTTTTTGGCCATATGGTTATCTAAGTTTCCAAATAGATTTTATACTTATAGAATCTTATTTGTTCCCGAAACTATTGGATCAATTGCATTCTTGAGTAAAAATTACAAAAATCTAAAAAAAAACGTTGTTGGAGGTTTTAATGTATCATGTGTTGGTGATGAACGAACGTATTCATTTTTACCTTCCAGGAATGGAAATACGATAAGTGACAAAATAGCAAATCATACTTTAAAGTGGATAGATCAAAAGTATAAGAAATATAGCTGGTTAGATAGAGGTAGTGATGAAAGACAATATTGTGCTCCGGGAATAGATTTGCCAATAGCTTCAATTATGAGATCGAAATATGGTAAATATTATGAGTATCATACATCTTTGGATGATCTTAAAAAAGTTGTGACACCACGCGGTTTAGAAGGTGGTTATGATGCCATTGTTAAAGCACTGGAAATATTTGAAAAAAATAAATATTATAAGACAAATATTTTATGCGAACCCCAACTTAGTAGAAGAAAACTTTATCCAGACATTTCATCACATGAAAATAATAAAAAAACTAAATTATTGATGAATATAATTAGTTTTTGCGATGGAAATCATTCATTATTAGATATAGCAGAAATACTAAATTCACCTTGTTGGAAATTGTATGAAACAATTAATATATTAATTAAAAAGAAAATAATTCACGAAGTTAAAAAAAATTGAAAAAAATTTGTATTTTAGTTGACCATCCTAGCAGGGATTTGCGGCCTATTATATTATTAGCTTATGAATTAATTAAAAAGAATTACTTTGTATATTTAATTGAAATGTACAAAAAAAATGAAATTTATCTTATATGCCCTGATATACTATTATTACAAACAGCAACCGATGTTCATAAAAAAATTCTTGAAGAATGTAAGGCAAACGGAATTTCAGTTTGTATATTAGACTCAGAAGGTGGTTATGACGCCAGGGGATGTCTGAAGTACTTAAAACAAGAAATTCTAGAAAATATAAATTATGTAGATTATTATTTCTTGTGGGGACAGTACTCTTACAAAATTTTATACAGTAAAGAAATAAAAGATAAATTAATAATAACTGGCAGTCCTAAATCAGATTTATTATATTACTATAGAGCAGATAAAAGAAAAAAAAAATATATTCTTATTAATACGTCGTTTCCAATATCAACACCAAGATTTACTACATATTCTCATCAAAAAAAAAACCTACAATTGCAGTTAAAAGTTTATGGTAAAAAAAATGTAAATGATTTTTTAGATGAGCAAAATAAATCGAAAAAAAATTTTTTTAAATTGATAATAAAATTAATTCGGGATTTTCCGCAATATAACTTTGTCGTAAGACCTCATCCTTTTGAATCTTTTAAAGAATATATTGATTTAAAAAAAAATTATTCAAATATTGATGTAGCAATTGATGAGGATCTTTATAAAAATATCTCTGAAGCTAAAGTAATGATCCAATTAAATTGCCAAACAGCTTTTGAATATTTTGTAATTACTAAAACAAAATCATTATTCCCTGTTTTTGTAAATAATAAAATTTTATACAAAAGGGACATGATTAAAATATCATCACCAATATATTCTTATAATTCGTTAAAGAAAAAAATTATTAAAATTTATGAATTTAATCAAAGATCAAAAATTTTTTTTTTAAAAAAGAATATTGAAAATATTTTTTATAAAATAGACGGTAAAGCAGCAAAAAGAATCGTGCGATATTTAGAAAAAATAAAATTAAAAAAAA
>Ga0172372_10010042_pt1 | contig 12201 bp, 9 predicted proteins | sample LakKiv5m_2_FD_114544 | JGI IMG/M metagenome (GOLD analysis project Ga0172372, IMG submission 114544) | Freshwater microbial communities from Kabuno Bay, South-Kivu, Congo - kab_092012_9.5m | ecosystem: Environmental > Aquatic > Freshwater > Lake | place: Democratic Republic of the Congo...
ACCACAAAGTCGGGATGCGCATGGCTGTGCACCAGATGGCAGCTGCCGCATTGGCCGCAGGGGCCATCGGCGGCTGGCTGTTCGCACAGCCAGGCCTGGGCCATGGCCAGTGCCAGGCCGTACTGCCCCAGGCCGGACGGCCCCTGCAGCAGCCAGGCATGGCCGCGCTGGGCCAGCAGCTGGCGCAGTTGGTCCGCGATCCAGGGCGCCAGAGGGGGGGCGGGGTTGCTCATGTGCCAGCGCCCGGGTTGGACGACGGGGCTGCGAGCCACCCGCGCTCGCACACCACCCTGACCAGATCCGCCCAGACCTGCTCACGCGGTTGATCGGCGCAGACACGGGCAAAGCGCTGCGGCTGGGCGGCGGCGCGGGCCGCGTAGCCTGCACTCACGCGTTCGAAGAAGGCTTGCGGCTGCGATTCGAAGCGGTCGGGCGCCCGGGCGCCGGCCAGACGGGCCGCTGCCGTGGCCGCTGGCAGGTCGAACCAGAGTGTCAGGTCCGGCTGGCGCAGCCGGTCACCGGGCACAGCCGGGGTCGACTGCACCCACTGCTCCAGCGTGGCCAGCACACCAAGGTCGAAGCCGCGCCCGCCGCCCTGGTAGGCGAAAGTCGCGTCGGTGAAACGGTCGCACAGCAGCACGTCGCCGCGGGCCAGGGCAGGTTCGATGACACCGAGCAGGTGCTCGCGCCGCGCAGCGAACACCAGCAGCGATTCGGTCAGCGGGTCCATCGCCTCGCCCAGCACGAGTTCGCGCAGTTTTTCGGCCAGCGGTGTGCCGCCAGGCTCGCGGGTGAGGGTCACGTTTCGGCCTTGGGTCCGGAAAGCCTCGGCCAGGCTGCTGATGTGGGTGGACTTGCCGGCGCCATCGATGCCTTCGAAGCTGATGAACAGGCCCGTGGCCTGAGAGGGGGCTGACATGGCGTTCATTGTTTGAGCTGGTAACGGCGCACGGCCGCGTTGTGTTCGGCCAGCGTGGCGCTGAAGTGGCTGCTGCCGTCACCACGCGCGACGAAATACACCGCGGGCGTAGCGGCCGGCTGCACCGCCGCGAGCAGCGATGCCATGCCGGGCATGGCGATCGGGGTGGGCGGCAGCCCGGCGCGGGTGTAGGTGTTGTAGGGCGTGTCGGTCTGCAGGTCGATCTTGCGCAGGTTGCCGTCAAAGCGCTCCCCCAGGCCGTAAATGACGGTGGGATCGGTCTGCAGGCGCATGCCGATGCGCAGCCGGTTGTTGAAGACACCGGCCACCAGCGGCCGGTCGCTGGCCACGCCGGTCTCTTTCTCGATGATGCTGGCCAGGATCAGGGCCTGCTCGGGCGTCTGCACCATGGCCGAGGGGGCGCGCTGGGCCCAGGCCTGGGCGAGCCGCTGGTCCATGGCCTGGGCGGCCTGGCGCAGCACGCTCAGGGCGCTGGCGCCACGCGCCACGCGGTAGGTGTCGGGGAAGAAGCGCCCCTCCGGGTGGCGCCCGGGGTAGCCGATGCGGGCCATGATGTCGGCCGTGCTCAGACCCTCCAGGTCCTGGGTCAGGTCAGGGGACGCGCGCAGCGCCTTGAACACCTCGCGGTGGTTCCAGCCTTCCAGCAGGGTCAGGCTGCGCAGGGCCTGCTCGCCGTTGACGAGTTTCGCCAGCAGGCGCTGGGGCGTGAGGCCCGGCTCCAGTTCGTAATAGCCCGCCTTGATGGCGCGCGACTGCCCCGACAACCGGAACCAGGCGTACAGCAGCACGGCCGGCGTCTGCACGCCGGCCGTGTGCAGGGATTCGGCCACCGCGCGAGCGGAAGCGCCGGGCGGAATGTCCACAGGCAGGCCGGCGGCCGCATCGGGCGGTGCCGACAGGGACAGCGGACGCTGCAACCACCACAGGGTCGCAGCGCCCAGGACCACGGCCGCGACGGTCAGGGCGAGCAGCAGGGTCTTGAGCAGGCGCATGGCAATAACGGTCTGGGGACGGCGGCAGGACGGGGGGTCTGGCAGACCCGGCGGGGTGCTCGGCCAATGGCCTCACGGGCCGCGGCGAACGCGCCGGGCATGATAATCGACCCCCCTGGCACCACCAGCGTGCTATGCCCTGTCAAGACCATGAACACACCCCAGTCTGTTCCATCCTCTATCGCCCCTCCGCCCTTGCAGGCCACCCGGCTGCCCATGGGTGTGATCCGAGCACAGGGGGAGGAGGCCGCCAAATTCCTGCACGGCCAGCTGACGCAGGATTTTTCGCTGCTTGGCCTGTCGGACGCGCGACTGGCGGGCTTTTGCTCGGCCAAGGGGCGTTTGCTGGCCAGCTTCATCGGCTTCAAGCGCGCGCACGACGACATCCTGCTGCTGTGCAGTCCCGACGTGCTGCCGGCCACGCTCAAGCGCCTGGGCATGTTCGTGCTGCGGGCCAAAGTCAAGTTCAGTGACGCCAGTGCGGCTTTCCAGGTCTGGGGACTGGCGGGCGGCCAAGGCAGCCAAGGCCCCTGGCGCAAACAGGACGGCGCCGATGGCAGCCAGACGGTGAGCCTGTACCCCGCAGCGGGCTTCCATCGCAGCCTGTGGGTGGCCCCGGCCGATCAGCCGGCGCCCGCGCTGCCGCCGGCTTCCCTGTCGCAATGGGCATGGCTGGACGTGATGAGCGGCATTGCCCCCATCACGCAGCCCATCGTCGAAGCCTTCGTGCCCCAGATGCTCAACTACGAGTCGGTGGGCGGTGTGAACTTTCAGAAGGGCTGCTACCCGGGCCAGGAGGTGGTGGCGCGCAGCCAGTTCCGTGGCACGCTCAAGCGCCGGGCCTATGTGGTGGCCTGCGATGCCCCGCTGGCGTCGGGGCTAGACGTGTTCCACAGCAGCGACGCCGAACAGCCATGCGGCACAGTGGCGGCTGCCGCAGCCAACCCGGCGGGTGGCTGGAACGCGATCGTGTCCATGCAGACCAGCGCGGCAACCGATGGCCGTCTGCATGCGGCCAGCCCGGGCGGGCCGGCGTTGCACCTGCTGCCCCTGCCCTACCCCCTGCGTGAGGACATTTGACCCGGACACCCGGCCCGTGCCATGTGCCTGATCGCCTTTGCCATCGGCGCTCACCCGGGCTGCCCGCTGCTGCTGGCCAGCAACCGCGACGAGTTCTTTGACCGGCCCACCGAGGCCTTGCACCCCTGGCCGGATGGCAGCGGGATCTGGGCCGGACGCGACGGACGCGATGGCGGGACCTGGCTCGGTGTGGGCCGGTCTGGCCGCGTGGCCTGGCTGACCAATGTGCGCAGCGCACAGACCGGCCCGGGGCGGCGCAGCCGCGGTGAACTGGCGGTGCGCTGGCTGCAAGGCGACATGCCGGTGGACGACTTTGCGGCCAGCCTCGATCCGCAGGCTTATGGCGGCTTCAACCTGGTGCTGGGTGATCTGCGCCGTGCCTGCTGGACCTGGCTGGGCAACCGTGACCCGGCAGCGCCGCACCGCGACGCGGTGGCCAGCCTGCATCGGCGCGATCTGGGGCCCGGTGTGTACGGACTGTCCAATGCGGTGCTCGACACCCCGTGGCCCAAGGCCCTGCGGCTCAAATCAGCGGTGCAGCGCGCGCTGGAACGGGTGCACGATGACGCCGGGTGGCATGTGCCCTTGCAGACGGCGCTGTCGGACGGGCGCGGTGTGCCCGCACCGGCGCTGCCCGACACGGGTGTGCCGGCCGACTGGGAGCGGGCGCTGTCCAGCGCTTTCGTGCACGCGCCGGCAGCGGGCTACGGCACCCGAAGCAGTCTGGTCATGCGCGTGCTGGCGCAGACCGAAGGGCACCAGATCGACCTGCGCGAATGGACCCACAGCCCGGGCAGCTGGCAGGCCGGCCGGCCGGCCGAACACCGCCTGCGCTGCTGACACCGTCAGTGGGGCGCGGTCAGGGCTGCTGCAGCACCGGCCACAAGCCCTGGGGAATGGCGTTGAGCATGGCCTGGCGCTGCTCGGGGGGGGTGGCGGCCAGCGCCGCGCGGAAATGCGTCAGCGCCCGGTTCACATCGCCCTTGCCGATCCAGGCGTTGCCGATCTTGGCCTCGCCATCGGCTTGCGTGGCCGGCCAGCCCTGGGTGCGCAGTTCAATCGACTTGATGGCCAGGTCCCAGTCGCGGGCCCGCATGGCCAGCACGAAACCGGTGTTGACCATGTCGTAGTCGTAACGGCCGGCCAGGATGTCTTCACGCGCCAGCTCGAGCGCGCGGGGCTCATTGCCATTACGGCTGAGCAGGATCACCTCCAGCGACCGCACCGAAGGCGCCCGGGCCTGGATCTGCTTGGCCCTATCGAGCATCGCCATGGCCTTGTCGGGCTGGCCCATCTGGGCGTAGCCCCGTGCGACGTTCGTCATGATGGCCGCCACGTAAGGCCGCGAGCCCAGCACCGATTCCCAGATCCAGACCGCGTTCTCCCAGTCGCCCCACTTGGCCAGCTCGTCGGCCACCATGGGGGTTATCTTGCGGTAGTGCGGGTTGATGTCGATGCCCTCGCGGATGAGCTTGAGCATTTCCTGGCGTTGCGGTATCCAGCGCGGGTTGTTCGGGTCGGCCGACTGGCTGACCGACAGCGCCAGCTTGGTGGCGCGCACGATCAGGCTCTCGCTGGCCGCGGCCTGCTGGGTGATGTAGCTGGCCAGCGCGAGACAGCCCAGCGTGGCGACGGCCGCCACCTGCGAGAACACCGGTTTCCAGCGCAGGCTGGTCGCTGCCGACCAGCCCCGTTGCGCGAGCCGGGCATCTGATGCGGCCAGGATCGCCAGGCACAGCGCGAACAAGGCGCCCGTGCTGGCCATGCGCCAGGGGAAGCCGGCATTGGAGACGATCAGGAAGGCCAGCAGGCTGGCCAGGGTGATCGCTCTGAGCAAGGCCAAGTCGCGCAGCTCGGCCTCACGCAGACACCAGGTGCGCCAGGTGGCCCGCAGCAGATAGGCCACCAATGCCAGCAAGAAGCACCAGCCCACCAGCCCGTATTCGGCCAGCAGCTGCAGGATCTCGTTGTGCACGTAGTAGTCGGTCTCCAGCTGTGAGCCTTCGTCCTGGTACAGCGGAATGTCCACCTCCCAGGCGCCCGCGCCCACGCCGGTGATCGGCCGCTGCGCAATGATGCGACCGGTGGCCTTCCACATCACCCAACGCACCGAGAACGAGCGCTCGGTGTATTCCTCGGTCTGCGTCATCGACTTGGCGCGCGCAAAACTGCGCTCCAGTGCCGTGAGACCACGTCCCTCGACGCGGTTCTCCTCGATCAGCTTGGGATTGCCGGTGCTGATCAGACCCAGGCCGAGCACACTCACCAGCAGCACGCCGGCGGCCAGAATGCGCTTGCCGGCGTCCCACTCCCTGAGCGTGAGCTGACCCCGGTAGCGCCACAGGATGACCGGCGTGACCACCACCAGCGCCAGCAGCGCCAGCAGCGCCGACCGGGTGCCGGTCATGAACATGGCCACCAGATTGAAGCCCAGGGTGAACGCGAGCAAGGCCACCGTGGCGCTGTTGCGCGCCCGCACCAGCAGCCACACCGAAAACGGCAGCGTGCAGACCAGAAACTCCGCGAAGAAGTTGCGGTTGACGAAGGTCGATGCCGGGTTCGGGCCCTGCGGAAAGAAGGCCATGTCGGTCCAGAACTGCAGCGCCGTCCAGAGCGAGGCCACAACGGCCCCCATATGGATGCCCCAGGCCAGCAGGGGCAGGCGCTCGCGGTCGAGCGTGTTCAGGCCCAGCCAAACGATGAGCGCGAAGATGAACCAGCGGATGGCCTCGACGCCGGCCAGATAGGTATGGGACCACACCATGCTGCCCAGGGCGTACACCATGAGCAGCAGCGGCAGCCACACCAGACCATGCCAGCGCAGGGCCGTGTCGCGGTTGCGCTGGTTCCAGAAAAAGAACAGCGCTGCCGCCAGGGCGGCGAACGACACCACGATGGACTTGAGCGTGTCCTGCAGCATCAGCTCGTGCGGGACCCCCAGGGCCGGTGCGAGAAACATCATCAGGGCCAGGATGGCAACCGTCCAGTCGCCCTTGAGCACTTCTGCCGGCAGCGCGGCGGCCGGTGCCGGGCGCGGGACGGGTGCAGGCGCTGCGGCTGCGCCAGCGGTGGTCGCAGGACGGGGGGACGGGCTCATGCCGCCGGCGGGCGACACGTTGCGCTTTTTCTTGGCCATGAATGAGCGGGAGGTCTGACGTGAGCGGGTCAGCCCGCACCGTGCGGGCAACCCATGGGCAGGCGCCTGGGGCGCGAATACCAAAGTCCGCTATTGTCGCCTGCGGCGCGGCCGTGCCCGCCTGTGGGGCCGCAGCCAGGTCACAGCGGTGTGACCATCTCCACATGCACCACGCCAGCTTCCTGGAAAGGCGCGCCCTGTGCCTGCCAGCCCAGGCGTCTGTAGAACCCTTCGGCGCTGCGCTGGGCGTGCAGCATCAGCTGCCGGTCGCCACGGGCGCGCGCCGCCTGCGTGAGAGCCTGCAGCAGCAGCTGCCCCACGCCCCCGCCGCGCAGCACCCGGTGCACCGCCAGCCGACCCACCTGTGCCACCCCGTCTTGCGCCGGCAGCAGGCGACCGGTGGCCACTGCCTGTCCCAGCCGGTTGTAGGCCACGGCATGCAGGGCCTGCGTGTCGGCGGCGTCGCGTTCCTGGTCCATGGCAATGCCCTGTTCCTGCACGAACACCTCGGTGCGGATGCGCTGCGCGTCGGCGCCCAGTTGGCTCCAGTCGCCCACCCGCACATCCAGCATGGACTCGCCGGCCTCATAACCGAGCAGGATCTCGCGCAGCGCTAGCGGCACCGGGCGCGAGGTCTGTGTGGCCGGGTCTGCGAACACATAAACGATCTCGCCCGAGATCAGGTGCTGCTCGCCCCGGAAGATGGCGCCCTTGAAGGTCATCGATGAACTACCGATGCGGCTGCACTTCATGGCCACCTCGATCTGGTCGTCCACACGCGCCGAAGCGTGGAACTCCACCGTCGCCTTGACCACGTAGAGGTCACCCTGCAGGCTGTCCATGGCCTCCTGATACGGCAGCGCCAAGGCACGCCAGTAGTCGGCTATGGCGGTGTCGAAATACATCAGATAGTGCGCATTGAAGACGATCTTCTGCATGTCCACCTCGGCCCAGCGCACGCGCAGACGGTGGAAAAAACGGAAGTCGGAACGCTGCAAGCTCATCGTGTCTCCTGGTTTCTGGTGTGTTGTGCGATTGTTGGTGCGTATTGGCGTGATAAATTAACACCAACGAACTAACTTTGAAGCGGTTGCGTGAGCACCGCTGCCAAAGGCGCTGTCACAGCGTACATCAGGGAGCAACAACACATGGGCAGCATCCAGGAAGCCGTGCAGTCGCTGCACGCGCTCATCAACGACCAGCGCCAGGCGCGGCGAATACTCAAACTGTCGTTCCCCCAGAACGACGGCCCAGCCGCCACCCTGCTGGTGGCCAACAAGCTCGACGCACACGAGGCACTGAGCCGGGATTTCCGCTACACGGTGGAAATCCTGTCCGACCGGTCGGACATCGCCCTCAAGGACGTGCTGGGCAAGATGATGAGCATCGAACTGGCCCGCACCGATGGCGGGCAGCGCTGGTTCAACGGCTACGTCTTCGACTTCCGTTTCGTCCGCAACGACGCGGGCTTCACCTACTACCTGGCCGAACTGCGTCCTTGGCTGGCCTTCCTGCGTTACCGCAAGGACAACTACCTGTTCCACGGCAAGACGGTGGAAGAACAGACCACGCTGATCTTTGGTGACTATGCGCAGGCGGACTGGCGCGTCAGCGACCTGGGCGACGACCCGGTGATGACCGACGCCTGCCAGTTCGACGAAAGTGACCACAACTACCTGCACCGCCGCTGGGAAGCCCTGGGCTGGCACTACTGGTACGAACATCGCCAGGACGGCCACACCCTGGTGCTCAGTGGTGACAGCACGGCCTGCGACCCCATCGACGGCTCCGGTTGCGAGATCGCCTGGCAGGGTGACAACGGCGTGCGCAAGGTCGGCATGCTGAACTTTGCACCGGTGCGGCAGATCGCCTCGACCCAGTTCGTGGCCAGCAGCTTTGACTTCAAGCGGCCCCGCCCGCAGCAGGCCGAGCTGCCGACGCTGAACGAACAAGGCTTGCCGCCGACCCTGACGAGCGCGCTGGAGGTGTACGAATACGCAGGCGCCTACCGATTCGCCAACGAGGAAGCGGGAGACGACTTCGTGCGCCTGCGCATGCAGGAGATCGAAGCGGCCGCCAAACACTTCGAAGGCGCCGGCGACGACGATCGGGTGCAGCCGGGCCGCATGTTCCGGCTGACCGGCCATCGGGACTTTTCGCAGCTGGAACAGGGCGACGAGGACGCCGAGTTCCTGATCACCGAAGTCCACCACCGCGCCAGCAACAACTACGCGGCCGGCGCCAGCACGCCGTCGGAATACAGCCACCAGCTGCGCTGCCTGCGCAAGAAGATCCCCTGGAACCCTGGGCGAGGCCTGTCCAGCACCGATCCGAAGATCTACGGCCTGCAGACCGCGCTGGTGGTTGGCCCGGCCGGTGAAGAGATCCACACCGACAAATACGGCCGCGTGCGCGTGCAGTTCCACTGGGACCGCGAAGGCGCCTTCGACGAAAAGTCCTCCGCCTGGGTGCGCGTGGCCTCCACTTGGGCCGGCAGCAACTTCGGCTTCGTCGCCATTCCACGCATCGGGCAGGAAGTGCTGGTGCAGTTCCTCGACGGCAACCCGGACCGGCCGCTGATCACCGGCCGCGTTTACAACCAGGACAACATGCCGCCCTGGGACCTGCCAGCCAACAAGACCCAGACCGGCCTGCTCAGCCGCTCCAGCCAGGGTGGCGGCTACGAAAACGCCAACGCACTGCGCTTCGAAGACAAGAAAGGCCAGGAGGAAGTCTGGCTGCACGCCGAGAGGGACCAGCGCATCGAGGTGGAGCACTGCGAGAGCCACAGCGTGGGTGTGGACCGCAGCAAGAGCATCGGCAACAACGAATCCGTGAGCGTCGGCAACAACCGCAGCGAAAGCGTGGGGGTGGACGAGACCATCAACATCGGCAACAACCGAACGGAGACCGTCGGCACCAACGAGATCATCAGCATCGGCGCGAACCGGACGGAAACCGTGGGTGCAGCCGAGTCCGTGACCATCGGTGCCAGCCGCAGCAAGACGGTGGCCAAGAACGAAAAAGACACTATCGGCAAGACCTGGTCCATCCATGTCGGCAAATTCAAGACCGAGACCATCGGCATGGCCGCCATGCAGAACGTCGGTCTGGGGAAGATGGTGAACGTCGGCGCCGCCTACAACCTGAATGTGGGTAGCCTCATGGCCACCGTCGTGGGCGCCCAGCGCTCCGACGCCACCGCGCTCAACCACGGCGTCACCGTGGGCAAAAGCTTCACGCTGTCCGCTGGCGAGGTGATCGAACTGCGCTGCGGGGCCAGCGTGTTGCGCATGGACAGCAGCGGGAAGGTGACCATCCAGGGCACCGAATTCCTGTTCGAAGCCAGCGGCCCGGTCCAGATCAGCGGCAACGACATCGATCTGAACTGAGCGAGCGGATATGGAGTTCAAGAATCTGACCCCGTTCGACGGGCTGGCCTTCAGTTCGTTCGACACCCAGGACCGCCCCTATCACGTGGTGGCGATGAAGGTGGGCTACCAGCTCGCCCACGTGGAAGGCGCTCGCTGGGCTGCCCACCTGATGGAAGCCGACCCGCTGCCACTCTGCCTGGCCGACGAGCACTGGAGCGACCCGGTCACATCCAGCCTGCGGGAGGAAAGCGACCTGGCGCCGTACAAGCCACGCTGCGATGTGCTGGTGCGAGGTCATGCCCATGCCCCAGGTGGCCAACCAGCCCGGAATTGGACGGTGCACCTGCGACTGCTGCAGACCCGGCAGGAGGAAGTCCCTGAGCCCTCGAGGCCCACCCCACTCAATCCGGTGATCGGCCTCACACCGACCCAGCTGGCGCAATGGGAGAGCGACAAGCGCACCTTTCAGCACCTGGTTCGCATCGCAAAGACCAGGCCGCCTCGCACGGTGATCGACAAACAGCTGCGCGTGATGGGGCCGTCACACTTTGTCCGCACGCCAGTGGTCGGATGGTCCAGAACCGCCAGCGAACCGGTCGACAAGGTCGCGCTGCGATGGGAGCACAGCTTCGGTGGGTCGTGCCGCGTGGCCGACGGTGAAACTGGGCCGCCGCTGCTCAACGAAGTGTGTTTCAGCAACCCGCTGGGCAAGGGCTGGCTGGAAGCACGTTGGGAGCAGGCGTTGCAGAAGGCCAAGCAGCCGCTGCCGAAGGAACTGCAGGCGCCGCAGATCGTTGGCCAGAACGGTTCGGACCTGCAGGCGCCGGTGTTCGAGCAACACCCCGAGGGCGAGCAAGACGCACGGCAGATGCGCGCGATCGCCACACGCTACCGCGCACACCCGGTCGGACTTGCGCCGCTGGGTCGGTCTTGGGCGCCGCGTCTCTCGCTGGCGGGCACATATGACGACAACTGGCTCAAGGAACGGCATCCGTACCTGCCGAAGGACTTCGATTTCGCCTACTACAACTGCGCACCTGCCGACCAGCAGATCCCCTTTCCGCACCTGACGGAGGGCTATGAACTCCAGACACTGGGACTGACACCGGGTGGCGGTGCGATGCGGGTTCTGCTGCCGCCCCACCGAGCGCTGGTGCTGGCCGATCTGGGCGGGGCACGCCTGCCGTTGCCCATGCAGGTGGACACCATCACGCTGGACACGGACGCCATGCAACTCTCCATCGTCTGGCGCACCGCCTGCCTCAAGAGCATGGAGCCGGAATCGCTGGAACTCCGCTTCAAGCCTGACCCCAGTGCGCCATGGGTCAGCTACAGCCCTATCGATGAGACGGAGCAAAGTGACCCTGTTGCAGGAGCGTCAGCATGAGCGCACAAGTCGCGGCCCGAAAGCAGACGAGCTGGAAAGTGGTCAGCGTGCTCCCTGACGTGTGCAAGACACCCATGGGCAGCAGCACGCCCCCCGTGCCTTACCCCGTGGTCGCCCTGCTCGACGAGTGTGTGAACGAAGTGCTGTCCGTCAGGGCCAACGGGTACCCGGTGGTCGCGTATGCCAAAAGCACGGTCCCGTCCACCAAAGGTGATGCAGCCGGTGCCGCCAAAGGCGTCAAGAGCGGCACGGTCGGCGGCAAGTGCTGGCCGATCGGATTCAGCCCAACCGTGCGGGTGGGTAAACGGTTCCTTGTGCGGCACGACGACGAGTTCGGGATGAACGGCTCATGACCTTCAACACCAAGGGAGAAGTCAAAGGAGAGGTCGCCAGCAGTGGCAAGGCCAGCAGCGCGGCGGATCCACCGCTCTCCGAACTGGATGCGCTGCAGCTGCTGCTGGATCTGGGCGGCATGGTGCCCGGCGCGGGAGCGATTGCCGACCTGCTGAACGCTGCCATCTCCGCCGCACGAGGCGACTGGCTGGGCATGGCGCTGAGCATCTTCAGCGCTGCCCCTGCCGTCGGCGATGCTGCTGCTTTGGCGAAAATCGCCAACAACGGTCCCAAGTACGCCAAGGCACTGGCGGTGGTGGAATCCAAGGTGCTGCCCAAACTGCCCGATCGGATTGCCAAGCCGTTGAAGGAGTTCATTGAAAAAGCGAAAGTCAAGCTTGATGAGGCGGCGGGCACCAAACCCAAGCCTGAACCCCAAACCAAACCCCAGGTGCCTTCTCCGTCGCAGCCCACTCCAGGAAAAGCACAAGTCAGAACCCGAAATAAACGCAAGCCCATGCGTCGCTGCGAGTTGGTTCCGTACGAGGAGCTGGAGTGCGAAACAGGGCAAGAAGCCCACCATGTCATTCCCGACTGGATGCTTCGACATGGCAAGCGTGGCGGCTTGGAGCGCATTCCAGGTATGCCGTCGCTGGCCAACGGCCCTGCCATTTGCCTGGAAAAAGGCAGCGGAATGGAGCACACCACCGCTCACAAACACACTGACCGCCCTGCCCAGCGTGTCGCGCGCAGCGGAAAGAGCACTGGAACACCCGGAACCCTCACCCTTGGGCAGGCCAAAATCATCAGCTCACGCGCTGTCGAGAAGGCGACTGGAGGCAAGAGTGGCGGCGGGTGCGATCGCAAGGACATAAAGAGTCAACTGGACCAACACTTCAAAGCCCCCAGCGACGCGCTTGTGCGCGGCGTGAAGGATTCGAAAAAAGTAACAGACGGCG
>Ga0172372_10010043_pt1 | contig 12201 bp, 12 predicted proteins | sample LakKiv5m_2_FD_114544 | JGI IMG/M metagenome (GOLD analysis project Ga0172372, IMG submission 114544) | Freshwater microbial communities from Kabuno Bay, South-Kivu, Congo - kab_092012_9.5m | ecosystem: Environmental > Aquatic > Freshwater > Lake | place: Democratic Republic of the Congo...
AATAGTGGGCACGCAGTGCCCACCACCTTAGGGGCGAAGCCCCTTTCATTCCCGTTGGGGTATGCCCAATTAATGGGGTTCAAAGGGGGCTTTGCCCCCTTGGCGGGGCTGGGCGCGCAGCGCCCACATTCTATCTTTGGGTTCCTAAGGGCGAAGCCCTTGGTCAAGGGGTCTGGGGACCGAAGGTCCCCAGAATCTAACTTTTATTCCCTCCCCTCTGGGGAGGGTTAGGGTGGGGGTTTAATAGTGGGCACGCAGTGCCCACCACCTTAGGGGCGGAGCCCCTAATTCTTCACCCTATCCTGTACCACCTTCATACCCACTTGCAATCGATTCGCCAACTCTCGCAATTCATCCAACGTAGCCACCACCGGAGGCGCCACAAACACATGCGACCATCGGGTTAACGGGTACACCCCCGCTTCAAATAAAGCATTCTTGATGTGAGCATCCCATTCATTCGCCCCATTCCTCGGGATGAGGGGATGCTTTGTAGCAGGATCTACCACATCAAACGCCCCCAAAAAGCCACGGGTTCGAATATTGGCTACCATCTCAATTTCCCCCAACGCACGTTGCAATTCCAACCGCCACCACCCCTCTAATTCCTTCGCCCGATGAATGACCGGCGATAACCCCCGAATCGATGCCACCGCAGCCGCACACCCCAGTGGATGGGCCGAATACGTCATGCCCACCAATAATGGCTCCCGCTGATACTGTGGCAATACCAACGACTCCTTCATTAAAACCGCCCCCATCGGAACCGCCCCATTCGTTAAACCTTTGGCCACCACCACCATATCCGGTACCACCCCGTATCGCGATACCGCAAACCAATCCCCACACCGCCCAAATCCACTCATCACCTCATCCGCTATTAAACAAATTCCATACCGATCCGCCAACGCCCTCACCGCCACCCAATACCCCTCTGGATACTGAATACACCCCGACGTTCCCGACTCCCCCTCTAGCAAAATAGCCGCAATGCGATGCGCCCCCACGTCCTCTATCAACCCCTCTAAATGGCTCAAACACTCCCGCTGACAACTGGCTGGCTCTTGGCCCCACTTACAACTGACGCAATTGGCGGTTTCAACGGACATAAATCCGGGGGCCTCTAAACCCATTAACCCTGCCTTTCGGGCATCCCCCGATGCGGTTAGGGCCGCCCATGTGGCCCCATGATAGGATTGGTTTTTGGTTAATACAATCGAACGCCCCGTGGCCATTCGAGCCACTTTAATGGCATTTTCAATCGCATCCGCTCCCCCCGTGGTTAATAAAATGGGACCAAACCCAGAAGGCAATAACGGGGTCATTGCCTCGATAAATAAATCTCGCCATGGGCTATCTAGCCCCGGAACCAAATGGCCCGCTGTTGCCACCGCATCTTGTAACATCCCCACCACCATGGGATGCGCATGCCCCAAATTGGCAACCATTAACTGTGATGCTGAATCCCATAAGGGAGGACCCCCATCGGGGGTTACCCACACGCCCTTTGCTTGCGTAATCCGAAGGGATGGGTTCAATTGGGTTCGCCATGGCGTCACTAAAAACGGCGATACCATCTAAAATGGCTCCGATGATGTCATAATCGGCGCCCCACCCCATCGAATAGATACCACATGCTGATGAGGTAAGTGCGGTTCTTTTTGTACCGCATAATCAACCATCACCACCCCCAATAACACCCCCATGCCTGCCGTCCACGCGCTGGCATTTACCCCCCCACGAATCCACCAATCACTGGCCAATTGCCATTCCAGTCCCGTTGATAGATGCCATGTCTGTTCAGGGGTTGACTCCCCATCCAACACCCATACCCATTCTTGGTTGTCTCCCACCCATGCCAACCCCACCTGTCCCGTACTCGGGCCAACGGGCTGGGACTGAATCCATTTGCTAATAACCGCCCCCCATTGAAAATGGGGGGATACATGCGCCACCACCCCAAAATCTGTGGACCAACCGCCATTGTGCCATTGCTGAGCACGAACCCCCCAATCCAACCATCTTGACCCCCTCCGACCATACGCCCATATCACAGATTGCTGGGGAAGAGCCCCCACCGATAGATTGGCATACCCCAAACTACCCAACCGCACCACCGTTCGATTTCCTCCCTCAAAATCGGGGGTCAACGAATGGCTGGCCCATTCCGTGCTGGTGACCGGATGGGCCAACCCCGCAGGGTTGTTTACCACCGCCCCAATGGCATCCGGATGGGCAACCCCTGCGCCCCCCATTCCCACCGACCGAATCGATCGCAACAATACCCCCATTGAAGCCCCCACCCCCTGTGACAAAGCCATCAGTCCCACCATCACCAAAATGGCGACCCATTGGCACTTATACTTCAGGGTAAACATACGATATGGCCGCACTGGTTTGCATGCACTTACCTTGTTGTAACCAACCCAAAAAATGGGTCAATCGCATCACCCCATCGCACCGCTCATCGGATGGGGCCACCAGCTCCGAATGCCGATTGGCCGCCTCCATTTCCCACATCACCCTGGTTGTAGGGGTAAGGGTTTGTCGTCGTTTGACCCAATTGGTTGGGGACATGGGGATTGGATCAATGAGTCGTTCAACCCGATTGGAATGAATCCGCAATACCCCCACCACTACCTCATCACGTCGCCCCTGACTTAGAACCCATACAATCCCTGGGCCTTGCCCAACCCCCATGGCCACATCCGTGGACACCCACTGAATATCGATGGCCTGAACCAATTGGATCCCCATTACTGCGGTTGCACTCATGCGAATGGGGGTTAAAGCCCCTGGACCTGCCACCATGATAACCTCGGTGACGTGCTCAATGGATTGACCCACCCGTGCCAATGTTGCTTGCCATTGGGCCACCAGAGACACCGATGAATCAGTTGCATCCCGAGGTGGAATGGCATCCCATCGTTGCTGGGGAATACGCTCCACCAGCGCGTGTTGGGGGGTATAAACCCCCACCGCCATGTCATGGCGATTGGTTGGATCAATTAATAAGGTTGTCATTGCCCCATTGCCCACTGTAAGGCCTGTAAACCAGCCACCCCATCCACATAAGGGGTTTTTCGATCTCGAATACACTCCATAAAATGCGTAAGTTGGGCCGTTAGTGGTGGCGTGATGTCTTTGGATAATAGTTGGGGTGTCCCCACATGGGGCGTAAATTGTAACTGTTGGGTCTGATAATCCAATTCAACCAGCCCTTGCGTGGTAATCATTTGCAAACGTCGTGCACGAAGGGGGCTATTCCAACTCACGGTAATGGTACACAATGCATGGGGGAATTGAAGGCTGATGATACCCGAATCCACCTGTCCACCCTGACTTGCCTGGGTCATGGTATGTCGGGAAAGGGGATCTGTTTGCATAATGGCACGTACCACTTCAATATCGTGTACCGCTAAATCAATCATGACAGAGGCATCGGTAATTTGGGGGGGACGGGGACTCATACGATGGGTTTGAATGAATAAAGCTTCCCCCCATTCATTGGCATGGTAGCATTGCAACAGGGTCAATACGGCCTGATTAAATCGCTCAATATGACCCACTTGTAAAATGCGTTGCCTCTGTGATGCCAGTTGAATTAAATGAGTGGCTTGCTCTGGGGTACTTGCAATGGGTTTTTCAATGAATACATCCAACCCCTGTTCAAGGGCTTGAACCCCCAATTCATGGTGCATGGAAGTCGGGGCCGTGATACACACCGCATCGGGTATGAGTTGGGAAAAGAGGGCGGAAAGGGATGGCCACACAGGAACCGATTCGGGTACAACCGAACGAGGGGACGGATCCACCACCCCAACCAATTGCACCCCATCCAATTGCAGAAGGGTATTCATGTGATGACGCCCCATATTACCGGCACCAACCACGGCTATTTTAATCATACCTACCCTCCTGCCCCCCATCCATCACTCAGCATCACAACCGGCGTTGGGGCCCCTATTACAGTGCCTCCCCTAGGGATACCGTCGGTCACCATGCCATTTTCCATTCACCTGCTGGTACACAAATCGATCGTGCAAACGATAGTCCCCTTCTTGCCAAAATTCGACTTGAATGGGCACCAATCGAAACCCACCCCAATGGGGCGGTCGGGGAACCTCCCCCTGAAATGATTGGTCCCATTCATCCACCGCTTTCATTAACGTCTCCCGATGGTCCAAGACCTGACTTTGTTGACTGGCCCATGCCCCCAACTGACTAATGCGGGGGCGACTGGCAAAATAGTCATCCGATTCGGCCATGGTGGCCACCTCAATATCCCCGGTTACCCGAATTTGGCGACCCAATGCTTCCCAATAAAAAGTTAAGCCTGCTTTGGGATGTTGCTGAAGGGATTGGGCTTTATGAGACCGGTGATTGGTGAAAAAAACCAATCCGGTGGGTGTCACCAATCGCACCAACACCCACCGACCTTCGGGATACCCAGTGGGTGATAGGGTAGACAAACAAGCGGCATCAGGATACTGAATGGCCGGATGTTGGGTGGCGTCTTGAATCCATTCTTGAATCCCGGCCATCACATCCCAATTGATTGGTAACTCTAAACCCATCCAAACCTCCTAATGATTCCCCATTCCTAACATCGCCATACTATACCATAAGTTGAGGGGGAATATAGGGTCAGAATCCGCACCTATTTTATACCGATAGAAATTGACATCCTCCCCCATTTATGGTTGATGTTTAAACCAAGCAAATGATGGGTAATGTATCGAATGTTGGGTACAAGGGAGGGGTAGATTATGGACAAAGGACAACTATTTGAAGAAGGTGTCGTGGTGTTGGAGGGTTACTTTTTCTTTAAACTTGATTTAATTAAATCGAACCACAAAATGGTTGAGGACGCACTTCAACACTTATTTGAAACCGTTAGCTTAAATTAACTACCTATTTATGCATACGCTTGCCACGTATTTTGAAAAGGTACCCATTTCATGGTCTTGGTGCGGATGAAGAAGTCATCCCCCTCTCGCTTAAATTCCAATACCCCATCCATAATATAGGTGACGTTATTTAGTACTTGATCAGACACCGTTCCTTCTTCAATAACGAACAAGGTGGTAACCCCACCAAATGCCAATGAATTGCGGGCAATTTGGGTTAAAAAGCGTTGGACCACCGGCAATTCAAAATGAATTAATAAGCTGGAAATGGAATCAACCACCCGTCGCCCACCTGCTTTTTGGTGGATGGTATGCCCAATATCTGAACTAGCATCGGCAATCAGCCCCGACAATTGACCCAATTCCAACGATCCCGTGACGGCATACCGCTCCTCATCTTGATGAGAAAAACCCGCCCATGAATACGCATCAACCAACCGCATATGATTGGATTCTTCATATGACCCCACGTCGCGAGGCAACCGACGACTTAAACTATCTCGAATTTGCTTGGGATTATCATCCAAGGCCAACCACACACAGGGCTCCAATTGCATCAGCCCCTTGGCGATAAACCGCCGGCAAAACTCCGATTTCCCAACCCCCAATGGTCCCACCAATAAAATATTGGATGCAACTGGTAATCCGCCATTTAACGATGCATCCAACTCCGAAACACCTGTATCGTGGGTGGGTAGGGGAGACGCGTCACTGGTTAGGGTCACATCTCGGCTGGCTCGTCGTTGCAATAACGCCTTGGCCCTCGCCTTTAATTCTTCGACATTAAATGGCTTGGTAACAAAATCATCCGCTCCCCCTTCGAATCCCGTAATCTTGTTGTATTCATCGCCCAAAGCCGAAATAATCATAATCGGGGTATCGGCCAACGCTGGGTCTTTTCGAATGTCTCGACAAACCTCAAATCCTGTTTTAAAGGGCATCATAATATCGGTAATAATCAAATCTGGATGGTGCTCTTTCGCCATTTCAATGGCCATGTTGCCATCGGTAGCAGTCAAGACATCCATATCCATTTCTTCAAATAGCATGGCGGTTAACATTAAAATATGCAATTCATCATCAGCCACCAAAATCTTGGTCATACCGCTTGCCTTAATACGATGCCTCGCCCGCTCATAATCTCAAATACCCATTCCGACAAATCGGTTTTAGATCCCCTCATTTTTTTAATCCGGAGCGTTCGGGCATATTTTGAACCCATTTTTTCTAGCTTCAACACAATAATGCCAGACGCTGCAAACTCTTCAATTCCATGATAACTAACCTGAAGACTCCCAACCGGGGCATACGACGTTAACAAGGTGGTACACTCCGTGTCACTTTCAATTCCATAAATTAAAGACCGAATGTAATCCCCAATTTCGGCTTGATCGGCATCCATTAGTCGAAGGGGGGCCACCGGATCAATCACCAATCGATGAATGGACTGCTCACGTGTATAGCCCAATACCAATTTTATAATATCCCCCAACGATAAGGATGCATCAGATTGACTATAAAATTGCTTGGTTAAATCCAAAATTTTAAATTGACCGCTGGCTAAATACGGCTCAAAATCCCAGCCCAATGAAACCGCATCACTCAAAATATGGGTGGCTCGTTCATCAATCGATAAATACACCGCTTTTTCACCCTGTCGCAACCCTTCCAATAAAAACTGAAGGGTAAAAATGGTTTTGCCGACTCCCGGTTCACCCGCCACAAGGGTGGCACGACCTTTGGGGAGCCCGCCACCCAAAAGCTGATCGACCCCTTCAATTCCACATGAAATAGTATTCATAATGGGCATTTAATCACAACCCATCCAAATAACTCAATCTAAACAGTAACGAGAAGCACCCCATTTAGGGTCAATCTCCACCACCATCCAGCCCCAACAAATGGTTTTCGTTCATCGATTAACCTGCTACACTGTTCCCCATGATACCAATATGGGATTTGGCCTATTGTCGATGGTTTGCCAAGGTCTTACAGACGCCCATTGTTACCTATTCCAAATGGGTAAAATTAGCGATCATCCTTACCGTAGCAGTGATGGCTTCGGGGTGTCAGCGCCCCTCTCCGTCTATCCAACTGGTTCCCAAAGACATTCCATTTACCCCCCAATCATCAACAGCCAAATGGACCTACCGTGTCCCGCCCAATTGGGTCAATAAGCCCAGCGGTTCGTTTCGATTGGCCAGCTTTGATATTCCAGTGGGGGCCGAACGGGTTGATTGTTCGGTATCCACCTTGTCCGGCGTGGGAGGAGGAATGTTGGAAAATATCAATCGTTGGCGGGGGCAATTGGGATTATCCCCCTTGGCAACATTACCAACTCTATTGGTTATTTCCATTTCAGGAGAATCGTATCAGGTCATCCGGATGAGTGCAGATGCCCCCCCCAATGCCTCGCCAATCCAAGGAATGGTGGTGTTGAGTCGCTTGGTGGGGGATCACACATGGTTTTTTAAATTAACCGGCCCCGTCCGATCTTTGCCACAAGCCGAGACTGAATTGCGGCAATTCATCCAAGGGGTATCATTTCAATGATGGTCCAACGATGGCTTCAAGCAATTGTTCGCTTTTTTTCGTCATTACAGCTAACGGTTGTATTGCTAATCAGTTTGGGTGCTGTGGTGTTTTTTATGACCATGTACCAAGTGGAAACGGGTATTTATGTAGCCAACCAGCGGTATTTTGGTGAGTGGTTGATTTGGTGGGAATCCCCTATTGGACGGCTTCCAGTGTTTGTTGGGGGCGGTGTATTGAGTGGGTTGTTGGTTATTAATTTGATTGTGGCACATTTTACCCGATTCAAGTGGACCCGCAAAAAAATTGGACTGTGGTTAACCCATATTGGCCTACTGATTTTATTAATTGGATCGGGGATAACGGCCGTTCAATCCATTGAAAGCCAGATGATGATTCAAGAAGGTCAAACCGTTTCTTATTCCGAACACCTTCGCACCATGGAATTGGGGGTTGAAACCGACCATAGCCCAACCCTGAATCGGTTGGTTTCATTTCCCAATTCATTATTGGTGCAAGGGGCTACCCTAACGCAGTCCAGCCTGCCATTTTCTATCCAATTATATCGTGTGTATCCCAATTCTCGGATTGAATTGAATGCATCGGTTGGCGAATCCCTTCCCAAGGCTACACATGGGTTGGGTAAGCCCATGACGGTGTTTCCTATGCCGGTGATTTTAAGGGATGATTATCGGAATCAGATGGCCATTATGGCGGATGTGTACCATCACGGCCGTTTGATGGGACGATGGCTGTTGTCGAATGGGTTAGATGCACCTCAATCTGTGACCGTTAATGGGGTATCGTATCGACTCTTTTTGAGAGCCAAACGGGAATATCACCCCTATCAAGTTCGGCTGGATCGGTTTACCCAAGAGTATTATCCCGACACAACCATTCCCAAGCATTTTGCATCGGCTGTGACGGTGACGGATGCGTCGGGTCAGTCTCATCCTGCTACCATTTATATGAATCATCCCCTGCGATTTGGGGGGAACACCCATTACCAAGCGTCGTTTGGGCAAGATGGCACGTCCACGGTATTGCAAGTGGTATCCAATCCGGGTTGGTGGGTTCCCTATGTATCCACGCTCATCATGACGATGGGATTATTCATCCATTTTGGGATATCCTTGGTACAAGCCAGAAAGGGTCGATGAGGATGAAATGGTGGAGTATGGGTGTATTGGGCTTGGCACTGCTCTATGTGGTATCGGGGTTTTTGCCACCATCCACCCATCGGGAGTGGCATGAATTGGGATCCTTGCCGGTGTTACATTTGGGGCGGGTCAAGCCCATCGATTCGGTCGCCCGTTCAACATTATTGGGTTTTAAAGGAAATCAATCATTAAAAGGGTCGGATACCCATACCCCAACTGAATGGCTATTTAAGGTGATGTCGGTTGGAACCGATGATATGAATTTGTTTATGGTGCGACAAAGTGAGGTCTTAAACGCCCTCAATCAGAATCCAGAATCAAAACCTGCCTTGTCTTTTAAAACATTATTACCCCATTTAACCATGATTGATGAATCGGCCCAACATGCCCAATCCAAACCAGCCGCCATGCGTTCATTGGCAGATCGTGAGTGGTTGAGATTGCGACAAAATGTGGTGGTGTACACGCAATTAAAAAACACCTTAAAACCGGAGGGGGTTCCCTCATTTTCATTGTATACCCAACGATATATCCGTTTATTACCCCCTTTTCGTACGCTGGTGGCGAGCCATATGGCAGGGCAATCGACACTCAGCCCAGAAATGGCGGAATTGTTATTGTATTTTAAGCAATTTCAACACATTGCTGAAGCCAGTGCATTTCGGGTTGCGCCACCCGACACGCCAAATGGGGTTTGGAAAACCTTGGGGGATGCCTATTTAATTTTGCTCAAAGAGGAACAAACCCATCCGTTGGCGCCGGTTGTATCAACCGTGATGGCATCGATTGAAGCCCATGATCAACCGAACTTGGCCCAATCGATTGCCTCTTGGAATGCAATCGTAACAGACTTGGTTCCATCTGGTACGTGGCATGCCAAGCTTGAATATACCGTTAATCGAGCCGATGTGATGATCAAAATCACAGTTTTGTACGGTGTGGTAGTTGCGATGTGTTTGATGGGTTGGCTAATGAATCGACCCACATGGTGGCAATTGGCCCAACGGTTAGGATGGTTGACATGGGTGATTCACAGCTTGGCAATTGGGGTTCGAATGTGGTTGGTAGGGCGGCCGCCCGTCACTAATTTATATACCTCCGCCGTTTTTGTAGGATGGGTGGCCATTGTATTGGGATTATATATTGAACGGCGATCCCGACTGGGCTTGGGTACGATGGTATCTGGGATGATTGGGGTTATTACGTTAATTATTGCGCATCATTTATCATTGCAAGGGGACACCATGGAAATGATGCAAGCGGTATTGGATTCAAACTTTTGGTTATCAACCCATGTTATTACCATTTGTATGGGTTATGGGGCGGTTTTTTTAGCGGGTGCATTGGCTAATATTGGGGTGATTCGTTTGGTAACGGGTTCATTTTCGGGGGAACAACGGGCATCGTTAAGTCGTATGATCTATGGGGTATTGGCGGCGGGGTTGGTATTGAGTTTTATAGGCACGGTACTGGGCGGTATTTGGGCCGACCAATCGTGGGGCCGATTTTGGGGATGGGATCCCAAAGAAAACGGGGCATTTATTATTTGTGTATGGGTAGCGGCCATATTGCATGCCCGATGGGGTGGAATGATTAAAGATCGGGGCTTATGGGTTATGTCGATTTTTGGGAACATTGTAACGGCGTTTAGTTGGTTTGGGGTGAATATGTTGGGAGTGGGATTACATAGTTATGGCTTTATGGATCAGGCCTTTTTTTGGTTGATGGTATTTAATGCGTCTCAACTGGTCATGATGTGGTTGGCGTTTTGGCCAAAAGCCTTTTCAAAATGAACCTACCAGAAAAGATAACGGAATCAGACTGGGCCATTGCATTATCCGAATTATGTGAATGGTTACGCTTCCCATCGGTGAGTACAGACCCTGCGTATTCCCCCCACGTTCATGCGTGCGCCCAATTTACGGCCAATCTAATGACCCAATATGGGTTAACAACAACGGTCATTGAAACCAAGGGCTACCCCGTCATTTTGGGTGAATGGATGGGTCATCCAGGTGCCCCTACCTTATTGATATATGGTCATTATGATGTACAGCCTCCCGATCCAGTATCATTGTGGGTGGCCGATCCATTTGAGCCCTTGGTCGAAGATGGTCAGTTAATTGCCCGTGGGGCGTCGGATAATAAAGGTCAAATTTTTTGTCATTTAAAAGCCATTGATTGGTTGTTACGCACCACGGGAACCCTGCCGGTAAATGTCAAGGTTATCATTGAGGGTGAAGAGGAAGTGGGGAGTTTTCATTTGCCGGAGGTGTTAAGAACACATGGGCATCAGCTGGCCGCGGATGTGGCCTTGGTATCAGACACCCCCATGTTGGCCAACAATCAACCCTCGTTATGTACCAGTTTGCGGGGATTGGTGTATATAGAGATGACGATAACCACGCTGGGTGGGGATTTACATTCGGGACAACATGGTGGGGCAGTCCCCAATGCGATTGGTTGTTTGGTATCGTTATTAAATCGGGTCAAAGATGAATCGGGACGTATTCAGATTCCTCATTTTTATGAGGGGGTTCCGGACATTTCATCTGATCGTGCGGCCCAAATTCGGTCATTGGGGTTTGATGCGGGTCAGTACCAGTCCGCGATTGGGGCAAGGGGCTTGGTGGGGGAAGAGGGGTTTCATCCCTATGAGCAGCGGTGGTATCGACCGACTTTTGATATTAACGGGATTTGGGGGGGGTATACATTAGAGGGTGAAAAGACGGTGATTCCGGCGCAAGCGCATGCAAAAGTGAGTATGCGATTGGTGGGCAATCAAGATCCGTTACAGGTGATTGATTGTTTTAATGGGTATATACAAGCCCAATGCCCGTCGTATGCCACCGTCACAACGCGGGTATGTTCGTATGCGTATCCGGCCCAAGTAGATGATGGGCATCCGGCGGTGTTAGCAGCGATGCAGGGGCTTCGGGAGGCATTTGGGGTGGAGCCGGTGTTTCAGGGTGAGGGGGGCACGATTCCGATTGTGGCGGAATTCAAGCGTCAATTGGGGTTAGAGACGATATTAATGGGATTAAATTTGCCTGAAGATCGGATTCATGCGCCGAATGAGCAGATGAGTTTGGCGAATATACGGCGGGGGATCATGGCGTCGATGGGGATGATGACGGCATATGGAAGGTAATTTTATTTTAACCCCACCCTAGCCCTCCCCTAAAGGGGAGGGAATATGAATTGAAATGTGGGGACCTTCGGTCCCCACACCCCTTGCATAAGGGCTCCGCCCTTAGGAACCCAGCACCAAGGGGCCAAGCCTTTGGTTTTGGGGATCTACAGGGGTGAAACCCCTTTGCTGGGGTTTGGGGACCGCAGGTCCCACATTCTATGTTTGGGGTCCAGGGGCTCCGCCCCTGGTCTGGGGTCTGGGGATCGAAGATCCCCAGAATCTAATCTCTTACTCCCTCCCCTCTGGGGAGGGTCAGGGTGGGGTTAAAATAGTGGGTGCGCAGCACCCACCACCTTAAGGCGGAGCCCCTGGACCCCAAAACCAAGGGGAGAAGCCTCTTTTCAAAGGATCCTTACCCCATGTCTTAGGGATTTAAAGGGGTGAAACCCCTTTGCTGGGGCTCGGG
>Ga0172372_10010046_pt1 | contig 12198 bp, 11 predicted proteins | sample LakKiv5m_2_FD_114544 | JGI IMG/M metagenome (GOLD analysis project Ga0172372, IMG submission 114544) | Freshwater microbial communities from Kabuno Bay, South-Kivu, Congo - kab_092012_9.5m | ecosystem: Environmental > Aquatic > Freshwater > Lake | place: Democratic Republic of the Congo...
AATTTGGATCGCGGTTTGCACGGCAGCTGGCCTTTTGGTGGGAAGCATCTATGTGGTTTTCAAGCCCTCTCTATGAAGCCAGCGCCAGCATCCAAGTGGCCATGGTCAGTGGTGAAGCAGTTGAAACTGCGGCGGTGCTGTATGAAAAAATCAAGCTGCCACTTTATTTTTCAACGGGCACCTTGCAAGCCTGTGCAGCTGACGGCATACCCAGCCCCACGTGTTCCTTGGTCCACTCGCTCCAAACACAGGTATCGAAAAACGCACCTTTTCTCAATCTGACGGTCGCCATGCCAACACCTGCTATGGCCAAAAACTGTCTCATGGCGATCTTGACCGACATCCAAACCCAACAAGCTTATTTGGCAGCGCCAGTTTTGGCCAAGCAACGCAACCTGCTTGAAACCGTGAAGTCCAAGCTGGCCTTTTCAGAAGAAATTTCAAAGTTTTTGTCCAGCCAACAAGCCAACATCAACATCAGCAATGAAAAGTTTTCGGCAGCGGCCATGTTGTTGGCCACCACCACCGCCAAAGACACTGAGATCCAAGAATTGCGAGCCCAGTTGATGAACCTTGAAACAGGTTTGAGTCCAACCCAAACCAAGCCCGCCAGTTTGGCCGCTCCCATCAACACGCCCGCAAAAGACGTGGGTCTGCATGCGGGTGTGGTTCTTGCGTTGTCGGTTTTCTTGGGTTTCTTGGCGGCTGTGTTGTCATCCTTGGCGCGTTCCGCTTGGCATCAGATCAAGCCTCGGTTGAAAACATAGCTCGCTGTGGTGATGTCAATGCTGGGTTATTTGTGGCTCAGCGCATTGCTGACCAACTTGGAGGTGATGTCCACAATTTGAATCATGCGGTCATAAGGCATGCGGGTGGGGCCAATCACGCCCAAGGTGCCCACCACCTGGTTGTCCACTTCGTAATTGGCACTCACCACCGACAACTCTTCGAACGGCACAATTTGACTTTCGCCACCAATGTAGATGCGCACACCTTCTGCTTGGGATGACATGTCCAACAAGCGCATGAGTTGCGCTTTTTGCTCGAACAAATCGAAGGCACGGCGCAGCTGCCCCATATCGCTGGAGAAGTCGGAAACAGACAACAAGTTGCGCTCGCCACTGATCACCACCTCGTCTTGCGACTGGCTCATGGCCTCCGAACTGACTTGCACCGCCGCTTGCATCAAGGCGGCAATTTCACTGCGCAAACTTTCCACTTCGCGTTGCAAACGCTCGCGCACTTGCTCGATACCCATCCCCACAAAATGCGTGTTCAGGTAGTTGGACGCTTCAATGAGTTGCGATTGATTGATGTCGGTGTCGGTGAAGATGACCCGGTTTTGCACATCGCCATCGGGCGAGACGATGATCACCAAAACGCGTTTTTCGGACAAGCGCAAAAACTCGATGTGCCGAAACACCGAGCCGCGACGCGGTGCCATGACGACACCCACAAAGTTCGACAAGTTGGACAGCAGGTTGGCGGCGCTGGCAATGACTTTTTGCGGTTGCTCCGGGGCCAAGCTGGGCGCGTTGAATTGCTCGCGGTTGACGCTGAGCATGGTGTCCACAAACAGCCGGTAACCCTTGGGGGTGGGGATGCGTCCGGCCGAGGTGTGCGGGCTGACAATCAGACCCAACTCTTCAAGGTCGGCCATGACATTGCGCACGGTGGCCGGCGACAGCTCAATGCCATTGGCGCGCGACAAGGTGCGCGACCCCACAGGCTGACCATCGGCGATGTAACGCTCCACCAGGGTCTTTAACAGCAACTTGGCACGGTCATCCAGCATGGTCATCCTTTCGACCGATTTTAATGATGTAATTTGCCCATGAACCCGACGTTTCAGCACATTGCCCTGATTGGCAAGCACCACGCCAGTGGCATCAACCCCAGCAGCAGTGCGCATTCAGCCGCTATTTTGAAATCTCTGGCGGGTTTTTTGCAGCAACAAGCTTGCCATGTGACGATTGAACAAGAAACGGCCATACATGCGGGTGTTGAGGATTTGGCCACACTGGATGTGGCCGGCATCGCGCAGAACTGCGACCTGGCTCTGGTGCTGGGGGGTGATGGCACCATGCTGGGCTTTGGACGCCAATTGGCGCCGCACGGCATTCCCCTGATCGGTATCAACCAAGGCCGCCTGGGTTTCATCACCGACATTGCCTTGGACCAAATCGAAGCCACGCTGAAACCCATGCTACAAGGGGCTTATGAAGAAGACCACCGGGTGCTGATGCACGGCCAAGTTTGGCGCGGCAGCGACTGCGTGTTTGACGCGCTGGCCCTGAACGACGTGGTGGTCAACCGGGGCGCTACCTCGGGCATGGTGGAACTGCGGGTTTCTGTGGATGGGCATTTTGTGGCCAACCAACGCGCCGACGGCCTGATCATCGCCACGCCCACCGGTTCCACGGCTTACGCTTTGTCCGCAGGCGGCCCCATGCTGCAACCATCCTTGGGGGGCTTGGTGATGGTGCCCATTGCGCCCCATACCTTGTCCAATCGTCCCTTGGTGCTGGCCGACCCGGCTGAAATTGTCATCGAACTGGTGGCTGGACGGGACGCCAGTGCCAATTTCGACATGCAGTCCTTGTCAACCCTGTTGATCGGCGACCAGGTGAAGGTGCGCAAATCACCACACCATGCCGTGTTTCTCCACCCCCGCGGTTGGAGTTACTTTGATACCCTGCGACAAAAACTGCATTGGAACGAGGGCGGCTCATGAGTTTGCAACGCATCAGTCTGCGCGACTTTGTCATCGTGCGGCAACTGGATTTGGATTTCAGACCAGGCTTTGGTGTGCTCAGTGGCGAGACCGGCGCGGGCAAGTCCATCTTGGTGGATGCCTTGCAACTGGTGTTAGGGGCGCGGGCTGACGCCAACGTGGTGCGTGAGGGGGCCAGCCGCACCGAAATTTCCGCTGAATTTGCGTTGAATCCCAAACTGCAAACTTGGCTAGAAGACAACGGCTTTGAGGTGCATGAAGACCTGCTCCTAAAGCGCAGCATCGACGTGCAGGGCAAAAGCCGTGCATGGATCAATGGCAGTGCCGCCACCGCCACACAGCTGCGCGACATCGGCGACAGCTTGGTTGACATCCACGGCCAGCATGCTTGGCAAAGCCTGACCCGACCCGCTGCCGTGCGGGCTTTGCTCGACGCCTATGCCGGTCTGGATGCACAAGCCTTGAGCCAGCTCTGGACCTCATGGCGACAAACCCAACAAACCTTGGCCCAGGCACGTTTGGCACAAGACCATTTGCAACAAGAGCGCGAGCGCCTGAGTTGGCAAATCAGCGAGGTGGACAAACTTTCACCGCAGGCCCACGAGTGGGAAGAACTCAATGCCCAACACAGCCGATTGTCCAATGCCCAGTCTCTGATGGACGCCGCTCAAGCCGCCTTGAACAGCTTGCAAGACGACAGCAACGGTGCCACCTTAGGTTTGGTGCAAACACAAAATGCCCTGCTCGACCAAGCGGCGATTGAGCCTGAATTCCGAGCGCTTGCCGATCAATTGGGCTCTGCCCTGGCCCAGGCCGAAGACGTGGCACACAGCTTGCAAGCTTGGTTGCGCCGCGCCGACCTCGACCCCCAAGGCCTGTCCGACCTCGATGCCCGACTGAGTCTTTGGGTGTCTTTGGCCCGTCGCTACAAACGCACCCCTGTCGAGTTAACCGATCTGTACGCAGGATGGCAAACCGAGTTGCAACGCCTTGACGCAAGCGCCGATCTGGCGGCCCTGGAAGCCAATGAGCAAGCTGCCCACAAAGCTTTCATGGCTGAAGCACGCAAGTTGGGCAAGGCACGGGCCTTGGCCGCACCCCAATTGGCCGCCAGCATCACCCAAGCCATGCAGGCACTGGGCATGCAAGGCGGCCGCTTTGAAGTGACCTTAGAAGCCTTGCCAGAGCCCGCCAGCCATGGTTTGGAAGAGGTGCAATTTTTGGTGGCCGGTCATGCCGGCAGAACGCCGCGGCCCGTGGGCAAAGTCGCCTCGGGTGGTGAGTTGTCGCGCATCGCTTTGGCCATTGCGGTCACCACCAGCCAATTGGGTCAAGCCCAAACCCTCATCTTCGACGAAGTGGACTCGGGTGTGGGCGGTGCTGTGGCCAAAACCGTGGGCCGACTGATGAAGCAATTGGGGCGCGACCGCCAAGTGCTGGCTGTCACGCATTTGCCCCAAGTGGCCGCTTGTGCGGACCACCACTGGGTGGTGTCCAAACAAAGCGACAAGGCCGGCAGTTTCAGCGCTGTGCACGAAGTGCAAGGCGAACAGCGCGTGAGTGAAATCGCCCGCATGTTGGGCGGTGAAAGACTGTCTGACACCACCCATGCCCATGCCCGCGAAATGCTGAGCAGCATGACCGCCGTAGCAAGCAAGCCCAAAACCAAGGGCAGCAAAGCATGAAGCGCGAACTCGTCCTGATCACCGGCATGGCTGGCTCGGGCAAGTCCATCGCCATTCACGCTTTGGAAGACGCCGGCTACTACTGCGTGGACAATCTGCCGCCCGAGTTGCTGATGCCGTTTGTGCAATTGGAAGACCAAAAAGAAGAAGCCAAGGTGGCCATCGCCATGGACGTGCGCAGCGCCAACGCCTTGCATTTGGTGCCCGCCCAGTTGGCGCAATTGAGAGCGCAGGACGTCCACGTGCGTTTGCTGTTTCTAGACGCCAGCACCGACACTTTGCTCCATCGGTTCTCCGAGACACGGCGCAATCACCCGCTGTCGCACAGTTCACTGCAGGGAGCACATTCAGCCCGTGACTTGGTGGCGGCCATTGAACTTGAACGGACTTTGCTGGCCGATTTGCGCGAAGAGTCCCACATCATCGACACCAGCTTGCTGCGAGCGTCCAAGTTGCAAAGCTACATCCACGCTTTGGTGTCCGCACCCAGTGCCCAGCTGACCCTGATGTTTGAATCGTTCGCCTTCAAACGAGGTATTCCTGTTCATGCCGATTTTGTGTTCGATGTGCGCATGTTGCCCAACCCCCACTATGAAACAGAGTTGCGACCCCAAACCGGTCGCGATCAGCCGGTGGCCGATTGGTTGCAATCACACACGCAGGTGAAAGCCATGGCGCTGCAAATAGCGGGCTTTCTCAATGAATGGCTGCCCTCATTGCAAAACGACCACCGCAGCTATGTGACGGTGGCCATCGGTTGCACCGGCGGTCAACACCGCTCGGTGTTTTTGGTGGAAAGCTTGCACCAACGTTTCAGCGGCGAGTGGGTGTCGTTGAAGCGGCACCGAGAACTTGACCTTTGAGCAGTTTGCGCACTGGTGCAGGCATCCCCAATGTGGGCCACTGTGTAGCGTCAAACCACACCCCGGTTCCAAGCGGGACCGTCTTTTCAAGCCTCAAGTGCACGGCATGCAAATGCAAATCTTTATGGGTCAAGACATGCACGAAAGCGGGATCAGTTTGCAAATGTCTGCGCCATTGGGCGGGCACAGCAGCTTGCAAGGCTTGTTCTGAATCAAACACAACTTGGGTGAACAAACTGGCCCACACGCCCTTGGCGGGACGTTGCTGCAAGCACGCGTCGCCCGCTTGCGTCACCGCGCACAACAGCCACAGCGATTGAGCGCTGCGTTTGACTTTTCGCGTCTTCACGGGGTAGTGTGCGGGGCGCTGCTCTTTGAGAGCAACACAGTCTTGGTTGACCGGACAACGCGGGCACTCAGGCTTTCGGTGGGTGCACAAAGTGGCCCCCAAGTCCATCAAGCCTTGGGTGTAGCTGGGCATGTCTTGCGGCGCGACAGGCAGCATGGCCTGAGCCCATTGCCAAAGTTGTTTTTCATGGGCAGACACCGACAAGTCGTGGTCGAATCCAAGGAACCGACTGAGCACCCGTTTCACATTGCCATCCAATATGGCCACCCGTTGCTCAAAACACAAAGACACAATAGCTGCGGCGGTCGAGGGGCCAATGCCTGGCAGGGATTGCAAAGCGGTCACATCAGCGGGAAACACGCCGCCAAATTCAGCAACCACTTGCTGCGCACACCGGTGCATATTTCGCGCGCGGCTGTAATAACCCAAGCCGCTCCAAAGCCCCAGCACCTCGTCTTGGTGGGCTTGTGCCAAAACCTTCACGGTGGGAAAGCGGTCTAAAAACCGCTGGAAGTAGCCCAACACCGTGCTCACCTGGGTTTGCTGCAACATGATTTCGGAGAGCCAGACGCGGTAGGGGTCGCGGTCTTGCTGCCATGGCAGGTCGTGCCGACCATGCTGATGCTGCCATGCCACCAACCGTTTCGCAAAGGGCTCAATTTGGGCTTTGCCCATGTCGGCTGGCTTCAAGGTTTTTGGCATGTGGCGCAGAAAAAAGTAGAACGCTGGCCTTGCAGGATGCGCTTCACCGCACTGCCGCAAACACGACAAGCCTCACCTGCGCGGTCATAGACCATGGCTTCGAGTTGAAAGTAGCCGTTTTGCCCTTGCGCGTTGGAGAAGTCGCGCAAGCTGCTGCCTCCTTGCGCCACAGCCCGCGCCAGAACTTGGCGAATGGCTTGATGCAAGCGTCGCGCCCGCACCTGGCTGATCGTGGCCGCGCGGGTGGTAGGCCTTATGCCCGCCAAAAACAAAGCTTCGCTGGCGTAGATGTTGCCCACGCCCACCACCAAGTCACCAGCCAACAGCACCTGTTTGATCGGCGTTCGCCGCGTTTTCAAGCCCTGCCAAAAGACTGCAGGATCAAAGCTGTCCTCCAAGGGTTCCACGCCCAAGCGGCCCAGCAATTTGACAGCCACCGGATCATGTTCGCTGTCGGCATAGACCACCGCGCCAAAGCGACGAGGGTCATGCAAGCGCAAAAGCCCCTGATTGGTTTGCAATTCAAAGTGATCGTGAATGCCCGGTGGACTGGCTTTGGAACCGAAGGACAAAGAACCCGACATGCCCAAATGCATCAGCAGCAAGCCCTGATTCAAGTCCAGCAGCAAATACTTGCCGCGGCGACGAACGCCCTGCACGGTGCGGCCTTCGAGCGCTTGCACGGGCAACCCCAAAGGCCAACGCAAGGGCTTTCCCAAACGGGCCCAACGCACCCTTGCCCCAGCAATGGCGGAGGCAAAACTCAGGCGGGTGACTTCAACCTCGGGTAATTCGGGCATGGCGCAGGCTTTCTCAATTGGCTGGGATTATCATCCTGCGATGAACTATTCCCTTCGCCTATTGCTCTCGCCCGCCGCCCGTTTGGGTGTCGCCTCATGGCTGTCGTTGATGATGTTGGGTGGGCATGCATTTGCGCAATCCGACCCGGCCCCTGCAACTGCTCCTCAGGCCATCAGCAACTCCAAGATGAACGCCGATTCCATGCTGATGATCTTGCTGGGCGAATTGAAATTGACGCAAGGTGAACCAGGCGCAGCTTATTCTTTGATGTTGGAAGCGGCCAAAAAGACGGGCGAAGCCCAATTGTTCAATCGCGCGGTTGAAATCGCCTTGAATGCCCGATCGGGGCCACCCGCGCTAGAAGCGGCCAAAGCGTGGAAACAAGCGTTTCCAAAATCGCGTGAAGCCAATCGATTTGTGTTGCAAATCATGGTGGCCTTGAACCAGCTGCCTGAAAGTCTGATGCCCTTGCGCACTGACCTGCTGCTGTCGCCACAAGAAGACCAAGTCAAAACCATCCATGGCATCGTGCAAATTTATGCGCAAGCCCAAGACAAAGAATTGGCCAGCGCCGTGGTGGAACAAGCCTTGGTGCCTTTTGTCGACAAACCCGCCACCGCAGCGGCCAGTTGGAACACGATTGGCCGCATGAAAATTGCCAGCAAAAAACTGCCGCAAGCGTTGGATGCTGCCAAGAAAGCGATTGCCTCGGACGGCAAGGCCATCGAGCCAGGTTTGTTGGCCTTGGAACTGTTTTCATTGGGCAGTTCGGAAGCCGAGGAACTGCTGCAAAAAGTCATCCAAACCGCTGACAACGCCATGCCACTGCGCTTGTCCTATGCCCGTATCTTGATTGACAACCAGCGCAGCAAAGAGGCCTTGGCGCAGCTTGTCCACATCACCGACAAAACACCTGCCTTGAGCGAAGCGTGGTTGCTGCAAGCGGCGGTTTTGATCGACGGCGGTCAAGATGATGAAGCCAAGAATGTGTTGCTGCGCTTTGTTGCTCTTGAAAAAGACAAAGACAACAACACGGGGCTGTCGCAAGCTTATTTGATGTTGTCGCAAATCACCTTGCGGCAAAAGAAAACCAGCGAGTCCGAGGAGTGGCTCAACAAAATCGAAGACCCTGATGCGCTTGCGCAAGTGCAAATCCAACGCGCCAATTTATTGGCCAGTCGTGGCGAAATCAGCAAGGCCCGCACCTTGATTCAGCAGCTCCCCAACAACACGCCACAAGCCAAACGCACCCGCTTGCAAGCCGAGGTCAAGTTGCTGCGTGATTACAAGATGTACGAACAGACTTACCAAGTCTTGCTGAGTGCCAATAAAGAATCACCGGATGATCTGGAACTGCGCTATGAATTGGCCATGATGGCTGAGCGGCTGAATCGGGTGGACGAGATGGAACGTCTGTTGAAAAGCGTGATTGAAGCCAAGCCTGATTTCTTTCATGCCTACAACGCTTTAGGCTTTGCTTTGGCCGATCGCAACATTCGCCTGAAAGAAGCCCGGGAGTTGATCGTGACCGCTTTGGAGTTTGCCCCCGACGACCCCATGATCACCGACAGCCTCGGCTGGGTTGAATACCGCATGGGCAACAAAGTGGTCGCCTTGGCCATTTTGGAGCGGGCCTACGAGACCAAAAATGATCCTGAAATCGGTGCGCATTTGGGTGAAATTTATTGGGTCTTGGGCCGAAAAGAGGAGGCCTTGAAAGTTTGGCGAGAAGCCAAGAAATTGGCTCCAACCAATGAAATATTGCTTGAAACCCTCAAACGACTGAAGGCCAAGCTTTGAACCTGGGACCTTCCCCTCCCCTGGCGGGCTTGGCCAGCAGCTTGCTGCTGGTGGGTGTCCTGGCCTCATGCGCCATGTTCACCCAACCCCCACCCAGCCCCCAACAAGCCAGCTTGAAGCAAACGGGCTACTGGCAAGGACGGCTGAGCTTGCGGGTCATGCAGCCCACGCCAGAACAATTCATTGCCAATTTCGAACTCAAGGGCAGTGCCGAGCTTGGTGAGTTATCCCTTTACTCGCCGCTGGGGACCACACTGGCTGTGGCGCGCTGGACCCCACACTCTGCGCAACTCTTGCAGGGTGACAAAGTTGAAAATTTCTCCTCAATGGAGGCGCTAACCCAGCAACTGACCGGTGCCGCCCTGCCCCTGCCCGCTCTGCTGGCCTGGTTGGACAGCGATGGGCCAGCTTTGGCGGGATGGCAGTTGTATTCGGAAAGTCCTGCCAGTGGACGGCGGGTGTTTGCCAAACGCGACGCACCACTTCCAGTCCTGCACTTGAGCCTGCTACTCGACCCCAAATGAGCTGTCATGTGGTCCTTGCACAACGTTCCCGCGCCAGCCAAATTGAATTTGTTTTTGCATGTCACGGGCCGTCGCCCTGACGGTTACCACCTGCTGCAATCGGTGTTCATGCTGATTGATTGGTGGGATGTGTTGCACTTTGACCGGCGTGACGACGGCCAATTGCTGCGCCATGATTTGACGGTGGCCTTGCCCGAAGACGATCTGTGTTTGCGCGCTGCTCGGGCTTTGCAAGCCGCTTCGGGCACCTCGCTTGGGGCGCTGATCACGATGGACAAGCGCCTGCCGGCCCAAGCGGGCTTGGGCGGCGGTTCCTCGGATGCGGCAACCTGTTTGTTGGCCCTGAACCGGCTATGGGGGCTGAATTGGCCATTGTCACGGTTGCTACCGATCGGCTTGGGTTTGGGCGCGGATGTGCCGTTTTTTTTGCGCGGCCACAACGCCTGGGTGGAAGGAATTGGCGAAGCAATCACGCCCATCCAACTCCCCGCCGCCCGCTTTGCTGTGCTCAAGCCAGACCGGGGTTTGGAGACCGCTGGCATTTTCAAAAGCGCGGACCTTCAAAGGAACAGTTGTACTGCTACAATTGCGGACTTTGCTGCACGGCCTTTCTCCTTTGGGCGAAACGACTTGCAAGCTGTTGCCCAAAACCTGTGTTCCGAGGTTTTAGAAGCCTTGCAGTGGCTTGAATACCAAGGTTTACAGGCGCGGATGACTGGCTCAGGCAGTGCGGTTTTCGCCCTTGTCGGCGCAGACGCGGTTTTACCCAAACCGCCGAGTGGCTGGCAGTTGCGAATCTGCAGCAATTTGGAAATTCACCCCCTGGCTGGGTGGGTCTCCAGAGACGATTAGCAGGAAACTTGTTGTAAAACAGGTCTCCCGTGTAGGGGAGTCGCCAAGTTGGTTAAGGCACTGGATTTTGATTCCAGCATGCGAAGGTTCGAATCCTTCTTCCCCTGCCACCCTTTTGCTTTGAATTGAAGCGGCAAGGGTTTGCGGCAGCAACCGCGAACCGTTGCCCTTTGTTTTTTTAACCTCAGGTCGTCAGCATGTCGAACCCCCAACCAGATTTCATGGTCTTCACCGGCAACGCCAATCCTGTGCTGGCCGCTGAAATCGCCGGTCACCTGGGAATTGATCTGGGTGCGGCTGAGGTGGGCCGCTTCTCCGACGGTGAAGTCACGGTTGAAATCAAACAAAACGTGCGCGCCCGCGACGTCTTCGTCGTGCAATCCACATGCAACCCCACCAACGAAAACCTGATGGAATTGCTGATCATGGTCGACGCCTTGAAGCGGGCCTCCGCCGAACGCATCAGCGCCGTCATCCCCTATTTCGGCTATGCCCGCCAAGACCGCCGTCCGCGTTCATCTCGCGTGCCCATTTCCGCCAAGCTGGTGGCTGATTTGTTGCAAACTGTGGGCGTCGACCGGGTCCTCACCATGGACTTGCATGCCGATCAAATACAGGGCTTCTTCAACATTCCGGTGGACAACATCTACGCCTCGCCGGTGTTGCTGGGCGACTTGCGACTGAAAAACTATGACGATTTGATCGTTGTCTCGCCCGATGTGGGCGGTGTGGTGCGTGCCCGTGCCTTGGCCAAGCAACTGGGTTGCGATCTGGCCATCATCGACAAGCGCCGTCCCAAGGCCAATGTGAGCGAAGTCATGCACGTCATCGGCGAAATTGAAGGCCGCAACTGCGTCATCATGGACGACATGATCGACACCGCAGGCACCTTGGCGAAGGCTGCGGAAGTGCTGAAAGAGCGTGGCGCCAAGCAGGTTTACGCTTATTGCACCCATCCTATTTTTTCCGGCCCCGCCATCGACCGCATCGCCAAAGGCGACGCCTTGGATGAAGTGGTGGTGACTAACACCATCCCCTTGAGCGCGGCCGCTGAGAAATGCCAAAAGATTCGCCAACTCTCCGTGGCACCGCTGATCGCTGAAACCATTCAGCGCATCTCCAAAGGAGAGTCGGTCATGAGTTTGTTCTCCGACCAAGACCAGCTTTTTTAAGCAGCGCTGGGTCTGAAAACAATGTTGTGGGGCGGTTTTCGCCCCGTTTTTGAAACCGAAGTCACACTGGTCGCGGTGGACTTCTTCTGGAGATCGTTATGAAATTCGTCGCTTTTGAGCGCACAAAGCAGGGTACGGGTGCGAGCCGCCGTCTGCGCATCACCGGTCGCACGCCCGGTATCGTTTACGGTGGCAAAGCCCACGAACCCCAATCCATTGAACTCGACCACAACGCGCTGTGGCACGCCCTGAAAAAAGAAGCCTTCCACGCGTCGATTCTGGAGATGGAATTCAACGGCAAGACTTCCAAGGTCTTGCTGCGCGATGTGCAATACCACCCGTTCAAGCAGCTCGTGCTGCACATCGACTTCCAACGCGTGGAAGCCGACACCGTCTTGCACATGAAAGTACCCCTCCACTACAGTGGGCAAGAAAATTCACCCGCCGTGAAATTGGATGCTTGCTTGGTCAACCCGGTCATGACCGAGTTGGAAATCGCCTGCTTGCCGGCCGACCTGCCTGAGTTCATTGCGGTGGACCTGAGCGGCCTGAAAAAGGGCACGTCGCTGCATGTGAATGACATCACCCTGCCCAAAGGTGTCAAGCCCGTCACCCACGGCAAAAACAACCCCGTGTTGGTGAGCGTGGTGTCGGTGGTTGAAGAGGCCGCTCCCGAGGCTGCTGCCGCACCTGCAGCCCCTGCCAAAGGCAAAGGC
>Ga0172372_10010049_pt1 | contig 12197 bp, 10 predicted proteins | sample LakKiv5m_2_FD_114544 | JGI IMG/M metagenome (GOLD analysis project Ga0172372, IMG submission 114544) | Freshwater microbial communities from Kabuno Bay, South-Kivu, Congo - kab_092012_9.5m | ecosystem: Environmental > Aquatic > Freshwater > Lake | place: Democratic Republic of the Congo...
CTGGATGTGGCGCACAACCCGCATGCATCGGCAGCCTTGGCCCACAACTTGGATGCTATGGGCTTTTACCCTGTCACCCATGCCGTGGTGGGGGCCATGATGGACAAAGATTTGGCAGGACTTTTCAAACGCTTGTTGCCCTTGGTGGAACATTGGTATTTCTGCGATTTGCCCACGCCACGTGCCGCCACTGCTGCGCATTTGCACCAGGTTTGGCAGGCTTCATCGCCGCCCGCAAAGGCCACGGCTGTCGAGGTGGACAGCCCCTCGGCCGCACTGGCCTTGGCCCTTGGGCGCGCAGACCCCGCTGATAGAATTCTCGTTTTTGGTTCGTTCTTCACCGTTGGCGGGGTTCTTCAGCAGGGAATTCCTGGCCGCTTGACTGCCAATCTGCCTACCTGAAGTCTCAAACATGGCGTTTTTCAAGTCCCGTACCTCCTCCACGGCTTCCGTTGAAGAACGCAACGCCGACGACGGCCAAGCCCAAAGCATGGATGTGCTGCGACAACGCGCCCGCCACCGGTTGATCGGTGCCACGGTCTTGGTGCTCTTGGCCGTGATTGGTTTTCCAATGGTGTTTGACACCAAACCACGTGAACTGGCTGCGGACATCCGCATCGACATGCCCGAGCGTGATGCGGTTCATCCCTCTCAAGCGCCCACCTCTGCAGCTGTGGACGCCCAAGCACCGCAGCCTGATGAAGTGAAAGCGCCTGCAACGCAAGCCCCTGAACCTGAACCGATAGAGCCGGCCAAGCAGCCTGATTTGCCGGTGGCACAGGGCAAGAAGCCTGAGCCCAAGCCTGCCAACAGTTCAGGTGCCGAGGTCAAAGACGCCCCCAACGAAGAGGTGCTCAGTATCACCAAGCCCGAGGCCGACAAACCCAAAGACGATGGTGCACCACGTTTCATCGTTCAAGTGGGGGCCTTTTCTGACGAGGACAAGGTCAGGGAAGTGCGGGCCAAGTTGGAAAAAGCGGGGCTGAAAACCTATGTGCATGTGGCGCAAACCAAAGACGGCAAGCGCACACGTGTGCGCATTGGACCCTTTGCCAGCAAGGAAGACGCCCAAAAAACAGTGACCAAGGTCAAGGCTTTGAACCTGTCTGCAGCCGTGCTGACGCTTTGAACATGGGAGCTCTGGATGGGGTTTTGTTGGCCGTGTTGCTGATCTCTTGTGTTCTGGGTTTGTGGCGGGGCGTCATCCGCGAAACCTTGGCCTTGGCGGCATGGTTGCTGGGGTTTTGGTTGTCATCCCAATACGCAGCAGACATGGCGATGCAACTGCCGCCCGACTGGGGTGACAACCTGCGCTACTTGGCGGGTTGGTTGTTGGTGTTCGTGGCCGTGTGGCTGGGCATGAGCCTCTTCAGTGCCTTGGTGCAGCGATTGGTGGCCGTGGTGGGCTTAGGGCTGTTAGACCGATTCATGGGCGGTGTGTTTGGCGTGATACGCGGGGGCATTGCCCTGATGGCGGTGTCGGTGGTGGTGGGTTTGACGCCCATCAAGAAGTCTCCCGCCTGGATGAATTCATGGATGGCGCGTTCGGCCGACGAGGGCGTGAAGTTTTTCAAACCGATTCTGCCGGCGCAGTTGGAAAGGTTGGTGTCCTGATGTGTGGCATTGTGGGGGTGGTCAGCCAGACCCATGTGAACCAGTTGATTTATGACGCCTTGCTGTTGTTACAACACCGCGGCCAAGATGCCGCCGGCATCGTCACGCAACTGGACCGCAAATTCTTCATGCACAAGGCCAAGGGCATGGTGCGCGATGTTTTTCGCACTCGCAACATGCGGGCTTTGCCTGGCACCGTCGGTCTAGGACAGGTGCGGTATCCCACTGCCGGCAACGCCTACAGCGAAGAAGAGGCCCAGCCTTTTTATGTCAATGCGCCTTTCGGGTTGGTGTTGGTGCACAACGGCAACCTGACCAATGCCCAGTCGTTGAAGGCCGAATTATTTTCCACCGATCACCGCCACATCAACACCGAAAGTGACTCCGAGGTGCTGCTGAATGTGCTGGCCCATGAGCTGGAGATGACCACGCGCGGCTTGGTTCTGTCTCACCTCGATGTGTTTGCTGCCGTGGCCGGTGTGCACGCCCGTGTCAAGGGCTCTTATGCGGTGGTGGCCATGATTGCAGGCCATGGCATGGTGGCGTTTCGCGATCCCTATGGCATTCGTCCTCTGTGTTTGGGCCAAGGCTCTGATGGCACTTGGATGGTGGGCAGCGAGTCGGTGGCCTTGGAAGGCACGGGCCACAAATTTGTGCGGGATATTGCGCCTGGCGAAGCGGTGTTCATTGACATGACGGGCCAACTGCATGCCCAGCAATGTGCGCAGAACCCGCAGCTCATGCCTTGCATCTTTGAGTATGTTTATCTGGCGCGGCCTGACTCGACGATGGACGGCGTCTCGGTGTACCAGGCGCGGTTGAACCTGGGCGAAACTTTGGCCAAGCGGGTGGTGTCCACCGTGCCACCCTCCGACATCGACGTGGTGATTCCCATCCCTGAGTCCAGCCGCCCCAGTGCCACCGAGTTGGCCCATCTGCTGGGCAAGCCTTACCGCGAAGGCTTTGTGAAAAACCGCTATGTGGGGCGCACCTTCATCATGCCGGGTCAATCGGGGCGCAAAAAATCTGTGCGGCAAAAACTCAATGTCATCGTCAGTGAATTCAAAGGCCGCAACGTTTTGTTGGTGGACGATTCGATTGTGCGCGGCACCACCAGCCGAGAGATCGTGCAAATGGCACGCGACGCTGGTGCCCGCAAGGTCTACTTGGCCAGTGCTGCACCCCCGGTGCGTTTCCCGAATGTGTACGGCATCGACATGCCCACACCGGAAGAGCTGGTGGCGCACAACCGCAGCGTGGAGGAGGTGCGTGAATTCATTGGTTGTGATGCCTTAATTTACCAGGACATCGGGCCGATGCGCGACGCCGTGCGCCGCGCGGCCTTGCCCGGTTCACCAGCTTTGCAAGGCTTTGACGCTTCTTGCTTTGATGGTGTTTACGTCACCGGCGATATGACTGCCGCCGACATCTCCAGACTCAACCAACAACGCGTGGGCAGCGAGGAGGACAGCCAAGACAACTCGCGTCTTGCCCTCCCCAACGCCAATGCTTGAAGCCCATGACTGAATCCAAAACAACCCCTGATTGGCGCCTCGAAACCTTGGCGGTTCGCATGGCCGTGGAGAAAAGCCAATACGGTGAAAACTCCGAAGCTTTGTTTCTCACCAGCGGCTATGTGCAGCCCTCCGCCCAAGCCTCGGCAGACCGATTTGCAGGGGATGAAGACGGCTACACCTATGGCCGTGCGGGCAATCCCACGGTCAGCAGTTTCGAGATGCGTTTGGCTGCGCTGGAGGGCACACCAGCCTGTATTGCTACCTCCAGTGGCATGTCTGCCATCACGCTCATGTTGTTCAGTCTGCTCAAAGCTGGCGACCATGTGGTGTATTCGCAGTCGATGTTTGGCTCGACCATCAAATTGATTGGTGCTGAGTTTGCGCGCTTTGGCGTCACCTCCACGATGGTGCCGCAAACCGATTTGGCGGCCTGGCAAGCAGCGATTCAACCCCATACCAAGTTGTTGTTCGCTGAAACTCCCACGAACCCGCTCACTGAAGTGTGTGACATTGCCGCGTTGGCCGACATGGCGCACAACGCAGGTGCTTTGCTGGCGCTGGACAATTGTTTTGCCACGCCGGTGTTACAGCGCCCCATCGAGATGGGCGCTGACATCATCATGCACTCAGGTACCAAGTATTTAGACGGTCAAGGGCGTGTCATGGCAGGTGCCTTGTGTGCCAGTGAGGCCATAGTGTTGGAGAAGTTTTTGCCAGTGATGAAAAACAGCGGCATGGTGTTGGCGCCATTCAACGCTTGGGTGGTTTTGAAAGGCTTGGAAACCCTGGACATTCGCATGCGTGCTCAAAGTGAGCGGGCCCATGCTTTGGCCCTGTGGTTGGAACAACACCCCAGCGTCGCCAAAGTGCATTACCCTGGTTTGAAGAGCCATCCTCAGCACGATTTGTCGATGAAGCAAATGTCCAACATGGGTGGCGCCGTGTTGTCCTTTGACGTCAAGGCCAAGGACGCCGAGCAAGCCCGTTCGCGGGCCTTTCATCTGCTTGACAGCTTGCAAGTCTTGTCTTTGTGCACCAACCTTGGCGACACCAAAACCTTGCTCACCCACCCAGCCAGCACCTCGCATGGCAAGCTCAGTGAAGCGCAACGCCAAGCCGCGGGCATTGGCCAAGGCTTGATTCGGGTGGCTGTCGGCCTGGAACACTTGCACGACATGAAATTCGATTTGTTGCGCGGTCTGGAAACTTTTTAAAAATCAGTTCATGCATACCCGCACCCGCACCCGATTCGCCCCTTCTCCCACTGGCTTCATTCATTTAGGCAATATTCGTTCGGCACTCTACCCCTGGGCGTTCGCACGGGCCACCGGCGGCGATTTCATTTTGCGCATCGAGGACACCGATGTCGAGCGCTCATCGCAAGAAGCGGTGGATGTGATTTTGGAAGGCATGGCATGGCTCGGCTTGAACCATGACGAAGGCCCGTTCTACCAAATGCAGCGCATGGACCGCTACAAGGAAGTGCTGGCGCAGTTGCAAGTAGCAGGCCATGTGTACCCTTGCTACATGAGCGTGGCTGAGTTGGATGCCTTGCGCGAACGCCAAATGGCCGCGAAAGAAAAACCGCGCTACGACGGCACCTGGCGACCCGAGGAAGGCAAAACCTTGCCGGCCATTCCAGCAGGTGTGCAACCCGTGCTGCGTTTCAAAACACCCCTCACCGGCAAGGTGAGTTGGGACGACAAGGTGAAGGGTCACATAGAGATTCGCAACACCGAGTTGGATGATTTGGTGATTGCCCGCCCCGATGGCACGCCCACCTACAACTTTTGCGTGGTGGTCGATGACATGGACATGGGCATCACGCATGTGATTCGTGGCGATGACCATGTCAACAACACGCCACGGCAAATCCATATCTTCAATGCCTTGGGCTACCCGCCTCCGGTCTACGCGCATCTACCCACGGTGCTCAACGAGCTGGGGGACAAACTCAGCAAGCGCTCCGGTGCCAAGCCAGTGACGCAATTTCGTGACGAAGGTTTTTTGCCCGAAGCCATGGTGAACTATTTGGCCCGCTTGGGTTGGAGCCACGGCGATGATGAAATTTTCAGCAGTGCCCAATTTGTGCAATGGTTCAACCTGGAGCATCTGGGTAAAAGTGCTGCGCAATTTGACGAAGCCAAACTGCGTTGGGTCAATGCTCAACATTTGAAAGCGATGTCGGATGATGCGCTGGCCCCCTTGGTGCAAGCGCAGTTGCAACACTTGGACATCATTTCAGATGCTCGTTTGACAGCCATTTGTGGTTTGTTCAAAGACCGGTGCGACACCACCCTGGCCTTGGCGCATTGGGCCAAGGTTTTCTACGCCGATGTGCACCCCAGCGCCGAAGACCTGGCCAAGCATGTGACCGAGGCGGTTCGTCCCGCTTTGCAACTGTTGAGCACCATGTTGGCCGCGCTGCCCGAATGGACCACACCTGCCATCAGCGATGCCATCAAAGCTGTGCTGGCCGCGCATGGCCTGAAGATGCCGCAATTGGCCATGCCCTTGCGTGTTTTGGTGATGGGCACACCGCAAACCCCTTCGGTGGATGCGGTGCTGGCGCTGTGCGGCCGTGACAAGGTTTTGGCTCGAATCCATGGTGCTTGAAAATTTGGTTATACTTTACGGCTCGGCACCCAACGGGGGTATAGCTCAGCTGGGAGAGCGCTTGCATGGCATGCAAGAGGTCAGCGGTTCGATCCCGCTTACCTCCACCAAAACAAGATGTCGAGTTGGAAAGTCCACAGGTTTTGACCCTATCGTCTAGAGGCCTAGGACATCACCCTTTCACGGTGAGTACCGGGGTTCGAATCCCCGTAGGGTCGCCAAGTTTGTAGCACTTGGTTTTGGTGCAAGCCGAAACGAAGCTATCTACCAGGAGTGGTAGTTCAGTTGGTTAGAATACCGGCCTGTCACGCCGGGGGTCGCGGGTTCGAGCCCCGTCCACTCCGCCAAATTTAAAAACGCGCCCTCGGGTGCGTTTTTTTGTCACTGTTGCCGCCCTCTCGGGCCATGTCGAGGAACACCATGTACAAAAACCTCATTGCAGCGCTGTTCGCGTCTGCCTTGTTGTCAACCACTGCCATCGGTCAGACTGCCCCTGCACCTGCCAGCACATCCAAAGCGTCTTCTCAGGCTTCGAGCCAGTTGCCTTTGAAGGTTGGCTTTGTGTATGTCACACCCAGATTGCCCAGGGGTTGGGTGCGTCAGCACGAATTGGGCCGCCTGAGCTTGGAAGCGCAACTGCAGCAACAAGGCTACAAAGTGCAAACCCAGTTTGTGGAAAACGTGGCCGAAGGCCCGGATGCCGAACGCGTGATTCGCGACCTGGCCAAGCAAGGCGTGGGCTTGATCTTCACGCCCAGCTTTGGCTACATGGAGCCCACATTGAAGGTGGCGGCCGAGTTCCCCATCGTGAAATTCGAGTCCATAACGGGCTACAAAACAGCGCCCAATGTGGCGGTTGCGAATGCCCGGTATTATGAAGGTCGATTTTTGGCGGGAATTGCCGCTGGGCGTCTCAGCAAAACTGGTGTGGCAGGGTATGTGGCCAGTTTCCCCATCCCTGAAGTGGTGCAGGGCATCAATGCCTTTGCGTTGGGCATGCGTTATGTCAATCCGAAAGCCCAAGTGAAATTGGTTTGGCTCGACACCTGGTTTGACCCCGCGCGTGAACGCGAAGCCGCCATGACCTTGATGAACCAACAAGCAGATGTGCTGGCCTTTCACACCGCCTCTGACGCGGTGCTGGTGGCCGCGCAAGAGCGCGGCAAGATGGCCGTGGCTTACCACTCGGACATGCGCCATGTGGCTCCGCAAGCGCAACTCTTGGCCATCACCCATCATTGGGGCCGCTACTACAGCGACCGCGCCAAAGCCGTGATTGAAGGGACCTGGCAAACTGGATCGGTTTGGGGTGGGGTGCATGAAGGCATGATCAAAGTGGGCGAGTTTGGCCCCAAGGTGCCGAAAAAAGTGCAAACTGAAATTCTGCGTTTACAACGCGCTGTGGGCAAAGGCAGTTTGCTGCCGTTCACCGGCCCCATCTTGGACAACCAAGACCAAGTGATTTTGGCCAGAGGTCAACACCTCAGCGATGAACAAATTGTGAACATGAAGTTTCTGGTCCAAGGGGTGCAGGGCAGCTTGCCTTGACCATCCCAATGGCAAGGCCATGGCCAGATTGCAATGAAGCGGGGCTTGCAACGCCATTGCCTACAATCTGCTGATTCCAAAACAGGGCAGTGGCATGAGCATCAAAAGCGACAAATGGATTCGCCGCATGGCAGAACAGCACGGCATGATCGAGCCTTTCGAGCCGGGGCAAATTCGCCAGGACGCGGCCGGCCAAAAAATCGTCAGCTACGGCACCAGCAGCTATGGCTACGACATCCGCTGCGCCCCCGAATTCAAGGTGTTCACCAACATCTACAGCACCGTGGTGGACCCCAAAAATTTCGACCCCCAAAGTTTTGTCGACATCCAATCTGATGTGTGCATCATCCCGCCCAACAGCTTTGCCTTGGCCCGCACCTTGGAGTACTTCCGCATCCCGCGCAATGTGCTCACCATCTGTTTGGGCAAAAGTACTTATGCACGATGCGGCATCATCGTCAACGTCACCCCCTTCGAACCCGAATGGGAAGGCTACGTGACCCTCGAGTTCTCCAACACCACACCCTTGCCAGCCAAAATTTACGCTGGTGAAGGTTGTGCCCAGGTGTTGTTTTTTGAAAGCGATGAAGTTTGCGAGATCAGCTACAAAGACCGCGGGGGCAAGTACCAGGGCCAGGTGGGCGTTACCCTGCCCAGGGCTTGATAAGTGACTGATGGGCTCTTCGACAGTCCGAAAACCCTTTGAGTCAGGGGGTTCAGGGTCGTCAGCCCAGAGTGCGACAATCGGCTACACATATGAATTCATTCTCGCAATTGCAGTTGGCCCCCAATCTGGCGAAAGCCGTCGCCGAAATGGGGTACGAGTCCATGACGCCCATTCAAGCCCAAGCCATTCCGGTGGTGTTGTCGGGGCAAGACGTGATGGGTGCGGCGCAAACCGGCACCGGCAAAACTGCTGCGTTTTCCCTGCCTCTGCTGCAACGCATGCTCAAGCATGAAAACACGTCCACCTCCCCAGCGCGCCATCCGGTGCGCGCCTTGGTGTTGTTGCCAACCCGTGAGTTGGCCGATCAGGTGGCCCAGCAAATCAAGTTGTACGCCAAATACACTCAGCTTAGGTCGGCCGTGGTGTTTGGTGGCATGGACATGAAGCCGCAAACCTTGGAGCTCAAGCGTGGGGTTGAAGTGTTGGTGGCCACCCCCGGTCGTTTGCTGGATCACATCGAAGCGAAAAACGCGGTGTTGAACCAAGTCGAGTATGTGGTGCTCGACGAAGCCGACCGCATGCTGGACATTGGCTTTTTGCCCGACTTGCAACGCATCCTCAGCTACCTGCCCAAGCAACGCACCACCTTGTTGTTCTCCGCCACGTTTTCCCCTGAAATCAAGCGACTGGCTGCCAGCTATTTGCAAAACCCGGTCACCATCGAAGTGGCACGACCCAACCAAACCGCGTCGACGGTCTCACAGCTCTTCTACAACGTGGCTGAAGATGACAAGCGCCATGCGTTGAAACAAATTGTGAAAGAACACGGCATCAGCCAAGCCTTTGTGTTTGTCAACAGCAAGCTGGGTTGTGCACGTCTGGCACGGGCTTTGGACCGAGATGGGTTGCGCACGGCAGCCTTGCACGGTGACAAAAGCCAAGACGAGCGTTTGAAAGCCTTGGAGGCATTCAAAAGAGGCGACGTGGACTTGTTGATCTGCACTGATGTGGCCGCCCGAGGTTTGGATATCAAAGATGTGCCTGCCGTTTTCAACATTGACATCCCCTACAACGCCGAAGACTATATCCACCGCATTGGCCGCACCGGTCGCGCGGGTGCCGAAGGATTGGCTGTGAGTTTTGCAGCGCCCTCTGACGCACGCTTGGTCAGTGACATTGAAAAACTCACCAAGCAAAAAATTGAATTGTTGCCGCTGGAGTTGTCTGACGACCGTCCACGTGAACGCCTGAACAACGGTCGCCGCCATTGGGACGACGAAAAACGCCATGACAGGCGCGAAGATTCACCGCGCGAGTCGCGCAGCCGATTCACCCCTGCGCCCAAATCGCTAGACCCGTTTTTTGACAAGCCTTACGAAGAGAAGGCGGCTGATGCTGTGCCCAGCTCCACGCCGGTTACCCCCAGCACCGCCAAGGGAATTTCACCCAACATCAAGCCCAAGCGCAAAGTGGCTGCGCTCTTCAAAACCACTGAAACGCTTTAAGCCGCGGTGTTGTGCGCTTGAACGCAGGCCACTTCAACGCGTTGGTGTTGTCCCGGCCCACGGGCATGCAGTTGCAAGGCGCTCAAACAACCACCCCACACACACCCTGTATCCAATTCCAGCACATCAGCGCGTTGCAACGGCTTGAGTGCCGACCAATGACCAAAGGCCACGGTGTGCTGCGCAGTTTGGCGACCAGGCACATCAAACCACGGCAGATAGCCTGGCGGGGTTTCCTCCAAGCCGCGGTGGTGGGCAAATTCCATGTCGCCCTCAGGCGTGCAAAAACGCAAACGGGTGAGGGCGTTGACAACCACGCGCAAGCGTTCAATGCCTTGCAGTTCATCGTACCATCGCGCGGGTTGGTTGCCGTACATCTGCGCGATGAAAGAGGCCCAATCGTTGCTGCGCAATACGCCTTCGACCTCAGCAGCCAATTGCAGGGTTTGTGAGACGGTCCATTGCGGCAACACCCCAGCGTGCACCATCAACGTATCACCCTGAAGCAAGGCCATGGACTGGTGGCGCAGCCAATGCATCAAAGCGTCTCGATCGGGGGCTTGTAAGATGTCTTGCACCGTGTCGCCGGGTTTGAGCGGATGCAGTCCCAAGTGCATGGCCAGCAAATGCAAATCGTGATTGCCGAGCAAACATTGAGCACTGCTGCCCAGTGCCATCACGCGGCGCAGCACACCCAAGCTGTCGGGGCCTCGGTTGACCAAATCACCCAGCAAAAACATGGTGTCGCGACTCGGAGAAAACTGCAATTTCTCCATAAGATGTCCCAGCGCATCGTTGCAGCCCTGCACATCGCCAATCAAGTAAAGTGCCATGGCATGATTGTCGTTCATCGATGCCCAAGGACCCCATGGATTTGCTACTGATTTTTTTTCTCACCCTGCTCAATGGATTGTTCGCCATGTCCGAGATGGCCTTGGCCTCCAGCCGCAAAGCCTTATTGGTGAATTTGGAAATGTCGGGTGCCACAGGAGCCCGCGCAGCCTTGGAATTGCAAAAACAACCGACCCAGTTTTTGTCCACCATTCAAATTGGCATCACCACCTTGGGGGTGCTCAACGGCATCATCGGGGAGGCCGCATTCAGCGCCGACATGGCTGCTTGGTTCATGCAACTGGGCTTGCTCGAAGGTGCTGCGCAGATCTTGGCCACCCTGACCGTGGTGACGATCATCACGCTCAACACAATTCTGTTTGGCGAATTGGTCCCCAAACGGATCGGGCAAATTTACCCCGAAACTGCCGCCCGATTGACCGCGCCGGCCATGTATGCGTTGTCTGTGTTGGCCCGGCCGTTGGTGCATTTGTTGTCCATCAGCACCACCGGAATTTTGCATTTGTTCCGTATTGACTTGAAGCAAGTCAGGCAGGTCACTGAAGAAGAAATCACCGCGAGTTTGGTGGAAGGGGTGGACGCCGGTTTGATTGAACAGCACGAGCATCAAATGGTGAAAAACGTGTTTCACTTGGATGAGCGCACCTTGGCTTCGTTGATGGTGCCGCGCACAGACATCGTCTGGCTGGAGGCCACGTTGGGTGTTCAAGAGGCCATGCAGCAATTGCAAGGCCAGCCCACACATTCTTGGTACCCGGTTTGCCTAGGTAGTTTGGATGATGTGGTGGGCATGGTCAGCATGGCCAGTTTGCTAGCCCACTACAACAGTCCCGACAGCCTGGGGAGTTGGGCCGAGCCTGCGGCCTTTGTGCCCGAGACTTTGACCGGTTTGGACTTGTTGGCGCAATTTCGCCGGCCTCACAACACCTCGCCCGGCCATCATGCTTCGGTCAGTGGGCGCATGGTTCTGGTGGTGGACGAATATGGTGTGGTGCAAGGTGTCATGACACCCCGCGATTTGCTCGAAGCCATCACCGGCGAGTTGGTTCAAACCACTTTGCCGCAAGAAGCTTGGGCCGTCGAACGCGATGACGGCAGTTGGTTGCTGGACGGCATGATGCCGGTGCAAGAACTCAAGTCGCGTTTGGAATTGGACGAATTACCAGAAGAAGACCGCGGTTTGTACAACACGCTGGCTGGTTTGATCATGATGATCTCTGGCCAATTACCTCAAGAGGGCGAGCATGTGTCCGTGATGGGCTGGCGTTTCGAAGTGGTCGACATGGATGGACGCCGCATTGACAAGGTGCTGGCTTCTCGCTGGCCAACCGTCAGCCCCCCAGCCTGATGCGAGGGACCTCAGGCCTTAAAGCTTGGGCGGCTCTTCTTCGGCGAGTTCATCCAATTTGTGGTTGATGCCCGAAACGGTTTTTCGGATGGCGTCAACTCGACCATGAAATTGCTCTAGTTTTTTTTCTTTTTCGAGTTTGGCTTGCATCAACACTTCTGCTTCGTGAGCCCGTTCTGCAGCTGATTTTTTGACAGAAGTTGCCACAGAGGGCATTTGGGGGTAGGCGTTGGAAGTTGTCGCAGGAGGAGGGCGCTTGCTGGGCGTTGAAACTGCTGTTTGAGCCGGATTGCCTAGGGGGCCTGATTTCAAACCCTGGGTATCGGGCAAGGACACGATGTGGTCTTCAACATGCGTTTTACCGATGCCTTCTTGGTGATCGTGCAAAGCGTCTTGGCCAACATCTTGCACGTTGTCCTTGAAGTTCTCGGTTGCAACGCCTTGCAGTTTGTCGTGCAAGGCATCTTGGCCAACATCTTGCAGGTTATTCTTGAAGTTCTCGGTTGCAACGCCTTGCAGGTTGTCGTGCA
>Ga0172372_10010050_pt1 | contig 12196 bp, 10 predicted proteins | sample LakKiv5m_2_FD_114544 | JGI IMG/M metagenome (GOLD analysis project Ga0172372, IMG submission 114544) | Freshwater microbial communities from Kabuno Bay, South-Kivu, Congo - kab_092012_9.5m | ecosystem: Environmental > Aquatic > Freshwater > Lake | place: Democratic Republic of the Congo...
GACTGAAACGGGTCGCTGCGGTTTGATGGAAGATTTTCCAGATGGGGTTCGTGCATCGCTCACCTTACGTGTGAGTAATCAACTTACTGGTTGGTTAATGGGGCGAATGGCAGATCCCGTAATTACAGTTGATAGTTTTGATGCTGAACAGAACAAGATTGTTATCGACGCCGAGCCGGTGAAAGTTCCCAAGTTCTATGCTACTACCGATCGCACCACTGCATCACCTGCAATCCTTGCCTCTCTGCCTCGTAATTCAGATTTCTCTGGAGTGAGGAACAGTCTTGCTAATAATCAAGTTGCATTTGCGACTATCGCAAATTGGAAAGATGTTGCGAAAGATACTGCTGCAGGTTTGGTGACCACCTGGTCTGCAACGACAATTATCAATGGCTTTGGTTCACAGTGTCTTGCCGATAAATCAAAACTACTTGGAGTCGTCACGACAAATGCGATGGTCTACGAGGGGACTGCTCCGCGATTTGAGAATGGAACATTGAATTACCAAGTAGGCGGTATGCACCTTAATCCTGATGGATCAGTATTCCAGGGGAGCTATGACCTGGTGATGCGCAAGGCGACCGCGCAATGTTTATATGACTTTACCGATGCGCCAATAACGGCGACAGTGACTGTTGTAGATGCAGGTAAAGAGGAGCGGATTGAAACCTCCTCACTCCAGGAGTTAGGCGCGGGCACAGAAAAGTGGCTCAAACTTTCGGCTCGCGGTTTTACCTTCTCGAGTCCAACGCTGAAGATCAAGCTTAATCAAGATAAACCGGTAGTCGCCGCCCCATCGCCTGCTCCCTCACAAGCTACTTCCACTCAAAGCGCTGCGGCCACCCCTGCAGTGAAGGCGCCAGCAAAACGAGTTTCGATTACTTGCGTGAAGGGGAAACTCACTCGGAAAGTTGCCGGAGTAGCCCCTAAATGCCCTGCTGGGTTTAAGAAGAAGTAGTGAGAAAACGTTCACTTTAGGCTGGTTGTCCATTGGCATCACCTTCTTTGGTTTTGGTTTAGACTGCATCGCTGTCGCAAGATTCTTGCGCTAGGGGCCTTTAGCTCAGTCGGTAGAGCAACGGACTTTTAATCCGTGGGTCGTCGGTTCGATCCCGACAGGGCCCACATTTAATTCAATAAAATAACATTCTTGTACAGATTCTCGTGACTATCGATGAATTTCCTAGACGTAAACTTGGATAAGTAAAAATTAGAGATAGAATCGACATTGAATATTTCTTTCTTCATATCCAAAAACCCGGCAAGAAAATTATAATAAGCATTAACATCTTTGTCCACGATAAATCCCTGATCTCGCGTTGGAATCAACTCACGGATACCGCCCACGTCATTTGTCAAAGTTGGTATCCCGAACATACCCGCTTCGATAATTGCAATAGGTGTTCCCTCATTCTTGCTGCACATAACTAGTAAATCTACATCACGAAAAATCTCGTGCAAATTACTTTGCCAACCTTCAAACTCAACGGGTAATTGTAGTTGGTCGACCTTCTCCCTAAACTCTTTCAATAATGTACCTCCGCCTACTACTCGTAAGACGAAAGGAATATTATGCGATTTCAACCTGCTGCATACGTCCAATAGAAAAAAAGGATCTTTAATTGGTTCTAGTCTACCCAAAAAAAGAATTTGTAAAATCTTTTTTTCAGGGAATACGAGAGATTGATTAGTATCAAATTCTAGTTTACTTGAGAAATCAAAACCCGGATAAATCACAGAAATTTTCTCACCAAAACCAACTTTATAATACAAAAGTTCCCTTTTTGTTTCTTCGCTAACAGCAATTAATGCGTCGGTATTTTTAGCTAGTTTTTTCGAAATTAACCGAATAAGAAACTGCTTCATAGGGGGGAAATAAGAGTGCAGAACGTGACCATGAAAAGTATGGATTAATTTGACATGAGAGCGCAACAAAAATTTAGCAAAATATCCAATAATCCAGGCCTTGGATTGATGAGTGTGAATGATATTGGGCTTAAATTTCTTCGCAATACGAGCGACCTCGACTGTACTTACAAAGTCCTGCAGCAATGAACTTTCCCGTGTAAGACATTTAATCTCTACTATTTTATCCGAGTTAATTGATTCGTATGGCGCTTCGTTTGCGGGAACCTTGCCTGTAACAAGCAATTGTTCGAAATCTGAACTATCAAGCTGATTATGTAAGACTTCAATTTGTTTGCTTGGCCCTCCAATATTAAGACGCGTTACGATTCTAAGAACTCGAATTCTAGGTAAATCATTTTGAGTCATGTCTGGGAAGCGTAACAATCTATAATTATTTCATCTAAACCAATTTTTGGCGACCAACCTAAATCCTGTTTTATACGGGTTATATCAGGAACTCTGCGATGCATATCTTCAAATTCATCCCCGTACACGCTGGCGTGCTTAACGAATTGAATTTGGGATCCCGAATTGGTAATTTCCCTCACTCGTTGTGCAAGCTGAAGGATTGTCGTCTCGACGGGATTTCCGACATTGTAAGTTTTTCCAGAAGTCTCAGAATTAAACACAACGAGGCTCAAAGCTTCGATGGCATCCTTCACGTGCATAAAACAACGAGTCTGACTGCCTGTGCCATGAACCAAAATTGGTTCAGAATTGATGGCAGATTTGATCATATTTGGTAATACCATTCCGAATTCAGCTCTTTGCCGTGGTCCAACAGTGTTGAATAATCTTACAATTCTTACATCCAAACCTCTCTCTTTATGATAAGCAAGAGCAAATGATTCCTCTATAGCTTTTGCATTACTATAGCTCCATCGCGAAATCTGCGGGACTCCTATAACTCGTTCACTGTTCTCATTCAGTGGGGACTCCGTGTTTTTGCCATAAATTTCGCTAGAAGAAGTAATCAATACGGGTATACGAAAATCACTGCACGCACGCAAAACTGCTTCAGAACCAAGTACATTAGTAATCAATCCATCTAGAGGAGAGCTCATTATTTTTGAAACACCAACTGCAGCAGCCAGATGTATGACAAATTCAACTTGTTGGATTTCTTTGCGCAAAACACTTTCATTCAAAACTGTAGAATTAACAAACTTAAGTTTGGGATGATTAAGACTAAGATTTTCAATTAGACCGGTAGACAAATCATCGAATACAGTAACTTCATGATTAAGTTGCACAAAGAATTCTGTTAAATGACCACCAATGAACCCCGCACCGCCAGTGATAAGGATTTTCATTAGAGCCCCAAATCTAGGAAAGAGATTATTCGGCGTGGGATGTTGTATATCGCACGCCATTAGTATAACAATATAGGGTGCAAAATAAAGAATCTAAAGAAGAACGCTTCGAATTTGGTGAGAACTGGTCAAAATTTATAGAAAACAATTTTGAGGAATCGATGGTTCTTGAGTCCATCAAAGCTTTAAGTGAGTTTTTGGAAATGGAAAGTTTGAAAGATAAAACCTTTCTCGACATTGGATGTGGAAGTGGACTTCATTCTCTTGCAGCTTATAAATTAGGCGCGAAGAATGTTTTAAGCTTCGATTATGATTCAAAAGCAGTCCAAACAGCCAGAACACTTCGCCACAGTTCAGGTAACCCTTCAAATTGGCGCGTTGATCAAGGCTCAGTGTTGGATGAAGTATTTTTAGATAAATTAGGAAAGTTTGACGTGGTTTATGCATGGGGGGTGCTGCACCACACGGGTGACGTCTGGAAAGCTTTGGAGAATGCGATAAGTCGTGTTGAGTTGGGAGGATATCTATTCCTATCTTTGTACTCAAGAGATGTTCAGCCCAAGGCGGAGTATTGGTTAAAAATAAAAAAGAAATATGTAAATTCTGGACGATTTTATCGTTTTTATAAAAATTGGTGGTACCTCATAAAATATGATTATGTTCCGCGAGTGATTAATCCAATTCTAGGACGTCAAGCTCCATTAAGAGATAGAAGTAGAGGAATGAATCTAATCACAGATGTAAAAGATTGGCTCGGTGGGTGGCCTATGGAATTTGTATATGATGGAGAAGTCGTACATTTTTTGGAAAGTAACAACTTTTCTAAAGTTAAAATCAGTACAGGCCAAGCTTGTACTGAATTTCTATTTGTTCGAAGATAAGGATTGTATTTTTTCCTCCCACAAAGTAATTATCCTTTTGGGATCGTGGTTATCGAGCAATTGTCTTGCAAAATCGGCAGAAATCGAAACTAAGTTTGTAAAGTCATTTTCTAATTTTATTAAACTATTTCTAATAGCACTTATATCTTTGGCGTCACAAAGCACAATTGGAGCTCCCTGGTTCAGTAATTCTCTAGTTGACAAAAGATCGCCAGTAAGTGCTGGCATTCCACAACTCAGAGCCTCAAGTAAAGCATTGCTACTTCCTTCATAGAGACTTGTTAAAATCAGTGCGTCAAATTCTTTCATCAAAGCAGAAGGGTTCCTTACAGATCCTAAAAACTCGGCGTCAATTTTCACTATTGAAGCAAGTTCTTCAAGTTGTTCCCTTAGAGGTCCATCACCAATAAAAGTTATGTGGAATCTGTGTCTATTCTCTTCGATAGAGGCAAGTCCACGAATAAATTTCTCCTGATTTTTATACCAAATGAAATTACCTATATATACTAATTTAAGTGGCCTGTTTTGTTTAGCAGGAAAAACCTTCTGTGGATGAGAATTATCAAGAAAATTCGGAATGACAGCAAACTTTCTTCTTGAAATACCATCTCGTAATCCTGATTCAATATTTTCCACGGAATTTGAGATAGCAGCATGGCTAGCGAAGTATATTAATCTCAGAATAATTTTCTCTAGTAAGGGCCGAGTTTTATCGATATAACCTATGGGAGATCGTCGCCCAACAATTAGAATAGGACTTTTCTTGAGTAAAAGGGAAGCACCTCCGACCATTAAAGTATCGTGGTATAAAAAAGTAATTACAATATTGGGATTCAATACTTTAAGTTCTCGATGAAATCTTACGAATACAGAAACCGAATAGCGAAAATTTCGAAACTTAGTTTGATATTTGTTTTTGAACGAACTAATACCTAATCTGTTGATTATAAGTAATTTCGTATGTCTTAATAATCTCAAAAATTGGAAGACTCTTTTAGCCAAAGTATATGAAATTGAGAGAGAAATTTGTTTAAATTTTGCGACCGAAGACAAATTATTAAAAGCTTCAGATTTAGAAAGTTGCTTGGCCTCCTTTGCTTTGATGGAGAAATTTTCAATCATGTGCATTTTTCTGACAAGTATCCTCTTTTTGAAACTGAGCCTCCCTGTTGGAGGAGAATCATCCTTCTCTGATTCCGCGTCAGTCGTTGAATTCTGGAACGGTTGTTCAACTTGGGAATGTTGTGGGATAACCACAACATGACGTACGCTTGATTCTAAGTCAGATTCTCTACTTCCTCCATAAAAAGTAAGGAGGGTGACTTCATGTTTCTTGGATAGTTGATTGGCAAGCCAGACTGCTTGCTTCTCAGCCCCGCCAAGGCCCAGCGTGCCAATTGAAATCACAATTCTCACTAAGAAAGCATAACCAAATGGACCTTTCTTCTGTTCATTATTTGCTAAGGTAATCACGTGTCGAACCGCAAACAAATCATTATCACTGGCGGCGCGGGCTTTATCGGTAAAAATCTATGCAAGTCCTTGCTGTCCAAAAATTATCAAGTTGTTATTTACGACGACTTCTCGTCAAGTCAACTATTTAAACCTGAGCATGACAATCTAAGAATTATCCAGGCATCTGTATTAGACTCTCAAACTCTATTATCTTCAGCTGAAAAAAGCGCATGCATAGTGCATCTTGCAGCTCGTGGATCAGTTCCCAGATCTCTGAAGAATCCGCGAGCTACTTTTGAATCAAATGTCTTGGGTACCTTCAATGTATGTGAAACGGGACGAATTCTCGGGATACCTATTATTTTCGCCTCTTCATCAAGCGTGTATGGCAGCAATACCAAACAAAATAAGAATGAGAAGGACTGGACATCACCACTCAGTCCATATGGAGCCTCTAAACTGAGTGGAGAATCAGTTCTTGTTTCGCACTCCAGATCTTTTCAAATCAAATCAGCTGCTTTCAGATTATTTAATGTGTATGGGCCGGGCCAAAGACCCGAACACGAATATTCTGCCGTCATACCAAGATGGATTTGGTCATCAATAAACTCACAGGAAGTCGAAGTTTTCGGAGATGGATCAACCACACGAGACTTCACTTACGTTGGAGATGTGGTCACAATTTTCACCGAAACTATAGAAAAGGAACTTTACTTCGATGGCATAACAAACTTGGCATTTGGGAAACCAGTCTCTTTGAATTCCATACTCGATATTCTAAAATCCGAATACCCGAGTATGAAAGTAAAGTACAAAGAAGAAAGGGCTGGTGATATAAGGTACTCTTCAAATAGTAGTCAGAGGATTCGTGAAATATTTCCTCATTTAACGGAAACTTCAATTCAGATTGGAATTATTGAAACAATCAAATGGCTAACAGAAAATGAGGGAGAAATTCGAAACAATCCTTTAAAGATTAGTGATTGAATTTTTTGGCGAATAGAGGGCGAGAATGTGTGGGATTGTTGGAATCTTTGGTGAATCAAATTTGGCTACAGACTGGATTCAACGTGCGACATATTCCTTAAAACATCGTGGCCCCGACGATTATGGGATTCAGAATCTAAATAATGGAAGTCTCGGGATGACACGTTTGGCGATAATTGACATAAAAGGTGGAGCACAACCTTTTATGTCAGAAAATAGACAGTACACAATTGTGTTTAATGGACAAATCTATAATTTCAATGAAATAAGAGAGGCCCTAGCCAGTAAGGGAATAGTTTTTCAAACTACGAGTGACACCGAAGTAATTTTATATGGCTATATTGTCTTTGGAGAAAAGATTCTAGAACGGCTAGAGGGAATGTTTGCTTTTGCAATCTGGGATTCAGTTAAAGAAGAATTATTCCTGGCTCGTGACAAATTTGGAGAAAAACCACTCGTTTATCATGTGTTTGAAAATGGAGGTGTAGCTTTCGCATCTGAAATTAAAGCGCTTTTGCTCCATCCAAAAATCAGTAGAGATCCTAATTTTGTAGCTTTACGAACTATGATGAATTTTGGATACATTCCCTCGCCTTATTCGGCATACAAAGGAATCCTGAAGTTACCTCCTGGGCATTTCTTAATTTGGAATAAGAGAGAAATTCATGTATCCCAATACTGGAGGATAAGTCCGGTCAAAAAAAAGAACCCCGTTAAATCCGAACTGATTGAAGAATTAGATTCAATTCTAAATAATGCCGTTAAACAGCGTCTTCAATCAGAGAGGAAAGTGGGGGCCTGGTTATCGGGTGGAGTTGATTCCTCTCTTGTAGCCCACTATATGGCACAGAATTGCAATCAACCAATTGAAACGTTTTCCGCGGGATTTTCTGAGCGGGAATATGATGAATCGGAATACTCAAAGATTGTTGCTAATTCATTAGGAGCGTCTCACAATCTCATAATGCTTGATTCTGGCATTGATGAGATAATGGCTCAGGTAAGCTTACGATTAGATGAACCTTTCGCGGATTCAAGTTTTCTTGCAACATATATGTTAAGTGGCTTCACAAAACCAATTTGTTCGGTTGTTCTAGGAGGAGATGGAGGTGATGAAGTATTTGGTGGCTATGAACGCTACAGATTAATGTCACTTGTAGGTGATAGTGGAATTAATTTGCAAACGTTAAAGATTCTATCAAGATTTATTGCAATTATTCCTTTGGAAATTGGTCTAAAAAGCAAAATTGCAAAACGAAAAGCATTATTAGATTCAGACACAGATCCTTTTGCTTTCTATGAAAATATGATGACATGGATCAAGCGAACAAACATAAACAATCTTTTGAAACAAGAGTTACAAGATTCAGAAATAATTGATTTTAAACAATTCTTGGATCAGTCACATCATTCTTCTAAGAAAATTGAATTTATGGCGAATCTATTCGATTTGCATTCTTATTTACCCGGAGATTTACTTACTAAAGTAGATATGGCGTCGATGTCTTTCGGTTTAGAGGTGCGATCACCTTTCCTAGATTCAAGGGTGGTTAATTTTGGATTGTCTTTGCCAGAAAAATTTCGAATTCAACCAACTCGAACAAAAATACTTTTAAAGGATCTTGCAAGGAAGAAAGTCCCAATTGAAATTGTTGATAGACCAAAACAAGGTTTCGGCATCCCGAGATCCAAATGGCTCAGAGGTGAATTGAATAGAGATCTACACAGTATTTTGTCAAAATCTAATGCAAATTTCTCGAATATAATCAATATGACACAGGTAGAAGAGCGATTACGAAAGTTTGATTCTGGAGATAATGATGACACTGAAATTTGGGCACTCTATATGCTTGGAAACTGGGCCAAAAAGTGGTTGTAAGTATAAGATTGGGCTGTGCCGCGGGATAAAATTGGAATTATAGGTTTAGGGTATGTTGGGTTACCACTTAGCATTGCAGCTGCAAAGAAATTTGGCGAAGTTGTTGGCTACGATCGTAATGCAAAGCTTATTCAAGACTTAAAATCAGGAATTAGTCATATCAAAGATGTTAGTAACGAGCAATTGGAAGAAGCGCGTTTACGCCACAAAATGTTACTGACAGATAATCTTGAAGATTTAAAAAAAGTGGAGATTTGTGTCATATGTGTTCCTACGCCTGTGTATGAAGATGGACAACCCAATTTGTCGTTTCTGACAGATGCGGTAAATGATTTAGCCATGGTTCTGAGTGATCAATGTGTGATTATCAATGAATCGACTTCGTTTCCAGGAACTTTGCGTGAAGTAATTCAACAAAATTTTGAATCAAACCGTGCCAATAGAAAGAAACCCATTGGATATGTCGCGGCACCAGAACGTATAGATCCAGGAAACGGAAAATATGCACACCACAATACCCCACGCGTAATAGGTGGTACTAATAAAGAAAGCGTAGATATTGCTCATGAATTTTATCGGTCTTTAGGAGCCGAAGTGAAAGTCGTAAGCTCTCCTGAAGTTGCTGAATTTTCGAAATTACTTGAAAATACCTTCAGGTTAGTGAATATCTCTTTTGTGAATGAGCTAGTCTCATACTCGAAAAAAATCGGAGTCGACATCAATGAAGTGATCGATGCAGCTTCTACTAAGCCCTTTGGTTATTTGGAATTCAGGCCCGGACCAGGGATTGGAGGCCACTGTATTCCAGTGGACCCCTATTACCTTCTACACTCAGCATTTAAGCATGATGAGAAATTAACTCTTGTTAAGTCTTCTTTTGAAATAAATAGTTCAATCTCGAAAAATATTTGCAAATTGGTCAATGATTTATTGACACAAGAACCAAACAAGTCTATTTTGATAGTAGGAGTTGCCTATAAGCAGAATGTTTCAGACACTCGTGAATCTCCAGCAATTGATATAGCGAAAAAACTGGAGAGTGATTCTCACAAAATTTACTGGCAAGATGCCTTAGTTACGGAATGGGACTATGGCCGCAAGTATCAAAGCGAAAAAATTGACTTGGTTATTGCTTTAGGATCTTCCACCTTGGAGGAAATACAACAACTATCTAAGCAAGTGAGGGTATTGGATTGTACTGGAAGATATTCTTCTATGGCTAATGTGGTATCTTATTTTCGTAATTATCCAAATGAATTTTCATAATTTTTTAATACTTCATCTACGGGCCCAAACTCCTTGATTCGACCATCTTCAAGCCACATGACTTTGTTTGCTAGATTGCGGATAACGTCTAAATCATGTGAAACAATTACGACCGCAGCTCCACCAGCTATAAAATCTGACATTCTTTTGGAAGATTTTGCTCTAAACTCAGCATCTCCAACGCTGAGTACTTCATCAACCAGAAGGATATCGGCACTCTCATAAGTAGCAACGGAAAAAGCTAAGCGAGCCAACATCCCACTAGAGTACGTCCGCAAAGGCAAATCTAGGTGGCTTGTTACACCCGCCCACTCTCCAATATGTTGGACGCGGTTTTTTATGTTTTTTAAATCTCTGCCCAATAATGCTGAATAAAACTCGATATTTTCTGATCCGGTCATTTCAGGGTGAAACCCTGCACCGAGTTCAATCAATGGTGCGATAGAACCGGTAGACGTGTAGCTCCCTGTAGTGGGCGGCAAAACTTTTGCAAGTACTTTTAGCAAAGTGGACTTCCCAGCACCATTTCTCCCAACGATTGCTAGAACGTCTCCCCTCTCCACTGTAAAACTTATGTTAGTGAGTGCAGTGAAATCTCGAATTCGAACCCTGCCGTGGAGAGTCTCTTTGAATAGTTCTTTTATAGAATTGGATCTATTCACTAAAATTCGATAAGTCAAACTCACATCTTGTACGCTAATAATTGGGCTCATAACATCACCACGATATTGAGCCAATATCTTTTAAATATGTAAATGCCGAAGATGAAAACAAGAACACTAAAACCTGATATATAAAGCCAATCAAGCAGACTGGCGCTTGAATTGTTCGAAAATGCCCATCGAAAGCATTCAAGGAAACTGTTAAGAGGGTTCCAATTAATTATTTTTTGTAAATTTTTGCTCAGAGCCGTAATTGGATAAAACACGGGAGTCAAGTAAAAAATAATTAACAGCATGACATTTACAATATTACGCATGTCATCAAATCGGACAAAGACAATGGACAAAATTAAACCTAATCCACTAATGAGCATTACCATCAGTAATCCTAAAATTATTGATAGAGGCATAAATATCGATATACGCGAGCCAGAAATGTAAACCACCAATCCAAGTGGCAGGAATCCAATAAGAAAGTGAACAAATTGCGCAAGTGCAGTCGAAAGTGCAAAAACTTGCGGAGGTATATATATTTTGGTGAGGATAGCGCTGTTGCCTGCGATTGATTCAGCGGCAGATACCACTCCCTGACTAAAGAAATTATGGAATATAATTCCAGCAAATAAATACGGGGCGTACTGTTGATTGTTGGGTAGTTTACCTGAAAAAACAAAACTAAACACTATCCACAAAACAAAACTGGTGAGCAATGGGTTTAATAAAGTCCATCCGATTCCAAGAACTGATTTCTTATATCTCATTACTAAATCGCGTGTGACAAGTATTCTTATCACGGATGCATATTTCACAATAAAATGTTATAACCTGTTGAGTTTTTATTCAAGTAGATATCTGTTTATTAGTACAAACAGGAACTACACAATCGTTCCATTCCCATCATCCAGTTCGATCAATTTTTTCCGTCAACGATTTAGATATTTAGAACTTGCTTAAATTGTGGTGATTTGATAACACTCCTTTGTTTTTGTTTGAAATCAAATTTATTTCTTTTGAGTCAGTGGTTACGCTTTGCTTTGGCATGACGAGTATGTGCGCAGTTAACACTTTTTTGGTCATCCTCAGAATTGGGGAAGCCTGTGACTCAGGTCTACGAAATTGGGCTAGAGACATTTCACACCAAACTCTCAACACACCCTTGAGAGTTTCAAGGAAATCCCGCCTAATCTGCCCCTGACAACCTAAACTTCTCCCTATATATAGGCGCCAATTTCCCCGCTGGGCGCCTATTCGATAGGTTATAGCCCTATCCCCACACGCCTGACCAGGCGTTATGCCGATAACAGGCCACATATAAGGCCGCAACTAGCGAAAACGAGCTAGATCACCCTCAATCCGTGAACGCAAACCTGAGAATTCAAGTGGAGCGCGCAAGGCTGGCCAGGCAGAATCGGCCACCGAAGCGGGCCACCAGCACGAAATGTCCGATTTGTCCAGTCCACGCGACAAATAGCGACCAGATCCGTAGAAGCCAATGTAGGGCCGAGACGTCGACCTGAGCAGTACCTCCAGCAATGGAGTGAGTTAAGACCTAGGGGCAAGAAAAGTAATGGCGCGTAATAAGAAGCAAACGGCATCCGCCGCTCCCACTTCATGGAGCGTTGCGGATTTTGGTGCTTTCTACACCGAGCACTCCGCCGAACTTCGCGCACATGCAGCACGTATCTTGAAGGACACTCAACGCGCCGAAGAGGTTGTCCAAGATGCGCTCATCAAGTTCATGCTCGCCGCCCCTGAGTTGGAATCAGCCGATCACGCCCTCGGTTATCTCCACCGCACTATCGAGAACCTCTGCGTCGACATCTTCCGCCTCGAAGGTCGTCGTCC
>Ga0172372_10010051_pt1 | contig 12196 bp, 9 predicted proteins | sample LakKiv5m_2_FD_114544 | JGI IMG/M metagenome (GOLD analysis project Ga0172372, IMG submission 114544) | Freshwater microbial communities from Kabuno Bay, South-Kivu, Congo - kab_092012_9.5m | ecosystem: Environmental > Aquatic > Freshwater > Lake | place: Democratic Republic of the Congo...
CAGGCGAATGCCCGACATACCCACCGGATCCTTGATGCCTTGTTCGTTGTCCACGATGAATTCCTGCGGCAAGACATGGATGATGCGGTCGCCGGGAGGCAGGGCCAGTTTGTGCATATCCAGGATCAGGCGGTTGAGGTCCTCCTGGCTAATTTCCTTTTCCAGACTGTCGCGGTGGATGATGCCGCGGTGCTGCATGCTCTTGATGTGCTGACCCGCGATGCCCACGTACACTTCGCCGATGTCAATGTTGGCCTGGTTGGCGGCTTCTTCCACGGCTGCTTTGATGGCCACCACCGTTTTGTCGATGTTGGCCACCACGCCGCGCATGACGCCGAAAGAATCGGCCTTGCCCAGGCTGATTACTTCAATTTTGCCGTGCTCGTTTTGGCGGGCGACGATGGCGCAAATTTTCGTCGTCCCGATATCCAGCCCAACAATATAGCGTTCGCTCAAATTCATGCTGATGTGCTTTCAAAATGCCTTTCTGGCGTTTTTCCTAACTGGCGTTTTCCCTAACCGACTTTTCGCCTAACCGGCGTTTCACCTGACCGCCGTTTCGGAAGAGGTTATTCCCTGTGACTGCGCTTTGGTGCCGTACACCAGATCCTGGTAGCGCAAATCCAGAACCCGGTAAGTATCCCAGCCGGTGTAGTTCAGGCCATCCCGATAAACGGTTTCCAGCTTTTGGAACTTAGCCGGTAAATCCGAAAGCCCGCCGAGTTTGATGACGTGATCCCCGATTTTGGGGACCAGCTCATACTCGCCGGACGCAGTCCGGTGGATGTGCTCCACCAAGGCTGCCAGGAAAGGATCTTGTCGGATAAACGTTGCCAGCCCCACTACCTCAGCCAGGGATTCTTGGTCTGCTGCATCCACACCGGTCAGCACAGGAACCCTCGCTGTGAATGTACGGGTCGATGGCATCTTTTCTCCATGTATATCCAGGTAATAGCTAACACCTTTGTTGTGAATAACTCGGAGCATTGGCACCCGCTGCTCCACGTGTACGCAAAGCGTGCCTCCGGAACCAAACCAGGCTTCGGCATCCTGTACATGCGGGAGCTCTTCCAGGCTGCTTTCCACTTCGGCCAGGTGGATTTCATTTAACGGCATTCCCTGGAAGGTATCGCGGTCAAGCTGGCCAAGTTTGTTCTTAATTGTATGAGGATCAATGAAAAACAAATCCTGAGTACCATCCATAGATATTTGTACGGCCGAACAAACGCGCGCTTTCTCCCCGGCCGCAGCGCTGATGAGCAACCCAATGAAGAGTACCGTGAGGCCCAAAAGCGATACGTTGCGGAAAATTGACTTCCACGATCCTCCTAAGTTTTTCCACTTTGCTGCTTTCATGTGTGCAAAAGATTGTGAGTAGTGTAGGGTGTCCGCCCGCGCCCATCAGGCGGGTTGACTCTCCGCGAGGTTTTCCAGGGTTTCTACCAGCGGTTCCACCAGGCGATCGATGTCGCCTGCGCCAACCGTCAGCAAGAGCGAAGGGCGCAATTCCGCTACCCGGGCCAATACCTGCGAACGCTGGAGCACCTCCACTGGACGCTGTTCCGGTCTGGCCGCCACCAGGCCGGCAAGCCATTCGCTGTCGATTCCGGCAATGGGCAATTCCCGCGCCGGGTAAATGGGCAGCAGCAGCACCCGGTCAGCCTTGCTCAGCGCCTCGGCAAACTCTGCAGCGAGATCGCGGGTGCGGGTAAAAAGGTGCGGCTGAAACAGCACCGTGAGCGGGCGGCGGCCATGAATGTGCCGCACCGATTCCAGCAGGCGCCGGATTTCTTCGGGGTGATGCGCGTAATCATCGAGCAACACGTGCTCCGAGGTCTGCAGGCGGTACTCAAAGCGCCGGCTGATGCCCCGAAACGTTGCCAAAGCCTCAGCAATTTCGTCTTCGGGGATGTCCAGCAATTCGGCCACAGTGATGGCAGCCAGCGCATTCTCGACGTTGTGCAGGCCGGGCCAGCGCAACTGAAACTCGCGGCTGCTCCGGTTGAGCACAAAGCGACTGCCCCCTTCGCCCGTATGCACCTGCCGGCACCAGCGGTCTGCGCTCTGCTCGTTGAGGTCGTAACTCAGGCTGCGGCCGGGAAAATGCTCGTGCACCTCCAGCCCCCAGCGGGCCACCAGACTACCCCCGGGCTGAATCTGTCCGACAAACTCGGCAAAGGCCTGGCGAACCGCATTTTGGTCGCCGTAAATGTCCAGATGATCGCTGTCCACTGCCGTAACAACGGCTATGTTCGGCTCTAATTGCAGAAAAGAGCGGTCAAACTCATCGGCCTCCACCACGATCAGGTCCGGATTGCTTCCGATAAAGTTGCTCTGGAAATTGGCGGCAATTCCCCCGAGAAACGCCGTGCAACCGCGGCCGCTCGCGTGCAGAATGTGCGCAATCAGCGACGAAACGGTGGTTTTGCCGTGCGAACCCGAAACGGCAATCGTGAAATGATCCTGCGTCAGCGCACCCAGTACCTGCGCGCGTTTCAGCAGCGGCAGGCCCAATTCGCGCGCCCGCAAAAGCTCCGGAAAATCCGCGGGAACCGCCGGCGTATATACCACCAGCGCGGAGCCGTCCAACGGCAGTGCATTCAGCAAATCCGGCTGCGCATCGTAGTGAATGCGCATGCCCTCGCGCTGCAGCGCGGCCGTCAGCGGACTCGGCGTCTTGTCGTAGCCCGCCACATCGCGCCCCAGCCCTCGGAAATAGCGGGCCAGTGCACTCATCCCGATGCCGCCTATGCCCAGGAAGTAAAACGTCGTTATGGTCTTAACATCCATCATGACCGGGCGTTGGTTGTGGCAGTTTCGGGCGAAGGGCGCAGCAGCCCGAGCACCGTTTCGGCGATCTGGCGGGTGGCGTCGGGCCTGGCTAGTTCGCGGATGCGGCGGGACAATTCGCGGCTCGCGTCCGGATCGGCCGCCAGCTGCAGAATGGCGGGAATCAGTTTTTCGGCTGCCTCGGCGTCGCGCACCAACACAGCAGCTTTTCGCTGGACCAGGGCCTGCACGTTTTTGGTCTGGTGATCTTCAGCCACGTTGGGCGACGGCAACAGGATGACCGGCTTGCCCACGATGCACAGCTCCGAAATGGTGCCGCCGGCCCGCGAGACGATCCAGTCGGCTGCGGCGTAAGCCGCATCCATGCGGCGCACAAAATCCAGGACCCTCACCCGCGGCGACTCCAGCGCCGCGTAAGCAGCGCGGTATGTTTTGCCGGTCTGCCAGATCACCTGCATTCCGGTGGCCAACAGCGCCTCCAGCCCCCCCGCGATGGCTTCATTGATGACCCGGGCACCGAGGCTGCCCCCGGTAATGAACAAGGTCTTGCGCGATGGATCGAGGTCGAATTCGCGCAGCGCTTCTTCGCGCGGCATGGCCGCCCCGGCAATGCTTTCGCGAACCGGGTTGCCGGTCAGCACGATGCGGTCGGCCGGAAACCACTGCTCCATGCCTTCAAAGGCCACACAAATTTTGCGGGCCTTTTTACCCAGCAGGCGGTTAGTGACCCCGGGATAGGAGTTCTGTTCCTGCAACACCGTAGGAATACCCTGCCACTGCGCCACCCGCAAGACCGGGCCGCTGGCATAGCCGCCCGTACCAATGGCCACCTGGGGACGGAAAGCCTGAACCACGCGCCAGGCTTTGAGCAGGCTGCTCAGCAGGCGGAACGGAAACAGCAGGTTCTGCGCCGTCAACCGGCGCTGAAATCCCGCCACGTCCAACCCGATAATCCGGTAGCCGGCCTCCGGTACTTTGTCCATCTCCATGCGACCATTCGCGCCCACAAAGAGAAACTCGGTATCGGGCACCAGCCGCTTCAACTCTGCGGCGATGGCCAGTGCGGGGAACACGTGTCCCCCCGTTCCTCCCCCACTCAGAATCACGCGCAGCGGTCCCGATCCAGCCTTTCGGCCATTCGTACCATAAATTTTATTATGTTCTGTGGTGTGGGACATGATGGTGGGAACGGTGAGCCAGGAAGGAGGTTACTGCAGGGGTCATTCCGGAAGGGAAAGCGTTAACCCCGAAGCGCAACAGCGATCAGGCGGGCACGGGCAGGCCCTCCTCTGCCTCTTCTTCATCGGTTTCGCTCTGCTCAAACTCGCTTCGGGCATCCATGCCCAGATCGCGGCTAACAGACAAAATAATTCCTATGGCAATGCTGGTAAACCACATGGAGGTTCCCCCCATGCTGATGAGCGGCAGGGTGAGACCGGTAACTGGAAACAAGCTGACGGCCACCCCCATGTTCACAAAGGCCTGAATGGTCAGGCTGAGGCCGAGTCCTATAGCCAGCAAGGCCCCGAAAGGGTTCGGTGTCTTGATCACGATGCGCATGCATCGGTAGAAGAACGCCAGGTAGAGCAGCAGGATCACTCCGGCCCCCATAACCAAACCATATTCCTCCAGAATGATGGCAAAAATGAAGTCGGAGTATGGGTGCGGCAGAAAATTCCGCTGCGAACTATTGCCTGGACCGACACCAAACAGGCCCCCTTGCGCGATCGCGATTTTAGCCTGCTCCACCTGGAACGACTCGGTGGCTTCGCCGCCGGCGAAGCTCTCCACCCGCGCTTTCCAGGTGCCCATGCGGCCTGGCAGGTTCTCTTCCGGCACAAAGTAGATGAACACGGCCAGCAACGACAGCATCACCACCGCGGATCCCAGCATCCCCGCAATGTACTTCATCCCCATTCGCCCGATAAACAACAGCAACAGGCAGGTGAAAAACAGCACGCAAGCGGACGAAAGGTTGGCCGGGGCAATCAGCAGGCAGGTGACCAGAATGGGCAGCACCACCGGCACAAAACCCTCCCGAAAATTCTGCACCAGGTGCTGGCGCCGCGAGAGCATGCGGGCCGTGTACATGATCAGGGCCAGTTTAGCCAGGTCTGAGGTCTGGAAGGTCAGCTCAATGCCGGGCAGCGTAATCCAGCGCGCCGCCTCGTTAACCCGCGATCCCCAAATCAGCGTATAGGCCAGCAGCGGAACCGACAGGTACATGGCCAACTGCGCAATCCGCGAGTAGATTTTGTAGTTGGCCAGGCTGGCCAGGTACATCAACCCCAACCCAAAGACCAACAGCAGCAAGTGCTTGATCAGGTAATATTCCGTATTGCCCGATTGGTATTTGTAGGCCAGCGTACCCGTGCTGCTGTACACAGCCAGAATGGAATACAGCGACAGGCCGATCACAATCAGCCAGAGGTACTTGTCGCCGCGAAGATGAGCCAATAACGCTTTCAAGGGAAGGGGATTGTGGGTCCGGAACAAGGGCAGATCAACTTCTACAGGGCTTTGACCGCCATCTTAAACTGCCAGCCCCGGTCTTCGTAATTGCGGAAGAGGTCGAAACTGGCGCAGGCGGGGCTGAGCAATACTGCGTCGCCGGGGTTGCTCAGGTGATAGGCCATCCGAACAGCCTCTACCATGCTCTGCGTATTGACCATCAGGTCCACGGAGCGCGAAAAAGCGTCATGCAATTTTCGGTTGTCCTTGCCCAGGCAAATCACGGCTTTGACTTTCTGACGCACCAGGTCGGTGAGTTGCGAGTAGTCATTGCCTTTGTCCACGCCCCCGGCAATCCAGATGACCGGCTTGTCCATGCTCTCCAGTGCATACCAGGTAGAATTCACGTTGGTGGCCTTGGAATCGTTGATGAACGCTACTCCGTGCACGCTCACCACTGTCTCCAGGCGGTGCTCCAGCGCCCGAAAATCGATCAGACTTTCGCGAATGGCGTCCTTGCGAACCTCCAGAACACGCGCGGCAATGGAAGCCGCCATAGAATTATAAATGTTGTGTTTTCCCTGGAGCGCGAGTTCGTAAATAGACATGGAAAAGTTGTTTTGCTGGTTGTTGATGCGAAGGTTAACGTGTAACTGTTGGTCTTCTACCCAGGCCCCCTGATCAAAGGGGCCATTCAGGGCGAAGGGAATGCGTTGTCCGGCAAGAGATGATGCGCTGACGCGGGCATTCGTCTCGGGGTCGTCGGCACAATAGAGAAAGTAATCGCTGGCCGTCTGGTTCTCGCCAATGCGCATTTTAGCAGCAGCATAACGATCCATACTGTAACCATAGCGATCCAAATGATCGGGAGTTATGTTGAGCAGCACGGCAATGTGCGGACGAAAGGACCGTATATTGTCTAATTGAAAGCTGGAAATCTCCAACACCGCTACAGCCGGATCGCGCTCCAGCACAATCTCCGCAAAACTGTTGCCGATGTTTCCGGCCACCACCGCATCCAGTCCGCCGCGTTGCAGCAAATGCCCGGTCAACGCCGTGGTGGTGGTCTTGCCGTTGCTTCCGGTAATGCCGACAATCACGGCCTTGGAATAGCGGGCCGCGAATTCAATCTCCGAAACAACCGGCACACCGGCCTCCAGAAAACCGGCCACCAGCGGAGCCGTATCCGGAATGCCCGGGCTTTTGACGATCAGCTCCGGGCCAAACGCGGCCGCGCGTTCATGGCTCTGCTCTTCGCAGTCAATTCCCGCAGCCGTAAGTTTTTCTTTGTACTGGGGAAGGAGCGCTCCGGCATCGCTCAGCAGCACGTCGTACCCTTTAGCGGCAGCCAATAAGGCTGCGCCGGTACCGCTCTCCCTTCCCCCGAGTATGAGCATACGATCGGCCATCAGCGCACTTTTAAGGTAACAATGGAGACCACGGCCAACAGAATGCCGATGATCCAAAAGCGGGTAACGATTTTGGTTTCCGGGAAACCGAGCTTCTGGTAATGGTGGTGCAGCGGCGCCATCCGGAAAATGCGGCGGCCCTCCCCGTACTTCTTGCGGGTATAGCGAAACCACGAAACCTGCATCACCACCGACAGGTTCTCGATCAGGAAAATGCCGCAGAGCACCGGAATAAGCAGTTCCTTGCGCACAGCAATCGCCAACGTGGCGATGATGCCGCCGATGGCCAGACTGCCCGTGTCGCCCATGAAAACCTGCGCGGGAAAGGCATTCCACCACAGAAAGCCTATGCAGGCCCCCACAAAAGCTGCGGAGAACACCACCAGTTCGCCCGAATCGGGAATGTACATGATGCCGAGGTATTCGGCGAGCACCGTGTTGCCGCTCACGTAGGCAAAAAGCAGCAACGTGAATACAATGATGGCAGACGTGCCGGTGGCCAGGCCGTCCAGCCCGTCCGTAATGTTTGCTCCGTTAGAAACGGCCGCAATAATTAAAATCATGATGCCGATGAAGACTACCGGAAAAGCCCAGGCTTGCGCTGACCGCGGCAAAAACGACACCAGGAACTGGTAATTAAAGTCGTTGTTTTTGAGGAAGGGAAAAGTAGTCTTGGTGCGGCGGGTGTCGTGGGTGCGCCAGAGGCCGGACTCCAAAACCACACCGCCTTCCAGCAGCGAATCCGCCCGGGTCACCAGCACGGGTTGCCCGACCGGGACACCGTCTTCCATGGCGTAGTGGTACCAGGTATCGTGCTCGCGCACCTGCACCTCCGGGTGAAAAAGGATCACCGAACCTACGATCAGGCCCAGGCCCACCTGGCCCAGAATCTTGAAGCGTCCCGCCAGACCTTCCTTGTTCTTGCGGAAGACTTTGATGTAATCGTCCAGGAAACCGATGGCCCCCATCCAGACCGTCACCAGCAGCATGAGCTGGATGTACACATTGGTCAGGTCAGCCACGAGCAATACCGGAATCAGGATGGCGCCCAGAATCATAATGCCGCCCATGGTCGGTGTGCCTTGCTTGCTCATCTGCCCCTCCAGCCCAAGGTCGCGAACGGTCTCGCCTACCTGCTGCCGGCGCAACAGGTTCACGATCTTTCCCCCGAACACAATGCTGATGACCAGCGAAGTCAGCACGGCCAACGCTGCCCGGAAACTGAGGAACGAGAACAGCCCGGCGCCGGGAAGCTCCATGGTGCGGTCCAGATAGTCAAAGAGGTGGAACAGCATCAGCGACCGAGGTTTTGAAAGGTTTCCAGCAACACCACGCGATCGTCAAAGGGATGCTTGACCCCGGCGATCTCCTGGTACTTTTCATGGCCTTTGCCGGCCACCAGCACGATGTCGCCGGGGCTGGCCAGCATGCACGCCGTTCGAATGGCCTCGCGCCGATCAGGCTGCGTCAGGACGCGGCTTTGAAAGGGCAGCTCGACACCGGCCAGCATCTCGTCCAGAATGGCCTGCGGATCTTCCGAGCGCGGGTTGTCTGCCGTCAACACCACCTTTTCGGACAGCTGGCAGGCCACTTTGGCCATGATCGGCCGCTTGGCGCGATCGCGGTCGCCGCCGCAGCCCACCACGGTAATGACGCGCTCCCCCCCCGAGCGAATGCTCCGGATGGTGCTCAGTACTTTTTCCAGCGCATCGGGCGTGTGCGCGTAGTCCACGATGCCGACGAGCTTCTCCTTCTCGCTCAGCACATAGTCAAAGCGACCCTCGGCCGAGCGCAGGCGGCTCATTTCGCGCAGCACTTCCAACGGCTCCTGGCCCAGCAAAATCGCTGACCCGTAAACGGCCAGCAGGTTGTAGGCATTGAATTCGCCGATCAGCAGGCTGTGCAGCTCTTTGCCATCGACCAACAGGTGCAGGCCGCCGAAACCGCTTTCGAGCAATTTGCCTTTGAAATCCGCCGGGCCGCGGAAAGCGTAAGTACTTACGGCCGCTTTGGTGTTCTGCACCATGACCGGACCGCGTTTGTCGTCTGCGTTGACCAGCGCATGGGCCGTCTTCGGCAGCTCGTCAAAGAATTGCTTTTTGGCTGCGATGTAATTGCTCATGCTGCCGTGGTAGTCCAGGTGGTCGTGGCTCAGGTTGGTAAACACCGCCACATCAAACTGCAAACCTGCAATGCGCTCCTGGTGAACCGCGTGCGAACTCACTTCCATGAACACGTGGCTGCAGCCCGCCTCCACCATGTCGGCCAGCAGCGCCTGAAGGCTGATCGGATCCGGTGTGGTGTGCGTGGCGTTCAGCACGCGATCCCCGATGCGGTTATCCACGGTGGACAGCAATCCCGCCTGGTAGCCCAACCCTCGGAACAGGCGGTGCAACAGGGTAGCCACCGTTGTCTTTCCGTTGGTGCCGGTAATGCCGGTCAGGGCCAGTTTGGTCGAAGGGTTGTCGTAAAAATTCGCCGCCACCAGGCCAATGGCCCGACGGCTGTTTTCTACCACAACATATGTAATGGTACGGTCTGTTTGCTCAGGCAGGCGCTCGCACAGCACAACGGTAGCCCCGCCTGCCAGCGCCTGGGGAATGAAGTCGTGGCCATCCCGCTGGCTGCCGGAAAGCGCGGCAAAGAGCCAATTGCTGCCCTGATGCCGGCTATCCAGCGACAAAGCGCTCAGCTGCCGGTCCATCGGACCGGCCGTTTCGCGGATCGCGACACCGTAGAGAAGCGTATGGAGGGACTGGTTCATCGCGTTGTTCTGCTGCGGTTAGCCCAGCGTCAAATGGAGCGTTCCTCCCTCTTCGCGCCGAACGCCCTTCACTTTGCCAATGCCGGAAAACGTGACCATCCAACCCTTGTTCTCCAGCAGAAACAGGGCATCGCGCAACCCCATGCCCCGCACATCGGGAAGGGCGCGGTCGTTGAAATCAAGAGGCTGAGCCACGGGAATGGCTCCCGCGGTTTGCACGGCCGACCATTCGCTGCCAGCCGACCATTCCAGGGGCCACTCCAGCGTGTTGAAGACCTCGCGCAGATCGGGCTGGTAACCGCGGGCTTTGGGCGCCTCGCGGAGTTTGTCTTCGGCATTAACCGGGTTGTGTCCGCCGAGCTGCGATGCATAGACGCGGTCCGCGATGGCCTTGAACACCGGACCGGATACGTCGGCACCATAGTATCCGTTGCGGCGCGGCGCACTCACCACGACGATGCAGGAGTAGCGCGGCGATTCCGCCGGGAAATAGCCTGCAAACGAAGCCTGGTATATGTCCTGGTGGTAGCTGACCCGCTCGTTGTTGATCACCGAGGTTCCCGTCTTGCCAGCCGCCGTGTAATGGGGACTGCGCAAAGTCCGGGCCGTGCCCGAATCCACCACCATGCGCAACAACTGCTGCACCGCGGCAATGGATTTGGGCGAAGCGATATGGGGATCCACGACGACAGGATCAAATTGCTCCACCGTGCGGCCGTGTTCCCGGATTTCGCTGACCAGGTAGGGCTTCATCATCTTGCCGCCGTTGGCGACCGCGTTGTAAAACACCAGAGTCTGCAGCGGCGACAATTGCAGCTCGTAGCCGATGGACAGCCAGGGCAGCGTAATGCCCGACCAGCTGCTGCGATCCGATGGATCCGTGGGCAGAATCGGGGCCTCTTCGCCCGCAATCTGAATGCCCGTGGGTTCGTGCAGGTGGAATTGTTTAAGCCGCGCTACAAAATCTGCCGGCCGGTCGCGGTAGTAGCGGTGCACCAACTTGCTGATGCCGACATTGGACGAACGCCAGAAAGCCCGCGGCAGGGTAACCAGGGTCAGGTCGTGTTTGCCTTCGGAGTCGTTCATCGGCGTGCCGTAGAAGGTGCAACGGCCGCGCTCCAGGTCAACGGTCTCATTGAAATCGCAGCGGCCATCTTCCATCAGGGCCAGCACCGAAGCCAGCTTGAATGTGGAACCGGGTTCTGTGCGGTCGCCGATGGCGTAGTTGAACTTCTCAAAGTAGAGCCCCTCTTCCAGGCGCGTCAGGTTGGCCATGGCCACGATTTTGCCCGTAGCCACCTCCATTACCACGGCACTTCCGTACTCGGCATCGTGGTGAATGAGCGATTCTTCCAGCGCCGTTTCGGCCACATCCTGAATGCTGATGTCCAGGGTGGTGACGATGTCGCGTCCGTGCTCGGGCTCTATTTCGTGCTTGTCATGGAGCGGCAGTTGATAGCCGCCGGAGATCTTTCGAACCAATTGCTGGCCGTCACGGCCGGACAACAAGGCATCATACTGGCCTTCAATGCCCACCGATACTTCATTGGTAACATAGCCAATGGTACGGTGAGCTAATACACCATAAGGTTTTTCACGGAGGTTGAAGGGCTCTACCACCATTCCCCCGCGGTATTGTCCCAACCGGAACAGCGGCCATTTTTTCATAGCCTGCAACTCCGGATAGGAAACCTTATTATCAAAGCGCAAGTAGCGTTTGCCGGCCTTGCGGGCCTGGATCAACTGGCGGCGGTACTCCTGGGCACTGCGCTCCCCATCGTGGCGGGCCAGGCAGTAGGCCAACGAATCCACCCCCGCTTTAAAGTCTGCATCGGTAGGAGCACACGGATCAATGGCAATGCTGAAATACGGGAACGAAGCAGCCAGCAAACTGCCATCAGCGGCGTAAATGTTTCCGCGCTCTGCCTCAATCTGCCGGTAGTGGATGTAGGCGCTGTCGGCCTTGGCGCGGTAGCTCTCGCCATCGACATAAAAAATCTTACCGGCGCGGAACAAGACCATGCCGGCCAGGACCACCAATCCGAGCAACACCAGTTGCAGGCGGCGGATCATGCTGCGCTTGATGGAATCGCTCATCGCTTGTTGGACTTTTCTTCGGCGATAATGAGGGGCGGTTGCGTTAACTCCAGAATGCCCCGGGCGGCTACGCGGTCGGCCACGCTGCTCTGGCGGCTGTGCCGGGCCAGTTCATCCTTAGCCGTGTCGTAGTACCAGCGCATCTCCGTCAGTTCGCGGTTCAAGCGATCCAATTCGCGGACCTGGCGCTCAAACGTGTGGCGGTTCCAGATGTAAAACCCGGCCAAAAAGGTGCAGAACAGCAGAAACGGCAGGCGGTCCACAAAGCGGTTGTACTGCCACCAATTGCGGACATCCACCAGCGCTAAAAACTCCTGCAGCGCGCTGCGCTTGCCGGTTTCCTGGTCCAACGGTTCCTGCGTGTTTTCCCCTGCCATGCTTTTCCCCTCCCTTTTGCCTTGCCCGGATTCGTAAATCCGGAGCATCCTATGCTGTTTGCTTGCTCTATTTTTCCGAAGCGCTTTTGCGCTCCGCGATTCTCATTTTTGCGCTCCGAGCCCGGGGATTGACCTGCAGCTCCTCCGCGGATGCCGTCACCGGTTTGCGGCCCACGGGCACCATTCCCCGGATGGGATTTCCATAGAAATCCTTTTCCGGCTCCCGGTCGAAACGGCCGTGCAGCAGAAACTGCTTGACCGGTCGGTCCTCCAGCGAGTGGTAGGTGATCACCACCAACCGCCCACCC
>Ga0172372_10010053_pt1 | contig 12195 bp, 17 predicted proteins | sample LakKiv5m_2_FD_114544 | JGI IMG/M metagenome (GOLD analysis project Ga0172372, IMG submission 114544) | Freshwater microbial communities from Kabuno Bay, South-Kivu, Congo - kab_092012_9.5m | ecosystem: Environmental > Aquatic > Freshwater > Lake | place: Democratic Republic of the Congo...
TATGAAGGACCTAAATGGACTTTAATTAAAGTTGAAGACAAAGGACCTACAGGTAAAGACGCGGCAATATACTATGGTGGATATAAAGACCATAGAAATGGAGAATCTGATTGGTGTACATCATCACCGGGTTTGAATTGGTTTGATAACTATATTAAAGATGGACCTTTATATGTTGTTTTCCCTAATGAGGATGGAGGACAAGTTGGTTCAAGAACTGGTTTACCAAAAGAACGTTATCAGTTCCATTTCCCGTCAAGTCAGTTTATGGATAGAGATGACCATCAGATTGATTTGGTTGAATTTTTGAAACCAGGTGGAAAGATGGAAGAATTAAGAGATTTCTTTAAATCTGAATTTGCAAAAGGATTATCAACTCAAGGAGGAACTAAACTGGATATTATTTATCCACAAGGAGCTGCTGCTAAGTATGTTGCGATTTATGGTTACGAAGAATTGTTTAATAACTTACCAGAAACATTAACAAGTTTATTAGTTAAGAATAATTCAAATACACCATTTGAACATCCGATACCTGATAGTATTAGTAGATTAAAAAATCTTGAAACGTTAATGATGCAAAACTGTGTTAATTCAGTACCTGAAAGTATTACACAATGTACCAAACTTAATTTCATTTCATTCCCTAATAATCCTAATTTGAAAACAATCCCTGAAGGATTGAAAGACTTACCTAACTTGTCATTTATCAATGTTAAAGGATGCGACCCTAAACTTGTTAGCGGTGAAAATATTGCACCAAGTTTAAGAGAACTTTTAATGGATGCTGGTAAAACAAATCCAAATGATAAAGGATTTTATTATGTAATGTCTTAATTAAAAAAAATAGAATTATGAAAAATGTTGATGTCGATATTTACGTTAATAATTTAATGAGTTATTTCGACAAAAATCCTGGTGACTTGTATGATGTCATTGGAAAAACTAATAAAGATATTTTCTTTAACAAAATTAAAGAGCAATGTTATAAAAACATAGAAAATGGTGAAGACATTGCTCTTACAAAAGACCAATTCGTTAAAATCTTAACAGAATTAAAAGACAAAAGTTCTGATGTTTTTGTAAATGTTGCAACTGGAATCTTCCAAAAAACAAAGTTTGGTGACATATCTTTAAATTAAATGTATTGATAATCAAGTAGTTACAAAAAAACACTTATTTTATTTGGTCAACTCAAATAAACTACCTATCTTTGTATTATAAATTTAAAACGAATAAATATGACAATTGAACAATTGAGAGAAACAGTTCCAGCAGTGTTTTCAACACAACCATCACCAAAAATGTCTAACAAATATGTGTTTGTCCCTACTGAACAAATCATGGAAAATTTCCAAAGAGAAGGATGGGAATTAGCAAAGGCTACACAAATGGGTAGAGGACTATATGGTGTCCACGAATTAAGATTCCGTAATGGTAAATTACCTAGTGTCGGAGATACTCTTATTGAGGCAATAATTCGTAATTCTCATAACGGTATGGCAACTTTTTCAGTAAGTGCCGGATTACACAGATTATTGTGTTCAAATGGTTTAACTGTCCCAACTTCATTGGCAGAATCATTTAACATTAGACACAAAAACTTTGATTTAGGTGAGGTTAAACGAATTACTGATGGGTTTGCGGAAAGATTACCACTAATTCAAACATCAGTCGGTAAAATGATGGAAAAGGAGTTAGTTGAAGAAGAAAAAAACATCTTTGTTAAACAGGCGGTTGAAGTTCGTTGGAAAAAAGGTGAAGTCCCTGGAAGTATATCAACACAAAGTTTATTACTACCTAACAGAGAAGGTGACAAAGGCGACTCACTTTGGAAAGTGTTCAATGTAGTTCAGGAAAAATTCGTAAGAGGAGGATTAGAGTACTCAAGTCGTAACGGTAGAAAAACACAACTTCGTGGATTGAAAAACATTATGGCAGTTAACGACATTAATGTAAAACTTTGGGATATTGCTGAGTCAATGATTTAATTAAACTAAAAAACTTGAAAGGGAGAGAAATCTCCCTTATCTTTTAAACATGGAAAAGTTATTTGAATTTGTCAATGAAAAATATAGGTCGATTGAGTTCCAAGATTACTGCGAAATAAAACCTAAAGAAGAAGAAAAGGAAGAACCCCTATTCGAAAACTATTATTATATTAAAGATACCCATTTAATACCCCAATGGGTCGTGGTAAAAACAGATGAAACTAAAGAATGTTTCGAGAAAAACTTACTTAATCCTATTTTCAATGTCTGTTTACATAAACAAATTATTGTTATTGAAAAAAATGAAGAAAAATTAAGGATTAAATTTTATAATTACTATAAAGACAGAGCCGCAGGAAGAAAATTTTATAAGGTTACAACAAGTTTAAAATATTATACCTATAACTTTAAAACTAATGCTTTTTACGAAGGGAGTATGAATAACTTCCATAAGAAACGAAAATTTTCAAAAATGGTTAGAAGAGTTGGTCCTTCATTAAATCCTTTAAATGGATTAAAATCTTTAATATCTAACTATATAAGTCAAGACACCACTCAATTAATTAATAATTCAGACAGAATTAATAATATCTTTAACATCTTTATGAATGCAATACCGGGAATTGAAAAGTATAAAGACATTCAACCGGCAGAAAATAGATTTTATAAATTGTATTTAGAAAGACAAGGAGTTAAGTTACCAAATAATTGGTTCAATTTGGTATTTGTACATCCACAACCAAAATTAAAAGATATTAGGAAATATAAGTTAAAATATATTGACGCCTTAATGAGTATTAACAAACTTAAAGGTGATAAACTAAGAAAAATACTTCATACCGTTGATAACTTTAATCCGCACAATATATTCGCCGCATATCAAATGTTTAGCGAAGGTTTTGTATTACAACAATCTGATGAATTTTTGAAAAAATTAATCGAAAGTAATGTTTATATTAATAAGCTTGACACCACAAGATTAACAAACAAGGAAAGACGAAACGCATTTGAGATTTTTAAGTTAGTTGTTTATGGTCAATTAAACTCTATGACATTTGATGACCACTTATATTTTTATTTGAATGTTAATAAATTTGAGGAAGTAAAATGGAAATCAAACACTATTGAATCTTTTAGGGAAGAACATTTAGATTGGACAGAACGACACGATTTTTACACCAAAGGGGATTATAAAAGAATTTATGACAATGAGTTTACTAATTTTTGTAAGGAAACTATTTTTGACGCTCAAAACAACGAATACTATCCTGTATTACTTAAAACGTCTAAAGAGTACAATGAAGAATCTTTTATACAATCAAATTGTGTTAAAAGTTACATCCAAAGACCTGGGTCATTAATTATATCCCTAAGAAAAGGAGATACAGATTCTAAAGAAAGAGCGACAATAGAGTTTACTTACTTATGTTCAAAAAATACAGATGAAATAATCTTAAAAAGAGTACAAACTTTAGGAAGGTTCAATGGTAAATTAAGTGAAGATTGGGACATTCCTGTAGCGGTATTGGACGCTAAACTCAGAATGTGTATGAATAATTCCAATTTTCAATTACCTAAAATAGAAGTTAAATTTGGTCATAAAGTAATTAAAAGTAATAGTATTTTTAAGATACCAATGACCAAACCAATATCCCCATTCAATAGATACTTCATTGACGATGATTATCTAAGATTAGGTTGGGACAAATCAATTGACATTAACAGTTCAAATAACTATGATTTTATTCCAATGCCTTTAGTTTAATTAAAAATGATACCAAAACACTGTATTAAAATATTCAAGAGTAAATTTACTTATTATCCAAATATTATTGCGATAGATAAAGAGTCGATAAAAGTTGATTTAAAAAAGTTTTTATCTAAATCATTGGTTATTTGGTTTCATGACGCCATAGATAATGAGAAAAAAAGAATAGAGTTAGAAAAATTTGTTGAATATGATTCCATGGGAATTATGATTTACATAAATAGGGATGGTAATATATTTATATTGACAACCGGAGATAGAAAAAGTGTTTCCGATTACATAATAAGTAATTTAATAAAATAAAAAATGGAAATTAGTGCTGAAGTATTAAAAGAAAAAATTAAAAATGGGGATAAGGTTATTGTTGACTTTTATACCTTATGGTGTTCGCCATGCAAGTTGATGAAACCCACCTTTGACAAAGTATCTCAAAAATTAAGAGAGAGTAATTCACCTGTTCAATTGTTTACAATGAACGTTGAAAACAATCAAGAATTTGCTCAAGAAATGGGAATTAGGGCTGTCCCAACAATTATGTCCTTTTCAAAAGGGACTGAAATTAGAACTGTTAAGGGAATGCAAACCGAATCACAAATAAATGACCTAACTAAACAACTTTTAAATGAATAAGTATTTGGTGGTTTATAGTATGAAAGGTTGTCCTCATTGTGATAATCTGAAGAAAATGTTGGTTAATGAAAACATTGAATTTTATGATAGAGATATTGATGAAAATTCTGAAGAATATGATTTATTTGTTGAGATAACAAGTAATGAATATGTCCCGGCATTCATGATTATACAAGAAAACAATGAAGAGACTTCAACCAAGTTATATGCTCCCGATAGAGATTTCAACACTTTAGATGAAGGAGTTGAAATAATTAAAAAAGAAATTCTCTAAATAAACCCCGAAAGGGGTTTTTTTATTTACTTTTATTTATTATCATTATAGAATGAAACTGAGTTTTAAAAAAAATGGAGTGGAACACCACCCAATTAATTTTTGGCATTTAAAAGACGGGAATGTAATTTCAATTTATCAGGGAACAAGAGGTGCCAATCCTGAATTAGATTTTATTGTTAAGTATAAATCTAATTTAAAACGATTAAGAGCTCCTTCCCACACTCATTGGATTGTGGATTTAATTATTAAAAAAGAATACGACTCCAATACTGTAAAAGAATATATTGAGGAATGGATTGAGTTATACGATAGGATTGAGCCATTTAAAAATGATGAAGAAAGAAAAAACTATAAGTTATATTATACAGATTATTTTGTTAATAGGTTTAATGGTATTGATAATTTAGGTGCGTTCTCAGTTGAGTTTTTATCGTCATTGATAGAATTGTTCATCAAGTGTGAGAAACAAACACCTGGGGCGTTTATGTTTAAAAATCTACTTTCTTTAGTTAAAGAATATTCTGAAGATAAAAAAGATTATTATCAAATAATCTCTTACTCTAAAAGAGTTTAGATAAATATAAGTTCACCAACTTTATCTCTTTTTATCCAAGGTCTATTACCAAATGGGTTTGACAATTCTTTAGTAAAATCAAAATCTTTTAAGTAGTCGTTTTCAAATTTAGTTAAGTTAAAATCAAAAATGTCCAAAACCATTGATTTAACATCTTCATCTTTATATTGAGAATTTGCCTCAATTGTAATATCTAAATCATTATTTACATCAGTATTCGTGGTTATTTTAAATCTTATTTTATCGGTGTTAAGAACCGAGAAAAGTTGATTAGAAATATATTCACAATAATAAAAACTGGTCTTACCGCAATCCAACGAATAACCAAAAGGAAAATTTGATGAAATAGACAGGTTCGAGAATTTTAAATACGTGTTAATACTAACATTTGAATATGGTAATAAAGTTTCACACTCGATTTTATCCGTATAGTCTATAGATTCTAAAACACCAACATCAATTGTTTTATTTTCAACCCCCTCAATAACAGAAGAATGATATAAAGGTCTTTTAGAGTTCCAAAATTCAAACCAAAGAGGTGTTTCTAAAAAGAAATCATTTGCGGGAGTCTTATAATCAATTAAATCAATAAAATTTAAAATTTTAAGACCTAAAAAATCTAAATAGTCTTTTTCTTCTTTCATGAATTCTTGTTTAAAATCTGATAAACTAAAAACTTTTTGATTGTTAGTAAAACCTTTGATGACTAAAAAATTTACAAAATCAACCACTTCAATGATTGTGTAGTATTTGTTATTTTCACTTAATCTTTGTGAGATTTGTTCGGCCAATTTGTTGACCAAATTTGTTCTTGAATATTCTGTAATATATTTCATAATGAGTAATAAATACCGATTTTTTTTTGAAGTATAAATAGATAAATAAAAAAAGGGAGTTAAAAAACTCCCTTAAATTTTAACGTTTAGAATCGACTCATCTCTTTTTGTTGTAGTATTTCTCAACAACCTTCTTAATACTTTCTTGAATAGTCTCAGCCGGTCTTTGTGGTTGAGAAGCGCTTACTTGATTAGTTTGAGGTTGAGTCGCTTGACCACCGTTGTTTTTGTTTTTACATCCGCATCCGCCCATAATAATGTTATTTTTAATGGTTTATTATAATAATAAATATCTTAAACAAATATAAATAAAACATTGCCGGAATAAATATTTTTCGTATATTTATAGTCATGAGAAATAAACTAATTTTATCGGAAATTAAGGCATTAAAAACCGTAAGGCTTTTAAATGAAATTGAAGACGATGATGAATATTATAAGATTTCTGCAAAAGACCTTATTCATTTGTTTGACATCTCAGGAAACTCTACCGCAGTAACTAGATTACCAAAATTTAAAGGTAAAAAATTATATGTTGTAGGGAGCTTAAACCTAAGAGAAAGAAAAGAGTTAACTGATTTAGGTAATATTGGATACATTGAAGGGACTTTAGATATTTCAAGAACTAACATTGTAGATATTTCAAATGTGATTGTAACAAGTAGTATTTGGGACTCAAATTCTCCAAGAGAAAAAATAAGGCTTAAAAAAGAATTGAATGAGAAAAAAGAAATCGCCAATGAAAGAAGAGAAAATAAAGAATGGGATATAAATAATCCTAATATAGATTCAATGGGAGAGATGGCAAATGCTTTATATGAATATTTTATAGACGAAGGTGAAATAAAAACAATGGATGAAGATGATATTCAAAAGTACAATGAAATTAAATCTAAAATTGATGAATTGAATAAAAAATTTGAAGAGGAAGAATCTAGTGAATATTTAAAAATATTAAATGAAATATCTGAACTTGAAGATGAGTTGGAGGAAATTGGTCCTAAGTTTGATGTTTATGACATCTATCCTTCAAGATATAAACATTATGGTGGTTTACAAGTATTTGATATTTTAAATACAGAATTTGAGAATAGAGAATATACTGTTGGAACAGGAGAAGAAATGGATAGAGCGGCTAGAGATTATGCCGAATCTTACATAGATGACGTTGGTTTGGATGGTTTTAATGATTCTTTTCTTGAAGATTTTATAGATGAAGATTCGGTAAGAAATATGTTTGAAGAACATTATGAAGAATCGGTTAGAGACTCACCAGATAGTTATTTTGACTCAAGTGATTATCAACTAACGGATGAACAAGAAAAAAGAATAGAAGAACTACAAAACTATATTGAGGAACTTGAAAATTATATTGAAGAAAAAGAACAAGAACAAGAAGATTTAAATGACGAAATTGAAGACCCGCAAGATTATCGAAAAACTTACGAAGAGATTCAAAAGTCAATTGATGAAGCCAATGAAAAAAAAGATAATGCTCAAGAAGAGTTGGACGGAATTAATCCAATTGAAGAGCCAACAGAAGAAATGATTGAAGATAAAATAAGTTCACTTATAGAGGAAGATATGGATAACGTAATTAGTAGATTAAAGGATTTTGGAATGGATATAAAATATTATATTAATACCGATAAACTGGCAGAAAGACTTGCAGAATCAGAAGGATGGTCAGGACTTAGTTCGTATGATGGAAGATGGGATGAGGTTAAAGTTAATGGAGATTACTATTATATTATGAGAATAAATTAACAATTTAGTTTTTAATAGAAGGTTACTATATTATGAGTAGTGAAAACAAAAAGCAAACATAATAAATTTATAATGAGTACTGATTGGATATTCCAAGGTATTCTTGATTCAGAACAAAAACAGTATGTTCTATTAAGTTATTTTCAAAAATTAAATGAAAATTTAGAAGATATGAAAGTCTATCCAATGTTTATAGAACTTTCACTTCATTTGGGTAATATACAAACTTTACTCACAAAAAATCAAATTCTTTATACCGATAAAAAATTTAAATCTCCTGATGATGAGATTGTACTATCAGATTTAAAAGTAAAAGATATCCCAACTCTTAATGATGAGGAATTTGGTGAATATAAAAAAATATTAAAATATAGTCAACCAAAATTATTGGATTACTTTAATATTGCAAAATCAATATGGTCTATCGTTTATGATTCTATTTTTGTAAATGTTAGAAAAAATAGAAAAAACTTATCAAGTAAATCCGGATTTTTTTACTATAAGTTGGAAAACCAAATTTATATTTGGAAATATACAACAAGAAAAGTTAAAAACACAAAAAGTCAAACAAGAACAACACTTCAGGAAATTTATAATGGAGAGATAAATGATTTGACAATACAGAAAATTATAAGTACATTTTCTAAAACTTATGTTAAGAATAACGAAAAAAACTATCCTTTAATTGAAGTATCTTGTGAACAACTTTTTCCATTAAAAGAAACATTACTTCCAATTTTTAAAAGAAAAGTTTTGGCTTATATCTCACAGAGTAAGATAACAAAACAAAGTACTAACACGGAAATTTATAATAAAAATGGGGTTTAATTTAAGGTATGTTTCAAAAGGAACAATTTTAGAAACTTTAAAAAATGACGAGTCAATATTGAAATTATTTTCAAATGACGCAATTATCTTCGAAGACGACTTTTCAAGTGAAATTCATAGTCTTTTAATGAAAGGAGTTAAAGAAAAAGAAGTCATTAAGGTTATTAAAGAAAATATTTGAGTATGGAAAATAAAGAACAAGTTAATCACCCAACTCATTATGGAGGAGAGTCTAATCCATATGAAGCCATAAAAGTTATAGATGCTTGGCAATTAGGATTCTCACTTGGAAACACCGTTAAGTATATTTCAAGAGCCGGAAAGAAAAACAAGGAAAAAGAATTGGAAGATTTAAGGAAAGCTCTATGGTACTTACAACATCACATTGAAACTTTAGAAAGAAAATGAACTCACCAATCAGGTATTACGGAAGTAAGGGAGGATTCTACAATAAGATAATTGAAAACTTCCCAAAAACAGAGTATGATACATATGTTGAACCTTATGGCGGAACATACATTGTTGGTTTAATGTCGGCACAAGCCAAAGTAGAAATATATAATGATTTAGAACAAAACGTTTATTCATTATACAAAGTAATTTCAGATAAAGAATTATTCAAAGAGTTTAAGGAAAAATGTGATTTGGTTTTATACTGCGAACAATTAAGAAAAGAATGTAAAGATAATTTAAACCACGAAAATTTATCTTTGGTTGATAGAGCATTTAACTTCTTTTATGTAAATAGAACTTCTCACAATGGTATAGGGGGATTCTCAATGAACTCACATATTAGAAGGGGAATGAGTAAGGCGGTATCTGATTTCTTATCCTCTATTGATAGATTACAAGAACTACACGATAGACTGTCAAAAGTGGTAGTAACCAATATGGATGGTGTTAAATTGATAAACAAATATAACAACCCAAAAACGTTTTTATATTGTGACCCTCCTTATGAGCAATCAACAAGAACCGGAGCAAGGTATAAAGTCGATATGGATAGGAAAGGTCATGAAGAGTTTATTGAGTCTGTTATTAGTTCAAAGTCAAAAATATTAATCAGCGGGTATGATTGCGAATTATACGACAAACTAACAGATAGTGGATTTAATAAAGTCCAATTTGAAGTTAAAACAATTGATGGAAACTTTAATAAAAAAACAAAAGTTGAAACTCTTTGGAAAAATTACTAAATTTAAGATATGAAAGAAATAGGAAAAATAATAAATGGGGATTGTATTGAAGTTATGAAAACTTTACCTGAAAAATCAATTGATTTAGTAGTAACAAGTTGTCCTTATAATGTCGGTATTAAGTATGATACACATATTGATACAATGACAATGGATGAATATTGGATTTGGACAAAAGATTGGTTATCTCAAGTTTTTAGACTTTTAAAAGATGATGGTAGATTTGCGATTAATATTCCGCTAGAAGTAAATGTGCAAGAAAGAGGAGGAAGAGTTTTTTTTGTTTCCGAATTTTACCAAGTAATGAAGGAAGTTGGTTTTAAATTCTTTGGTATTGTTGACCTTGAAGAAGATAGTCCACATAGAAGTAAAACAACTGCTTGGGGTTCATGGATGAGTTGTAGTCAACCATATATATACAACCCAAAAGAATGCGTTGTTTTGTCATACAAAAACTCACCAAAAAAACTCCAAAAAGGTGAACCACAATGGAAAGGTGAAGTGGTTGAGGTAAGACAAGAAGATGATACTTTAAAAAAGAAAACTGTATATCAAGAAGAAGATAAAAAAGAGTTTATGGATTTGGTATTTGGACAATGGAAATACTTAAACGATTCAAGACCCTTAACTAAGGCTTGTTTTAGTATGGACATACCAACAAAGGCAATTAAGATATTAAGTTATAAAAATGATATTGTATTAGACCCATTCGCAGGTTCAGCAACGACATGTGTTGCGGCAGAAACATTAGACAGAAGATGGATAGGTATTGAGTTAAGTCCTAATTATTCTCAAATTGCGATTGATAGGTTAATACCATTTGTGAACGAAAAAAGACAAATTAAAATTGAAGTTTAATATTGACGTTTAACCATGTTATACATTGTGGTTGAAATTTGTTCAGGACTTTTAATGTTTTGTTTTTTAAATAACTCTCTAAAATGAGAAACCATTTGTTTTAACTTAGACACTGGCATATCTTTATAGAAAGTTGGGGGAGTATAATTTTTATCGATAAGCCCCAACTTCTTTAATTGTTCGATTTTTTTTCTGGCAAATTCATCGGCAACCAACTCTGTCTTTCTCATAAACTCAGTGGCTTCCTCCAATGAGATATCACCAACATAACATTCATACATTTCTTCAGCACCATATTTTTTAAACTGATATTGGTGAGCAATTTCGTGAAAAATTAAAAAGATGGTGAATTCCATACCTTGTTGTTTTGCTTCATAGTTGATTAAAACTCCATCATGGAGTGCTAAACCTGTTGCACCAAGTTGTAGAAATGCCCACTCTATTTTTTTACAATCAGAGTTTTCTATAAATTTAATTAATGTATCTCTGAACTCAGATACTTTAGGAAAAAATTCTTCTAATGTAGAGATAAATTCGTCAATATTTTCTGTAGATTCGTTTAATAACATAGTTCTATTTTTTTAATAAATACTTACTTTTTTTATTATATTTATATAATATGATAATTTCTGTTTGGAAACCAAAAATAGCAAAAGTAAACAAAAAAAACATAGTTTTACATTACGAAAAAAAATCTTTCAAAACACAAAAAATGCTCAATAACTTTAGAATAATTAATTTCATTAACAAACTATTTATAATAAAAAATAAATTATGACTACCAGAAAAAACAAATCGGTCCTGGCAGAAAGTGGATTAAGAGGTATTAAATCTCTTGCAGAACGCTACAAAAAAGCGGAAATCTACTTTCACCAGGACCTTTAGCTTGACGGAGTAACAACCGCGATAGCTATGAGAGAATACCTTGAAAACAATGGTATTAAAGTTATTGACGCTCACGTTATCCAATACGGAGATAAAGAATTTGCGGTTAAGAAAAATGATGCTGAAGGTGATGTTATGCCGGTGCTTGTCGATTTTGCCCATGCCAAGCCAATGTTTATTATTCACACAGACCATCACGATAGACAAGCAGGCGGAGAAGATATAAAAACAAAATCATACAGACAAGCAAGGTCAAACGTTGAAACCATATCACAAGTAGTTTCTCCAAAAGAATTATTTCCTAACCAAGATATATTATTAATCTCAACGGTTGATTCCGCTAATTTTGCATATCAAAATATAACGGTTGACCAAGTTATCAATTACATATTTAAACTAGATAAAGATTCCTCAGCGGGTAAAAATAAAATGATGTTAGGTTTGGTTGCAAATAAGTTATTGTTGGCATTTAAAAACAAACCTGGGTTCTTAGAAGAACTTGTTATGACCTCAACACCATCCTTACTTAATATTCTTTTGAATATTAAAAGAATAATGGTAGAGAAAGGTTATGCGAATGTTGAA
>Ga0172372_10010054_pt1 | contig 12194 bp, 6 predicted proteins | sample LakKiv5m_2_FD_114544 | JGI IMG/M metagenome (GOLD analysis project Ga0172372, IMG submission 114544) | Freshwater microbial communities from Kabuno Bay, South-Kivu, Congo - kab_092012_9.5m | ecosystem: Environmental > Aquatic > Freshwater > Lake | place: Democratic Republic of the Congo...
AAACAGCTTCTCGCCGTTGAGGACATACTCGCCGCCATCCAGGCGGGCATTGGTCCGGAGCGCCGTCAAATCAGAGCCGGCACATGGTTCAGTCAGCGCGAACGCCGAGAGCCGTTCGCCGCTGGCGAGCTTCGGCAGAAAGTTCTTCTTCTGTTCGGGCGAACCGAACGCCAGAAGCGGATCGACCGCGCCAATGCATCCATGCACGGACCCCATACCGGCCAGAGTCGGCTCAACCGTTGCCACGCGCGTCAGAAACTTCGCGAACGCCGTGAAGGGAGCACCGCTGCCGCCGAATTCCTGATCAACCAGCAATCCCCAGTAACCGGACGTTCCCAGGTCGCGCAGCAGTTCATTCGAGAGCTTTCCCTGGTCCGTCATCATCGTGCCGGCGGCGCGATGATCGAGCATGACTTTGATGGAGCGTTCCATCACGTCCTGGCAGCCGGACGGGACGGGAGTCTGATTCGGCGAGAACAATTCCAGCGGAAAGGCTTCGTCCCACACGGCGCGATGCACGGGACTGCCGGAGGTCTGATATTTCTCAGCGAACAGTGCTTCCACCTGCTCGTCGGCCCGGTCGAGCGCTCCGGTTTTGCGCGCTTCTTCTTCGCTCTTGCCGCTCAGTTTGAGCGCCGTCTCCACGAAGGTGGCCTGCTCGGAACCCGGAATCTTCGTTTCGGTCGCCATCGCTTGATCCTTTCCGGACGGAACCTCAGAGACACTGCCCGCCGTCAGAGTATCACGCTGCGCCGCAGCTGCTGAAGACAAGTTCCACAGCGGCCTGTTCTTCACTTCGGCTGCCGGCCAGCCAGCTGATTACGCCATTCCGCGGGAGAAACCGGGGCGGAAGGAAATGGAACCCGTACCTGGACTGATCCCGCGCCGGACGGGATCAGGATTGCTCTGTCGCTGCGCCTCGTCTTTAATGGATCAAACTTCCTGCATGTGTCGGTCGATGTCAGTGGGACCGATCCTTCCAATCCCTCCTGCCGTCCTGCCTCTGTTGAGCTGTTTTCCCGCCTTTTCGACAGTGGCAGACCGGAGTTCCTGAATGCGCTCATTCGTCTTTCTGGTCGTAGCTGCCGGCTGCGGTTTCCTGGGCTGGCACCTCTATCACGATTCGGTCGCCCGCGCGACTGTGGCCGCGGCCCCCAAAGTCGAAAATCCGGTCGCAGTGGAAGCCACTCCCGTTCTGCGACGCTGTATCACGGAACGAGTGGAACTCGTGGGCAGCCTGGAGCCGGTTTCCCAGGTGCTGGTCCGGTCGCGCGTCAGTGGGTATCTCAAGCAGCTTTCCGTGGACATCGGTGATCGCGTTGAGGAAGGCCGGGTGCTCATTGAACTGGACGATCCCAAGGCCGCCGACCTGGTGGTGCGGGCGGAAGCCGCCGCAGCAGTTGCGCGGGCTCAGTTGCAGGCGCAGCGAGTCCGGCTGGAACAGGCTCGGCGGGAAGTGGATCGGCTGCGGCGTCTGGCTGAAGAAGGCGTCAGCACGGAGCAGGAACAGGAAGTGGCCGAATCGGCTCTCTCCGTGGCGGAAGCGGAAGAGCAGCTCGAACAGGCACGGCTGGACCAGGCCGGTTCCGATCTGCGCCGTTCCAGACTGGTGCTCGACGAATTGAAAATCGTGGCCCCGATCAACGGCTTTGTCGCCGAACGGAAAGTGGAAGTCGGCGACCTGGCGGAGCCGGGTGATGAGCTGCTGCGGATTGTGGACCTCAGCCGCGTTCGCACGGTTGTCAACGTGGTGGAACGGGATTACCGGCGGATCGAAGACGGGCAATCCGCCGCGGTGACGGTCGATGCGGTTCCCGCGCGACGTTTCATCGGCCGGGTGATCCGGAAAGCGCCGGTGCTGGATCCGGAAACGCGTACGGCGCGCGTCATCATTGAAATGGAGAACCCGGACCTCACGTTGAAGCCTGGCATGCACGCGCGAGTTTCCGTGGAGGCCGGGCAGCACGAAAACATCAGCGTGATTCCGGCGGATGCCGTGCTGGAGCAAGGTGGCCGGCTCGCCGTCTTCGCAGTCGATCCGGCCACTCAGACCGCCCGGCGATATGATGTGACCACCGGCCTGCGCGACGGCGACTTCATCGAGATCACGCGCGGACTTCCCGCTGACGCACTCGTCGTGACTGTGGGGACTCAGTTGATTCAGGAAGGCAGCCGCCTGTCCGTGAGCCAGACGGCGAGGGCTGTTGGATTCGCAGCGAGCAGCCACGAAGCCGGCACCGCTGTCGGCGAATAGAGAGGCGGCGAGTAGAGCAGACGCACGGTTCACGCTCTTCGGATCAGACTGAGCGAACATCGCTCGATCCGCACGATGCCTTTCTTCTCATCCCGCCGCCCGCGAGACTGCCGGGGTCATCTGGTCCTCAGCATCGTCACCGGGAAGTCTGGCGGGAGTTCCTCTCATGCACAGCGGGACACTGGTCCTGAGAAGTCTGACTCATTACTGGCGCACGCATCTGGCGGTGCTGCTGGGAGTCATGGCAGGCACCGCCGTGATCAGCGGCGCGCTGCTCGTGGGAGATTCTGTTCGCGACAGCCTGAAACAGATGTCGCTGGACCGGCTGGGTGGTGTCGATCACTCGCTGCACAGTCCGCGTTTCTTTCGGGAAGCGTTGAGCGATGAACTTCACGAGGCGTCGGAGTTTGCCGCGCGGTTTCGTTCGCTCGCGCCGCTGCTGATCATGAACGGCGCTCTGGTCCGGGAATCCGCCGACGGAACCGTGCAGGAACGCGCCGGCGGCATTCGCGTGTACGGAGTCGATGAACGCTTCGCTGATGTCATCGGGATGCCGCGCGATCTGATTCCTGCGGATGACGGCATCGTGCTGAGCCACCGTGTCGCATCGCAGCTCGGAGCGAAAGTCGGCGACGAACTGATCCTGTGGACGGAGCTGCCGGCGACCATTCCGCGCGAAAGCCTGCTGGGCGGAATCGCCGACCGCGACGCCGTCGATCTCCCGCTGACCGTCCGGCATGTCCTGGAGGAAACTTCCGGGCCGGGCCGGTTCGATCTCAATCCCGCGCAGCAGATGCCGCTGACGGTCTTCGTTCCGCTCGACACGCTGCAGCAGGCGGCGGGGCTGGATGCCATCCGGCGCTCGAAGGAATACCCGAATGGCCGACCGGCGCGCGTGAATGCGCTGGTCGCCGCGGAGACATCACAGGAAGCCGCACGCAGCAACGAAGCCGAAGGCTCGGCCGGTCTGCTGTCCGATCTGTTGAGCCGCCGGCTGCAGGCGACCGACCTGAGCCTGCGCATGGTCCCGCAGGAACAGCGCGGATACGTCGGCATCGACAGCGAACAGATGGTGCTCGAAACCGCGCTGGCCGATGCCGCGCACAAAGCGGCGCAGGAACTCCACTGGCCGTCGTCCTCCGTGCTCGTGTACCTCGCCAACGAACTGAGCAGCGTGAAGGATCCGAAGGCGTTTTCGATGTACTCGATCGTCGCCGGTGTGGATCCCGCGGAAGTTTCCCGCGCGCCGTTTGGACCGCTGCTGACCGGCACTCAACCCGCGGGCGATCAGGCTCCGGTCGACCAGCCTTTGAAGGATGACGAGATCATCATCAACGACTGGCTGGCCGACGATCTGCAGGTCAGTGCGGGCGATCAACTGACGCTCAAGTATCACCGCGTCGGAGCGCACGGCGAACTCCCGGAAGAAGCCGTGCAGTTCACGGTCCGCGCGGTGGTTCCTGTGGCAGACAATGTCACGGCTGGAGACCGGGGACTGACTCCGGAAGTGCATGGCATCACCGATGCCGCCACCTTCCGCGACTGGAAGCAGCCGTTTCAAATGGACCTGAACCGGGTCACCAATCGCGATGATGATTACTGGCTTGAGTACCGCGCTCTGCCCAAGGCCTTCGTGTCTCTGACCGTCGCGCAGAAACTGTGGCGCAGTCGGTATGGCGATCTGACATCCGTGCGCGCGGCCGTTCCGACATCGCTGAGCATGGATGAAGCGACGGCTCAGTTTGAAGCCGCGATTCTGAAGCAGTTGCGTCCCGAAGACACGCTGCTGGTCTTTCAGCCGGTCAAATGGATCGGCCTGCGCGCGGCGAAGGGAACGAACGACTTCACCGGCCTGTTCGCCGGTTTCAGTTTCTTTGTGATCGCCGCGGCCATGATCCTGATCGGGCTGCTGTTCCGCCTGGGCATCGAACGACGAATCAGCAGCATCGGCCTGCTGCGTGCGCTGGGTTACCGGCATCAACAGGTCAGGCGGATGATGCTTCAGGAAGGTCTGGCCGTGGCCGTGCTGGGGGGCGTCGCTGGCAGCGTGCTGGCCGTGCAGTACGCCTCGGCGATGATCTTCGCACTCAAGTCGCCCGACTGGTGGGGCGGCGCGATCGGGACTCCGTTCCTGATGCTGAGCGTTCAGCCGGGAAGCCTCGTGGCCGGTTTCATCGTCGCGCTGCTGGCCGCCGGACTGGCCCTCGTCATCGGGCTGCGCGGATTGCGGCAACAGTCGCCGCGCGAACTGCTGACCGGACATCTCGCGCAATCGTCGCAGACCGGAATGGATCTGGAACGAGACTTCCTCCGCGCGAAACGCCGTCGACGAACCGCTCAGATCGGATTCGCGCTGGCGCTGCTGATTCCAGTGCTGGGACTGTCCGGTTTGATCCCGGCGCACGAAGCGTTCTCCGGCCTGTCGTGGCAGGTCGTCGCGTTTTTCACCTGCGGAGTGATGCTGCAAACATCCGCGCTGATGCTGCTCAACGAACGTCTGAAAGGCTCTGAGATCCAGTCCGGTCACAGCTCCAGCATGCGTGGTCTGCCACAGCTTGGCTTCCGCAATGCTGCGCGGAGCCGCAGTCGCACGGTCTTCTCGGTGGGCATGATCGCGGCGGCGACATTTGTCATCGTGGCCGTGGCTGCCGGTCGTCGAAACCCGGCGGTAGAGACTCCGGACTTCCATTCCGGCAATGGAGGTTTTGCCCTGGTTGCCGAGAGCAGTACGCCGCTCCTGTCATCGTTGAACGATCCCGCGGGTCGCAGGAAGCTCGGATTGAATCTCGCGGAGGGCAGTCCCGAAGCGGTGCTGATGAGCGATGTCGAAGCGTTTTCGTTCCGCGTCCGGCCGGGGGAGAACGCGAGCTGCCTGAATCTCTACCAGACACAGTTGCCGACTGTGCTGGGTGTGCCGGATGAATTGATGGCGCGAGGCGGCTTCCGGTTCATCGACCAGCGCAAAGCAGACTACTGGAAGCTGCTGAACACACCGCGTGAAGACGGTCTGATCCCGGTGCTGGGCGATATGAACACGCTGATGTTCAGCCTGAAGAAAGGCCCCGGCGCGACCATCGACCTGCCAGGCCGCGAGGAAAAACTGGTCGTGACCGGCAAGTTCGACAGCAGTGTCTTTCAGGGTGTGCTGCTGATGTCGGATGAGAACTTTCAGCGGCTGTTCCCGGAACAGTCCGGTTACCGGTACTTCCTGCTGGGGGCGACCGGGGAACGCATGAAGGCCCGCGGGCAGCTCACTCGGGAGGAAGTGGCTCTGCTGTCGCGAACTCTGGAGTCCGGCCTGACCGAGTACGGTTTCGATGCCGAACGGGTTGTTGATCGGATCGCGGGATTCCTGATCGTGCAGAACACGTATCTCTCGACATTCCAGTCGCTCGGCGGACTGGGGCTGCTGCTGGGAACTCTGGGCCTGGCGACCGTCATGCTGCGGAACGTCGTTGAGCGTCGAGCGGAATTCGCACTGCTCCGGGCGGTCGGCTTCCGGCGATCGAGCGTGTCGGTGCTGGTGCTGACCGAGAACACGCTGCTGCTGACCTGGGGGCTGCTGAGCGGCACCGGCTGCGCGCTGCTGGCCATGCTGCCGCATTTGAAAAGTGCCGGAGCCGATACGCCCTGGACTTCCGGGGCCGGCCTGCTGGGGCTGGTTCTTGTGACGGGAACGAGCGCTGCGCTGATCGCCGTGCGGGAAGCTTCGCGAGCCGAAGTGGTCAGCACTCTGCGCGGCGAGTGACGGACTGGAACAGCAGGATCAGCGCGGATCCGGACGGGCAAAAACGAAAGCGGCCGGTTCGTGTGAACCGGCCGCTTCCTCGTTCAAGCGCGGATGCAGAACATCCGGGATTGCTCGTCAGAATCAGAACGTGAAGACCGCGTCGATCGCGAACGTGCCGTGGGACTGATCCACAAAGCCGCCCTGGATACCGCGATTGGTGTTGCCCGACGGGCTCCAGTCGTAACGGTATTCCGGACGAATCGTCAGATTCGTGTGCGGCTTGACGTTCAGACCCCAGGTGATCGCATTCACGGAAGCGCCGTCGGCCTTCCACCATTCGGCACGGGTGCCGACACCGACGCAATCGGTCAACTGATAAATCAGGTACTGATTGACGCCGAAGGTGTCGTAGACACCAGTCCGCAGCAGGTCACTGTGGAAGACGTACTTCAGCTTCTCAGTCACCGCATAATCGATCACGGTGCTGATGGCGATGCTGCCGTCTTCATCCGGAGCGATCCCGGAGATCGGCGAGACGAAGTTCGCGCCGAAGTCACCCAGGCTGACGATCTGGGTCAGGGTGATATCGTCCGTCAGCGACGTGCTGTAACCACCCATGAAGTTGCTGCCGCCGGCGCGCTGATCGAATCCGGTGTCGAAACCGGCCGTCCAGCCCGCGTAGAGCTTCGTGTTTTCACTCATCTGGTGCGTCACCACGACACCGGTATGAGTGAACGGCTCGGCGTAGTTCATCGTGTAGGCGTGCGAGAAGAAGAAGTTGCCCGTCGCCTGAACGACTTCGTAACCGTGCAGCGTGTAGAAGTGACCGCCTTTGATGGTCCAGTCACCGTTGCTGATTTCGGCATACAATTGCGGGATCGCCCACGCGGCGCGATCGCCGTGCTGGAAGCCGGAATCGAGATCGAACTGACCGGGGTTGTTACCGAACGACTGCGTGTTGGTGGCGTCAGCACCGTACACGAAGTCCGCGCGATAACCCCACGCCCACTCGCCGCACTCACTCTCGGCCAGCTTCTCCATGAACAGCCAGCCCTGGTTCAGCAGCACCCGGCGGTCCTGGAACGTGTTGTTGTATTCGGTCGCGGCACTGCTGTAACCCACCTGAGCCCAGCCGCCGACATGCAGACCTTTATCCGTGGTACCGAACAGTTCCCACGGATCTCCGTCGCAGTTGAAGAGGCTGCCACCGCACTCTTCTTCGCAAGCCATCGCCTGGTCGTAGTTGCAGGCCGGGGCGGATCCCGCAGCAGCGTCATCCGCTTTGACCGCGCCGCTGGTGAGCAGCATTGCTCCCAGACCGGCTACGCAACCAAGCCCTTTCAGCCAGTTCCACTTTGCCATCATGAACTCCTTCGATTCCTCCAGGAACGTCGAGAACCGGCGAGAGCCAGAACGAGCAACACCAGGCTCCGGGCGCAGAGCAAGGCTTGACTCAACTGCACTGGCGACTTCCGGCTGCCGGTCCTTCTGAGAGGCGACGCTTCGTGCGTTCTCTCGTCCAGCCCTCCGGCGCTGAGCTGCGAAGACAGTCCGTCCTCGCAACTCTGGAAAAGCAAGTCTTCTCTCGCTGTTTCGACTGACTGTTCCGCACAATTTGAGGATTGATCCGTCTGCATGTGCTGTGAGAACAATCCGCAGAGTTTCTCAGGCTTCTGTGATCGGAACTGCAACAGACCCGCCGAACATTCCGGGAAAAACGGCCTCAGCGACACTGCGGACTGTGCCGATACCCTGCCGGCCGCGATCCATCGCGGGCAACCCTCACGCTGGAACCGGGCGATAACCGGTTCAGATGCCGCAGCCTGTCGAGCGACACTTCCTTCGCGGGAACCCGAATTTCGACTGCGGTGAATTGAGCAAACAGGCTGTCAGCCGATCTGGGGCTGACAGCCTGTTTCCGTTTTCCGGCCGCGCCGAACCGGCCTGATATGTGGTCTTCCACAACGTGACAACGCAGGTCGTTATCCAACCGCACGAGCCACCGCGATGGCGAGCGCCTTCACCGCCAGCTCGCTGTGAGCAGACGACACCGACATCCTCAACCGGCTGGTTCCCTGCGGCACGGTCGGCGGACGGATCGCGGCGACCAGAAAGCCTTCCGCTTCCATCCGCGCCGCCGCCGCTGTGGTCTCGGCCGGAGCTCCCAGCACGACAGGCACGATCGGTCCGCAGGACCGGACCATCGGCGGGCATCCCACTCGTTCCAGTTCGTCGCGCAACAGCTGGCTGCGATCCAGTAACTGAATCCGTCGCTCAGGCTCGGCCTGAATGATACGGAGCGATTCCGTCGCGGCGGCACACACGGGAGCGGGAAGAGCGGTCGAGAACATCTGGCTCCGCGCGGAATTCCACAGCCACTCGATCAGGATCTGCGATCCCGCCACGAAGCCGCCCAGCGTCCCCACTGCTTTACTGAGCGTTCCGATCCGCGCGGCTACGCGATGTTCCGTCTGAGTCGTCTCACAAACGCCGCGCCCGCGTTCGCCGAACACACCGGTTCCATGCGCTTCGTCCACGATGAGCCGTGCTCCGTACCGTTCCGCCAGCGCACACAGTTCGGGCAGCGGAGCCAGCGCGCCATCCATGCTGAAAACCGTATCCGTCACAATCCAGCGACGATGTCCAGCGGGCTGACCGGACTGGAGTTCGCGTTCGAGCACTTCCAGCCGATCGTGCCGGTAGACTCGAAACCGCGCACCGGACAGTCGGCAACCGTCAATCAGGCTGGCATGGTTCAGCCGGTCGCAGAACACAACGTCATCCGGCTGGATCAACGCCGTCAGCGTTCCGACGTTCGCGGCATAGCCGGTCGGAAACACGAGCGCGGCTTCTGTTCCCTCAAAGCGGGCGAGTTCATTTTCCAGCCGTTCGTGCCAGCGAGTCCGGCCGCAGACCAGCGCGCTGGCCCGCGCTCCCGTGCCGGCGTCGTCCTGAGCCTCCACAGCCGCCGCCCGCAACCGGGCATCGCCCGCCAGCCCCAGGTAATCATTCGTCGCAAAGTTGAGCAGCCCGGCGCCGTCGAGTTCACAGGCTCCGTCCGGCAGTGGATTCACAATCCGTCGCCGGCGCAGCAGACCTTCGGCCTTCAGTCGGTTCAGTTCATCGCTCAGCCAGTGGAGAGACGATTCCGGTTTGATCCCGTCGCTCACAACATCTCCTGCCGGTTCGGATGACTCAGAACTTCCTGCCGTGGCGGGCACTCATCTGCTGCCGGATCTGACTGCGGTCGGAAAGGATCATCGACCACACCTGCTCGCGCTGATGCCCCCAGCGGGAGACGGCTTCCGCCTGCCGCTGCCGGACTTCAGCCAGGTTACTGCTCACATTGACGCTGGGAGCCTGATAACCCATCTGCCCCCAGAAGCCGACCGACGCCCAGCCGGGATCGTAGTGGACGTCATAGGTCACGCTGCGCTGCTGCGTATCCACTTCGATGGCGGTTCCTCGCAGCGACGCGGCCAGCGCCCGGAATCGCGCGACCACAGTCCGTCCGAAGGCCACCAGTTCCGGGTCAACGCCGTCGGTCGAAAGTTCTTCGATCTTTGTGGCGAAGTTGTCGTGCCAGGTGGCCGTGCGCGTGGGATTGGTGCCTTTGGAACTGGAGCGGTGCAGATCGTCAATCGACCGGCTGACCACATTGAAATAGCGCAGTGAGCTGGCGGCGTCCGGCCCTGCGACTCGCGACTGGACATTCCCCGGTGCCGGCGCAGGCGGCTTCTGTTCTGTTTCCGCGGACTGTACGAGCGGCCGTTCCGGAATGGCCCGCGGAGCGAGCACCAGTGACAGCAGCATCCGGAGCTGATCATCGGGCAGCTCGGTGCTCAGCACGATCGAGCTGCCGGATGAGGTTGCTTCCGCGGCATCAAACGCATCCAGTCCGATCCCGGCATCGTTGAGTGCGGCAGTCAGCATGGCTCGCACGAGCGGAGCGGCGATGGTGACCGGCTGAGTAAACTCCAGAGTCACGCGGGCCTGCGTCACGGTGGTGACAGTGACATTCAGCCGGACACAGCGAAGCGACCGGAGCGCCTGAATCAGAGACGGCACTCCTTGCGCCTGATCGCGCAACTCAGGATGAGCCGACAGCCGTTCCTCCGCACGCCGCGTATCCAGCATGTCCTCAACGTCCAGCGCGAGCACGATATGTCCCTCGGTCCGCGCCGCCGCCTGCAGACAGGAACTCAGGCCTGCCGATTTCCGGTCCTGAGCACTGCGCACCCAGCGACTGACATCCTGCCGATGCGACGGAAGCAGTGCCGCCACTCGCCGGCCGGAGAATTCGACGGCAATGTTGCCGCGCCGCGTATGAACTGCCGGCAGCCCGGAAAACCGCTCCACAACCTGATCGCTGGCATCGGAGAGATCCAGCAGACCCGCTCCGGGCGGAAGTTCGGTTGCCACGACTGTCCAGACCTCTTCCGGCACCGAAGGATGCACCAGCGACCCCAGCACAATGGTGTCCGCCCAGGCCGGAACGCTCGCGGCTCCCGCCAGGAAGGCATCGCGATCTTCCGTCCAGCGTTCCGTCCGCGCGCGTTCGGATTGAAGGATCCGTCCGACGCGAACAATCGACACCGAGTTGGCGGACTCCGGGATCAACTGCAGCAGCGCGGCTTCATCCGCCAGGACCGGGTTCAGCAGCCACAATCCCAGGATCAGGCAGAACGCAAGCGACCGCGTTCTCCGAACGGTCAGGACTACTTTTCGCGGGCGGGGATGATTCCGGCCTGCGTGCCGGACAGCGGCACATTCGACACTCATGGCGAAGACTTCCTCTGAGATGTGTCTGTCGTCAAACCGGGGATGAGTTCCAGGCAGGCACTCGCCGGACTTCATCCCGGAAGGTTCTGACTGTCAAGCGCGCACTCCGGAACTGACATCTGCAGCCGCACCCTGACGGGGCAAAGACTGGATCTGATTGCAGCGGATCGTCACGAGCGTTCGGCGCGAGCCGGTCCGTTGCTGTCACAGCGAAGAACTTTCCACCGGCTTCCCGCGCGACCGCCGGCCTGTGTCACAGAATGTCCGTGTCGCAGCATGAAAGCCGGCCAAAGGTCTGATCAGTTCAGAATGCCCCGGCACGACGGGCCGGTTGTTCTGACATGTGTTCCACTCACTCCCGCGACGGTTTGTCACGATATGACTGCCGTACCGAAACTGCGACCAGTGCTCTGTGAAAGGTGCTCCATGCGTGTGTCGGAACTGATTCTGTACCGGCTGGCAAGACTCTTCAGTCGATCGCAACTGGCTCATTCCGACGAGATGAAGCAGACGTTGACGTCGCGGGATTCGTACGCGGCGTACCGCCTGGGGCGGTTGCGGGAGATTCTGGCGGCCGCCGCGCGGACGGGTGTCACCATCGCTGATCGCACGGTGATTGATCTGGGATGCAGCGATGGCGCAATTTCACAGGGCTATCTGGAGGCCGGCGCACAGGAAGTGATCGGTGTCGATATCGACGCGGCAGCCATTGAGACTGCTCGTCAATCGTATGACTCACCGGGACTCAGCTTTCACCACAGCTCACCGACCCGCCTGCCGCTGCAGGACGAGGTCGCGGATGTGATGATCGCCTACGACGTCTTCGAGCATGTGTCGCGACCGGCGGAACTGCTTGAGGAATGCTTCCGCGTTCTGCGTCCCGGCGGAAAACTGCTGCTGGGAACGTGGGGCTGGTATCACCCGTTCGCGCCGCATCTCTGGTCGGCGATGCCGGTGCCGTGGGCTCACGTCGTGTTCTCCGAACGAACGCTGCTGCGCGCCTGCCGCCGCGTGTATCACTCGGACTGGTATCAGCCGAATATGCACGATCTCGATGAGCACGGTCAGCGACTGCCGGACAAGTATGTCGAGGAATCCATTTCGACCGAGTACCTCAACAAGTTCCTGATTCGCGACTTTGAACGCGTCTTTGAAGCCAGTTCCTTCGACTGGTCGCTGTATCCGCAGCCGTTCGGATCGAAGCTGGCCGGCTGGACCAGGATCTTCCTGAAGACTCCGTTTCTGCGCGAGTTCGTGACCGGATACTTCTGGGCCGTGCTGACTCGACCGGAATCGCCGCCGGATCAAATGCAGTCCAGACGGCAGCGCGCGAACCGCCGGCCCGCACTGGAGTCTGCGCATTCATGAGGATCAGCTCCGGGCATGTCTGCAACGCCTGATCCGGCTACAGTGAAGCTGTTGAGCGAC
>Ga0172372_10010056_pt1 | contig 12192 bp, 10 predicted proteins | sample LakKiv5m_2_FD_114544 | JGI IMG/M metagenome (GOLD analysis project Ga0172372, IMG submission 114544) | Freshwater microbial communities from Kabuno Bay, South-Kivu, Congo - kab_092012_9.5m | ecosystem: Environmental > Aquatic > Freshwater > Lake | place: Democratic Republic of the Congo...
GCTCGCGCTTTTATTTGTCACCTCTTCACCAGTATTGAGTGTCAGCTGATAGTCAGTTGATGGTTTTGTAATTACAAGTTCTAGTGAATACTCACGCTCAAGCCGCTCTTTCACAATATCCATGTGTAAGAGTCCAAGAAAACCAATACGAACGCCGAATCCAAGAACGGATGAATTTTCAGGAGTATATTGCAGTGCTGAGTCGCTCAGTGAAAGCTTTTCGATTGCATCTTTTAAAAGCTGGTAGTTCTCGTTACTGTCAGGAAAAAAGCCTGCGTATACGAAGGGTTTGACATCCTTATATCCAGGCAGTGGGCTCGATGCAGGGCTAGAAGCAAGAGTCACTGTATCTCCAACTTTTGCTTCTCTTGTACTTCGTAAATTAGTTACAATGTATCCAATTTCACCACTTTGTAACTCGTCTGTAGGTATCATTGCCGGACTTAAGGATCCTACTTCTAAAGCCAGACCTTTAGCGCCAGTTGCCACCATCTGTATATCAGCCCCTTTTGCTATGGCCCCATCGACAATACGTATATATAGGACAACGCCGCGATAATCATCATAATAGCTATCAAAAATAAGTGCTCGAGTATTATTTTCCGAATTTCCGCTCGGTGCTGGCACATCACTTATTACTTTTTCTAGCACCTCTTCAACACCCTGTCCCGTCTTTGCACTAATGTGCAAAATGTCCTCTTTTTTACACCCCAGCAGCGAAATAACTTCTGCACTCACTTTTTCAACATCAGCGGCAGGGAGATCAATTTTATTAAGAACCGGAATAATAACAAGGTCAGCGGCCATTGCAAGATAAACATTGGCAAGAGTCTGAGCCTGGATGCCCTGGCTTGCATCGACAACAAGAATCGCGCCTTCACAAGCTTCTAGACTACGACTGACTTCGTAACTAAAGTCTACGTGTCCGGGAGTGTCTATGAGGTTTAGCTCGATATCCTTATATTTCATGCGGACTGGAGCGAGCTTAATAGTAATTCCGCGCTCTCGTTCAATATCCATTTTATCGAGCAACTGGGACTTCATATCTCGTTTCTCGACGGTACCTGTCAACTCAAGCAAACGATCGGCGAGCGTCGACTTACCATGATCAATATGAGCAATAATACAAAAATTTCGAATTGATGACTGCATTTATAGCATACCTAGCATTATCGGCATATTATAACAGAGGTAGATATATAATAATAGACCTACACGTCAATTGGTACGGGGCGAAGAATTGCTCGCTTAATAGCTTTTATTTTTCGAATGACCGGTTCGGCTTCCTCTAGACCGAAAAGAGAGGAGAGTGTAAGGTGCACTGTAAAGGTAACAAGAGTAATAACACCCAATTTAATGCCTAGGGTGAAGAATCCAACGTCATTTATTCGTAGTGGAAGTATTGAGACCATGATATATGCTGCCATCACACTAAAGCCTGTAATTGAAATAATCCTTCCAAGACCTATAAAGAAATGTTTATTGAATAGCTTTGGATCACGAATCAACATAATAATAGTTAAAACAAGTAGCTGTACCCCTGCAACAATCGATTCGGCAAGTGCAATTCCGGTCACTCCATAGCTTGTCGCTTTTGCAAAATGCATGACCAATAGGATATTCAGAACAATTGCAAATAGGGAGTCAATAAGTGGTGTCCACGTATCTTTTTGTGCATAGAAGTACCGGGATACAATTGTATATATTGTTCGGAAAAATATTGCCCCACTTAGGAAACCAAATATTGCAGCAATTTCAGGAGCATTTCTACTGAAAATCATGCGAGCGAGATAGGCACGTCCAAAGAAACACACCACAACAACTGGAGTTACTATCCAAATAATAATACGGAGTACCTTTAGAAATTCATCTCTAAACTGATCTTTTCTTCCCCTAGCTAAAGCATTATTGAATCGAGGGAACGCAGCAGTTGAAATTGCAGTACCAATCAGTAAGGTTGGTGCAGTATGAAGAGTGTATGCATTTTCATAAAAACTGACGTATCCAGAGCCAAGTCTCCTTGCATAATTTGTCGCGACAATACTGTTGATCGACGTAATTCCTAAATCAATGGATCGAGGCGGTAGTAGGGTAAGAATTTTTCGAAAATCTGGACTCTTAAAGTAAATGATTTGCCGATATTTAAATTTCATTCCATATAGCCCAATCAATGCAGTTAACACCTGCAGAACAGCTCCCGCAAGTGCGCCGATACCAAGTCCGACAAGACCAATATTGTCTCTAAATAAAAATATGCTAATGATTATCGAAATATTATAGATGAGTGGAGCCATTGCATAAAAGAAGAACCTACCGAATGTTTGCTGTATGCTTGTTAAAATTCCTGAAATCGTAAATAGTAGTGGATTGAATGCAATAAGACGCATAATCATAACTGCATTATTCAACTGCTCAGGATCAAGGTTTGGTGCAACAATGTAACTTATGAGCGGTCTCGCAAATATGAATATACTGAGTCCGACAACAAGCATAATGAGGGCTAAAAAATTAAGTAGACTAGAAGAAAGATCCCATACACCCTTCTTATCTTTGCGCTGTAAGTGGTCGGCAAGGATTGGCATAAATGCTACACCAAGAGCGCCCGCTGCAATTGTGAAAAAGAAAAAATCAGGAATTTTAAAAGCTGCGAAAAATGAGTCGGTACTTTGTGGACCGAATGCGGAAAAGTTTGCATTTACAAGCTTAACGCGCAGAAAACCAAGAAGCTGACCAGTAAATGACGTCACAACAAGTAGAACCGCTGCGTTACTAAGTGTCATTTTTTTTGTGGCACGTTTTAATATTCGTTTCATCTACATCTATTATAAGCAGACACGACCCGAGTAGCTAGCCGAATATTTATATTGCAATAAATTATCTATGAATTAGCTGCAGATGGCGGCAATTTTGAGCCTTTAAGGACTTCTAATACTTCTTTCGCTTCAACAGTTTCTTTCTTAATCAATCGATCCTTGAGTTCTTCAAGCTTGCTACGATTTGCCTTAATAACATCGCGCGCCCGACGAGCAGCTTCTGTTATCAAGCTTTCAACTTCGTCGTCAATGATCTTTGCAGTCTCGTCGGAATACTGTCTCTCATGTACCAGTCGCTCCATCATCATGCCTTCATCAACATGAAATACCTGGTTACGTAGCTTCGTTCCCATACCCTGGTTTATTACCATATCACGAGCTAGTTCAGCTGCTTTCTGCAGATCATTACCTGCACCAGTAGTAACCCTGTCTTTACCGTACACAACCTCTTCCGCTATTCGTCCTCCGAGCATACGTGCCAGAATATCTTTGTATTCAAGAATTGAGTGATAGCTTTTGTCTTCTGGCGGAATAAACCATGTAACACCACCTGTTCCACCGCGAGGAATGATAGTAACCTTATGTACCATATCACTTTCAGGAAGCACATGTCCGACTATTGCGTGACCAGCTTCATGATAGGCAGTCATTTCCTTTTCTTTATCATTCATTACTTTGCTTTTACGTTCAGGACCAATCGCTACCTTTTCAAAAGCTGCGGTAACGTCATCTTCAATAATTTCTTTACGATTTTTTCGAGCTGCAATTATTGCGGCTTCATTAGCTATGTTTGCTAAATCAGCACCTGATGAACCAGCAGATTTCGCTGCAAGAGCGTCAAGATCTACATTCTTAGCAAGTGGCTTCTTTGTGAAATGGATTTTTAAAATTGCTTCACGATCTTTTCTGTCAGGAAGATCAATGTTCACTCGGCGGTCAAAACGTCCTGGTCGCTGTAAGGCTGAGTCAAGTACATCAGATCGGTTGGTTGCAGCCAAAACAATGACATTTGTTCCCTGCTCAAAACCATCCATTTCAACTAAAATTTGGTTTAGTGTCTGTTCACGTTCATCATGTCCACCACCCATACCGCTGCCACGCTTTCGTCCAACAGCATCGATTTCATCAATGAAAATAATGCATGGTGCATTCTTTTTTGCTTTGGCGAATAAATCACGCACTCGTGATGCTCCAACTCCTACAAACATTTCTACGAATTCAGAGCCCGATATACTAAAGAATGGTGCATTCGCTTCGCCGGCAACTGCACGCGCAAGCATTGTCTTTCCTGTACCTGGAGGGCCTACGAGCAAGACACCTTTCGGAATTTTTGCACCGACCGATTCAAACTTTTTAGGATATTTTAGAAACTCAACAACTTCTTGCAAATCAATTTTAGCTTCTTCGCTTCCTGCAACATCTTTAAAAGTTACCTTATCTTTTTCATTGCCATATAGTCGAGCCTTACTCTTTCCGAAACTCATTGCCTGATTACCTTGGCCTTGTGCACTGCGTAACATAAAGAAAAGAACGGCACTAATAAGTATGACAGGGATAATACCACTGGCTAGGTTGAGCCAAAAGCTATTGCCGCCAGATTCTGGGCGTACAAAAACTTCAACATCACGATTCGTAAGTCCTTGCTCATATATTGATGAGCCAGCTTCTTTGTTAGATTTCTCACTGGCCTTATCTTCATCTTTTTTTGTAATCTCAAGCGCGTTGCCTTTGATGCTAATTTCTTTAATTTCACCTTTATTTGCTCGGTTAATAACGTCCGAAAAGGCTACTGATTTAAGCTCTGCTGGTTTGCTTACGGCTGAAAATATTATGAGACCAAAGAGAAGTAGTAGAGCAATAAAGCCCGCATTCTTTAGTCCAGACCCCTTGTTGCCACCTATGTTCTTACTTGATTTCAATGATTTTTTATCCATACAATAATCTATTATACGCAAGGTCTCTAGAGAACGCTACTGTAATTACATGTATTAGGAAACAATCTAGCGACGCGTTAACACAAGCGTTTCTTTACCAACAAGAATACAGAACTGAGCATTCACATCTATTTTCTTTCCTGGGGGTAATACTTTAGCCTTCGTTACAATTGATTCAAGAAGTGATGAGTCGAATGTCTTAATATTATGAGTTCTGAGCCATTCTGCAAGCACTTCCAGGGCGAGATCATGCGACAGCAAAATAAAACTATTTCTGTCTAAGGATTGTCTTGATGGTTGGGTGTGAAGATATATATGGATGTCTCGATCTATCGCTTTATTGAGCACAGCAATATGCGTCACGATATCACGAAGTTTTTTGCGCCCATCTTGACCGATCTTTGGCAAAAGTACATGGCGAACATAATTACGGGTAATTGCGGTGTCCTTATTAGTACTGTCTTCTCGCCATACGATACCCTGTTCTCGAGCATATTTTCGTAAATCGTCTTTTGTTGTTTTCAATAAAGGTCTGCGTAATTGTCGATTATCTGCTATTGAACTCAGTCCTTTTCTTCCGGTTCCACGCAGTATATTTAAAATAGCAGTTTCAAGTGCATCATCCTGGTGGTGGGCAGTGACAATTGCGTGTGCTTTTGCCTGCTTTAAAACCGTGCGTAGAAACGCGTAGCGTGCTTCTCGTGCTGTATTTTCACTGGCTTCAGGACCCAGTTTTCCCTGTTCATACACAAAAGGTACATTATATTTTTTTGCAGCTGAGGCAACAATTTGTCTGTCTAAATCAGAATCTGTTCGTATTCCGTGATCATAATGCGCAACAATAATCTGTATATCCTTTTGTTTCACCAGCATATCGAGTAAAGCCATGGAGTCAACACCGCCAGAGACGGCAACAACATATGTACCGGGTTGCAAGGCTTCATAGAGCATATAGTAATAATCTTATCAGTAAACTAATGTGTATGACTACAATAAAGTCTTCCAGTAAAACCAGAAACGATTCAGTATGATACCAATAATGATGGCGTACCAAGCGATAATGATATCTCCATGATGTTTCTGTATAAATGCATTCACTGATTTAAGTTTTGCAGAAACAGTTATATTACCGAATCGTAAATTATATAGCGTGGTATATACAAAGATAGGAATCATCACGCTCCACACCACGATGCAATATGGACAAAGCTTGCCAATATTAAAGACACTTTGATAAATAAGCCAATGAACAAAGCCGATGCCAAATATTGTCCCAAGCTGTAGTCCTAACCAAAACCATCTTTTGAATTTTGCCCCTGCTATCAATGCCATACCAATAGTGGTGACTACACTGAAGCCCATGACTCCAATTAATGAGTTTGCGAAGCCAAATATAGAGGCTTCAGGAGTCTTCATTACAGAACCACAACTTATGAGAGGACTAACATTACAGGTCGGGATATAGTTTGGGTTTTTAATAAGCTCCATTTTTTCAACTGTAAGTGTAAATGCTGCAAAAAAACCTATAAGTCCACAGATAGCGAGAATATATCCAATGCTTTGTTGTAGAGTGAGTGATTTGATTTTGTTCATACGCTTAAGCATAGCACATTATACCCCTATAAATACATGGTGGGACTGTCTTTTGTTTAGTATACTAATAGATATATGAAGGCATATCGTCACAGTATCCAAAGGAAGCATAAAAAAGAATTTTTTATTCCTGATTTTACAGCCACGGGTATACTCGATATCGATTTCTTAAAATTAAAAGAAAAAGGCATTAAACACCTTCTCATAGACCTTGATCTTACACTACGAAAAAAGCGCATATACAGTCTTGATCCGGATATTGAGGATTTTTTATTAGAAAATATGAAACGGTACAAATTTAAAAGCCTCAGTATAGCGAGCAATAATATGACGCCCCTGGGTAGATACGCGAGACCCTTAAATGCTCACGTTTTTCAGCCGTATATTTCAGGCCTCAAACTCATACGGAAACCAAATACTTTATTCTTCCAGCGCATATTAGAAACCATACATGCCTCTGCACAAGAGTGCGTTATGATTGGCGATAAACTGAAAGGAGATGTGTTTGGCGGCAATATGACTGGAATGAAAACTGTTCTTGTTGAGCCACGAGGCAATGATTATTGGTATGACAAGATACTTCGTACGCGCCATAGAGAGCAAAGAGCAATGCGAACGTATTTTCCGGATTATGAAGCCTAGAGGCTCAATGATCTACCAAAATACCTTTGAAGATATTTATTTTTATATTCCAAGAAAGTACCATCAATTATTGATTCACGAATTGTATCAACAAGATGCACGACAAAATATTCGTTATGGATTGAGGCAAGTGTATACGCCAGCATTTCGTTGGCTTTAAATAAATGGTTTATATACGCACGAGTATAGTTTTTACAAGTGTAGCACTTGCAGTCCGGGTCGATGGGCGTAAAGTCTTCTTTAAACTTTGCATTAGTGATATTAATACGACCGGTTGCAGTATACAGTCCTCCATTACGTGCTTGGCGCGTAAAGGCTATACAATCAAAAGTATCAATGCCATATTCTATTCCGAGAAACAAATCACTAACTTGATTTCCCATTCCGAGAAGATGCCGAGGCTTATTTTCAGGGAGCTCTTCTACAACCCACCGTACGGTATCAGGAATTTCTTCCGGCTGGAATACGCCACCTATGCCGAAACCGTCTAGGTTTAACGCTGCTACAAACCGGGCAGACTCTCGACGCAATGTTTCATTTCGGGCACCTTGTACAACCCCCCACAATGCCTGATACGGTTTTCCTGATTTTTCATGCTCCTTCCAAATTCGATCGTGCTCTATTACACAGCGTTTTGCCCATGCGTGAGTTCTGCTCAGTGATTCACGCAAATAAGCATCAGAAGACAGTGGGGCAATACATTCATCAAATGCCATGTGGATATCGGCACCGATTTGCCATTGCAGTTGCATACTACTTTCTGGTGTCATTCGCAGAGCTTGTCCATCAATATGTGACCGAAAGGATACTCCTTCGTTATCCACTCTAGCTAATTGATTAGAATTCATTGTGGCATTTCTAGCTGCACCTTTTTCGCTGTGTGCAACAGCATCAATGCCTTTCTTGTAAGCTACGCCGAGTGAAAAAACCTGAAAGCCACCACTATCTGTGAATGTAGGCCCATCCCAATTCATAAACTTTGCAAGTCCTCCAGCTTTTTCGATCACTTTTGCACCTGGGCGTAACATGAGGTGATATGTATTTGATAGGATTGCCTGCCCGCCTAGTGCTCGGACCATTTCTGGGGTTAATGTCTTTACCGTAGCTTTTGTACCACCTACGATAAAAACCGGTGTTTTAATATCACCATGTGGAGTATGTAATACTCCTGCTCTCGCAAATGTGCCAGGTATTTTATGGGTAATTGTGAATGAGTAATCTTTCATGCAGTATTACTATAATTATATAATAAAACTACTTAACAGGCAATTTGACGATAACGCGAGTCCCTTTTTGAGAACTACTTGTTATGTGAACATTTCCACCATATTTTTCAGTAATTTGCTGCACAATTGCTAAACCTAAACCTGTGCCTGACTCCCGGCCAACGTTCTTGGCACGATAGAACCGTTCACTTATTTTTGAGATTTCATCTTTCGGGATACCGATTCCACTATCTTCAACAGATAGCGCAATTTCCTGTTTGCCCTTTTTTAGATTAACGCGAACTACGCTATGAGGAGGTGAATACTTTACGGCATTTTCTATGATGTTTCTTGCAAGACACACCCAATCTTTATTACTAATTTTAATATGTAAGGCCTTTGACACAGAAGCCTTAATAGTTATGTCCTTCTGAGAGGAGTAAGGGTATACGCTATCGATAGTATCAAGCAATAGATCTGAAATGTTGATTGCCTGATTTGGAACTTCACCATGCTTCGAGCGTTCCAATAGTAAGAGGTCTTCATTTAGCTTAATGAGATTGTCAGTTTGTCGCTGAATTGCCTTGAGCGACGTATTCTTCTCGCGCAACGTTTTGCTATCTACAGCATCTTGGATAACAGCCGAAAGTGCAGCAAGTGGATTTCGCAATTCATGTGATGCGTCTTGTAAAAATCTTTCCTGATCTCGAAAGGTTTCTTCAACAGGTCTGACAAGTCGACGCGCAACGTAATATGCAAGTCCTATGCTTACAAATAAAATAGGGACACCCGTAAAGATGAATGCTCTGAGTAAGAGTTCCTGTTGATTTGCCTCAATGAGATTAGCTAATTTCACGAAATGAGGCTCTGCGTTTTTCTGAGCTTGGATATACGCCTGTACCTCAGGAGCTGTGGACGAAATTTGCATAAGATCTGACATTGAAAAATCACGTGACATATTAATTGCGTTCGTTAAGTAGAGAAAGCTACCAAGCGTTACGATACACAAAGAAACAAGACCAACTAGTGTCACGACAAAGTAGTGTGTAATATTTTTTAGCTTGCTATTCATCTTTAAACTTATAGCCTATACCAGGTATGGTTTTAATGACTGAAAAATCAATATCGTTAATTTTTTTTCTCAGATGCGCAAGGTGAATGCGCACAGGAGGATGCAACGATTCTGGACCATCTCCCCAAACAAATTCGACAAGATCATCTGTACTTACCACGCTATTTTTGTGGAGCATAAGAATATGCATCATTCGAAACTCAGTTTTCGTAAGTTCAATGACGGTATTACGACAGTAAAACTCCCAAGTCTCCGGGTTAATCTTGAAATGCCGGGTAGCAATTTCAGCAGTCTGATTAGTCGTTCCTGCTATTCGCATGTGAGACTGCATTCGTGCCAATAATTCTTTGAGTGCAAATGGTTTTACAATGTAATCATTAACGCCACGTTCAAATCCAGCAAGTTTATCTTGTAAACCGTCCCGAGCAGACATTGCAATGAGCGGCATTGTTTTTCCTTCAGAGCGTATATATTCAATCATTGAAAAACCATCTTTACCCGGTAAGTTAATATCAATCAGGACAATATCAAAATCGTTGTCATTGATTGCATCGATACCATCTTCGGTTGAATCAACAGCTGTTACTCTATAACCATTATTTTCTAACACTCGAGTAAGCACTTCTCGTAAGTCGGTGTTGTCTTCTACTATTAATACTCTCGTGCTCATATCTATTAATGTATCAAGTATTTTGTAAATATTCTGTTTATTTATGCATGTTTACAAAAAATTTACAGCACATATACGCTTGATGAACAGCATCCGCATTACTATGAGCATACAAAATAACGTTGAGCCTCGCTCAAGAAAGGGTAGAAAGATGGAAGAAAACAAAAGTAAGGCACTTTTGATTGCTGTAGCTGCAATCGTTGTAATTGGAGGAGGGGTCTTCTTCGCAACCCGTCAAAATGACACCAAAAAAGAAACAAAAACCGAAACATCTCAGCAAAGTAGCACAGCCTCTGACAAAACTATCGTGGAAACTGCAATTTCAGATCCACAATTCTCGACTTTAGTCACGGCACTACAAACTGCTGGCCTTGTGGATACTCTCAATGGTGAAGGACCATTTACAGTTTTCGCTCCTACCAATGAAGCATTCGAAAAGCTACCGGCTGGAACACTAGACGCATTACTCAAAGACCCAGCAAAGCTAAAATCTATATTGCTCTACCACGTGGTGAGTGGCAACGTAAAAGCAGCTGATGTCGTAAAGCTAAGTTCAGCTAAAACAGTTGAGGGTCAAGATGTAAAAATCACTGTTGACGGAAATATCGTTAAAGTGAACGATGCAACGGTCACTGCAACAGATATCGAAACAAAAAATGGAACAATCCATGTGATCGACACTGTTCTCCTTCCTCCTGCAAACTAGTTGCTAGAGGTAAAGACTATAAGAGGCCGCAGAAGCGGCCTCTTATTTATTGAATGAGCATGCTGTCACCGTAACTGAGAAAGGTGTAGTTTGATACTAGTGCGTGGTCGTATGCATGTTTAAGATTACCCCATCCGGCGAACGCTGCAGCCATCATGAGGACTGTGGATTCAGGAGCGTGAAAATTGGTCAACAGTCCGTCAATAATCTTGAATGTGTAGCCAGGATATATAAATATATCGGCTTCACCAGATATATTCTTTGCATCGTTGAGAATGTGTGGTGAAGCAAATTCCAGGGTTCTCGTTACAGTAGTGCCAACAGCAATAACCCGTCTTCCCTCCTCTTTCGCTTTTCGAATGCTCTTAGCTGTACTGTGAGGTATTTCAAAATATTCCTGATGCATTGTATGTTTTGTTACGTCTTCAACACGTATAGGCATAAATGTACCAAGTCCGACATGGAGAGTCAGCTCACGTATTTCAACTCCTTTATTTGCAATCTTTTGTAGAAGTTTCGGGGTCATATTCAAACTTGCCGTTGGAGCAGCAACAGATCCTTTTTCTTTCGCAAATATTGTTTGGTAGCGTTCTCTATCTCCAGGTTCTTCTGCACGGTGCATATAAGGTGGAAGTGGCACACTTCCAATTGCCTCAGCCAACTCCCATAGGTCTGTGGAACTATGAACACGAGCTGTACCATTAGATAATAACTCATCCACGGTAATAACTGCCTTGTCGGCATAAAGCTTTTGCTGAGGATGAATCTTTTTTCTATACATTACAAGAGACGCGTGATGATCTTGTGATGTTCCATGCTTTTCAAGGAGCAATAATTCACGTTCTGCCCCAGCATCATTTTTTACTAATAAACGAGCTGGGATTACTTTTGTATTATTCATAACAAGTACGTCGCCAGCATGTAAAAAATGATCTAGTTCTCTATAGTACGAATCTTGGATAGATCCATTTTTTTTGTCCAATACTAATAGTTTTGTTTCACCACGCAATTTGGGAGGATGAATCGCAATTGCGGCGTCTGGCAGGTCATAGGTATATTCAGAAAGTTGCATTACTTTTACCAGTATAACGAAAAGGGATCACGAGCAATGAAATATGACTGGAATAACAGATGTAATTACGATATAATGGACGCTGACCTTGCCGGTGTAGCTCAGTTGGTTAGAGCACAGGACTCATAAGCCTGGGGTCAGTGGTTCAAATCCACTCACCGGCACCAGTTCATTGTATTAATTTTTTATTAAGATGCTTTTGCTTTATACTTCAATCTATGAAGTCGTATAAAATTACAAGCTCTTTTTTTATAACACTACTTACAATTTCGTCTTTTGCACTAGCCTTACCTAGTAGCATTAAAAAAGTATCGGCCGCACCTACAGTCACCATTACAAGTCCAACTGAAGGGCAATCTATTTCGGGAACTAACTTTACGGCTACTGGAACAGCAACTCCAAACACTACGGTTGTATTGTCAAGCGGTGGGATATCCTTTGCGCAAACTATATCTGACGGATCAGGCAACTGGAGTATTCCTACA
>Ga0172372_10010057_pt1 | contig 12192 bp, 5 predicted proteins | sample LakKiv5m_2_FD_114544 | JGI IMG/M metagenome (GOLD analysis project Ga0172372, IMG submission 114544) | Freshwater microbial communities from Kabuno Bay, South-Kivu, Congo - kab_092012_9.5m | ecosystem: Environmental > Aquatic > Freshwater > Lake | place: Democratic Republic of the Congo...
ACGGCATCCGACAAGCCGTAGGCGGCGAACTCTTGGTGCAAGTTCGACGAAGCGCCGCCGCGATACGCGGTGGGCTTGCCCGAGCGCACCAGCCACACGTTGATCAGACCCAGAGCAAGGATGACTTGAAGCAGAGCGGCGAGGTCGAGGTTCGGCATGGCGTGCGACTTTACGGCTTCCTCTGCCGCGGTGCTGCCTGTTCCTGCAAGAATCGCAACGCCCGCTAGAACAGCCAACCCAATGAAGCTCACCCTAGTCGTGCGCGTGCTCTCGGCGCTGGTGTTCGTTGGCTTTGGCCTCGCCAGCCTCGTGCTGCCGGCTGTGGCGGTCGAGTTCGAACGCTACGGCCTGCCGCGGCGGCGCGTGCTGATCGGCGTGTTAGAGGTTGCGGGCGGCTTGGGGTTGCTGCTGGGCCCGACGCCGCGCTGGGTCGCCGCCGCCGCCGCGGGTCTGGGCGCACTCATGCTCGGCGCGCTGGTGGTGCGCGTGCGCCTTGAGGACCCGTGGTACGCGCTCTTGCCGGCCCTTGGGCTGTTGATCGTCAACGCGTGGCTCGCCGCGCGCGTGTGGCTACACGCCGCCCGGGCTGACGGTGGCCAACCACAGGAAGTGCAGGCCAGCGACCACGTGAACGGCGAGAGTCGCTAGCGCCAAGGCCGTCAACACCCGCCAGCGCGCCGGCCGCTTGCCCAGCAACCGAACCGCATCGACGAGCACCAGCCCCGCGGCCACGAGCCAAGCCAGGAGGACAAGCTGGATCGCCTGCCATAGTTCAGGCACGGCCTCCGCCTGCCACAGGGCGGCCAGCACCAGCGTCCCCAGCCACGCGCCGCCCACGCCCTGGAAGCGCCGCTGCCCGCGTTCGAGGCCCAAAAGGGCCAGCGTCCAGCCCAATGCAACGACGGCGCCCGCAAGCGCGTAGAGGGCAAAAGCGTCCATGGCGCGGGGAGCCTAGCAGGTGGCCGCCTAAGGCGCATGGATGCCTGACCGTGCGCGCCTACTGGTGAAAGTAGTCGCCTGCTTTCCATGCGCCAGGGTGAGTTGAAGCATCATTCAGCATGTTGGCCAGCTTCATGTGATGGGTGTCGGCCTGTGTTGCATCCGCTGGGAATAGAAAGGCAGCTCATTCGTGGTCTGGTTAGCTCCTCACCAGTTCAGTGACGGGCTTACAGGTTTCAAGAAGGCAGCCGCAGATAAGAGGCGAGAGTACGAGTGAGAGTTCAGCTCATACGACGTAGGCATGAAATTCGACGCGGTCTGTGAGATTCGACATCGACTATGATCATCTAGGGCCCCAAGGTTCGTAACTGCCTTCAATGCCCCGAGTTACGAAATCGTTGGAGCGGCGCACTATTGGGCACGGCCACTCACTACAGGCATCGGGTAAGGTCCATCGTAGAGACGATGCGAGATCGTTTCCTGAATGGTTGGGTTTTGGCGCCTGCCATTGCCTAGGCCATCACCTCCCCACCTCCTCAACCTGCACGGCCTCCTCATCATGTCACTAGTGCTCCAGACTGCGTGCTTGTTCTTCCCCTTGTTGACGAGCAGCGGTTCCCCGACGGCGATGTCGCTCCCCATGACTGTCTTGCCAGAACCCCAACCGGCTAGCCCGACATTGTCGGCGTTGGCCCAAGGGGGGCTTACCTACGGAGCTGGCGACACCCAGGTGATTTTGAACGTGGCGCCTGGCGCAACTGAGACTATCGACCTTACAAGCGTGGGTATTTACGACCCGGTGAAGTGGATGGTCGTCATGCGCTATCACAGCGTGAATATCGGTGCAGGAGCAACCGTACGATTTGTGAATCATCCCAGCCGCGCACCTGTCGTTTGGTTAGTGCGGAATGATGTGATGATTGGACAAGGTGCACTTCTAGATTTGTCGGGCCAAGATGGGCGTAATTCTGCGCAGGGTCAGGTTGGTTATTCTGAACCAGGCCCTGGAGGATTCCGGGGAGGGTATGCATCTCCTGCAGGGGTCTTCGGCTCATCGGCGGGCTTCGGCCCTGGTGGTGGTAAAGGTAATCCTACCGACCCCAACTTCTACAACGGCGCGGGTGCAAGCCACCGGGTGCAGGGCACGGCTGGTGAGCATTCAGAGAATCCGTCGTCGCACATTGGACCCATTTATGGCAGCGCCTCCCTATATCAGCTGATCGGCGGTAGCGGCGGCGCAGCCGGTTGGGCTCAACCTATCTATTCAAACAATCCACTTGGAGGTGGGGGTGCAGGAGGTGGAGCCATCCTGATTGCTGCCGATGGCAGGATCGACATTCACGGGGAGATTCGAGCTAACGGAGGCTCGAATGCAGGGAATAGTAATTTTGTCGGAGGTCCAGGTTCAGGTGGTGCTATTAGGTTGGCTAGTCACACGGGCGTTGAACTGTATCCAACTGGAAAACTCAGAGTAAATCCGGGTAATTATAATATTCCGTGGGTAGGCAATGGTGGTTTAGCTAGCTCGGGCCGCGTACGGGTCGAGGCGCCGTTGTCGACTTTTCCTCCCTCCCTAACACTGAGCGGCGAGTATCCCGCTGAGACGAGCGTAGGCGACTCCAATCTTCCCGCAATTAGGGACCAACCAGCTCGTTTGATCGTTTCAAGCATCGGGGGTGCATTGGTAACTGCTGATCCCCAAGGTGGACTCGGATTCAACGGCGAGGCTGCGGACCTGACCCTGCAGCAAGCGGCGCTGGGTAATACAGACGTGGTCGTCCAGACCGAGAATCTGCCAGCCAACACCATGGTGTACCTCCGCATTGGCCGCGCGCGCGCCCACGCCGTAGAGCTCGGACCGATCCTCTTGACGTCAGTCGGATTCGGGGGCGTTGGCTCCGTGACTTTCACGAACGTCGACCTCAGCGCCGGATACTCGGCCCTCCAAGCCCGCGCCGTTCTTCCGCAACCCTGAAAGGTGGCGGCATCCTCCGCACGAGGTCCAAGCCATGATGCAACCGAACCAATTCCGAGCGTCGCGATGCGGCGTCGCGGTGCTGGCGCTGTCCACGCTCGGCGTGGTCGTCGGACTGCTGAACCTTGGCGCTGCGAGTGCGGCGCAGGGACGGCAGGCCAATTCGGTGGAACGTCCGGTTGCTGGTTTGGACCATTCGCTGGTTCTCGGTCGGGCGCCAGCCGACGACTTGAACTACGCGGACCTCGTGCTGGCGCACGAATGGGGCGCGGGAGGCGCGGGGACGCCCGAGGCGGCGCTTCGTCCTAGCGCCCTGCTGCAGCCATTGGATCTCGGGCACGGCGGCGCGATCGCGCTGGCCTTCGTCGACAATCGCTTGACGAACAGTGGTGATGCCCAAGCGGACTTGTCGTTGCTTGGCATGTGCGACAAGGTCGAAGTGCACGTACGAGCCGCGGATCGCGAAACGGAGCGAGTGTTGGCTAGGGCCTGCGGGCGGGCGGACGCCTTCGGCTGGCACTCCTTGGGGCTCCACTCCGGAACGGACCTAGATCTGGACCTAGATGCGCTGGTGCCGACCCGTCATGCGCGGATCTTGCGCATCGACGCCGTCCGCATTGTCGACAGGACAGAGCCTCCGCAGCCGCAATCCCTAGCTCCGCAGCAGCTGCGGTCCGCGACTCTGGGCGGCATCATGGCGTTGACGTCGGATGTCGTGCCCGAAAGCGTGCACTCACGCGAAGTATCGCTGCAGTTGCGCACCCCAAAGGACGAGTTCCTACCGCTGGACGTGGTCTCGCGCGAAATGGCGCTCCAGATCACCACGCCCGAAGACGAGTTCCGTGCCGTCTCCATCGTCTCGCGCGAACTGGGCCTTCGCATCACCACAACGCAGGACGATTTCGTCCCCTTGGGCGTTGTTTCGCGCGAGGTGTCCATGCAACTGCTTGCGCCCAAGGAGGAGTTCGCGCCCACGAACATCGTCTCGCGCGAAGTCTCCGCCTACACCTACGACCCAAACGTCGCGGAAGGGCAAGTGGACGTCGTGTCGCGCGAAGTGGGCCTGTTGGTACCAGGCGGACCCGACTTGCGGGTCATGGGCGCGACTGTGCCCGCGACCGGCGCGACGGACATGCCGCTGATGGTCAGTTGGTTCGTGCGAAACAGCGGCAACGCATCCACGCCCGCGGGGTGGACCGAGCGCATCGCCCTAAGCAGTGACGGCACCCCCGCAGGCATCGTCCGGCATCTTGACGTCGTCAGCGAGGGTCAGCTGCCGTACGGGTCCAACCGGTCCTTTACCGCTCAGTTGAACGCTCCGACGACGCCCGGGACCTACCACCTGATTGTCTATACGGATCATGCCAACACAGTCGACGAATCGACGTTTCCAGGCGGTGAGGGCAATAACTCCTATGTCCTGACTGCCACGGTGTCTGTGTCGCAGTCTCCGCGCGCGGCCTTGGATGTAGTTGCGTTGGCTCCGCCCCGAGAGGCCACTCCATCCGGCGTGGTGGAGGTGAGCTGGTGGACCCGTAATTCAGGCACGGCCGCGGCGGTCGCACCATGGACAGAGTCAATCGTGATCGGCGACGGGCCGAGCCTTGCGAGCCCGGTTGTGCTCAGCACACCGACGATTACCGATGATCTGCCAATTGGACAGATGGTGCAACGCGTGCACATGGTCACCCTGCCCGCCACCTTGCCTGCCGATCCTTGGTTGCAAGTTTGCACGAACGCAGGACAGGAATTGATCCTCCTGCCCGCAACGCATACCTGCGCACTTGCGCAGGTATGTTCCGGATGTCCGCACCCGGACCTTGTTCCAGGTTCTATCGTGGCCGCCGCGACCGAGGTGGCAGGGCAGCCCTTGGACGTCACTTGGAACGTGACGAATATGGGCACGGGAGCGGCGACTGCCCCCTGGACCGAGCGCATTCAGCTCATTCGCGAACTTGATAACGCCGTTGTCGCAACCCTCGACTTGGCTCATGCGACCGAGCTCACGGGGGGAACCCAACGCAGCTCGTCGGCATCCTTGGAACTACCTGCGGACTTGCAAGGGGTGTTCCGTGTCCATGTGCATGTCGATGTCGGCAACACCGTCTTGGAGCCCAGCGGGGAGACCAACAATAGTTCTCAGGCCGCCAATTCCACGCTGGTGTCGCAACCGCCTCGGCCGGACCTCGTTGTCTTGGCTGCCGCAACCGCCGCGCCCACAGCTACAGCATCGACGTTGCTCGGAGTTGCTTGGACCGTCGTAAACCAAGGCAACGGCCCAGCGCCACAGCCTTGGCAGGACGCTGTCTACATTTCTAATCAGCAAACGTATCAGTCTGGCGCCTCGACGCTCGTGGCGACGTATACCCAACAGGCTTCGCTAGAACCGTTGGCGGCTTACCCATCACCTATCCAGCGATCGATCCTGCTGCCGCCTGTGGCTGGCACGTACTGGGTCCACGTGGTCACAGACCGCCTCGATGATGTCGAGGAGGGCCCCGCAGACGGTAATAATGTGCACCTCGTTGGCTCGGTCGAAGTAACAGCACCACCTCGCCCTAATTTCGTGGTGCAGTCCGTGTCACCCGCCGCCGCAGGCGCGGCAGGCACGCTCACCACCATTAGCTGGTCCATGGCCAACCAAGGTCAAGTACCGGTAAATGCTGGCGAGTCTGGTGTGCAAAACGCTCAGTGGAGCGAGCGCATCTATGCATCGGCTGATGCATTCGTCGGCAATGACACGTTGCTTGCGTCGAACAGCTATTCGGACGTTCTGCCTGCGGGCGCCGTCGTCAATCGAACAAGGCTTGTGCCGGTGCCGCCGCTTCCAGCTGGGTACCACATCATCGTTCAAATTGACGCTACGAATACAGTCGTAGAGTCGAACGAGAACGACAACTATGGCATTGCCGCGACTCCATCGGCAGTCACCCTCCCCAACTTGGTGGCGTCTGCAGTCGTGTTTCCAGCTACGGTTGTAGCCAGCAGCGAAGTAATCGTATCTTGGACCGGCACGAACAGTTCAGCTACGGCGCCCGCAGCCGGTGCATGGCTCGATACCGTCTATTTGCGCAATTTGGTGACCGGTACCTCCTTAGTGATTGGATCCAAACCATGTACGGTACCCTTGCTTCCGGGTGCAAGCTACTCAGCGTCACTGACGCTTGAGGTTCCGGGATATGCGACGGGGATGCACGAGATTTACGTACAGCTAGATTCTCAAGACGCAATCGCCGAGACTACATCGTCTGACAACTCCGCAAGCAGTCAGCAAGTGATTGTGACGCAGCCGCCTAGGCCGAACTTGGTGGTGGAGTCAGTAGAATTGCCGAATAGCAATCTCATTCATCGGCCTTTTACTGCCCGATGGCGGCTGCGCAATGTTGGAGCAGCGCCTGTCACTGCAGCCTTTACCGATCGTGTCTACGCGGTTGATACGGTTACTGGTCAGGAGATTCAACTTGGATTCGCAACCGTGGCTCCTGGAATCGAGCCCAACGCCTTGCTCAACGTTGATGCGCAAGTGGTGATGCCCGCTCAAGTAGGCACCTATAGGCTCGGTGTGCTCACGGATCGAGCGAATATGATCAATGAGGGATCTGGCGTCGGAGAGACTGACAACCGGGCCCTCACACAAGGTGTCTTTCACGTTGAGACGTATTCAGTTACCGCCTCGACACCAGTAAGTGCAGAGCCAACTCCTGCGGTGATTCCCATTCACGGCATGGCAGTAACCTCGGTCAGGGGCGCTCCGGCTAGCGGTGTCGAGGTTGAGGTCGCTATCGACCTACAGGGCAGTACTCGGGTCCTTGGGGCGACGACCGCGCAAGACGGTACCTTTGCGATCAACTTCCACCCGCTGCCCACAGAAGCAGGTAGTTATGTCCTCCGTTCGGGGCCACGCGGGCAGGTAGGGGCAACCGCAGACGACACATTTGTGCTCTACGGGCTGCGCGCGCTACCTGAGTTGCGGTCGTTGGCAATCTATCCAGGCTTCCGTGCGTCTAGCACAGGGTTTAGCCTCAAAAATTTGGGAGATACACCGCTGACGGGCATCGGAGTTCTTGTTTCCTCCTTGCCGCCGGGCCTAACGGTTACGCCTGTGCTGTCGGCGAATCAGATTGGATCCTTGGGGACGAGCCCCGTTGATGTGTTGATCGAGGCGTCAGCTTCGATGCAGGCGCAGGAGTCAATTGTCGACTTGATCTTCACTTGCGACCAAGGAGCCTCCGCTCAGGCTAGGTTGGCGCTAACCATTCGGCCTCCTGAGGCATTCATTGCTCCGCAAACGCAAGTTCTGCGTGCGAACGTGCAAGTTCCCGTCGCGGGTGGGAGTCCGATTGCGAATCAAGTGCAATTGGTCCTAGAGAACAACGGTGCCGGAGTGAGCCAACCGGTTCAGGTGCTTCCAACGCCGTCAACCCCGGGGTGGATCCGATTCCTTACTCAAATGCCCCTAGAGCCACTGCTGCCGGGGCAAACGACCACGGTTACGCTAATTGTGGATCCCGTGCAACGGGACCTTGCGGTAGGAGCAACAGTAAGCGGGAGCCTTGCCGTGCTCGGTGGGCCAGCAACTACATACATTCCATTCGAATTCAGAGGGGTTCAGGCTGGTGCTTCCTCAATCGTCGTGCGCACTTCAGATGAAGGAACGTACTGGGGATATGATGGACAAGTTCTTAGTAATGGACCTCGGGTGGGAGGGGCAACTGTCACAGTTCGTAAGTACTTCACAAATGAACTAGCCGGCACTGCTATCACAGGTGCCGATGGCCTAGCCGTCTTCCAGCAGCTAGATCCGGGCTATTACAAGATCCGGACTGAGGCACCCAACCACGCCGTCAATGAAATCACCCGTCTTGTTGAGCCGGGTGAAACATACGAACGCGAAGCGTTCATGCCGATCCTGGGTGTTACATACAGCTGGAACGTAACGCCAACACAGATTGAGGATCAGTACACCATTTCTGTCAGCACAGCATTCAAGGCTTTCGTCCCGGCCCCTGTAATCACAATCGACCCGGTGTACGTTGATCTTGACGCTGTTGCTGCCCAGCATCCAGGTCAGCCCTTCCAAGTCGATTACACCATTACAAATCATGGTCTGGTGCGAGCAAGTGACGTCACGTTCCGACCGGCAGCGCCTAGTGGATATCAAATTCAGGCGCTAGCCACTGAATTGGGTAGCCTATTGCCTGGTGAATCTAGAACTGTTCCAGTAATCGTGACGCGCAATTCAGGTTTGGTTGCAGGTGGCTGCATTCAGGGCAATATCGAGGTAGGTTGGACGCTATTTTGTGGTCAGACGATTCCGTACTTCACTGTTGCTTCGGTGCACTCACCCTCTAATTGTCCGCCTCCGCCGCCAACTGGCACAACAGGTATCGTAAATGGAGGAGGTGGGTCTACTGGCGGTGACTTTGGGACAATCATTACACCGCCGCCTTCGGTAAGTTCAAACGTTACTTGTGACGAAGAATGCCTAGACGCTATTCTCGATTGCCTGCCTATTCCCAACTGCGTCAGTACTTATCTTACTTGCGGACCAGTACTGTATTGTGCCCTCGGCGGCGATGGCTGTGAACAGCAAATCGAACTAGAGGATGTTCAAGAGTGTCTTCAGTCCGCCGTTGATTGTGTCTCAGGAGGGGGGTCACAGGTTGTTCCGGCTGCATTGCTTATCTGGCTTCCAAAAATCTGGCAGTGTGGGTGCCCGGTATTCAGGGAGTGTTTGGCTGCCGATAACTCGGTCGGATCTAGCATTCCTTGCACGCTCGACGAGGTTCAAGACTACGTTGTGGAGCGGGTCGTCGAGAGCTTTGACTCGGTTCTGGCAGTACCCGGTGCCGGCGAGCCTGCGTGGAGTGGTTTTCTTGGCTCCTCGGCGAATCCCATTCGCCAAAATGCTCTGACCCAAGCCGAGCGCGTATCCGTTGTCGCGGCTTTGCAAGTTTATCCATTCGGTTCAAGCGCCTGGGTGGCAGTGCCAGAGGCCGAGCTTCCCATTTTTGCTAATTGGCGTAGAGAGCTTCAGCTGCGTTCCGTGATCGCGAGCGATGCAGGCGTCCGGCTATCGACAGCGGAGATGATCGAATTGTCGAATATTGAGCGGCCTTCCAATTTGCAGCAATCCAATCTCGATCAGTTCTTTGCGCGTTGGAATCGAACTGCCGACTACTGGGCCGCCGGCATCCATACCGCTAATGAAGTTCCCGTTGGTTTCAGCGCCGATTTCATCGACTTGCAAGTCATTGCTCGACTAGCGCGTGCGTCAGAGCAAGCTTACGCAGCCGCATCCGCGCAGGGGTATTCGGATGTTTCACGGGCCTGGCATGTGGCCAAGCAACTCGTTGAGCAATCGCTTCAAGCGTCCCCACAAAATGTATGCGCCACCGTTCGTGTGCAAATCGACCAAACGGTAAGCCTGACACGCAGCGCGTTCCGCGGAACTCTCTCTCTGGAGAACAGTTCGGCAGATTCTCTTGATGTCGTGGATCTTGATATTGAATTCAAGACTCTGGCAGGGGCAGGTGCTGATTACCTGTTTCAAGTGCAGCTTGAGACCATCAATGGTATTGCGGCCTTCGACGGTAGCTCCACGCTTCCACCTGCATCAAATGCACAAGGTACATGGGTTATCATTCCGTCGAACCTTGCAGCTCCTGAGAGTCCAGTCTCCTATGTCGTCTCTGGTGCGCTGACGTACGTTCGCCAAGGAACACTTGTGTTCTTACCGTTGGCCCCTACCACGATCGAGGTACGTCCAAACGCGGAGCTCCAGTTCAAGTACTTTGTTGAGAAGTACGTCTATGCGGACGATCCATTTACTCCTATCCTTGAGCCGTCTGTACCTTTCGATCTAGGCCTACGAGTAGAGAACAACGGCGCGGGGTCAGTCTCAAACTTGACAGTTGCAAGCGCGCAGCCACGCATTGTCGAGAATCGATCAAACTTGGTGATCGATTTTCAGCTCTTGGGTTCACAGGTCGGTTCGCAGCCAAGCTCTCCATCATTCACGATTAATTTGGGTAATTTTGGACCGAGACAGACGAATACGGCCCGCTGGCAGCTTTCCTCAAGCCTTCAAGGCAGGTTTGTTGAATTTGAGGCAAGTCTGCAGAATCTAAATGGTCTGAACTCTCCCGAATTCTGGGTTATCGATCCGCAGGTCGATGTTAAGCCAATGCTGCATTCGGTGCGCTGGGATGAAGGTGGGGATGATCTTCTTCTTGACTTCCTCGAGGGGGAGGACGCCTCGACGCAACCCCCGGCTCCTCCAGGTCTAGATTTCTTGCCTACAAAAGTTTGGTTGTCCGATGGAACGGAGCGAGATGTCAATGTTGTGCTTCAGGCTGTTGTCCAACCTGGGTCGGGTTCGAACTTAAGTGCGCAAGTATCTGCGCCAGTACATAGTTCTTCAGCAAACTATTTGCGCTTCGCGGATCCTTTTGCTGGAACAGCTATCTTGACTGGTGTACGGCGGAGTGACGGCAAGGTTTTACAGATTGGGCCGAACGCATGGCAGACTAAACGGGTACTAAGCAATGGTCCAAGTCTTCCCAATCCGCGCATTCACATTTTCGATGCAGGCGGTGACGGCAACTACGAGCTGACATTCAACTCCGACACAATCGGGGCCGTAGTTGTGGGCTGGGGGTCCTACTCGCGGTATGGCACGTCGGGCTTCTACAACTTGCGCGTGCTTGGTGATGGCAGCTTTGTCGATCCGCGCTTCGGTGGGCCCGAAGTGCTGCGCATGGCATTCTCCGAACCGGTGAACTCCACAACATTTACACCAGCGAATGTGCGTGTGCTGGTCAATACGGGCAGGCGTGTGGGCCACGTGTCTGCACCGATCGCCACGACGATTAGTAGTGATGGCAAGATCGGCTCTATCGTCTTGGCGGCCCCCATTCCTGACAAGTCCTTCGTTTGCGTAACCGTGGCCGGCGTGCGCGACCTTTCTGGCAACCTTCTCGCTAACGGTATCGAGCGCCTGACCTTCTCGACGCTAGTTGGGGACATTACGGGCGATGGCCGTGTAGACCAAGAGGACGTGACAGCGATCGGTACACTGGTTGGGACCAATCCCATCGATCCTGGCAACACGCAGCATCTACGCGCCGACATCGACCGCAGCGGTGCCATCGAGGCTGCAGATGCCAATGCGGTTCAGGCCAGAGTAGGCGGTAGCACGAGTGGGGTGTCTCGCGCGTGTGTGGAATCCACAACTCCGGGAGGCGGCTAATCGTCTTGTCTCTGTGGGCGTGATGGTGGCCGCTGAGCGCTCGGGGTCAAGTAGACGTTCCACAGCGCCTTCCACTGCTGCAGCGCCTGCACCCCGATGTGGCTTGGTGGTGAAGGTCGAATTGCGCTCCATGCTGTCCCTCATGCAAGCCCGCGTGTACTGGGCCAAGGAAGCGCAGGCCGACCTTCTGGCGTTCACCAAGCACAGGTCCGAGGGCCGCTTCTCGCCCACGACGATGTACAAGGACTACGCGATCAGCCGCGACTTGATTCACTGGCAAAGCCAGTCCACCACGCGCGCCGCAAGCGAGACGGGCTTGCGCTACCAAGGCCATGCCGCGCAGGGTTCGAGCGTCCTGCTGTTCGCCCGCGAACAGGCCGACGAGCGCGCGTTTTACTTCCTTGGCCCAGCGAGCTATGTCAGCCATGAGCGCGAGCTGCCGATGTCGATCACCTGGCGGCTGGAGCACCCGTTGCCGGCGGATCTGGGCAAGGCGTTGGCGGTGGCGTAGGGCGTACGCCGCTGGTTGAACTGGCGAAAAGGCCGCTTCAGGGGGTCATGCCTGCGGCCGTTGGTGGTCCTCCTGTTGGTGCTGCGTCACTAGCTGTCCAACTCGGCTGGCCAAAGACTGAGGCGGACCTTCTTAGGTCACCTCTGACTATGCCGCACGTCACCTTCAGCCCGTCCTTCTTCACCCCCAAGGTCCGCATTCAGTCCGCATTCATATTGACCTCAAAAACACAATTATGTGCTATATCTACCAATATGAAAGCCCTGCTCGACGCAGAGCGCATCCGTACCCTCGCCCCAGCCCAACGAGGCGTTTTCAGCTCGTCCGATCTGCACGTCCTTTTGGCTGATCCGCAACCCACTGGGTTCCTGCGGCGCATTCGCACCCTCGAACACGCGGGCGTGATCCGCCGCTTCGTGCGCGGCATGTATGTGTGCGACGGCTTCGATCTGCCGACCCTCAGCCAGCGCCTCGCGCCGGATTCCTACATCAGCTTCGGCAACGCCCTCGCGCGGC
>Ga0172372_10010061_pt1 | contig 12189 bp, 8 predicted proteins | sample LakKiv5m_2_FD_114544 | JGI IMG/M metagenome (GOLD analysis project Ga0172372, IMG submission 114544) | Freshwater microbial communities from Kabuno Bay, South-Kivu, Congo - kab_092012_9.5m | ecosystem: Environmental > Aquatic > Freshwater > Lake | place: Democratic Republic of the Congo...
GCTTGAGCGGCGCGCACTCGAGCCTGCCGTCCATCGTGCGTTGGAGCGCAAGCTGCGCATACGCTGGGCTCGCGAGCGCAAGCGACACGAGCGCGGCGAATGCGAGCGCGCCGAATGAAGAACGAGTTCGAAGGAAACCGACGAGATCGACCATCGCGCGAGCATGCGCCGCTGCGTCGCAGCGCGGCAAGGGGGCCCCGGGGAAGAGCCGTGTGGGAACCGTGTTACGGTCTCCGACGGTTCATGGGCAAGGCGCTGCCACCGCTGCCGGAGAAGGTCGACGCGATGCACGACGCGCTCGTCGCGTACATGCGCGACAAGGGCCTGCGCTCGACGAACCAGCGGCGCCTCGTGAGCGACGTCTTCTTCCGCAGCAAGGGGCACCTGAGCATCGACGACCTGCTCGCGCTCGTGCGCAAGAAGGACGCGTCGGTGGGCTACGCGACAGTCTACCGCACGCTGAAATTGCTGAGCGAATCCGGCCTCGCGTACGAGCGGCAGTTCCGCGACGGGCCCACGCGTTACGAGCTCGCGCACGCCGAGAGCCACCACGATCACCTGATCTGCGTGCAGTGCGGGCGCATCGAGGAGTTCGAGGATCACGAGATCGAGACGCTCCAGGAGAACGTCGCGCGGCGCCACGGCTTCGCGCTCTCGAGCCACCGGCACGAGCTCTACGGCGTGTGCGGGGGCTGCCAGAAGGCGCGCGCCTGACGGAGTCGGGGACGCGCGTGCCGGGTGCGCTCGCGCGGCGGCTCGAGCGGCTCGTCGCGGTCCTCGCGCCCGCGTCGATCGCGCTCGTCGTCGGCGCCGTGCTCGCCTCGGAGCAGACGGGGCCCGAGCGCGAGCTGCAGCTCGTCGCGCCCGCGGCCGTGCGCCCCGGCGATCGCATCGCGCTGCGCGCGAACCTGCTCGGGCGCGTCGACGAGCCCGATGGCCCCGTGCTCGAGACCGCGCCCGTCGATGTGGCGCTCCGGGATGCGCGCGGAACGACGCACGCGCGCGCTCGCCTCGCGGTGTCGGCGACGCGCTCGATGGAGGGCGCGCTGCGTGTCCCTGCGGGGCTCGCGGCGGGCGGGTACGCGCTCGAGGCGGAGGCGCGCGGCGTGAGCGTGCGCGCGTCGCTGCGGGTCGCGCCCGATGCATCGGCGGCGACGCCGTTCGCGCGGGAGGCCGCGCTGCTCGCGCTGCTGTCGGAGGGGCCGCTGTTGCGCGAGCCGGGAGTGGAGGAGACCGCGCTGCCGCCGATCTCGCCGCTGCGCGTCGTCGGGAGCGCGTGCGTGCCCGAGCTGCCGTGTCGGCTGCTGCTCGAGATCGGTGCGCCTGCGGTCACCGTGCGCCTCGCGCGGACGCCCTCGGTCGAGCCGCGCGGCGAGGGCGCGGCGCCCCTCGCGACGCCCGACGTCGTCGCGCTCACGGCCGTCGTGCACGGGCCGGAGGGAGAGACGGAACTCCAGTTTTTTCGAGGAGATACGCTGCTCGCGCGGCGCACGCTGCGGCTGCCCGTCGCGCTCGGTGAGGTGCAGCTCGAGGTCGCGCCGCGGGCGCACGTCGGCGGGCCGCTCACCTTGCAGGTGCGCGGGGCGCAGCCGAATCGGCCGCTGATCGTCGATGTGTTTGCGGACGAGCGCTGGGTCGTGACGCGTACCGTCGCGGCGGGCGCGCTCGACGCGGCGCGGGCGCTGCCGGGCTTCGTGTTCGCGCAGCCGGGGCCGCATCGCGTGCAGGTGCGCGCGGATCTCTTCGACTCGGAGCACGCCGCCTCGCGCTTCGTGTACGTGACGCCGACGGCCGCTGCGCCGCTGCCCTCGCTGCGGGCCGATGGCGCGCCGCCTCCTGCGGATCGCGCCGCGGCCGAGCGGCGCTTCGCCTTCGACGCGGCGCTTCTCGACGAGGCGCGCCTCGCGACGCCCATGCCCATCAGCGGGCGCGAGGCGGCCATCGCGCGGGCGCTCCTACGGCGGGCGCGGGTGCGGATGGTGAGCGCCGTCGCGCTCGTCGCGCTCGTGGGGCTGCTCGCGGTCGTGCTGCTGCGGCGGGGGCTCGCGGCCTCGCGCGAGGCGCGCGCGCTCTTGCGCGAGGCGGGCGACGACGCCGCCGAGAGCGCCGCGAACCGTCGCCGCGACACGCTCGCGGTGGTGGCGCTCGCCGCGCTCGTCGCGGTCGTGTTCTCGGCGACGCTGGCGTTCGTGCTCGCGCGGCTCGGCTGACGCGAGATCGCGCGCGGCGCGGACAATTGCACCCGTCGGAGGCGGGAATTAGAGTCGCCCGCTTCTCATCGGGCGCCCTCCATCGCGCCCTCACGAGGCAGCGGGAGCCGCGATGTTCGACTGGATTCTGAAGAAGATCATGGGGACGAAGCACGAGCGCGAGCTCAAGCGGATGCGCCCCGTCGTCGCGGAGATCAACGCCCTCGAGGCGAGCTACAAGGCGCTCACCGACGCCCAGCTCCAGGGCAAGACGGCCGAGTTCAAGCAGCAGCTCGAGAACGGCGCTCCGCTCGACTCCCTGCTCGTGCCCGCGTTCGCGACCTGCCGCGAGGCGAGCCGCCGCGTGCTCGGGATGCGCCACTACGACGTGCAGCTCATCGGCGGCATGACGCTCCACGCCGGGCGCATCGCCGAGATGAAGACGGGCGAGGGCAAGACGCTCGTCGGCACGCTGCCCTGCTACCTCAACGGCCTCGAGGGCAAGGGCGTCCACGTCGTCACCGTCAACGACTACCTCGCGACGCGCGACTCGGAGTGGATGGGCCGCCTCTACGGCTGGCTCGGCCTGTCGACGGGTGTCGTCGTGCACTCGCAGGGCGACGCCGCGAAGAAGCGCGCGTACCGCTGCGACATCACCTACGGCCAGAACAACGAGTTCGGCTTCGATTATCTGCGCGACAACATGAAGTTCAGCATCTTCGACTACGCGCAGCGCGAGCTGAACTTCGCGATCGTCGACGAGGTGGACTCCATCCTCATCGACGAGGCGCGCACGCCGCTCATCATCTCCGGCCCCGGCGAGAGCGCGAGCGACAAGTACACGCGCATCAACGAGCTCATCCCGCGCCTGCGCAAGGACGAGCACTACACCGTCGACGAGAAGAACCACTCCGTGCAGCTCACGGAGGACGGCATCATCCGCGCGCAGAAGCTGCTGCGCGAGCGCGGGATCTCGCAGGTCGAGAACCTCTTCGATCCGGTCAACCTCGAGTCGCTGCACATCTTGAATCAGTCGCTGCGCGCGCACGCGCTCTACAAGCGCGACCAGCACTACATGGTCAGCGAGGGCGGCAAGATCGTCATCATCGACGAGTTCACGGGCCGCGCGCTCTCGGGGCGCCGCTGGTCGGACGGCCTGCACCAGGCGGTCGAGGCGAAGGAGCAGGTCCCGATCCAGGACGAGAACCGCACCCTCGCGACCATCTCCTTCCAGAACCTCTTCCGCCTCTACAAGAAGCTCGGCGGCATGACGGGTACGGCCGACACCGAGGCCGGCGAGTTCCACAAGATCTACAACCTCGAAGTCCAGGTCATCCCGACCAACACGCCGATCTCCCGCCAGGACGAGCACGACCTCGTCTACAAGACCGAGCGCGAGAAGTTCGTCGCCGTCGTCGAGGAGATCAAGGCCTGCCACGAGGCCGGGCAGCCCGTGCTCGTCGGCACGACGAGCGTCGAGAAGAGCGACGCGCTCCACCGCATGCTCGAGCGCTCGGGCGTCGCGCACAACGTGCTGAACGCCAAGCAGCACGAGCGCGAGGCCTACGTCGTCGCGCAGGCGGGTCGCAAGGGCGCCGTCACCGTCGCGACCAACATGGCCGGCCGTGGCACGGACATCCTCCTCGGCGGCAACGCGGAGATGCTCGCGCGCTACGAGGTCACGAACGACCCGCAGTTCACCGAGGCCGCGTACGTCGCCGCGGGCAAGCCGCTCGAGACGCGCACGGCCGACCTCGACGCCGCCATCGCCGCGACGATCGAGCGCTACAAGGCGCGCTGCGAAGCGGAGAAGAAGGAAGTGCTCGAGGCCGGCGGCCTCCACATCCTCGGTACCGAGCGCCACGAGTCGCGCCGCATCGACAACCAGCTCCGCGGCCGCGCGGGTCGTCAGGGCGATCCGGGCTCTTCGCGCTTCTTCCTCTCGCTCGAGGACGATCTCATGCGGATCTTCGCGGGCGATCGCATCCAGGGCCTGATGGACCGCCTCGGCATGGAAGAGGGCGTGCCCATCGAGCATCCGTGGGTGACGCGCGCCGTCGAGAACGCGCAGACGAAGGTCGAGGAGCGCAACTTCGACAGCCGCAAGCACCTGCTCGACTACGACGACGTCATGAACCAGCAGCGCAAGAGCGTCTACGCGCTGCGCCGGCAGGTGCTCGAGGGCCAGTACCGCGCGTTGCCGACCGAGGAGCAGGCGAAGAAGGGCGCGCAGCCCACGAAGATCGTCGAGAAGACGGATGAGCGGCTCACCGAGCTCGTGCGGCAGCCGCTCGAAGAGATGCTGAAGCTCGCGCTCGTGCAGCCGCCGCAGGGCGCGCCGCCCGCGGAGATGGCGCGCATCCGCGACATCGTCCTGCAGACGAGCCTCGACGACATCCTCGAGGGCCGCCTCACCAACGGCACGAAGCCGACGCGCATCGCGTGGGACTGGGTCGAGCAGATCGTCTACCGCGAGTTCGGCTACCGCGCGGACCTGCGCAAGTTCGCGGAGAAGCCGCGCGAGGCGCTCGCGCACCTGCGCGAGGAGGTGCCGTTCTCGCTCACCGAGCAGCGCGAGCGTCTGCTCGACCTCGTCGACGAGCTCATCGGCACGCTCATCGAGCGCGCCTGCCCCGAGGGCAAGCACTTCGAGGACTGGGACATCGCCGGCCTCGGCCGCGCATACACCGAGCAGTTCAGCCTCCCGGCCACGGGGCTCGAGAACATCCACGATCAAGAGGCGCTCGCGCGCAAGCTCTACGGCGACGCCGAGGCGATGCTGAAGAAGCGCGAGCAGGAGACGGGGCCGCTGCTCTACCTGCGCATCTTCCGCAACTTCTATCTCCAGGAGATCGACCGTCAGTGGATCGATCACCTGACGAACATGGAGTCGCTGCGGGATGGCATCGGCCTCCGCGGCTACGGCCAGCGCGACCCGAAGAAGGAATACAAGAAGGAGGGCTTCGACCTCTTCCTCGCGATGATGGAGAGCATCAAGACCTCCGTCACCGGGAACATGTTCAAGTTCCAGCTGCAGCGCGAGGACGACATCGCGCGCATCGAGGAGGCCCGGCGCCGCGCGATCGAGGCGCAGCAGAAGGCGATCCGCGCGACGCACGTCGAGTCGCCGACCGCGGGCGGCGAGGCAGGCGACGACCCGAACGCGCAGGCTCCGGCGCGCGGTGCGAGCCTGCCGCCGGGCGCCGCAGCGCGTGCGGCGGCGGCTGCGCGCATGATGCAGGCCGCGCGCGCAGCGAGCCTGCCGCCGGGGGCAGGCATGGCCGGGGCGCAGCGCGGCGCGAGCGTGCCGCCGGGAGCGGGCGCGCAGCCGAGCCCGGCGCAGCGTGCCGCAGCAGGCGCGCAGCCGAGCCCGGCGCAGCGTGCCGCAGCAGGCGCGCAGCCGAGCCTGCCGCCTGCGAAGATCGAGACGGTGCGCCGCGAGCGCCCGAAGGTCGGGCGCAACGACCCGTGCTGGTGCGGCAGCGGCAAGAAGTACAAGCAGTGCCACCTCCGTGAGGATCAGGCCGCCGAGCAGGCGGGCGGCGGAGGCAGCGAATGAGCCGCGCGACGAAGAGCGCTGCGTCGAAGTCACCCGCGTCGAAGGCCCCTGCATCGAAGCCACGCGCGTCGAAGGCCGCTGCGTCGAAGCCTCGCGCAGCGAAGGCTGCTGTGTCGAAGCCGCGCGCGGCGAAGGCCGCGGCGCCCGAGAATGCGCGCACCGTGCTTGCCGAGCTGCTCGAGCCGGGGCCCGTGCCTGCGCCCGTCGCAGGCTTCCGCTGGGCGTCGCTTGCGGCGGGGATCAAGAAGCGCGGCGGGCTCGATCTCGCGCTGCTCGTCGCGGACCAGCCGGTCCCGACGGCGGCGGTCTTCACGCGGAGCCTCGTGAAGGCGGCGCCGGTGCTCGTCGCCGCCGAGCGCGTCGCGTCCGGGCTCGCGCAGGCCGTGCTCGTCAACGCGGGCTGCGCGAACGCCGCGACGGGTCGGCCCGGGCTCGCTGCAGCGCGCACGTCTTCCGGCGCCGTCGCGACGGCGCTCGGCATCGACGCATCGCTCGTGCTGCCGATGTCGACCGGCGTGATCGGCGTGCTGCTCCCCGCGGAGAAGATCGTCGCGCACGCCGCGCCGCTCGCCGAAGCCGCGACGGCCGACGGCCTCGAGGGCTTCTCCCGCGCGATCATGACGACCGATCGCGGGCCGAAGCGCGCGGAAGCCGAAGCGCGCATCGGCGGAAAGCGCGTGCGCGTCGTCGGCGTCGCGAAGGGCGCGGGCATGATCCATCCGGACATGGCGACGACGCTCGCCTGCGTGGTCACCGACGCGCGCGTCTCGGCGCCGCTGCTCCGGCGGGCGCTCCGTACCGCGACGGACGCGACCTTCAACGCGCTCACGGTCGATGGCGACACGAGCACGAACGACACCATCGTCGCGATGGCGTCGGGCGCCGCGGGCAACGCATCGCCGCGCGCGGGGGACGCGGGCGAGCGCGCGCTCGTCGCGGCGCTGACGCAGGTGCTCGGGGCGCTCGGGCGGCTCATCGTCGCCGATGGCGAGGGCGCCGAACACCTCGTCACCGTGCGCGTGGAGGGGGCACCGAACGACGCCGGCGCAAAGGCCATCGCGCGCGCCATCGCGACGAGTTCCCTCGTGAAAACGGCACTTTACGGTAAGGATCCGAACTGGGGGCGCGTGCTCGCGGCCGCCGGTCGCGCGGGCGTGGCGTTCGATCCGACGCGTGCCTCGCTCGATGTCGGGGAGGTGCGGATCGTGACGCGCGGCCTCGCCGTCGGCGGCGACACCGACGCGCGCGCGCACGCCGTGATGCTGCGCCCCGAGTACACGCTCACGCTGCGTCTCGGCGCGGGTCGCGGGGCCGCGTCGTACCTCACGTGCGATTTCGGCACCGAGTACGTGCGCATCAACGCCGACTATCGCTCCTGAGTCGCGGGCGCGGCGCGCGGAGTACAATCGCGACGTGCTGCGCATCGTCGGCAAGATCCTCGCGGCGGCGACGGGCCGGGAGTCCACGGGCACCGAGGCCGTGCTTCGTGGCTGGGCGCTCGCGCACCGTCATCGCGGTCCTGCCGCGCGGATCGGGCGTCGCGTCGAGCTCGTCGGTCCACGCGAGCGCTTCGAGTTCGGCGAGGGGGTCGCGCTCCACGGCAACGCGTACCTCAACGCGAACGGTGCGTCGGGGGCGATCCGGATCGGCGCCCATTCGCACGTCGATCAGTTCTGCGTGCTCTACGGCCAGGGTGGGCTCTCGATCGGCGCGTCTTGTGCGATCGCGGCCGGGGTGATCGTCTACACGCAGACCAACCAGTTCGACGCGGCGCCGCTCGCGCCCATCGTCGAGCAGCCCGTGCGATACGCACCGGTGTGCATCGGTGATGACGTCTGGATCGGGGCGCGCGCGGTCATCCTTCCCGGCGTCACGATCGGCGATCATGCGGTGATCGGGGCGGGCGCGGTGGTGCGTGACGACGTCGCCGCCTGGGCGATCGTGGCCGGAGTGCCCGCGCGCGTCGTCGGGGACCGTCGCGAGCGGGCCGCCGGTCGCGCAGGGTCCTGACCGCGGCGTGCGGGGGGGCGCGCGACCCGTGAGCCGATCGAGGCGTGCCGGCGCGACGGATGGCTCGAACGAGGGCTACCCGCTACAGTCGCCCGGCTGGGCGAGCGGACCCCGGGGCGTCCGGTCGAACAGGCGTACACACCGACGGCGTGGACCGACGTTCGACATCTCCCCACCCCCCTCCCTACCCGTGAACCCAACGCACTCCGCGCGCGCGCCGTACCGACTCGCGCTCCTGCTCTCCCATCCCATCCAGTATCACGCGCCCCTCTTCTCGAGGTTGGCCGCGCGACCCGAGGTCGATCCGACGGTCTTCTTCATGTCGGACCTCGGCTTGAAGCCGTCCTACGTGAAGGGCTTCGGCGAGACGATCCAGTGGGACCGGCCGGTGCTCGATGGCTACCGGTCCGTGTTCCTCGAGAACCTCTCGCCGCGGCCCCGGGCGGGACATCCGCTCTCGAAGATTCACCCCGGCTTCGTGAACGAGCTGCGGCGGGGCGGATACGACGCCTTGTTCCTGCATGGCTATGCGGCGGCGACAGAGTGGATGGCGTTCGCGGCGGCGCGCGCGCTGCGGCTGCCGATCTTGTTCCACGGCGACGTCGTCGTGGACTCTCCGAAGATCCTCACGCAGTCGGACTTCGCGCGCGAGCTCTTCCGCAAGCGCTGGTGTGCGGGGATCAGCGCGGCGCTCGCGATGAGTACGCGAGCCCGCGAGTTCTACGCGCGGTACGGCGTGCCCGACGAGAAGGTCTTCTGGGTGCCGCTCTGCGTGGACAACGAGTACTTCATGGCGCGCGCTGCGGAGCTGCGCCCGCAGCGCGATGCGCTCCGTCGAGAGCTCGGTCTCGACCCGTCGCGGCCGGTGATCGTCTACGTGGCTCACATGCGCGACAAGAAGCGGCCGATGGACATCGTGCGCGCGCACGAGCGCATGAAGGTGCCCGCATCGCTCGTCCTCGTCGGCGGGGGGCCGCTCTTCGAGGAGGTGCGCGCGTACTGCGCGTCGCACCGGCTCGCGCACGTGCATCCGGTGGGTGCGAAGAACCAGACCGAACTCCCGCGTTATTACGCGGCTGCCGACTTGTTCACGCTGGTGTCCGGACCGGGTGAGGTCACGCCGCTCGTGATTCATGAGGCGATGTGCTTCTCGCTTCCGCTCGTGCTGTCGGATGCCATCCCGTCGACGATCGACTTCCTGCACCCCGGCGTGAACGGCGCGACGTTCTCATGGGGCGACCTCGACCGGCTCGCGGCGACCCTCGACGACGTGCTCGGAGATGAGACACGTCGACGGGCGATGGGTGAGGCGTCGCGCGACATCATCTCGACGTGGACGTACGACGCGGCGGTCGACGGCATCGTCGATGCGCTGCGTGCCGTCGCGGGTCCGAGGTAGGTCTTCGGCTGTGACGTCGGCGCAGCGTCGTCGTCAAAAGCGGCCGGACGCCGAGACACCAACACCATCCGGCGTGATGGAGAAGCCGATGCGTGGCGCATGCAGGCGCTCCGCGCGTGCGTCGTCGGAGTCGGTCGTCGTGGCTGCTGCGCTCGCGGTGTCGGCGCCCGAGGACATCGCGGTCGTCGCGGGCGGTGCGGCGGTCGCGGCGTCGCCCGTGGTGTCCGTGGCGGGCGTCGTCGTGGGCTCGTTCGTCGCGGTGGTCGTCGTCGAACGCGTCGCGCTTGCCGTGGTCGTCCCCGCGCTCTCCGTCGCCGTGCGACCGCGCGCCGTCAGCGTCTCCTCCATCGCGTAGAGGCGATTGCGCAGCGTCAGCCGCTGTTCGGCGGTGACGGTGGCGTCGTCGGTGAGGTAGCGGCGCAGCGCGACGACGGCGGCATCGACGTCCCCCATGTCGCGGCGCGAGAGGTAAATGTTGTAGAGGAGCGCGGGGCGCTCGGCGAGCGCGTAGGCGCGATCGAAGAGCGTCGCCGCGTCGGCGAAGCGCCCGGCGGAGTAGGCCGCGACGCCCTGCTCGTAGACCGCGCGTGCCTCGGCCTCGCGCGCGTTTCGTGGGTTTGCGCCGCCCACGCGTGGCTGCGGGGCGCGCGTCGTCCGACGCGGCGGCGTGGTGGTGAAAATCACGTGAACGTTCCCCGGGTCGATGGAGCCGACGTCCGCGCGCGACGTGTCGCGCAGAGGGGGCGGTCCCCGAACGGCGCCGACGATAGCCGAGGAAGCGCGAGGCCGTCGAGGTCGCGCAGGACCCCGTGTCCGGATGGCCGCCCGCAGCGGAGCGCGGCAGAGGCGTGGCGCCTCCGGGAGCGGGCCTGTCTCGAAGTGGCCGCGCCGCGCAGCGTCTCGCTAGTCTCTCCCCGTGCGCGCGCTGCCCACCCTGTCGCTGATCGCGTTCGTCGTCGCCGTGCGCGCGCTGCCCTTCCTGTCGCTGATCGCGTTCGTCGTCGCCGTGCCCTCGGGCGCGTCGGCGTGGGAGCCGCGCTGCGAGGTCGACGAGCCGCTCGGGGAGGCGGCAGCGGCACTGCTGCTCGCGGGGGCGACGCTCGACGCGACCTCGCTCACGCGTGCGGCGCGCGAGGCGGGCTCGGATCTGCCGACGGTGCATGCCGTCGCGCTCGGTGAGGACGAGGAGGCGCGCGGTCGGGCCTGGCTCGACGCGCTCGCGGCGCGCTCGGATGCGCCGCTCGTCTGTGGTCACGCGCGCGATGCGTCCCGTGTGCTGCTGCTCGCGAGCCCGCGCGGCGGCGCGCTCACGCTCGCGGACGCGGGCGGCGACACGCTGACGCTCGGGCTCGCTCCGCGCTTCGCAGCGCCGCGACTCGTCGTGCTCGACGCGCAGGGCGCGCTACACGCGGTGCCGCTCGGGCTCGACGAGGCGAGCGCCGAGCTCCCGACCGACGCCGTGCGCCCGCTGCGCGTGCAGCTCGTCGCGACGGGCCCCGCGGGGCCGCGCCCGGTGGCCGAGCGCGTGGTGCACGGCGTGCCGCTCGATGCGGCGGCCCAAGCCCGGCTCGCGGCCGCGGGCGTGCGCATCGCCGACGCGAACGCCGGCGCGTCGACCGGAGGCGCGCGGCCGTCCGTGTCGAGCGCGACGTCGTCCGCGACGTCGGGCGTGTCGTCGCTTGTGTCGACTCCCTCGGCGCCCTCCGCCGCGGAGGTCACGGCGCGGCTCGCTGCATCGCGGCGCGAGGCCCATCTCGCGGCGCTGCGTCCCCATCGGCTGCTCGCGCGTGCAGCGCGTGCCCATGCGGAGGCGGTCTGCGCGAGCGGACGCGTCGCGCATCAGCTCGAGGAGGGCGCATCGCCCGAGGCGCGGCTCGCGGCGCTCGGCGTGCGCGCGCGCTTCGTCGGCGAGGCGCTCGGGCGTGCGACGGATGTCGATGCCGCGTGGGCGGCGCTGCTCGCGAGCCCTTCGCACCGCGAGGCGCTCCTCGAGCCGCGCTTCACCGATGCGGGGACGGCCGCCGTGCGTGACCCGCGCGGACGCGTGTGCGTGGCCGTGTCGCTCGCCGCGTGGCCGCGTCTCGTGCCGCCCCGGCGTGCGCCGTCGTCGCCGGACACGCGGGCAGTGACGCGCTGACGGCGCGTGGCGCGTCAGGCCTCCGCAGCCTCGTCTTCGTCCTCTTCACGCCCGCCGCCCGCCGCGATCACGAGCAGCTGCGCGACCGCGAGCGCGACCACCGGAGCGAGGATGGGCGTCGCGACGGCGCCCATCGCCGCACCGACGCGCCAGCCCTCGGAGGGGCCGGCCCCGCCCGCCGGAAAGACCTGCGCGGCGTGCGCGGCGTTCTCGTAGCAGGCGAGCCACACGAGCAGCGCCGTCCCCCAGAGCCCGCAGCCGCCCGTGCTGTGCTCGGTCATGAAGCCGAGCAGCGCGAGCAGCAGCACCGGGGCGAGCGCTGCCCCGAGCAGCGCGGGCAACCACGACTGCCACGCGGCGCCGATCGCGCCGATTCCCGTGAGCGCACCCGACATCGCGAGCCAGACCGCGCCCGCCGCGACGCCGGCGGCGATGAGCCCCCGCGCCAGCCGCGATGCGCGGTATTCGGCGCGAAAGTAGAGCGCTCCCGCGAGCCCGCCCGTCGTGAGCCCGAGCAGCCCGCCATGCGGTACGCCGCCGTGCGGCGCGGCGAGCACCGTCGCCGAGAGCAGCGCGGGCGCTGCGACCGCGAAGAGCGCGAGCGCGCGCTGGCGGTAGGGGAGCCGCGCGACGCCGAGGACCCCGATGAGCGCGAGGGCCGCCGCCACCGTCAGCGTGCCCGGGCCGGGTCCGCCGACGAGCACCGCCGTCGCCGCGCCGCCTGCGCCGAGGGCGATGGCCGCGACGCGGATCGCGCTTCGGCCCGGCGCATTGGGCGCGAGATCGGCGCGCAGCGACTCCGACGCGAGCACGGGAGGACGCGCGGGCATCTCCGAAGCACGCGGGACCGGCGTGATGCGCCGCTCGTCATTCGCGGGCGGCTCGCTCGGCGTGA
>Ga0172372_10010068_pt1 | contig 12187 bp, 8 predicted proteins | sample LakKiv5m_2_FD_114544 | JGI IMG/M metagenome (GOLD analysis project Ga0172372, IMG submission 114544) | Freshwater microbial communities from Kabuno Bay, South-Kivu, Congo - kab_092012_9.5m | ecosystem: Environmental > Aquatic > Freshwater > Lake | place: Democratic Republic of the Congo...
CCACGGCGTCCGAACGTTGGTTCGGTCTGAGTTGTCGATGGTTGGCCCTGGGCGGTTGCCCTACTGCGATTGCGGTAGTCCGGCGACGGTGGTCGAGGCTGCCGGAACTTCCATTGCGCGGACCGTCTCGTACGAGTACGGCTTCCAAGGCAAACGCTGGAAGACAACCACCCCCGAAGGATCCATGAGCACCACTTCATCCTCTACGGCGGCCTGATCTCGTCGAGCGGAACCCTGGCCGGCGCGAACACGATGCGGTTCAGCAGCAAGTTGGGGATCCTGTCAGCGACGGGGGCGTCCGAAGGCTATTACTACGGGTAAACGTTGCCCTGCCGCCATGACTCCGGGAATCCACACCAAGAGAACCCAATCCACCATGCCAGGAGCAACCTGCCCGACCAATGGGATCGAAACGGAATCCTTCTGATGAGAACACAAACAAAGCTCGGTCTGGGTTTTGCCGCCATACTGACGCTGGCCATTTGGGTGGGGCTTCTGGCTGGTGGGGCACTCTGCGAGATGCGAAGAGATGAGCGGAGGCTGCGCGCCGTGGGGGACATTCTTGGAATACAGTTCGCGCTGCGAGGCTTCCTGACGGCTGAGAAGCTCAAGCTTCGCGCACCCAATGGGTTTGACAAGGAACTCGATGAACGCGAGACGAAGCTTCTATTGCATGCCTTGGCCGGGGTTGTGAATGAACTGAACCCATCGGGCCTCGTCTATTGGTGGCCCGATGAGCGTCAGAGGAAGGCAGGTGTCATCAAGGATCCTTGGGGCAGGGATTATCGGATTGCTGTGGACGTCAATAGAGATGGTCGGGTCGTCACCTCGTGTTGTGGCGAGATCACTACAACCAACGTCGCGGTCCTCTGGTCCGTTGGCGAGGGGCCGGTGGTCGCTTGGGACTACGGCAAAAACCTGGGTGGATCGGGCGCGAAGCCGGGTTCAAACTAGAAGGGTGTGGCGGTATTATTGTAAGTCCTCCTCTATTGTGTCAGCGCCTCTTTGCGACTTCTTGTGATTCTTGCGGCCAATCTCGTGTAGCGGAGCCCCCACGGTCTCACGCGAAGACGCGAAGCCGCGAAGGGGGGGAGGATCGGGAGACAATCGTGCGAGGGTGGGTTTCGTGTCGGGCGTGGACGTCATGGTGGCGAATTGCGGCAGGGGAGCAGGCCACGATGGTTTGGGCTTTCTGTCGGCCCTCTGGGCCTGAGGCCGTGGCTTCGGGGATTGGCGTGGTGGGGCAGAACTAGCTGCTTTCGCTGGTTTACCCAAGGGCACCCAAATCCCTTTTGTTTGTGCCTCTGCGTGCGAGGAGAACCAAAACCAGCGGAAGATAAAACCTCAGCGCCCCTGCGCCTCTGCGCGAGAACGGCCCCGTTCCATCCCTCCATGGCGAGACGAGGTGCTCAATGGGGTCAGTCCCGGAGGGGAGGTGCGGGTTCCATTCGGCGCGGTTCAGTCGCATCTCCGTCTGGCATTATTGGCGGGTGGTTTTGGAAGGGTTTGGCGGCGCCATGCCAAGGCAGTTGTGAGGGGAACCACAACCACGTTGTGGTTGGTTGGGTGTTTCGGATGTGAACCCAGGGTAGGCCTCGTTCCTCGGCCAACCCTGGGCTCAGGGACGCAACGCCGTTGGCGTAGATGGAGGCCACGATCGTGCGAGTGGTTTGGGTTTGGTCCGGGACTCTGGCCCGGATTGGAACAGGTGCCGCGTTAGGGTGGGGGCAATGGAGTCGGACCCGTACAATGGACAGTTGGATGATGCGGAACAGTCCTGCGAAATGTGAGGGCACCCGGCCTTCATTGGTGTCCGCCGGGTGAGGGCACCCGGCCTGCACTTGGGCGGTGGCAGGGGGTGTGTGAACAACTCACAGTTGACGTTGGGTGGTTTGTTGCTCAGATGAGCAATGCATGGGCGCGTTGACACAGGAGCAGGAGGCGGTGCTGGGATTGATCGTCCGGGAGACGTCGGCGGGACGACCGGGGCCGACGCATCGGGAGATTGCCGCGCATTGCGGGTTTGCGAGTTCTTACGCAGCGGCGTGGCACGTGCGGAAGCTGGTGGCGATGGGGCGTCTGGCGATGACCCCGGGCAAGGCGCGCTCGGTGCGGCCGGTTCCGGCGGAGGGCAGCGGGGCGGGCGCGGGCGGGCACGCCACGGTGAGCATCCCGATCTACGGAAGCATTCCGGCGGGTTTTCCGGCGGATCGCGAGCCGCAGGCGGAGGGCTGCATCACGGTGGACGTGGAGGAACTGCAACTGCGTCCCTCGGCGCGCACCTTCGCGCTGCGGGTGCAGGGGGAGTCGATGATCGGGGTGGGCATCCTGGATGGCGACCTGGTGCTGCTGGAACACGGCGAGGAACCGCGGCACGGCCAGGTGGTGGCCGCGCTGATCGACGGGCAGAGCACGCTGAAGACGTTCCTGATGAAGGGGCGCCGCGCCTTCCTGCGCGCGGAGAATCCGAAGTATCCGGACCTCATCCCGGCGGAGGAACTGATGATCCAGGGGGTGTTCCGGGCCCTGATCCGAAAGGCGCGGTGAGGGTGTGTCGCGGATCATCGTGCATCTGGATGCCGACGCCTTTTATGCGTCGGTGGAGCAGGCGGCGGATTCGCGGTTGCGTGGCAAGCCCATGGCGGTGGGCGGCGAGAAGCGCGGTGTCATCGCGAGTGCGAGCTACGAGGCGCGGAAGTTCGGGGTGCGTTCGGCCATGCCGACGGCCCAGGCGCGGCGGTTGTGTCCGAAGCTGATCGTCCTGCCGGGCGACTACGAGCGGTACGAACTGTTCTCGCAGTGGATGTTTGCCTACTGCCACGACTTCACGCCCGAGGTGGAACAGACCTCGATCGACGAGGGGTATTATGAACTGTCGGCGGTTTCGAAGCCGGCGGTGGAAGTGGCGGAGACGGTGCGCCGGGCGATCGGCCAACGGCTGCGGATCACCGTCAGCGAGGGGATCGCGAGCAACAAGCTGGTCAGCGCGATTGCCTCGAAGCTGAACAAGCCGGCGGGGTTCCAGCAGATCCAGGCCGGGCGCGAGACGGAGTTCCTGCATCCCTTGCCGGCGAAGTGGCTGCCGGGGGTGGGACCCGTGCTGGAGGGACGCCTGCATGCAGCGGGCCTGAGCTGGATCCGGCAGGTGGCGTCCACGCCCACCGAGATGCTGCACCTGCTGGTGGGCGCGCAGGCCCCGGTGTTGCGCCAGTTTGCGATGGGCATCGACGAGCGCCCGCTGCTGGCCGCCCGGGAACCCCAGAAGACCTTCAGCCAGCAGGAGACGTTCGCGTCGGACCTGACCGACGAAGGTTATGTGGAGGCCCTGTTGCGGCGCATGGCCGACCGGTTGTTTGCGTCGGTGCGCGCCGAGGGACGGAGCGTGCGGACGTTGACCGTGAAGGTGCGTTACAACGACCTGGCGGAGGATCAGGCCAGTGAGAGCCTGGTGGAGCCGACGGATCTCGAGACGGATGTGTACGGGCGCCTTGCGTGGCTGCTGCACAAGGCGTGGAAGCGTCGGGTGAGCCTGCGGTTGGTGTCGCTGAAGTTGAGCCAGGTGCATTCGGCCTGCTTCCGCAGCGAATTGCCGTTGGAAGCGCGGACGCGCCAGCAGCTGGCCACCGCGCGGTTGGCGCCGGTGATCGATGAACTGCGTCGGGTCCGTGGCCATGGGGTGATCCTGCGGGGGCACGACTTCCGGTTGCGGGAACCCCCGTTGGCAGACCTTGCCTCGGCGTCGGCGCCCGCGTCGGCACGGGGTGCGACGGCCGGGGTGCGCGTGCGGTTGCGGCCGTTGGGTGGGAAACCCGCGACACCGGAGCCCTACGTATCGTTGCGGAATCGGAGTCATTACACCTTCCTGGATTCCACGCTGTCGCCGGCGTCGATCGTCGGGCTGGCGAAGGCGCACGGGATGCCGGCGGTGGGGTTGACGGACATCGGGAACCTCCACGGTGTGGTGGAGTTCGTGCAGGCAGCGCGCGCGGCGGGAATCCAACCCATCCTCGGAGCCGAGGTGCGGCTGGAACGGGGGACGCTGGTGCTGCATGTCGAGAATGCCCGGGGCTACCATCACCTGTGCCGGATCCTGTCGCGTCAGGCCGACCGCGCCGCCGCGCGCGGGGAGGGGGAGTCGGTGGCGAACCAGCAGCGGGCCGTGCTGCGGCCGGAGATGCTCGCGGGGCAGACGGAGGGATTGGTGGCGGTGAGCGATGACGTGTCGTTGGCGGACCTGTTCCCGGGGCGGTTCTACCGGTTGGTGACGGGACGTCCTGCGGCTGGGAAGTTTCCCGCAGTCGCAGCCCCGGCGGTGCATCACGGCCTGCCGACGGAACGGCAGAAGTTCGACATCCTGCAAAGCATCCGGACCCTGACGTTGCTGCGGGAACCGCATCCGGAGAAGCGCATGGGCGGACGGCTCCATTTCCGGACGCCGGCCGAGATGCGGGTGGGTTGCGCCGCAACGCCGGAATGGCTGGAGCACGGACGCGAGATCGCGGAGCGGTGCCGGTTTGAAATGCCGTTCGGGAAGCCGCAGTTCCCGGTGTTCGCCGCGCCGGACGGCTCCACGTCCCGGGAGTTCCTGCGGCGGTTGGTGGGCGAGGGATTGCGCCGGCGCTATGGGGAACGGTTCCGTCGGCACGAGGCCCAGGTGGACGAGGAACTCGGCATTATCGGGGAGGTGGGGTACGAGGACTATTTCCTGATCACGTGGGACATCCTGCAGGAGTGCCGCCGGCGCGGGATCTCATGGATCACGCGCGGCAGCGCGGCGGACAGCCTGGTGTGCTATTGCCTGGGGATCAGCGATGTCTGCCCGATCCGTTTCGACCTGTACTTCCGTCGGTTCCTCAACCGGGAGCGCATGTCGCTGAACAAGCTGCCGGACATCGACCTGGATTTCCCGCACGACGCCAAGGACACGGTGGTGGAACTGATCTTCGCGAAGTACGGCACGGGGCATTGCGCGGTGGTGGGCGGCTTCTCCACGTTCCAGATGCGGAGTGCGTTCGCCGAGGTGGCCAAGGTCCTCGGCGTGGCGGAACGCGAGGTGCGGCGTTTCACCGAACGTTTCCCGTGGAGTTTCCGGGACCCGACGGCGCCGGACACGGTAGACACGCGCAGCCTGGCCGAACGTCTCCAGGGCAACCTCGAGGCGCGCGATCTTCCGGTGGAGGAGGAGCCTTACCGCACGGCGCTGGAAACCGCGGTGTTCCTGGATGGCATGCCGCGCTATCCCAAGATGCACCCCTGCGGCGTGGTGCTCTCGCGCCAGCCCATGCTCGAACTCACGCCCACGTTCATCGCCGCCAAGGGGTATCCCACGACCCACCTCGACATGGACGCCGTCGAGGCGGTCGGGTTGGTGAAGATGGACATCCTGGCGCAGGGCGGACTGGCGGCCATGCGCGATGTCACGCGCTGGCTGCAGGCGCGCGGGATCGCCCTGGATCTCGACCGCTGCGTGGCCCGGGACGCCGCCACGGGCGCGCTGATCCAGGGAGATCCCACAACCCCGGAACCGTGGGTCGACCCGAAGGTGTGGTCGATGATCGCGTCGGGTCAGGCGCGCGCCGTGCATCACATCGAGAGCCCGGCGATGACGAGCCTCTGCCGGATGAGCGCGGTGAAGGACATCGACGGACTGGTGGCGATCGTCAGCGTGATCCGGCCGGGGGCGGCGAACGAGGGGAAGAAGATGTCGTTCACGCGGCGTTATCAGGGACTGGAACCGGTGACGTATCCGGATCCGTCGTTGGCCGCGTGCCTTCGGAGCACGTTCGGACTGGTGGTGTACGAGGAGCACATCCTGCAGATCTGCGAGGCGTTCGCGGGCCTGTCCCCCGGGCGTGCGGATGTCTTGCGGCGGGCGTTGAACAAGCAGAAGCAGGACGTGCTGCTGGAGATCCACGGCGAGTTCGTGGCTTCGGCCACCCGACGGGGCCATGCGATGGCGAAGATCGAGGAGGTCTGGGACCTGGTCACGGGGTTTGCCGGGTACGCCTTCTGCAAGGCCCACAGCACGGCGTATGGGGTGGAGGCGTATCAGTCGGCGTGGTTGAAGCAGTACTTCCCCGTGGAGTTCATGGGCGCCGTCCTGTCCAACGGGAAGGGGTTCTATGATCCGCTGGTCTATGTCCTGGAATGCCATCGCCTGGGCATCCGGCTCCGGCCGCCCACGGTGAATGCCCCGGGACCGATGTTCGAACCCGAGGGATCCTTCCTCCGCGTTCCGCTGACGCGGGTGAAGGGACTCACGGAACGGACCTGCCTCCAGATCCTGAAGGCCCGACAGGAGGGAGCGTTCCGGTCCCAGGTGGATTTCTACCATCGGGTGGCGCCTTCCCGCGAAGAGTTCGAGGCGATGATCCGTGTCGGGGCCTTCGATGTGTTCGGGGAGACGCGCACGCGCCAGTTCTGGCAGGCCCAGCACCTGTGCACCACGTATGGATCCACCAAGGATCCCAACCAGGGATGGCTGCTGCCCCCGGCGGGGCTCGAGGCGCTCCCGTCGGTGCCGTTGGAGGAGCCCGGACGACGCCAGCGGTTGCAGTGGGAAACCGAGTTGCTCGGCTTTGCCGTGAGCGGGCATCCGCTCGATCTCCACGATGACATCGCGTGGGAAACCTATTGCCCGGTGGAACGGTTGGCCGGGCACGCCGGGGAGACCATCGTGACGTGCGGATTGGTGGTCGAACAACGGACCCATCATCAGGTCACGGGCGAACCGATGAAGTTCATGACCCTCGCGGACTATACCGGGATGGTGGAGACGGAGTTGTTCGCCCAGACCTACCGGAGCCATGCCCTCAGCACGATCCGATATCCCGTGCTGGAGGTGGAGGCGCGCGTCGAACCGTTTGAGAACGGCCACGGATTTTCCCTGCGCGTCCTCCGCGCCGGAGCGCCGAGGAAGAGGTGGGAGAAGGAGTTTCAAGTTTGAAGATTCAAGATGGAAGCCAGAGCGCCGCGTGGGGGCACGCGGCCTACAGAAGGGTGTTTCCAAATTCCAGAAGGCTCCTTTGCGGCTTCGGGGCTTGGCGGCTTTTCCCGTTGTTCCTTTTGTCGGAGGGCGGGGCAGGTGAAGCCGCAAAGCCGCCAAGCTTCGAAGGGAAAACGGGTGCTGCGCACCGGTCGCGACAGCGGATGGCTTCGGGGCGGCGATGTCCTCGTCGCCATGGGAAAGGCTCCGGAACGGCGACGAGGACGTTGCCTCCCCCTTTCAATTCAGAATCGGGATCGGGATCGCATGCTTCACTTCGTTGTCGATTCCGATGGCGATACCGATCCCGATACCGACGCGTGCAGCAAGGGGAGCCGCCCGGGTTCCTCGTCGTCCTTCCAGAAGCACTCTCAGTGGCGATGAGGACATCCCCGCTCCGAAGCCAATCTGACTCTGGAGGCAGTGTTGAGATGCGCCGCAGCAGCACGCCCCAGCCAAGGGGAGGGTTGACAGTTGAGGGCGCGTTGGGCGGTATGGCTCTACGAATCCATCAATGAACAAAGCCCAGAATAACGACGGGAGCCCAAGACAGGACGTGTCGTGGCCCATGCTGCTGGCTGTCGGCACGGTGGTTGTTGGATCCCTGTGGTTGCTGCATTTCAACGTCCTCTACACAGAGGGGGAGGTCATACAAGGGCTCTTCACGTTGATTGTTGGTCTGGTTGCGGCCTGTGTGCTGATCGGGTTCTGGCACCGTGGGAGGGCCCTGTGGTGCGTGACGGTCTTCGGGGGGGCGATCCTGCTGTGGCAGACCTATCAGAATCGGAAGTGGGCCGTGATCCATGAGGACATTGTGGGTATCGTGCACTTTGCCGAGAGCACCCGGCGCGAGTCAGGTCACTATCCCAAAAGTCTGGAGGGATACGTTTTCAAGAACCCATCCGTGAGGGGGCACATCTACGGAATCGGGACTGAGCAGACCAATGGATTCCGGATCAACTACTATATGAATCATCCCGGAATCACTTACTGGTACTCGTCAAAGACCGGTTACGGCTATTATCCGGACTGAACTTCCTTTCCGTGATTCCTGCGCCCCCGTGAGCGACCTCATTTCGGCTCGAGCCATCGGTAGGGCAGGACGTTGGTGCCGATGCCGGCGTTGAGGAGGGTCTGCTCGAAGTGGGTGTCCACTGGCACGCCCAGTTCATGCAGCATGCGGAGGGTGGATTGCCGCAGCAGCCAGGCCGCAAGCACTCCGGGATCGGTGGCCTCCGGTGGTGTTGGATCCGTCACCGCGTTCGGGAACTCCGCCATGCGTGGTCCCGCCTGGTAAGCGGATGCCGAAAGCGCCTCGATCTCATCGACCGACTCCAGCAGGAACCGGATCAGGTAGTCGTGGGCGTCGGAGGGGACGTTCAGGCGTGTGAGTTCCGTGCGGGCCTCGTGTTGGAAGGTAGGATGGTGCGGTGCGTCCAGCTCACCCAGTTCCTTCCAGCCGGGCAGTGCGAGGAGATTGGCCGGTGGCAGTCCAGGTCCATCCTGGACCACGACGTCGGCGACTGCCCCGTTGGCGGGACCGGAGGTGTGTCCTGCGAATGCCGCCCTTGCCGCTGATCGCGCTTCGAGCATTCCTGAGACCGTCTGGGCGGCGGCGCGTTGGAGTTCGGTGCCGGTCCACTCCAGTTCCCGGAGATACGCCAGTTCCCGGGAAACCAGCGCGACCTCGTAGGCTCCGGGACTTGGCCAATCCCGTCGGCTTCGGGCGGTGCGCGCGGCCTCTCGCAGGATCGAAGGATTCCGTTGTTTTGAGGTTGCCTTTGGACTGGCCAGCGGGCCGGAGTCACCAACGGTACTCCCGGCAGGCGCGGAAGGATCTGGACCTCCTTCGGAAGGTTTTCCCACGGGACGTAGGATCCAGATCCCGAATCCGATCAGGGCAAGGAGAAGGCCCAACGCCACCACGCGGCGTTGGGATGCGCGATCAACGGCGGGCATGGCGGTTGGATCAGAAGGTTTCCGCCGACTGGACCGACGAAGGTGCCAGGGAGCACCGGGTGATGATCGGGGGTTGGCCGGCGGGTTCGACGCGATTGGGAGCCCCGGCTGGTCGGATCGGGAAGCTATACCCGACGCCGGCCGGTCCGAGTGTCAGCGGGACGTCGGTATGCATGTCCCGGACAAGTTCGCCATTGCGTCGGGTCTGCGGAGGATTGCCCGAACCAACCGGCACCATGATGTTCGCGTCCCAGCAGCGGTTGAACAGGATCTCCTGTGGAACCTCGACGGTGACAAACGCGCGGTTCGGTGGGGACTTTCGTGGCCAGTTTGTGCCGCGACAGCGCACCACGAGTTCGTAGGTTTCCTGGGAACGGTCAGGGTGGATCTTGCCTTCGATCTGGAAGTCGCACTCCCGGTTCAAATGGTTCAACAGCGGCGGCTGCATCCAGTACGGCAGGCTGCCGGGATCCCGCTCGTAACGGTCCTGATAATACTTGAGGGGACGGCTGTCGGAGAAGCCGAGGACCCCGTTGGTCCACACACGGTAGTTGACCAACATGCCCGAGGCCACGCTGCGGTACTCGAAGAGCTGCCGGACGATCGGTTGATGGGGATATTGGACCGTGCGGTCATGCTGGTAGTAGGTCTGTTCGATGGAGGCTGCCAGGCCCAGAGGCGAAGGTGATATCAGGCCGCCCACGGAGGGCAGGGCCTTGGACAGGGAATCCACCGCGACGCGAACGCCGTTCTTGATGAACTCATCCGCGAGCAAGCCGCCAATGGCGCCCCTGACCACGGATACGTTGGCCTCACAGGTACCGGCTGCGAACAGGATGGCGGAGGCCCCGATGATGAACTGCTGATGTTTCTTCATGGTACGCAGTGCAACGCCAAAAGGCCGTTAAAGGTTACCGGCGAAGTAGGCGCACAAACCCGTTCGCCAGTGACAGCCTTCCGACGAGCCTGCGGACCCTGAAACGACGGACTCCTAGAACGGATCCTGGCCGTTCTTCGCGGTGGTGGTGCGGGACGCGAGCCACCAGATATCCCGGTTGTTGGCGAACCTGCCATCGTCGAGCCGGGAATAATCGGTGACCTTGCCATCAAGGCCGACGCGGCCGGCGCGGGGCTTCTCCAGCCATTTGCGGAGTTCGGCGTGACCGTCGAGGAACGACAGGGCCCCGGAACCTCCGTGGAATGCCGCCGGGAAATCCACCCATCCGCGGGCCGAGGTCTGGGCGAGACTGTCGGGAATCCGGTGTCCGAATCCGCCGTCGTTGATGCTGGCCGGGTGTTCGTCGATGAACACCCAGATCTGCGAGGGACGTGGGGCGTCGCCATCCTTGCCGAACACGATCCAGCGTCCGCCCCGGTTGTTCGGGAAGCTGCCTTCCTGCCGTGAATCGAGCCAATGCCCCATGGTGGGGCCGCCGTCGGGCCAACTGCCCACGGCCTGGCTGGCGGCAACGCTGCGGATGCGGCGGACGCGTCCCACGCCGGGTCGCGTGACGGTGGTCCAGTCGCCGGGGCATTGGTAGATGCCCGGGGTGGTGGTGTAGGGGCCGAGCACGGCGAACTGTTTGTTCAGCAGGGTCTGGGGATCCCAGTTGGAAGCGTTGGCACCGTTGTTGTCGATGTTGCCCCGCACCCAACCGTCGCCTCCGTAGGTGTTGGGCATGTACTTGCCCTGGAAATCCCCAGCGTAGAGTTCGAAGGCGAGTTGGAGCTGCTTCTGGTTGGAGAGGCATTTGGTTCCCTGGGCGCGGACCTTTGCCTTCGCCAGCGCGGGGAGGAGCATCCCCGCGAGGATGGCGATGATGGCGATGACCACCAGCAGTTCGATGAGGGTGAAGGCACCTGGGCGGGTTTGCGCGGGCGTGAACCGGGGTCTCATGGTTTGCAGTAGAATCAGAGCCCTGTGCGCAGGCGAGGGATTTTCCAAGGGGGCGCATCTTGACACTGCCCCCGCATGCAACGGGGTGGCGACGTCCTCGTCGCCGTTGCAAAGCCATTCCCAAGGCGATGAGGACATCGCCGCCCCGAATCCTTTCCAAACGGGGGCCGTGTCAACAGGCACCCGCCAAGGGCTCCCCGCCTCAGGGAAATCGGAGTTCCAGTTCACCGTCTCCGCTGAGCCGGAGGACGATCCTCGAGGACGGCGCGGTCGGGTCGGGCTCGCGCTCGATGGGCTGTCCCTTCCAGAGAAGAGTGGAGGGTTGCCGGAGGCTGCCGACGATCACATGCGACGATTCGTCCTTTGGAAGCTGGACGCGTAACCGGACGCGTGAGGGTTCGCTCAGGATCGTCTGGGCCGGTCCGGCGGCGGTGATCCAGACGCGCGGTTTGTGGGTGGCGGCGAAGCCGGTCAGGGCGCGTTCGCCGTACGCTGCGGCAGCGAGCGGGAGGAGCGTTCCGGGATTGATGGGAACGGGATTCCGCGACTGGGCCCGCAGATCGAAAGCGTCCGGAAGACAGCCCATGGCGGGGCCATCGGATTCCGGATGCACATGTTGGACCCCGGCGAGGGCGATGCCGTGGGCGAGTCGCGTCCAGTTCAGGGAACGGTCGTGGGCGGCGAGACGCAGGAGGGCGTCGGCGTAGACGAGTCCGCACCATTGGACCGGCAGGCCGATCCAGTTGGGCGCGATGAACTGGGTGGCCCCGAGCACCGGGGTGGTGCTGTAGACGCCCGCGGGTCCCTCCACGGGAGAGTGGAGATAGACGAAGGGAACGCCGGTCCAGGCCCAGTCACGGGCGCGCTCCAGGAAGGCGCGGTCGCCGGTGAGTTCGTATCCGAGGACGTGGACCTTCACCAGATAGGCGCTGGCGAGGATGTCCGGCGTGTGGAGCGGCACTTCCCACGTCTGCGCGCCGCGGGGGACTTCGCCATTGTACTGGGACATCCGTCGCAGGTGTCCGAGGCACTCCTCGACGAGGGTTGCGTCGCCGGAAAGCAGGGCGTGGTCGAAGGCCTGCGAAAGGTGGGTGGCCGTCAGGCCGTTGGCGTGGTTGGTCCAATGGGTGCGTCCGAGGTCCTGCGCGGGCGAGGGGGCATGGTAACGCAGGCGTGTCTCGGGGCCGAGGGCGTCGAGGTGCTGGCGGGCGATGGCCTGACTGCGCCGGGCCGTTTGCGTGGCCTTGAGGGCGACAAGCGCCGGCGATGGAAGACGGATGTGTCCGATGAGGCCCTGCATCCAGGAATCGTCGGGGATGGTGGCGGCGTTCTCGCGGGCGGCGAGG
>Ga0172372_10010069_pt1 | contig 12187 bp, 10 predicted proteins | sample LakKiv5m_2_FD_114544 | JGI IMG/M metagenome (GOLD analysis project Ga0172372, IMG submission 114544) | Freshwater microbial communities from Kabuno Bay, South-Kivu, Congo - kab_092012_9.5m | ecosystem: Environmental > Aquatic > Freshwater > Lake | place: Democratic Republic of the Congo...
AAGGAACAATGGCTTATGGTAATCTAATCCATGATGAATTAAACTTCTATGGTCCTGGAATACAACATGGTGATATATACCTTGATTTAGGAGCTAATATTGGTATGTCTGCTATAAAAGCAGAATCAAAAGGTTGTTCTAAAATCTATTGTATAGAACCAGACCCAGGCGTATTTGATGCTTTAAATAAAAATAAAAATTATAATTGGATCGTTGATAATGTAGCCATTGGTTCTGAACGAGGATACATTGATATTCCAAAATGGCCTAATTGGTGGGAGATTCAACCAATACAATGTATTACATTAGATGAGTTATTTGCAAAACATAATCTTGCAAAAGTAGATTATATGAAATGTGATATTGAAGGTCATGAAAAATATGTTTTTAAAGATGTAAGTCAAGTTACTTGGGATAAAATACAAAAAATATTTTTTGAATATCATGAAGATGTAGAAAAATTAAATGATGAGCAGAGAAATGAAGAAAGAATAAAATTTTGTCAATTTTTTGTTGATAAAGGTTTTAATAACCATCATGTAGATTTAGGATATTATCAAAGTTTTATTTATTTTTGGAAATCATGAAAGAAGTTTTAATTAACGAATATAGTAATACTAAAATTTTAGGAATACCTTTTAAAAAACCTGAAAACACATACAATGTTAATTTTGTAAATGGTGCTTTTTTAGAAATTTTAGGTCCTTTAAAAAAAGAATATATTGTTAAATTTATTAATAGTAAAACAAATAGAATTTTATTTGAAAATACTATTAGTAATAATATGTGGACTAGACCTAATATAAAATATTTGGTTAAATGGAAAATTGAAGTTTATGATAAAGAAGACAATTCTAAAGTTTTTGAACATGTTTTTAATCCTACTGAAAAAAGAATTTATGTCCATATAGATTCAACCGCATTGGGAGACACATTAGCTTGGTTTCCTATAATTGAAGAATTTAGAAAAGAAAATAAATGTAAAGTTATTTGTTCAACCTTTCACAATGAGTGGTTTAAAGATAATTATCCTGAATTAGAATTTGTAAAACCTGGAACTGAAGTTCATGATATATATGGTATGTTTACTATTGGATGGTTTTATGAGGATAAAAAAGTAGTATTTGATAAAACACCTATTGATTTTAAAAAATATCCTTTACAACAAACAGCAACAGAAATATTAGGAATGAAATATAGAGAAGTAAAACCTATAGTTACAACTCCTAATAAAAAAACAGATATTGAAGGTAAATATGTTGTAATAGCTCCTCATGCCTCATCTCATGCTAAATATTGGATGTATCCTAAAGGATGGCAAACAATTATTGATTATTTAAATGATAAAGGATATAAAGTAGTAATGCTTACTCAAGAACCTTTAAATGATGAATGGCATGATTCTAAACTTGGTGGAACATTAACTGGAGTAATTGATAAAACTGGGAATTTACCATTAGAAGATAGAATGGTTGATATTCGCGATGCCGATGCTTTTATAGGATTAGGTAGTGGATTAAGTTGGTTATCTTGGGCATTAAATACTCCTACAATCCTAATCTCAGGATTTAGTTATCCATATACTGAATTTCAGGATTGTGAAAGAATTTATCCTAATAATCCTCAAATTTGTAGAGGCTGTTTTAACCGTAAATGGTTAGACCCAGGTGATTGGGAATGGTGTCCAGACCATAAAGATACTCCACGACAATTTGAATGTACAAAAGTTATTGAACCTTCTCAAGTGATTAATTCTCTTAATAAAATTTTGAAATTTTAAATAAAAATTAAATATTTATATAATGGACAAATTTTTGACACCTGAAGAGTTATTTTTAATAAAAAATCTAAATAATCAACGAGAAAAAATAAAACATCAACTTGGTAATTTAGAATATGAATTACAATTATTAAATCAAGAAAAAAATAAAGTAATTCAAGAGTTATATATTTTAGAAGAAAATCTAAAAAAAGCAGGAAAAGAATTACAAGAAAAATATGGAGAAGGAGCTTTGAATTTAAAAACAGGTGAGTTCAAAAATAAATGACCTTTAAAAATTTTTAACATATTTATAACAAAATAAAATAACTTAAAAAATGGCAGAAGCATTAATATCACCAGGTGTACTTGCAAGAGAAAATGACAATTCGTTTATTTCACAAGGACCTATTAGAAACAGCGCCGCTATTATAGGCCCTACAGTAAAAGGTCCCGTAGAATGGCCTCAAATTGTTACATCGTATAGTGATTTTACTAACAAGTTTGGATCATCCGTAGTAGTTTCTAACGGAACAGGAAGTGGTACTCCGTATACTTTCTTTACTTCTATTGCAGCTTACAATTTCTTTATTAATGGTGGTGAAACGTTACTTGTAACTAGAGTTGCAAGTGGATCTTATTCTTCAGCAACATCATCATTCATTTCAGGTAGCACACCAGGATCTATTGCTAGTGGTAGTGCATTTACTTTAACTACATTTTCTGAAGGTACTATAATGAATAGTACTAGTAACCCAGATATTAGTGGGTCTTTACCTTCAGGTTCAGCTGATAACATTAGATTCCAAATTGCTAATCCGAATACTTCTTCAGGTACATTTGATTTGTATATTAGAAGAGGAGATGATAATACAGCTAATCCAATTATATTAGAAACTTGGACTGGTTTATCTTTAGATCCATTAGCACCAAATTTCCTTTCTAAAATAATTGGTGATAATTATGAAGTATTAGATACTGTTAATAACCAAATGATTAATAATGGTACCTACAAAAATAATTCTCGATATGTTTATGTATCTAGCATTAACCCATATTTTTTAACACCTAATTATTTTGATAATAACGGTAATCCAAAATCAGCATATACACCATTTATCCCAGCAAGTTCTCCAGTAAGTGGTTCGTTTGGAGCTGCTGTAGGTGCTGTAACAGGAAGTGCTAATTTTTATGAAGATATTAACTCTACAAATACTCAAGGATTAGTAGCAAATAATTATACAGCTTCAGTAGCATTAATGGCTAACCAAGATGCTTATAAATTTAATGTTTTAGCTATCCCTGGTTTGTATAATTCTGATGCTAATTATAATTCTGTTATTACTACTGTTATTAACAATACTCAAAACAGAGGTGATAATATTTTTGTATTAGATTTAGTACCTTATAGTTCAAGTGTTGACACAGTATCTGTACAAGCAAATCAAAGAAATACTTCATATGCAGCTTCATATTGGCCTTGGGTTCAAACAATTGATCCAGATTTAGGTCAATTAGTATGGGTTCCAGCATCAACTATGATTCCAGGTGTTTATGCTTACAACGACACAGTATCTGAACCATGGTTTGCACCAGCAGGTATTAATAGAGGCGGATTATCTCAAGTAGTTAGAGCTGAAAGAAAATTAACTCAAACTCAACGCGATGATTTATATTCAAATAAAATTAACCCAATTGCAACTTTCCCTGCAAACGGTGTAGTAGTATATGGTCAGAAAACATTACAAACAAAAGCTTCAGCTCTTGATCGTGTAAATGTTCGTAGATTGTTAATTGCTCTTAAAAACTTCATTTCAGAAGTAGCTCAAAACTTAGTATTCGAACAAAATACAATTGCTACAAGAAATGCATTTTTAGCAGCTGTAAATCCATATTTAGAAACAGTACAACAACGTCAAGGTTTATATGCTTTCAAAGTAATTATGGATGATAGTAACAACCCTGCTGATGTAATTGATAGAAACCAGATGGTAGGTCAAATTTATATTCAACCTACTAAGACAGCTGAATTCATTTACTTGGATTTCAACATCTTGCCAACTGGCGCTACTTTTCCAGCATAAAAACTTAAAAACTGAATATTTATAATAGAATTAAATAAATAAACAAATGGCAATATTAGATTCCAACGAAATATTTTTCACCGCGTTTGAACCAAAACAGGCGAATAGATTTATCATGTATATTGATGGTATCCCATCATATGAAATCAAAGGTGTAAGTGCAGTCACTCTTAACTCAGGTACCGTACAATTAAACCACATTAACGTTCAACGTTACGTGAAAGGTATAACAAAATGGGATCCTATTACATTTACATTATTTGATCCTATTGTTCCTTCAGGTGCTCAAGCTGTAATGGAATGGGTACGTTTACATCACGAATCAGTAACAGGTCGTGATGGATATTCAGATATGTATAAAAAAGATTTAACATTTAACGTATTAGGTCCTGTAGGTGATATCGTATCAGAATGGATTTTAAAAGGATGTTTTATTACAAGTGCTAACTTTGGTGAATACAACTGGGATACAGCAGATACAGCAGTTAACTTATCAATGGTAGTTCAACCTGATTACTGTGTGTTGAACTTCTAATTTATAAAAAGAAAATTAAAAGAGCTCGCAAATTTTTGCGAGCTTCTTTTTTTTTCATATATTTATATACGATAACAAAGTTATAAAAAAATATTTATGGAAGAACAAAAATTTAAATTCCCTACAGAAATTGTAGAATTACCTTCAAAAGGTTTATTATATCCTGAAGGTCATCCCTTATCAAGCGGAACTGTTGAAATGAAATACATGACCGCAAAAGAAGAAGATATATTAACTAATCTTACTTACATTAAACAAGGTATTGTAATTGATAAATTATTACAATCATTAATAGTAAGTAAATTTGATTGGGAAGATCTATTAATTGGGGATAAAAATGCAATTATGATTGCTGCTCGTGTATTAGGTTACGGAAAAGAATATTCTTTTAATTATGATAACGAAGAAATTACTGTAGATCTTACAGAATTACCAACAATTGAATTAGATGAAGATAAAGTTGTAAAAGGTGTAAATGAATTTGAATATGAATTACCATTTTCTAAAAACAAAATTACATATAAATACCTTACAGCAAAAGATGAAAAAGCAATTGAAGCAGAAGTTAAAGGAATTAAACGCATTAATAAAAACTCCTCTGCAGATCTTTCTACACGTTTAAAACATCAAATCCTTTCAGTTGATGGAGAAACTGATAAAAAAGTAATTCGTGAATTTGTAGATAATTATTTATTAGCTCGTGATGCTTCATCTTTTAGATATCACATTAAAACAAACCAACCAGATGTAAAATTAAGTTTTGTACATGATGGTTCAAATGGCGAAGAGGAGGTCGCTATTCCTATGCAGATTCAGTTTTTTTGGCCTGACGCCAGAGTATAGATATCAACTCTTTAAACAGATTCATGAAATAGTATTTTACGGTCGTGGTGGGTATAATTATGATACTATTTATAACATGCCTATTTGGTTACGTAATACAACTTTTAAATTCATTCAGGAATCAATAGATCAAGAAAATAAAGCACAACAAGAAGCACATAATAAATCTTTAGGAAAAAATAGAAAAACATCTTTAGATTGGGCTAATCCTGATAAAAGTAAATTAAAATAAAAATATAAGGGGTATCAAAAATTTGATACCCTTTAATATTTATTACATATACCTTGTGTTAAATGGCAAAAAAAGAAGAAATACAACAACAAGCCACAAAAGAAAATAATCAACTATTATCTGAACAGATAAACCTTGTATCTGATTTAAATGATAGAATGGCTTTTCTTGTTAAAAATGCAAAAGAAAAATTTACTCAAGATAAATTATCTGCAGATTTAACTAAAAAAATGCTTTCTTTTACACAATCTTTAGCATCTGAATATAATACTCTTAAAGATGTAGAAAAAGATCTTGCTAAAAATAAAAAATTACAAAATGAAGTTACTCGCCAGCAAATTAGTTTAGAAAAAGCAATAGGAAATGAAGGAAAAGATAGAATTGCAGCTATTAAAAGCCAAAAACAAACCCTTTCAGATAATAAAAAAATATTAGAGGATTTAAGGGAACAAGAAGCATTAGGTATTAAAGGTGCAAAACAAAAAGTACAAGAATTAGCCAAACAAGTATATGAACAACAAAAACAACTTACAATAGATGAAGAAAACCTTTCTATTGAAGAACAACAGTTAATGTTGTTAGAAGAACAAGCTACAGCTTTAGAAAAAAACAATGAATATTTAAAAACTCAACAAGGATATCAAGAAAACTTACTTAAATCTCAATCACTATTCACCTCAGCTTTAACGGGAGCCAATAAAGCACTAGAAAAATTAGGTTTTGGTGATTTAGGTAAAAAATTAGGATTAGATAAAGCTGCTCAAAAAGCAGCAGATTTAACTTACGAATTAACAGATGGTGGTAAAAAAGCATTAGGTGCTTTTGGTAAAATGAGAGTAGGTATTGCAGCGTTTGGTGCCGCTTTAAAATCTGCTTTAGGTCCCTTAGCTTTAATAGGAATGGCTACTTCTTTATTCAGTAAGTTTAAAGAAATGGGTAAAGAAGCTCTTGATTATATGGTGGAAATTAACACCGAAACAGTTAATCTTACTAGAGAATTAGGTTTATCATCATCAATGGGTGCAAAAGTAGCAGGAGAAGCTAGAGCAATAGGTGGTGCTATGGGTATGACTCATGAACAGGCTACAGCAGCTGCCGGAGCTATTTATGGTCAAATTCAAGGAACAGAAAAATTAGGAAATGAAACCATGAAAACCTTTATGAAATTAAATGTTCATGGGGGTGTAAGTGGTGATGTTTTAGGTAAAATATATAATTTATCAAAACTTACAGGTAAAGAAGCAGGTCATGTAGCTGAAGAAATTGCTACTCAAGCACAAGAGTCTCTTAAAAGCTTAAAAGTAAATGTAAGTATGAAAGCTGTAATGGAAAGTGTTTCCAAAGTATCTAGCCGTGTTGCTTTAAATTTTGGAGGTTCAGCAAAAGCTATTACCTCAGCTGTTGTTCAAGCTAAAAAATTAGGTCTAGAAATGGATCAAGTTGAAAATATAGCAAATAGCTTGTTAAATATTGAAGATTCAATTGCTGCTGAAATGGAAGCAGAATTATTAACAGGTAAAGAATTAAATCTTGAAAAAGCAAGAGAAGCAGCTTTAAATGGTGATAATGAAGCGTTATTAGCAGCAATGGCTGAACAAGGCATTACATCCGCTGAATTCAGTAAAATGAACCGTATTCAACAAGATGCTTTAGGTAAAGCATTAGGTATGAATGGTGATTCATTAGCTGACATGTTATCAAACCAAAAGAAAAATGAAGCATCAAACCAAGGTACTTTAGATCTTCAAAAACAAAGTATAGCAGCTATGACTTCTATGGCTTCACTTGCTGAGTCTATTAAAAACACAGAAGATGCTAAAAAAGCATCAATGGGTCCTCTAGCAGATATGTATCTTAAATTTGAACATGCTATGAATAAAATAGCAACATCTCTTATGCCTATAATTAATGCCCTCTTTACTGAATTGTGGAAAGTTGTTTGGCCTATTTTTGAAGGTGTAGAACATTGGTTAACAGATAGTAAAAATATCCAATTTGTTACAGATGCTATCAAAACAACTTTTAGTGTAATAGGAGAAGTTCTTTCAACAGTTTGGGAAATTATGACTCCTTTATTTGATGCTCTTGTAAAAATAGGTGAGTTTTTATTACCTAAAATTTATGATTTATTTTTAGGCTTAAAACCAATATTTATATTTCTTGCTGAAACTATAGGATCTATATTAGGTACAGTAGTAGATTTAATATCAAATATTACTACTTTTATAGGTAAAATTTTTGATGCTAATTCAACATTTTCTACCACAGAAAAAATTGTTGGTACGATTGCTGCTACTTTAGTAGGAATGATTGCTGTTTCTAAAACTATTTTAGGAATCCAAACCGCAATAAAAGCAATTCAAATAGCTTTAAATGCCGAAAAAAGAGCAGAATTTGCGCAAATGGTAAGAACCCAAAAAACTGCCGCTAAAGATTTCTTTAAAAACATGGGTACGGCGATTGCAAAAATATTTGGTGGATTTGCTCAAATTCCTTTTGGTTTAGGTATTCCATTAGCAATTGTAGCTGCCGGAGCTTTAGCTACATTAGCATACGGATTTTTTAATAAAGGAAACGACGTATTTTCAGAAGGTGGATATGGAAAAAGAACCTTATTAGGCCCAGAAGGTGCTATTCAATTGAATAATAACGATGATGTAGTTGCTGGAACTGATTTATTCAAAAAGAGTTCTGGTGGAGGTGGTGGAGATAATAATGCTGTAGTAGCTGAATTACAAAGAGTATCAGCTTTATTACAACAAATTTTAGGAAAAGAAGGTGTAGTAATGATCGACGGAAATAAAGTTGGAACTACATTAGCTTTATCTAACTATAAACAACAATAATAATTTTAACTTTTAATATTTATAAACAAAAATCAAAAATCATGACAAATTTATTAGACTTATTAAAAAAAAGCACGTTGAGTTTATTTGGACAAACCCCAAAAATTGAAAATCAACAACAATCTAGATTGGAAAAACAATACAAAGCAGCATCCCAATTAGATTTAGCAACAGAACCAACAAAATATTCTCCAAACGATCTTAAATAATAATTAATGGGTTTAGTAAAACTCCTTACCGATCCTAATTCCTTTAAGTATTATGCTAATGGAGATCTCTATAAACCTTATAGGGATAAAGGATCATACCAAGCTTCTCCAAGAGAACTTACTTGGGAAGCAGGCACCCCAGGTTATACAGGAGTGTCAGGGAATGGGTCTAAATCTAAACCTTTAATTACTACTCCTCTTCCATCTTTAGATAGTCAACAAACACCTCAAACACTTATTGATGGTTTGTATAGAGGACAAGGTGTATTATCAAGATCCACGTTTCAAGATACTGAACGTATTAGTAAATTTTTAATTAGTGAACAAGGTTTACAATTTCTTGCTAAACAACAAGCATTACTTCTTACACAAAATATTAGACAATATGGAAATGATGTAAGACGTTATCAATTTATTAATCCTGGGTCTTATGTTGCTAATACAGCTTTAGCACCTACTGGTGTAAATGTTAGAAATACTTTTACATTTGGATTAAATCCAACTTTTACTCGTGAAAGTACTTATGGTGAACCTGCTACTTTTAAAAATAATACAGAACGAAGAGCAGCAGAAGCCGCTGCTAGAAGTGCTAAACGTACTGATTCTATTACTGTAAGTCCTTTATATCAAAGCAAAACAGGTCCTGAAAAAAATTATTTAACAGATACTGTCCCTTTTTATATCCAAAAAATTAACAATGACGGTTCAGGAAATAATACTTATATTCATTTTAGAGCATATTTAACGGGACTTTCAGATAGTTATGGAGCTGATTGGAATGAAATAAAATATATGGGTAGAGGAGAAAAATTTTATTCATATAGTGGTTTTAGTAGAGATTTAGGATTTAGCCTACAAGTACCTGTAATGTCAAGAGATGAACAATCAGCTGTGTATAGTAAATTAAATTATTTAGCATCATTAATGGCTCCTGATTATACACAAGGTGGTTTTATGCGTGGTAATTTAGTTAAAATCACTATTGGAGACTATATTACGAATCTCCCAGGTATTATTAGAGGAATTAACTATGATTTTCCTGATGAAGCAGGTTGGGATATAGCTAGAACTGAACTTGGAACCCCAGAACCAAATGGTTATATTATGCCTAAATTAATTGAAATTAAAGGTATTAAATTTACACCAATTCATAACTTTATTCCTCAAACTGTTAGTGAAAACTTTATTCTCCCATCAGCATTTTCTTCCCTTCCTCCTGATGAAGGTACTCGAGTAAATGCTCCGTTTATATCATTTGGTAAAACAGGTGATCCAAATAATAATTCTGGAGGATATAAAAATACAACATCTCCATCTTCAACAAATAGTTAATAATGAGTAGATACACCACTAACATATTAATTCCTTTTACAGAATTAGGTGGAAATAAAACTTTTCATATTCAAAAAAGCATTAGATATCCTGAGTTACCTCATGATATTAATGATACTTATGCTTATACAACTTTAGGAGATAGATTAGACTTATTAGCCCAACAGTTTTATGGTGATATAAATCTTTGGTGGATCATAGCTTCCGGCAACCCAGATATAATTTCTCAAAATTCTCTTTTTGTTCCTGTTGGACTTGAAATAAGAATTCCGTATAATGTATCACTTGCTAAGACACTTTTTAATACATTAAATAGAATATAATATGCCAAAAAATGGAAACATTACAGGTGAGGTTTTTGATAAAGGCGTTACTGATCAAATAATATATAGACAAAATTTTTTAGGTGCTAGAAATAAAAACGATTCTCATATAATTTATGGAAATAATGTTAATGCATTTCTACGCTTAGCATCTTCAATTAATGTTGGAACTAGTTCTTCTCCTATTGAAGTTCAAGTAAATGGATCCCCAGCAAATGATCCTATTGCTCAGCAAACAGCTGCGGCTAATTTAAAAGAAGAAGGTAAAAATCAACTAGCTGTTAGAGGTATTAACCAAAACCTTACAGGAATGGAATTAGCTAAAGCCTGTGTTTTGTTTGGAGGAACTGTTGGTATTGATGATAAATTAAATCCTAAATTTAAATTTGGTATTGTAGATAATGGTGGGAGTGGAGCTTATGACTATGTAAGTACAATAGCTGCTTATGGATGGGGAGGTATATCTTCTAAAGGTTTTGTTCCTATGCCTTCAATCGAATCAGCAGATGTAAGTTTTTTCAATAGAGGTGCTCTCGCTAAAGCCAGTGTAAAAATTAAAGTTTATTCTGTAGAACAACTTCAAATTTTTGATGCCTTGTATTTTAGAATTGGTTATACAATGCTTTTAGAATGGGGTCATAATACTTGGTTAGATAATCAATTATCCCAAAATACCAATAATACAAATCCATTAAAAACAAGAAATGAGTTTGTAACAAAACCATTTGAATTATTTTTCTCAGAAAATCCTACTCAACAAAGTATTATAAACGCAATTCACCAACAACGAGAACAAGATAGTTATAACTATGATGCTATGTTGGGTAAAGTAACTAATTTTAGTTGGAAATTTAATGATGATGGTTCTTATGATATTGATTTAAATTTAGTAGGTTTAGGAGATATTATTGAATCTCTTAAAATTAATAAAACAGGAGTTGTTAGTGGAAAAACAGAACTTACTCCTTCTCAATTAGCTGAAAAAAAACAAGCAAATCTTGATAATTCTTATAAAGCTGCAGATGCGGCTGATCAAGAAGCAGATAAAACCGCTCAAGCTGTTGGAAATACAGTTCAAGAAAAAGTAAAAAATGCTAATAGTAAAATAGCAACCTCCGTAAAAAATATTAAAAATGTTGGTCAAAGAATAATAAACAGAGGAGATGGTAGTAAATTTAAAACAGATGTCCTAAATTTTTCCATCTCAGTTTCTCAAAACAAAGCCTCCAACTCAGATGAAATTGATAAAGTAAAAGCATTAATAGAAAGAAATAAAGAATGGAAACAAAGTTTTATTGATGATAGATCTTCTTTTGAAATTGGTGAAGACACTGCGAGAAGTACATTTGAAACACAACAAGGAATTATATATAGCACTATTAATAAAGAAAGTGCAAAAATAATTGCAATTATCAATTCTATTGATAAGCAAAATCTTGGAAATGCTGAAGAAGACGCAAAAAAAGAAGCCGAAAAAATTAAAAAAGAAAATGAAGCTAAAAGAAAAGGTTTAGATGCTGCTTCTCAAAGATTAAAAAAAGATGAAGAAATCCGTTCTTTATCTCCCGTAACTTCTGTAGAAACTAAAAATAAAACTCTTTTAAACCTTCAATTATATAATTGGAGACAAGAAGCAATAGCCGGAGGGAATAAAGGTAATCTTTATAAACTTACTTTTACAGCAGATTCCTCAAATTCTTCATCTACCGGAACTGCAAAATTGAGTTTAAATTTTTATTATGTACGATTAGGTTATTTATTAGAATGGATTCAAAATAACCTTTTAGTTTATGATCCTACTAAAAAATATGATCCAAATGCTATAACATTTAAAACCAACGATCAACCCCAATCAGATACTCCTGCTCCAAATCTTACAGAATCACAATCCCCTCCTTCAAACCCTATATTTGAAATAGATACAGAGGTTAAAAATAATTTTTGCCTAAGATTCCCAGCTCAATTTTCTGCTGATCCTAAAGTTTGTATAGTACCAAGTAAATTTGAATTCAATAAAATTCAAC
>Ga0172372_10010072_pt1 | contig 12183 bp, 7 predicted proteins | sample LakKiv5m_2_FD_114544 | JGI IMG/M metagenome (GOLD analysis project Ga0172372, IMG submission 114544) | Freshwater microbial communities from Kabuno Bay, South-Kivu, Congo - kab_092012_9.5m | ecosystem: Environmental > Aquatic > Freshwater > Lake | place: Democratic Republic of the Congo...
GAAACCGACGCTGGCTCAGAAACCGGCGCGGGTTGAAAAGCGTAGTGCTCCTGAAAATGCCCCATGGCCTGATAGGCGGTAAAGTCAAAGCCCACCGGGACCACGCTTACGTAGCCTTCACGCAGGGCGGTTTCATCGGCGTCGTGCCCTTCGTCGTAATTCTCAAAACGCCCGGTGAGCCAGTAATACTTGCGGCCCCGCGGATCGACGCGCTCCACGAACTCTTCCACCCACTTGGCGTTGGCCTGGCGGCAGAGGCGGATGCCCTGGATTTTTTCCGGGGGAAGGGCCGGAATGTTCACATTCAACAGCACGCCTTTGGGAATGCCGTGTTCCAGCACCTGGCGGGCGATGCGTGCCGCATATTCGCTGGCGCCGGTGAAGTCGGCGTGGTGGCTGTAGTCGAGCAGCGAAAACCCGATGGCCGGAATGCCCTCGATGGCCGCTTCCATGGCCGCAGACATGGTGCCGGAATAGATGACGTTGATGGAGGAGTTTGCGCCGTGGTTAATGCCGGAAACACAGAGGTCGGGTCGGCGGTGCAACACGATATCCCGCGCCAGCTTAACGCAATCCACCGGAGTACCGGAGCAGGCCCAGGCGTTTATGCCTTCGAAGTCGCGCACCGGGTGCACAAAGATGGGCGCGTTGATGGTGATGGCATGGCCCATGCCACTTTGTGGTTTGTCCGGCGCCACCACCACGACATCGCCCAAAGGCAACATGGCCTTTGCCAGCGCGCGAATACCCGGAGCGGTTGCCCCGTCGTCGTTGGTGACCAGAATGAGCGGGCGCGTAGCTTCGGTAGGTGTTGTATCCATGGGTTGAAAGAGGGGAATAATCCCGGGGCAAGTGCAAAACCGCCCGCCCGCTTTAATGCCCTGAAACAAGGGCAGCACCGCCCTAAAACAGGGTAAGCGCAACGGCGAAGATAACCAACCCCAGCAGCATCGCCACGGCGGTGTACGGAAGAATGTCCCGCGCGGACAAGCCGGTGATGCCCAATAACGGCAGCGCCCAAAACGGCTGCAGCATGTTGGTCAGCTGGTCGCCGTAGGCCAGGGCCATGATGGCTTTCCAATCGGCGACGCCCAGCGACCGAGCCGCCTCGACCAGCACCGGCCCTTGCACCTGCCATTGCCCGCCGCCGCTGGGCACAAAGAAATTAACGAGCCCCGCGCTCAGCAAACCAAGCACAGGAAAAGAGGCCGCTGTGGACAACTCCACAAAACCACCCGCCATCCAACTGACCAAACCAAACTGCTGCATGAGCCCCATAATCCCGAAGTAAAACGGAAACTGAATAGCAATACCGGCAGCGGCAGGCATGGCCGCCTCTGTGGCTCGCGCATAGCGCGCAAAACTTCCGTGCAACAACAGGCCCAACCCGAGCAAACTCAGGTTGATGAAATCCAGGGTCAGAAAGCGCAGTTCACCCTTACCCTCGCTCTCCATAAAGCGCAGCGCTACAGCCGCGAGCAATAACATAGAAAATAGTATGGTAAACACTCGTCCGGCAAGAACGAGCGCAGGTTGCTTCGGGCGAAGGGCCCCTTCGCCCGAAACAGGCTCGGACGAAACCGGCTCAGGGAGCGGCACCGCGCTGGGCGACAGGCGCCTGCCGAGCACAAAAAACAGCAGCGGCAAACCCAACAGCAGCGCCGCACAGGCGAAGAGGTTTGCCGAAGAACCCAGGGTCTGCGCGAGCGGGATGACGCCCATAACATGGACTAAGCTATGATCAGGCGTGTTCACCGCAAGCGGAGCAGAACCCGAGAGACCGCCGTGCCAGACCATCATACCCACATACCCGGCAGCCCCCACCAGGGGATAATGCAGGGTCCAGCCCTCGCGCCGCGCCTTCTCCGCCGCTTTCCGCGCCAACACCGCCCCGATGATCAGCCCGAGCCCCCAGTTCAGCCAGGCGGCCAACATGGCCGACAGTGCCACCGTTGCAGCCGAGCTGGCACTGTCGCGGCACAGACGAAGCGAGCGATCCAGCAGCGCCGCGGCGAGCGGTGTGAGGGCCAGCGCATGCCCGAGCACCAGAATGAGCAGCATCTGACTCGTAAAAACCATGCCCTGCCGGTTCCAGATGCCGTTTTCCCAGCCGCGCAACAACGCGGCAAGCCCCGGCGATTGCCCGGTCTGCGGATCCTGGCCAAAGGCCGCGGCAAGCAGCAACGTGAGCAGCGTCAGCGCTGCGGCAATGCCCAAAGGCACCGGGACAAGTTGGCCTAAGCCACCGGAGCGCGCTGCTGTTGCCGTGGACTGCCGCGAATTCATGCTGCCGCTAAGGTAACCCGGCGCGCTGCTAAATGCGAGCCGAACCCAACGCAACGACGGTGGCGAAGCGGTGGTAGCGCAACCGCCCAAACGGTCAGACTTCAGGCCCGGTGATAGATCTCCTTAACCAGATTAAGGACAAAAAATAAGATAACTAAAAATAAAGTCTCCATGAAGGCTCGATCATGCCCCGCTTGCTTCTTTACATAACGCAAATCAGGGCCCCTATGTTGAGTGCCCCGCAAAAAACTCTGGCGTCAGGTAACCGTTGCCTGTGACCAGGTCAGGGTACCCACTCCTCCACAAAGGCATCCGTGAACCGCAATTCGTGTACGCGGATCAGGGCTTCGTGGGCATCTTGGGCATGTAAAAAAGGACCCACATAAAACACGCTGACGTTGTTGGCCCCTGGAACAGAAAACAACGGTGCGATGCTCTCCAGAGGGAGGAGCGATGCCATATCCGGCTTTCGGTAAACCCCGATGCGGATGCGATACTGAAGCTCCGCGTCCGCGGCAGGATGGCTGACATTTGTCACCCCTCCGTTCAGGGTCGGGGCGGGATTTGCCGGGGGTTCCACCAGCGGACTCATGCCGACGGTAAACAATTCTTTGTTCCGGGTCTCCGTGTAGGCCAGCTCGTGGAAACCGCTTTTCTGAATGCTGAAATAGTAGTCCACCCCGGGGGGCAGGTCGATGAAGGCAAAGCCGCGGGCATCGGTGTTGGTCTGCCGGTTGTCCTGGCCATCGATGATCCATTCTACCCGCGCGCCGGATATGGGCTGGCCGGACTCCAGGTTCAGCACGTAAACCCCAACGCGCACGCTGATCCGCTCAAAGGCGTAGAGGTCATCGCCCCCCCTTCCCCCGGTGCGATCGCTGGCAAAAAAGCCCTGGTTGTTGCGCACATACACCCCGAAATCGTCGCGGGGCGAATTCACGGGAGCAGGCAAGTGCCGCACCGCCTCCCAACTGCCGCCGGAAAAATCCACCTGAAAGATGTCCAGGCCACCGAGGCCGGGATGCCCGTCCGAAGCCAGGTACAGCCGATCCAGCCGCGGAGCGAAGGGAAAAACCTCATCGCCCGGCGTGTTGATCCGGGAGCCTGCGTTGACCGGGTCTGACCAGGAGGCGCTGCCGGATTCGTCCACGCGGTCGCAATACCAGATGTCCATTCCCCCGTAACCCTCCGGAAGATCCGCGGCAAAATACAGACGCTTGCCGTCCGGACTCATCGAGGGATGGGCGGCGGTGTATTGCCGGCCAATTTTGGGAAATCGCTTTACGCCCTTGAGCTTGTCGCGCTTCCAATGCGCCGTGTACAGCGAGGTATGCACCACCCCCTGACCGTCCCGAACCCGTTTGCCGCCGCTGCTGGTGGTTCGGGCAAACCAGATGTCGCCCGTGAGCGGATCCGGGCTGAACCCGACATCGTGCCAGGCCGAATGGACTGCCCCACGAATGCGTGAAGGCGGGCGCGACACCGGGTTTTCGTCCAGCGTTGTGATAAACAGATCGTAGTACGGAGCGCCATTTTGGGGCGAAGGGCCCTCTGCTCCGCCACCGCCCCGGTTGGAGGCAAAAACAAGGTTGCCCTGAAAAGCGGCCGGCGAAATCTCCGAAAAAGCCGTGTTAACGTCCAGCAACGCCACGCGGTACTCGGGCTGCAGGATGGCTTCCTCGGCGGCCAGCGCATAGCCGGCGGCATGGGCGCGCTTGTTCCCGGCGTAGCGGTCGTAGCGTTCGAACCATTCCAGGGCGAGGTCGGGTTTGCCGTTCATGCGCAGCACTTCGGCGTATTGCCGGTAGTATTCCGGGGGAAGGGCGTCTGCCAGGGCCGCGAGTTTGTACCAGTGTTCTGCCTGCAGGTAGTCGCCCTGCCGGCGGTAGCAACCGGCCAGCCGCGCACAGTTCACGGCATCGTATTCCCGTTGCAGGGAGCGCTCAAAGTAGGGAATGGCGGCGTGGTATTGCCCGATCTGGTACAGTTTCTCCGCGCGGATGAGGTCGCGGTCGGTCTTGGGTTTCGACGGTTTGCCCACCGGCGGGCGCGAAGCTTGCAGGGCCTGTGCCTGCCGGGCCGGCAGCAGCAGCGCGATCACCAGCAACACCAGCAGCCCGAGAACTTGTGGCATCCACAACCGGTATTGCCTGCGGCGGCGCTCTTCGGAGCGCCCTCCGGAGCGCCGCGGCGTTGGCGCATCAGAAAAAGCGGGGGCCGAATTCACGCGTCTTGTCTTTTTGAAAGCGATAGGTCAGTTGGACTTCGTGGCTGCTTCCCAACGCCGTGCGGTACTCCGTGCCCGGAATCTGGTAGCTGTACCCGATTCCCCATTCGGAAAATCCGAGTGCGGTGTTGGTTCGCGGTCGGTAAAGCAACTGAAAAATGAGGTCTCCGTTGCTCCGGTAACTGCCCCCGACCCAAAAACTTTCCACAAACAGCAATTGAAGGCCGGCTTCCGCCTGGTAAACCTGGTCATCGGTGTAGCGCACTAATCCCGCTGGTCGAAAGCCGTTGCCGTTGCCGTAGCGGATCAGGGCTGCCAGACCGGCAAAATACTGTCGGTCATCCGCTAGGTCCAAGGCACTGGCACCCGCCATCAACCAGGAATTCTGGTACAGGAATCCGGCGCCGGCATTCCAGTCCCAGCGATCGTCCAGGGCCAAATCGAAGGCGGGATCGCCGCCTTGCGCAGCATCGAGGTCCTGGTAAGCCGCGTCCTCCAGCCGCAACCCACCGTTGATGCCCAAGGCCCAGAACCCCCTTCCCCCGATGCTTCTCCAGGCAAAATGGCCTTGCAGGGCATTGCGCTGCAGCGGCCCGAGCCGGTCGTTGGTCAATTCCGCGCCCAGCGCGAGGCTGCGGTTCCAGAGCGGCGCGTGCAGAGCCAGGGCTGTAGTGGCGGGACCGTCGGGAAGTTCCATCCACTGGCGGCGGTAAAATGCGGATAAACTGAGCGCGTCATGGCTGCCGGCATAGGCCGGGTTCCAGCTCAGGCCGTGGTCCAGGTAACTGTTCCATATGGGAAGATACTGTGCCTGGAGCGCAGAAGAAAAGCAGCAGCTGACCGCCACGCAAACCACAATAAATAAAATGTTATGTTTTTGCTTCACCGCTTCAGAACGATTGATCCGCTGAGTTCAATGCCAAAACCGGGCAGCCGAAAGCGGTAGTAGTACACATCGTCCGGCAACGGCTCGTCGCTCTCGGCAGACAGCCCCTGCCAGGTGTTGGCGTAACCGTCCTGGTGGAAGTGGCGATGCCCCCGACGGTCAAAGATTTCGAGGGTATTGTCCGGGTAGGCCAGTACACCGTCAATGGTGTAGGTATCAAAAAGCCCATCGCTGTTGGGTGAAAACGAATCGGGCAGGTAGAGTTGGTCCACGCGTACAAAGACCCGGGCCAGGTCGCAAAGCGGCGCTTCCGCGGCATCGCAGGCCTGGTAACGGAAACTGTCCACCCCGATAAAGTTCGGGTCTGGCACGTAGTTAATCTGCCCCAGGGCACCCGGCGTAGCGCTGCCATGCAGCGGTTGATCGACCACGGATACGCTGCTGAAGCCCGCTCCTTCCGGGTCTTCGTCGTTGTCGAGCACGGATACGCGGACCGGAAAATTACGAAGGGTCACCGCCGTGTCGGCACGGGCAAGGGGTGGCAAATTGGCGGCAAGCACAGTCACGTGCACCCAGGCATCGGCACACAACACGGGAATGCCAGTGTCGCAGGCGCGGTACACAAAGCTGTCGGTTCCGCTGAACCCGGGGTTGGGCGTGTACAACACCTCGCTGAGCGAGGGCGCCGAAGCGCTTCCGTTCAGCGGAGCGCTCACGACGAACACATCCAGCGGATCGCCATCCGGGTCGCTGTCGTTGGCCAGCACAAACAACGTGGTGGTCATGCCTTCCACGACCGTAAACGTGTCGGCTACCGCGGTGGGCGGATCGTTGAGCAACATGCGGCTGGCTGGCATTCCGGGCGAAGGGTCCGGGCTGCCGTAAGCGAGGTTCCGGCCTGGACCAAAGACCATCAACAGCGCAAGCGCGATGGGCAGATGAACAGGCGCGATGGGCAGATGCTTCCCCCTAGGCACGGCTCGCGGCCCACGCGCTGCTCTCGCCCCGGAGAACGGCAACCGGGCCAGCTGGTTTGCCAACTGCATCAAGCTTGGCGTTGATCTGCTGTGGGCCATTCGCCAAAATTAGCATGCGCCGACACGCCGGGCTTTCGGTTTATGGACAGCGCGATGTGGAGATCGCATCCGTTCAGGGCGATACCGCCCGACGGCGGGCTCAGGCCCGGCTCTTGCTCTTGCTCTTGCTCGTGCCGATCAGGCCTGATCGGGCTCCAGGAAGGGGTAGCGGAAATCCTTCGGCGGAAGAAAGTTTTCCTTGATCGCCCGCGCGCTCACCCAGCGGTGCAGGTTCAGCACCGACCCCGCTTTGTCGTTGGTACCCGAAGCGCGAGCGCCACCAAAAGGCTGCTGCGCAACGACGGCACCGGTCGGCTTGTCGTTGATGTAGAAATTCCCGGCGGCGTTGCGCAATCGGTTCGAAGCTTCGGCAATGACCTGGCGATCCTGGGCAAAAACGGCACCGGTCAGGGCATAAGGCGAGGTGCTGTTGACCATGTCCAGCGAACGTGACCAGTCCTTTTCCGGATAGACGTGCAGGGTCAGCACCGGCCCAAAGATTTCCTCGCACATGGTGCGATAGCGCGGGTCTTTGGCTCGGATCACGGTGGGCTCGATGAAATAGCCTTCCTTGCGGGAGTAGTTTCCACCGGCCAGAATCTCCTGCTTGTCGCGCTTGGCTTTGCTGATGTAGCCCGTGATGGACTCATAAGCTTTTTCGTCAATCACCGCGTTGATGAAATTGCCAAAATCCTCCGGAGAGCCCATGCGGAATGCGGCGAGGTCTTCCAGCAGGTATTGCTGCACCGCTTTGATCAGGTTCGAAGGGATGTAGGCTCTCGACGCTGCGGAGCACTTCTGACCCTGAAACTCAAATGCGCCACGGCTGAGGGCTGTAGCTACCGCCCGAGGGTCCGCTGACGGATGCGCCCAGACGAAATCTTTTCCCCCGGTTTCACCAACAATGCGCGGATAGGTCTTGTAGCGGCCAATGTTCTCGCCAATGGTGCGCCACATGTGCTGGAAGGTTCCGGTGGATCCCGTAAAATGGATGCCGGCAAAATCGGGATGTTGAAAACAAACCTGACCGACGTCCGGGCCGGAGGCGTAAACCAGGTTGATGACGCCGTCCGGCAAGCCGGCTTCGCGCAAAATCTGCATGATCACCCAGGCCGAATACACCTGCGTATTGGCTGGCTTCCACACGACCGTATTGCCCATCATGGCTGGGGCCGTTGGCAGGTTTCCGGCTATGCTGGTAAAGTTGAAGGGCGTAACGGCCAGCACAAAACCTTCCAGGGGGCGGTACTCCATGCGGTTCCACACCGCCGGAGCAGACTCAGGTTGCTCGCTGTAGATGTCCGTCATGAAGCGAACGTTGTAGCGCCAGAAATCGATCAATTCGCAGGCCGCATCGATCTCCGCCTGATACGCGTTTTTGGATTGCGCCAACATGGTAGCCGCATTCATCGTCATGCGGTACGGACCAGCCAGCAACTCCGCGGCTTTGAGAAAAATGGATGCGCGGTGTTCCCAGGGCATGGCCTCCCAGGCTGGTTTCGCTTTGGCAGCGGCATCAATGGCCTGTTGCACATGCTTGGCGCTGCCTTTGCTGAAGACTCCGAGGGAATGGTCCAGTTCATGGGGCGGCCTGATCTCCATCCGCTCCGGTGTGCGTACCTCTTTGCCGCCGATAACCATCGGAATGTTGGCTTTTCTGGCCTTGGCGGTCTTCAACGCGGCCTTCAGCGCGGCGCGTTCCGGACTGTTTGGCCCATAAGCGTGGACAGGTTCATTGGCTGGTTCAGGAACGTAAAATATTCCATTAGGCATAACTGGTTGATTTTGGGCGGGTTCTGAGGATAATGCGGCAAAATTATGCCTTGTCCAGAGAAATACTAAATCCACAAAAAGCACTGTTAATAAGGGGTAGAATCGTTGACGCAGAAAAAAATACTTTTAGGGCTTCTCTGTGATCCCCGTTCCCTGGGTGGCGCCCAAGTTTTACCTCCCCGTTTACCTACGTAAACCCGGAAGGCAAACATTGGGCTTGCCTGGTGTGCGGTTTTTCCAAGAGTCGCCCTGAATCGATTTTTTCGGTGTGCGATTCTTCTCCCTTCTCACCGCTTCGCGCAGCGCCAGCATGTCCGCCAATACCAAGCGAAAATTACCTGTGGAGCCGGAGCTTCCCGAGCCGGCACCCGCCCCCCCGAGACGGCGCAATCCTTCGCGCAAGGAAGACAAGGCGTCCAAGAACGCTGTTCTGCGCACGGCATTTTGGCAGGACCCTCGTTTCCGGAAAACCAGCGGTCTGGTGCTGTTGCTCGTTGCCGTTTTTCTGCTGGTGTCGTTCACCTCCTATTTCTTCCAGTACACCAGCGATCACGATAAAGTTCATGGCCGGGGTTTCGGCATGATCTTCGATCAAAAGACCGATGTGAACAATGCACTCGGTCGCCTTGGTGCCTGGGTGGGGAACCAATTGGTGTACCTGCGTTTTGGGATCAGTGCTTACTTGTTGGTCCTGCTCAGCGGAGCTACGGGTGTCAACCTGCTGTATGGAAAACAAACGTTTGCGCTGGGCAAACTTTACGGCTACAGCTTGTTGGCCATGTTGTGGCTTTCCACGGCCCTGGCATTCGCATTCGGAACCTATTCCGACTTGCCCGGCGGTGGACTAGGCCGTTTTAACGCGGAATGGCTGGAAGGCTCTGTTGGTGGCATCGGTACCGCACTCACCTTGTCCTTTGCGCTGCTGGTGTTCTCCGTGGTGTTTCTGAATGCGGAGCTGAAACTCCCGCTGAGCCAGATGTTTGGCTGGATGCGCAGAAAACCGAAAGCGGAATTTGCGGCAGCTGGATCGACTGGTGCAGATGCGGAAGCCTGGGAACTTCGCCGCCAGAGTCCCACGTATTATTCGCCGGAAGAAGCCGAAGCAGAATTCGCAACCGGCGCCAAAAACCGGAAGCGCAAAGGAGCCTTTCCGGACGACGGCGAGTCAGAAGAAAGTGGTAAAGAATTGGACGAAGAGTCGGCAGGAGGTCTTACTTTAGAAGTGTCAAATCCATTCCTCGATGCAGCGCTCGAAGATGCAGACGAAGGATCTGAAGACGGCGAAGAAGAGAGCGAGGAATTGGAAGACGGCGAGGTGGAAGATTCAGAAGCGAGCGAAGATGGCGAAGAAGAAGCGGATGATGCTGATCAACCCAAACTGGACATCACCGAGCCTGTCCTGGAAAAGACGGTGGCAGAATATGGAAGCCTGGAATCTCACTATGACCCCACCCTGGAGCTTCCCGGCTACCAGTACCCCACGCTGGAACTTTTGCAAGACTACGGGTCCAGCGATGTCCGGATCAACACCCAGGAACTCGAAAGGAACAAGGACCAGATTATAGAGACCCTGAACAATTATGGCATCACGATCTCCAAGATCAAAGCCACAATTGGACCCACGGTTACGCTTTACGAAATTGTTCCCGCCAAAGGTGTTCGCATTTCCAAAATCAAGAACCTCGAGGACGACATCGCGCTCAACCTGGCGGCATTAGGCATCCGCATCATAGCGCCTATTCCCGGCAAGGGTACCATTGGCATCGAAGTGCCCAACGTGGACAAGACCATTGTGGGCATGAAGACCCAGCTGGGATCGGAGAAGTTCCTGAACAGCAAAATGGAACTGCCCATCTGTCTGGGCAAAACCATTTCCGGAGAAAACTACGTCGCCGACCTGGCCCGCATGCCGCACCTGCTTATGGCCGGAGCTACCGGGCAGGGGAAGTCCGTCGGTATCAATGCGCTGCTGGTCAGTCTGCTCTACAAAAAGCATCCTTCCGAGCTAAAGCTCATTCTGGTGGATCCCAAAAAGGTGGAGTTGTCGCTTTTTGAGCGCATTGAAAACCACTTCCTGGCCAAACTTCCTGGCGAAGAAGAAGCGATTGTCACGGATACCCGCAAAGTGGTTAACACGCTCAACGCGCTGTGCATTGAGATGGACAACCGCTATGACCTGCTCAAAAAAGCCCAGACCAGGAACATTACCGAATACAATCAGAAGTTCCTCAACCGCAGGCTCAATCCGAACAACGGACACCGGTTCCTTCCCTTCATTGTGCTGGTCATTGATGAGTTTGCCGACCTGATCATGACGGCAGGCAAGGAAGTGGAAATGCCTCTGGCCCGTTTAGCGCAGTTGGCGCGCGCCGTGGGCATCCACCTGGTCATCGCCACGCAGCGACCTTCCGTCAACATCATCACCGGTTTGATCAAAGCCAACTTCCCGGCTCGTATTGCCTTTAAGGTGACTGCGAAAGTGGACTCGCGCACTATCCTGGATACCGGAGGTGCCGATCAGTTGGTAGGACGAGGCGACATGCTGCTTTCCATCGGCAGCGACATCATTCGCCTGCAGTGTCCTTTTGTCGACACGCCGGAGGTGGAGGAAGTGGCCGATTTCATTGCGCGACAGCCCGGTCATGCCGAGCCTTTCTACCTGCCTGAGTACATTGACGAGAAAGAGGCTCTGGCCGGCGAAGAATTTGAGGGCGAACGCGACAGCATGTTCCCCGAAGCCGCAAGGCTGGTTGTCCAACACCAGCAGGGCTCCACGTCGCTCATCCAGCGGAAAATGCGCCTCGGCTACAACCGTGCGGGTCGTTTGATGGACCAGCTCGAATCGGCTGGCATCGTCGGGCCCAACCTTGGCAGCAAAGCGCGAGAAGTGCTAATCCGCGACACCGCAGAATTGGAACGGTTATTGGAGACAACCGTCTGAACGTCCGGAAATCAGCTTTTGGCCTTGTAGCGCCCAAAAAGCCTGGACCGGAGCTAATTTTGCGCCCACTAACGCTTTTTACCGTATGGCAACCGTCTCCTTCTCCCCTTCCCGACTCCTGGTCTTTCTGCTGTTCAATGCCCTGAGCACGCTGCTGGTCGGGCAAAAAAGCGATCAGGCTTCCCTGACGCTGCTTAAAGAGCTGAAGGCCCATTACACCGCTTACAAATCCATGTCCATGGATTTTTCGCTGCAGATTAAGGATCTGGAAAACGGCATGGATGAAACCCGGAAGGGCAGCATGTGGGTGCAGGGAGCCAAATTCCGCATCCAGATGGATAAACAGTTCATCATTTCTGATGCCAAAAGCATCTGGGTGTACCAGGAAGATGTCAATGAAGTGCAGATCAACAACTATGATGCGGATCAGGAAGACTTCATGAGTCCTTCGGAGTTGTTCAACCTGACCGAGGCGGACTACCTGGTCCTGTCTGGCGGAAGCGTGACGGAAGGCGGAGTCAGTTACCGGATCATTGAGCTCAGTCCACTCGACAAAAGCCTGGATTACCACAAGATCAAGTTGTACATCCCGGCAGGAGCCAAAACCCTGAAGAAAGCCGTTGTGTTGGGCAAAGACGGCATCCACTACACCTACCGGATCGATAAATTCACGGCCAATCCTGCCGTTACCGAAGAAACCTTCCGCTTTTATCCAGAGCGATACCTGAACATCGAGGTGATCGATCTGCGGGACTGACCTTCCGTTCATGGCGCCTTGACAAACGTTAAGGTCTGCGCCGATCCGGTATGATCAGCGGCAATGCGCAAGGCATACAATCCCGGAGGAAGGTTGCGGAGCGATAGGACCCCACCAGGAGGCAGCTGACCAGAGCCCCGCATCGTGCCGTTTGCATCCAGCAATTGCCAGGACTCCTGCCCTAAAACACCCTGAACCATCAGCTGATCACCGGCTGGATTGGGGTAAATGCGATAA
>Ga0172372_10010073_pt1 | contig 12182 bp, 13 predicted proteins | sample LakKiv5m_2_FD_114544 | JGI IMG/M metagenome (GOLD analysis project Ga0172372, IMG submission 114544) | Freshwater microbial communities from Kabuno Bay, South-Kivu, Congo - kab_092012_9.5m | ecosystem: Environmental > Aquatic > Freshwater > Lake | place: Democratic Republic of the Congo...
TCACGTGCTTCTTCTCCTCCCCGGCGAGATACCGGAACAGCTCGCGGATCTCGGGCTGCGTCGCGATCCGGGCGTACTCGGTGTAGTCCCGGTACGCCGCCTTCTCGCGGTCCAGCGCAATACTGATCACATCCATCGGGTTGACGGGCATCTCTGATCTCCTCCATCGGAATGTAATTTCCGGAGCGCCTCCGGGCGATCCGTGAATCCGTCAATATCGTGTCAGCCGGCGTGCTTCTTGGCGTAGTCGTCGAGGGCCGATTTCACGGCCTGCTCCGCCATGACGGAACAGTGGATCTTGACGGCCGGGAGCCCGTCGAGGGCGTCCGCGACGTGCTGGTTGGATATCGCCCTCGCCTCTTCGACGGTCTTCCCCTTGATCATCTCCGTCAGCATCGAGCTGGAGGCGATCGCCGCCCCGCACCCGAAGGTGCGGAACTTCGCGTCGACGACCTTGTCCCCTTCGATCTTGAGATACAGGCGCATCATGTCGCCGCAGGCGGGGTTTCCGACCTCGCCGACGCCGTCCGCCCCTTCGATCTCGCCCACGTTCCGGGGGTTCATGAAGTGGTCCATCACCTTTTCGCTGTAAGGTCCAGCCGCCATGATCCGGTCATCCTCCCTTGGCTTGCCGTTTCTGGTAGTCGAGATACGTCGGGGACATCGCCCTGAGCCGTTCCACGATGCCGGGCAGCGCGTCGAGGGCGAGGCGGACCTCGTCGGCGGTGTTCCCCTTGCCGAGGCTGAAAGTGATCGACCCGGTGCAGATGTCGCTCGGGACGCCGATAGCGCGGAGAACGGGGGAAGCCACGAGATCCTCCTCGTCGTGTCCCCGGAGGTTGGAGCTGCAAGCGGAGCCGGAAGCGGCCATGATCCCCTTCATGTCGAGGAACAGGAGGAGCGACTCCCCCTCGACGTGCTCCACCCAGAAGGAGACGTGTCCGGGAAGACGTTCCGAAGGGTGACCGGTGTAGTGCAGCATCGGGATCGCCGCGAGGCCGTCCCACAGCGTCTTCCCGAGGCGTGACAGATGCTCCGCCCACGCCCCCATCTCCCGCCCCGCCAGAACCGCCGCCGCGCCCATCCCCACCACGGCGGGGACGTTTTCCGTGCCGGCCCTGTATCCCATCTCCTGGAAGCCGCCGAACGTCCGCGGCGCCACCCTGGCGCCCTCACGGAGGTACAACGCCCCGGCTCCCTTCGGCCCGTAGAAATTGTGCGCCGAGAGGGTGACGAGATCCGCCTGGACCTCCCGGACGTCGAGCGGGATATGCCCCGCCGAAGCGGTGGCGTCGACGTGGAACGTCACGCCCGCTTCCTTCGCCATCCGCCCGATCGGCCCGACCGGCTCGATCGTGCCTATTTCGGAATTGGCCTGCATCACGGAGAGGAGCGCCGTGTCGGCCCGAAGCGCCTTGCGGACGGAGTCGGGGTCGACCACGCCGTTCCGGTCCACGGGAAGCAAGGTCACCTCGTACCCCGCGTTGCGCAGCGGGATAAGGGCGTTCATCACCGAGAAATGCTCGACCTCGGACACGACGACGTGACGCTTCCCCGCTCCCGCCCCTTCCACCGCGCCGAGGACGGCGAGGTTGTTCGACTCGGTGGCGCCCGAGGTGAAGACGATCTCTCCCGCCTTCGCCCCGATCAGCGCGGCGACCTCCGACCTCGCCCGGTCGACCGCCCGCAGCGCCGCCTGTCCCAGTTCGTGGATGTGGGACGACGGGTTGCCGTAACTTTCGAGAAAGTACGGTCGCATCGCCTCGAAGACCCGGGGGTCGAGAGGGGTGGTCGATATGTGGTCGAAAAAGGCCTTCGTCATCGGATCGTCCGCGCTCCCCGGCTCACGGTTTTACGTTGAACTGCTCCATCTTGTCCCGGATCATCTTGATGTGGTTGCGCTCCTCGGCCGCCAGGAACGTGAACATCGACTTCACGCCCGGATTCGCCGCCTCGGCCGCGCTTTTCTTGTACTCCGCGAAGTTCTCCTCCTCGAGCCGCAACGCCAGCCGCAACGCCTCTTCCATGGACCATTTCGCCATCTCGCCCTCCTCCGCCCACGTTGTCATGGTTTGATTTCCGCAAGGCCGATTCCGTTTCAAACGAAACCGCCACGGACCGCCATGATACCACGCATGGGGCGATGAGCGCCCGAGGGGAACGGATTTGCTATCATGTGCATCTTATGAAGATCGTACAAACATGGGGGATCAACAATGAAGAGCGGAACGTCGTCGCGCAAGGGGATCGGGGCGTTGCCGCTGATCCTGGTGCTGGTAGTGGTGCTGGCGGGCGCTTTCCTGCTGTACCGGAGCCGGTTGCCCGGGCCGGAGGCGAAGAAGGCTACGCCCGGGATGCCGGCCGGCACGTCGTCGGGCCCTTCCGGGCTGAGGATCGCACCACCGTTCTCGCTGCCCGACACGAACGGGAACATATACTCCTCCGCCCGGTTCGCGGGGAAGCCGGCGGTCATAAACTTCTTCGCGACCTGGTGCCCCCCATGCAAGGCCGAGATCCCTGGGTTCGTGGCGGTGTACGACAAGCACAAGGGAGCGGGGTTCGAACTTGTCGGCATATCGCTCGACACCGACACGCGGGAGAACCTGCCTGGATTCATGATGAACAACAGGATCGGGTACAAGATCGTTTTCGGGGACCTGGCCACCGCCCGGGCGTACGGCGGGGTCTCGTCCATCCCGACCACCTTCTTCGTGGGCAAGGACGGGGAGATCAAGAACGTGCACGTGGGCTACATGGACAAGGAATCGTTCGACAGGGAAGTGCGGAAACTTCTGTGAAGGCGCCGGAAGGAAGAGGGGGCGAAAAAGCGTCTTTCCGCCCCCTCCGGCCGGTCTGTTATCGCCCCGGTTGGTTTTGGGATCAAGCCGGAACGCACGCCCCGGTGGGGCAAACCCCAGCGCACGACGCGCAATCGGTGCACTTGCTCGCGTCGATCGAGTAGATCGGATCCCCTTCCGCGATGCACTGGGCTGGGCACTCCGGCGCGCATGCGCCGCAAGCGATGCACTCCTCTGTGATTTTGTACGCCATGACACCTCCCTCCGGATGAGTTAGTGGGTTATACGGATTCCACCCGTTCGACGGCCGGAATCCGCTCCTTGAGAGCCGCCTCGATACCGCCCTTCAACGTCATCGCGGCCATCGGGCAGCCGCCGCATGCGCCCTTGAGGCGCACCTTCACCACGCCGCCTTCGATGTCGACGAGTTCCACGTCTCCCCCGTCGGCCTGCAGGGCGGGGCGAATGCCGTCAAGCACCTTCTCGACCTCTGGTCTCACCTGTACACCTCCTGGTTTTCCTGCGCGGCGTAGCGTCTCCGCCACCCCTATGATGCCGGGATGCGGTACGCCGTTCCTTGACTCGGGTCAATCGGCGGAAAGGAGATCGAACCCCGACTTCCTTATCGCGGCCTTCAGCACCTTGTAGTTCCTGGTCTCGATCCGCAGGATCAGGATCTTGAGGCCCGGATCGTCGTGCGGAGCCGTGGCCACCGAAACTATGTTCGCGTCGAAGTCCTTCAGAAGCTTCAGCACCTCGAAGAGCATCCCCGGCCTGTTCGCCAGCGCGATCTCGATCCGATACCCGGGACCGCTCACCCCCATCGACTCGATGAAGGAATCGAGGATGTCGGTCTCGGTGAGGATGCCGACCAGCCTCCCGTTGTCCACCACCGGAAGGCACCCGATCTTCTTCTCGCGTATGATCAGGGCCGCCTCCTCGATGGGAGCCGACGAGGAGACGGTGTACGGACGCCGCGTCATGATCTGCTTCACCTTGACCTTGTCGAGCAGGTAGTAGATCTCGCGGATCTCCAGGGCGGTCGCGGGCGACGGTGAGGCCTGCTTGATGTCCCGCTCCGACAGGATGCCGACGAGCTTTTCCCCGTCCTTCAGCACCGGGAGATGGCGGATCTCGTTCTCCTTCATCAGGTCCATCGCCCGCTTCATCGAGTCACCTTCGTCTACGAAAACGGGGTTCGATTTCATCCGCTTTGCGACGTTCATGGCGCACCCTCCTTGGCGAATGGAGTTCCCGTTCGGATCAGGTCAATTGCGTATTGTACGACTACCATTCGACTATTTCCACACCCATGTCCCCGAGCAGCGTCCGGGTCGCCGAGTGCACCTTCCTGCCGACGAGCACGATCCTGCGCGTCGACCCTCCGGGAGGGGCCGGCAGGGAAAGGAGCGCCCCCGTGACACGGACCTCGTACCCCGACTTGGGGCCTCCTTTAAGCAGGTACTCCTTCCTCTCCTCCGACCCGATGCCGGCCGCCTTCATCAGACGCCGGAGAATGTCCCTGCCGGAAGCTTCCTTCCCCGCGGGGAAGACGACGTACCCGGATTCACGGAGGATCGAGCGGATCGCGGGGGACATCTTCCCCGTGTCGACCACGTACTTCCTGCCGCCGGTCTCGAAGAACCGCTCCGGCGAAACGACGAGCCGGAAAGCGTCTCTTTCCCCCCCCACGCGCAGGCGCTCACCGGTCTTCGAGGCTATCCCCAGCAGGGAAAGGCCGAAGTCGACCGCCGGGAGCCCGCCCGCTTTCGGCACCGCAAGGGCCACCGGGATCCCCCCCTCCGACGGCTCCTCCATCAAGCCGACGAGGAACCCTTCCATCGCGTTCGGGTCGTCGGCGTACGGAAGGACGCGAAGCCCCACGCGGCGGGCGTACCGCAGGACGGCGAGAAGCTCGGGATCGGGCTTTTCCGGGACCTCTTTCAACAGGACGAGGTCGCCGGACAGGAGGCTGTCCTCGGTCCGCTGGACGACCCAGCGCGCGGGAAGCGCGACCGAGACGGTCTCGCCCATCACGACGGGGCGGGAGATCCCCTCCTTCACCGAATGGTATCCGGACACCCGCAGGATACGGTCGATACGATCCCCCGCGCCGCCGGCGTCGGCGAGGGAGACGACCCTGATCGATTTCCATTGCGAGGAGATCGCGTCCGCCACGCGGGGCGGGATGCCGCCGCGGAAATCGACGAGCGCCTCCGTCCCCCCCGAGAATCGCACCACGGGGAAATCGGACAGCTGCAGCGCCGCGTCGCCCCCGGAAGGGAGTGGAAGGTACATCGTTCCCCGGTCGACCCACTTTTCGCCGATCGCCATGAAAAGATCCGACAGGAGCCCACGGTAAGGAGACCGCGAAGGCGGAACGATGACGTCCTCCGCGGGCTTCGTCTTCCCCGTCTCGACTACCGACGCGCCCGGGGGTGCGGGCTTGGGGACCAGCAGCTCCGCTTCAGGCTTTCCGGCGGCCAGGGCGTCATGGCCCGGGCCGGGAACGATTTCGCGCGTCAACGCCGGGGCGGCGGGAACCTCCGGGACGGGCGCGGCCGCAACCGGCGGCGGTACGGCGGCGGCCACGACCTCCGGCGGCGCGGCCTTCTCCGTTTCGGGGGCCTTCGGCGGCTCGGCGAGCTTCACCGGCGCTACCACCGCCTTCTCCGGTTCGGGGACTTTCTGCGGCTCGGCAGGCTTGACCGGAGCGACCGGTTCCGGCGCGACCGCCGCCTTCCCGGGCACAGCGGGCGCAGCGATCACCTTATCCGGTTCGGCCGGCGGCTTCGCCTCGGTGAAATACCGATCCGTCGGAATATGGATCGTCTTCCCGGCGAGGATCCGGTTCACGTCCGTGACCGACGGGTTGACCTCACGGATCGCGTCGAGGTACTTACGCCTCCGTCGACGCGGGATGCCGCGGGAGGAGAGGATCTTCAAAAGGGAGTCCCCCCTCTTCACCGTGTAGCCGACCGTCCTTCCGTCGTCCTTTACGTCCTCCATCCCGCCGGACGGAACGAGGATCTTCTGGCCCGGCGCGAGGCGAGACGGATCGGCGACCTTGGGGTTGGCCCGCCGGAATTCCTTGAGGCGCTCGGCGTAACGGTCGGGAGTGAGAGACCCGTTCCGCTCGAGGATCTTCCATAGCGTCTCCCCCTTCCCGACCGTATGCGTCTCGAAGAAGCTCCGCTTCCCGCCCGCAGTGTCGGAATAGACCTTCTTCTCGAGGAAGATGCGGGGGAGATCCTCACGCTCGTCGTCCGCCCCGGCGCAAGGCGCGGCGGCAATGAGGAGGAAGACGGCGACCAGGCGCGCCGCTATCAATAGCTCTCTCCGGTAAACGTGTCGACGCCGGCGTGCACCCCGACCGTCTTGTACATCTTGGGGCTTTCCCACGGTTCGTCGAGGATCCCGTCGTGGATAGCCCAGGCCCGCCCACGTGCGGTACGGGCGAACTCCGGCCGCCGGAACGGCGTGCTCCCGTCGAGCCGCCCGTGCAGCAGTCCGCCGGGGCGGAACTGAAGGTCGGTCCAGACCATTTTCTCCTTCCCCTTCACGTACTGGAACCCCGCGCGCTCGTACAGGATCGCGCTGTTGTACCCCAGCGGCTCGAGAAAGTAGAACCTGTTCCCCAGACGGTCGAAGAAGGCGTCCCAGCACGCGACCATCTCCGACATCATCCGCAGGCCACGTCGCACCTGCCCCGGCGCCAGCCCCGCCGCCATGGCCCGGAGCTCCTCCGGAACGTTCCGCCGAGCGGTCCCGAAGTACGTCTCGTGGCCGTATTCGTCCCGGTCGATCCCGAACCTTTCCCCGTCGGGATCGTTGACTATGATGAAGGAGATCTCCATCTGCCCGAACACCGACGTCGACACGTCGAGGAAGTAAGCCGCGTCGGTGTCCGAGGGGTCCCTCCGGACGTCTATCTGGAAGAAAGGCATCTCGTCCGGGCAGGTGAACTTCACGCACTCTGCCCCCGAGGGGTTTTTCAACGTCCTTGGATCGATCGAAAACATCGAAAAAAGGCGCTTCGGGACGAGGATCGACAGGAGCGCGGACCGCTCCGCCCCGGGCAGCCGGTTGATTTCATTGATCGTGGTGGGCAACGGTCCCGGTCAATCCTTCCCGTAGAGATCTTCGAGAATCGAACCGTACTTCCCGACCACCACTTTCCGGCGCACCTTGAGCGTGGGCGTCAGCTCGCCGGTTTCCTGGGAGAAGTCCGTTCCCAGCAGCGCGAACTTCTTGATCTGCTCGAAGGAGGCCAGCCCCCGGTTGACCCCGTCGACCACCTCCTGAATCAATTTCACCGTCTCCGGGCGCTTCGCCAGCGCCTCGACGCTCCGGTCCGGCATCCCTTTCCGGGCCGCCCAGGCGACTATCTCCTCGGGAGCGAGCGTGATGAGAGCGGTCAGGTAATTCCGGCGGTCGCCGTACACGAAGGCCTGGCTTACGAACCGGTCGTTCTTGAGGATATTCTCGATGTTCTGGGGTGCGATGTTCTTCCCGCCCGAGGTGACGATGATGTCCTTCTTCCGGTCGGTGATGCGGAGGAACCCCTCGTCGTCGAGGACCCCTATGTCCCCCGTGTGGAACCAGCCGTCCGGTTCGATCGAGTCCCGGGTGGCGTCGGGGTCGTCGAAATACTCGCGGAAGATGTGCGGCCCGCGCGCGAGGATCTCGCCGTCGACGGCGATGCGCAGCTCCGTTCCCGGAAGCGCCTTCCCCACGGTGCCGAACCTGTACCGGTCGAGCCGGTTGACCGTCGTGACCGTGGACGTCTCGGTGAGCCCGTACCCCTCGAGGATAAGGACCCCGAGGGCGTGCAGGAACTCGGCGATCTCCCGCGACAGCGGCGCCCCTCCCGAGATGAAGAAGCGCAGCCTGCCACCCATCCGCTCCCGGATCTTCGCGAAGACCAGCCGGTCGGCGATCCCGTTTTTCAAGGCGAGGAACCCCCGCGGCTCCACGCCACGCTGACGCAGCCGCGACGCCTCGCGGCCGACGCCGAGGGCCCATTCGAAGATGGCCTTCTTGAGCCCCCCGTCCTCCTCCACCTTCGCCATGACGCGGGCGTAGAACTTCTCGTAGAGCCGCGGCACGCTCACCATGATTTCGGGACGTACCGTCGCGAGATCCTCGGCGACGGTCTGGAGGGAACGCGCGAAGGAGGATACGGCCATCGCGTCGAATGTCAGGAAGTGCTCGAGGCGCCCGAGGGAGTGCGCCAACGGGAGGAACTGGAGGAACACCGACCCACGGGCGACGTGGACCGCTTCCAGCGCAGCCGTGACGTTGAAGGCGTAGTTGCTGTGGCGCGTCACTACCCCTTTCGGCGGGCCGGTGGTCCCGGAGGTGTAGATTATCGTCAGGTCGTCCGACGGGAGGATCTCCTCCGTGCGAGCCTCGAGGGCCCCGGGGTTCGCCGAGCCGTGCTCCTTCCCGCGCTCACGCAGCGCGGAGAGCGTCGTGGCGCCTTCCTTGCCCTCCTCCGCGCCGCCGGTCATCATCACCACGCTCGACAGGTGAGGCAGGCGTGACCGCGCCCCCGCCACCTTGTCGTGCTGCGGCTCGTCCTCGACGAACACGACGCGCGCACGCGAATGGGCCAGAATGTATTCCACCTGGTCGGGGAGGTTCGAGGGGTAGATCGGCACCGTGACGAACCCGCCGAGGATCGCCCCCATGTCGGCGAGACACCATTCCAGCCGCGTCGTCGAGAGGATGGCCACGCGGTCCCCGCGCGACAGGCCGAGCGCCATCAGCCCGAGAGCGATCTCACGCGCCGCTTCTCCTGCCTGCCGGTACGTCACCGGCGCGTAGCCGTGATCTCCCGGGACCATGTACCGGACCGAGTCTCCCCCCTCGGCGATCCGGTTCAGGAACATCCTGTTGAGCGTCGTTTCCTTCATGGCATGCGCCAGCCTTTCTGTTTACTTTTCCCGCCTCACGTTCACTTCTCGTACTCCACGGCCAGCGTGACGGTGTTGCTGCGCCGGCCGGTGTTGTCCAGCACCCATCCCGTGTAGACCACGCGCTTCTTCTTCTCGATCCCCGAGGCGATCTCGGTGAGCGTGTATATCGAATCGTGCGCAACCCGGTCCCCGTGGGTGCCGTCGTCGTGCAGGATGTTCGTCCCGAAGGTGATCTCTCCGCCCGAGGGGCTCTTCGAGTAGTAGTACAGCAGCATGGTGTCGCCCAGCGACGACTTCTTCCGGGGAATGCGGAACTCGACCACCTTGACCTCGAGCCGCCCCTTCTCGCCCCGCTTCAGGCGCGTCGGAAACCAGGCGACCTCGGCAAGCAGGTCGGTGTCGGAGTGGCAGTTCAGGCAGAGCGCCCTCCCCACGATCCTGCGCTTCCGGGCCACCCCGTGCCCCTCCATGACGTCGTGGCAGGTGATGCAGGTGATCTTCCCATCCCTGTCCAGCGGCAGGTCTTCCGGGGACTTCATCTCCGGCGACACGGCGATGCGAACCGGATGCATATGCCGGTACCCGACGTGGCAGGAGGAGCAAAGATTCACCATGTCGCCCCCGAAGCGGAAGTTGTTCTCCTTGCGGGGGGAACTGCCCTCGGCCGGAATGGAGACGTGGCACTCCACGCACGCCTTGGCGTCCTTTCTCCCGTGTGGATTCTCCGCCCGCTTGACCGGGGCGGATTCGGCGACCCCGCAGAGCAGGAGCAGCACCGCCGCGACCGGAAGAACGCCCCACGTCACACCTGGCTTGACCGACCCCATCATCCGACCTCCATGGTCGATTGTACCCGAAACGCGGCGACGGGCGCCCGGGCGTGAGCTATCCGCGGAAGAACGGCGCGACATCCTCGTATGTTACCATCCCGCGCCGGAGCATGCCCTGTACCGATTGCACGGCGGAGTACAAATCCTCCTTCATCAGCCGCGACAGCTTCTCGTCGAGCGTGCCGTCCGAAGCGACGATGTTCTGCACCCCGGGCGTGAAGGGGATAAGGTCGATCAGCGCCATCCGGCCGGAGTAGCCCGTCCCGCGGCACTTCGAACACCCGGATGGAAGGTAGAACGTGGCGTCGGCGACGATCCGCTCCAGCTCGGCACGGTACCGCTCCCCCACCATGCGCAGGGACGGCCTCGCGGGGACCGGACGGCGGCATTCCATGCACAGCAGCTTCACCAGCCGCTGGTGCAGGACGAGACGCATCACGTACGCGAGGATGAACGGGTCCACGTCGAGGGTCAGCAGCGTGCGAAGCGCACGGTCGAAGTTGAACCTGCGGATGCCGCAAAGCACGAGGGTCCCTGACTGCGCGAGGTGGAGAAGACCGGCGATGGCCGACGGATCGGGCAGGTGCTCTATCATAAGGATGTCCGGTTCCAGACACTCGGCAAGCCGCGACCAGTCGCCGGAAAACCTGTCCTCGGCCTGCCGCCGGTCGAGCTGGATGTAACCCTCGTTGCGGAACCGGTGGCGCTCCTCGACGGTTATGGCCCGAAGGCCCGGCCTGTGCCCCTCGCGGAGCATGGCGAACAGGGTAGTGGCGACCCCCTCGGGCCCCGGGGACGACACGAGGAAGAACCCGTTCCCCTTCCGCAGGACCTTTTCGGTGACGTCGAGCTGGCCGGGACTGAAGCCGACGGAGTCGATGGAGATCCCCGCCCGCAGGTCCGGGAGGATCTTCACGATCACCTCCGGGCCGGAGAGACCCCGAAGGAAGCTCGCCTGAAGAGCCACCAAACCGGTCCCGGACTCGATCTGGAAAACCGTCTCGGGGGGAAGCTCCGACCCGCCGGCGACGCCCGCGAGTTCGAGGAACGCGTCGAACACCTGTTGGCGGAACCGCAGCGGGAAGGAGAGCAGGTTGACGTTCTTCGATTCCGAACGGGCTTCGATCACCACGTCCCGTCCGACGGGGGACATGCGGACGCTCGACATCCCGAGGGACGCCGCGTGGAGCAGCATCCGCCCGCAAACCCCCTTTCCCCCCCCTTCGTCCAGCCACTTCCCGGCTTCCTCCCGGGAAATCTCGCACTCACCGGAATCGGACACCTCGAGATCGGACGAGTCGCGTGGTGACTTCGGGATGAGGCCGTCGGGGTCGGATGGCACGGGTCGCAATCCTTCCGTGTTTATTTTCAACTTTATTAAAAAGGTACCGGAAAGTAAAATCATTATTGACAGTCGCGGGCCATGGGGGGGATCGAATGGACATCTTCGAGACGATGAAGGGCCGACAAAGCATCCGGAAGTTCCGGAAGGACCCCGTCCCGAGGGAACAGATCCTGCGGATGGCGGAGGCCGCGTCGTGGGCGCCCACCGCGGGAAATTCGCAGAACTTCCGCTTCATAGCCGTCCTGGAGCGGGAAACGATCGCCCGGATGCGGGGGATCGTGGACGAGATCGTCTCGCGCGTCACAGGGAGCGAGGCCGCCGGCGGGAAGGCGACCTACCACAACCTGTTCGCCTTCGCGCCGGCCGTGATCTGCGTGGTCGGCGCCCCCTACGAGTCGGCGACGGACCGGACGCTGCGCGAGAAGGATCCCGAGCGGTACAAGGCGCGACGTTTCCTGGTGAACCCGGGGCTTCAGGGGATATCGGCGGGGATCACCCAGTTCATCCTCGCGGCGTGCGCGCTGGGGTACGGCACATGCTGGATGACCGGTCCGCTCATCGCCAAGCCCGAGCTCGAATCCGCCCTCTCCATCCGGCATCCCGAAGAGCTGCTGGCGATCATCGCCGTGGGAAAACCGGACGCGGCGCCGCCGAAACCGCCGCGCAAGCCGGCATCGGAGATCACGACCTTCCGGTAGGCCTTGTCCCGCTCCCGGGCCAGAACCTGATCCTGATCTGATATAGTGTCGGGACGCGCATGGAACGCTCATGAAAAAAGTGGCCTGGGTCTACCACCCCGACTATCTCCTCCACACGCCGCCGTTCGAGCACCCGGAGTCTCCCGAGCGCCTGGTCGCGATCAACGATCGCCTGGGCGGGGCCGGCCTGATCGACCTGATGGTCCCGGTGACGCCGGACTACCCCGAAGACGCGGATATCGTCTCCGTCCACGACCGTGAATATCTGAACAGGCTGGAGAGCGCCTGCCGGCGCGGCGACCTCACCCTCGACTCGGAAGACACCTACATCAACCGGCACTCCTTCAACATAGCGCTCCTGTCGGCCGGAGGCGCCATCGCGGGTGCGAAGGAGGTCGCCGAAGGGGCGGTGGACCGGGCCTTCTGCGCCATCCGTCCCCCGGGACACCACGCGGGACGGGGGGTGGGGATGGGGTTCTGCCTCCTGAACAACGCCGCGGTGGCGGCCCGTTACCTTCAGTCGGCGCACGGAGTGGGGAAGGTCCTGATCGTCGACTGGGACGTGCACCACGGCAACGGCACGCAGAACA
>Ga0172372_10010074_pt1 | contig 12182 bp, 7 predicted proteins | sample LakKiv5m_2_FD_114544 | JGI IMG/M metagenome (GOLD analysis project Ga0172372, IMG submission 114544) | Freshwater microbial communities from Kabuno Bay, South-Kivu, Congo - kab_092012_9.5m | ecosystem: Environmental > Aquatic > Freshwater > Lake | place: Democratic Republic of the Congo...
CGCGCAGCTGGGGCGTCTCGAGGGGTTCGAGACCGTCGATCTCAAGAGCACGCGGGCCGTCAACGACGTCGTCGGGACCGCGTGCGGGCAACTCATCGGAAGGCGACATCGCGAATGTCATGGGCGCCGATCGTAGCGGTCGATGTTCCGACTCCCGAGGGACGTGCGAGGCCACACAAACGTTTTCGGGTCGTCAGACCATGCAGGAGCGCCGTAGCGACCGCTAGGCCGGGTTGCCTCCGAGGCCTTCAGCGAGCAGCCTTTCCTGCATACAACGTCTGATAATATGTATTCTGTTAAGTGGGACGAGGGAAGGCTTCGGAGCGAAGGGACGGCCCTTTCGCCGCGCCCCCCGGTTCAAACCTTGCTCTCGCGCCGCCTTCAGCGTTGGTTAGCGTTCGGCGCCCGGCGACGGTCCTTCACTCGGCTGAGCGAGCTCGTTGCCGATCTGCTTCGCGCGTGCGACGTCGCCGGCGGCTTCGGCTGCCTGCATCGCAACTTGGAACGCCCGGCGCTCAATCCTTGTCCACGGTGCGCGCGCGGCGCCGTCCGCGCCGACGATCGCATCGAGCTCGGCAAGCGCCTCGAGCGCTCTGGCCGGTTCGCCCAGTCCGATGCGTGCGCGCGCGAGCGTCGTGCGCGCCGCCATCACCTGCGGATGCTCGTTCATCCCGCCAAGCGACCGTTCAAGTAACGGCACCGTCCGCTCAAGTACCACGACCGCCTCGGCATGGCGCGCGCGGTCGACGAGGAACGCCGCGAAGTTCGCGTCGTTCGCAAGCGTAATGCGATGCGTCGGTCCAAGCACGCGCAGCGCGTCGCCGCGCACAGCGTCGAACGTCCGTTCGGCGTCCTCGGCGCGCCCCGCGATCGAGTAGGCGTACGCGAGATTCGCGCCCGCGAGGATCGACCTCGGATCATCGGTGCCGCGCGCGTCGACAAACGCACTGCGATTCGCCTCGTAGAGCACGATCGCACCCGCGAGATCCTCGAGCTCACGCAGCGTGCCGGCGAGGTTGTTGCGCGCGGCAAGTGTGTCCGGATGCCCGTCGCCGAGAACCTCCTCGAAGCCGCGCACCGTCGGCTCAAGCAGCGCCCTCGCCTCGGCGAGCGCCCCGCGCGCAAGCAGGATCTCCGCCAGGTTGTTGTCGGCGCGCAACGTGTCGGGATGACGCGCGCCGAGCGCCTCGAGGCGCTTGCGCGCGATGTGGCGAGCCAGCGGCTCCGCATCGAGGTAACGCCCCGACTCTGCGAGGACGAGCGCGAGTTCCTGCTCGCTGTCGAGCGGGTCGATCCCAGCCAGTCCGAGCTCGCGCTTGCGTCGGATCGCCTCGCGCAGCGTCGCTTCCGAAGCCTCGAACTCGCCGCGCGCCCGCTCGAGCGCCGCGCGGTTGTGCAGCGCCTCGGCCGCGATGCCGTCGTCGCCTTCGGTCGCAAGAACCAGTTCGCGCTCCGCTTCGTCGAGCCGTCCGCCCTCGACAAGCGCCCTGCCGATCGCGTTCGCCACGTGACGCAGCGCGCGCGCGTCCGAACCCGACGCAACGTGCAGCGCGCGCACGGCCTCGTACTGCTCGAGCGCGCGGTCGGTGTCGCCAGTCGCCGCGTACGCGTTGCCGAGCGAGAGCCGGATCTCCGCCTCGACGTCTGGATCGCGCGATCCACGCGCGATCTCCGCCTCGGCCTCCTCCAGGATCAGGCGAAGAAGCGTCGGGTCGAGGCCCTGCGCGACAGCCGGGTCGATCGACGTCAGCAACCGTTCGTTGAAGAGCGCGACCTCGCGCCAGCGATCGGCGTCGCGCCCGGCACGTACGTTTGCGGCGACGAGCACCCCTGCTGCAAGCCCGATCGCCCCCGCCGCCGCGACCGCCGCCGCGACGGCCACGCGATTGCGCCGGGCAAACTTGCGAAGTCGATACGCCGAGCCCGCGCCGCGCGCAAGCACCGGCTCGCCCGACAACCAACGATCGAGTTCGTCCGCGAGTTCATCCGGCGTGAGATAGCGGCTCGACGCAGGGCGCGCGAGGGCGCGCTGCACGATCCAATCGAGGTCGTCCTCAAGCGCCGCACGCAGCGACCGTGAGGCGTTCGGCGGAAGGACGTCGCTTGGCCTCGGGATCGAACCCTCGACGATCTTCCGCTGGAGCTCGATCGTTCCGGCCATGCCGGCGCGCTCGGTCGAGAACGGCCGCGTTCCGACCAGTGCCTCAAACAGCATCACTCCCAGCGACCAGACGTCGACCCGGCCATCGATCTCGGCCGAGCCGGAGGCGATCTCGGGCGACATGTAGAGCGGTGTCGCGGCGGCCGGACCGTGCACCGTGGCCGTGCGCATCGAGTCGTCACCGACGATCTTCGCGACGCCGAAATCGATCACGCGGGGCTCGTCGAAACCGCCGCCGCTGCCGATGCCTTTCGACGTCGCGCTGCGGACGAGGACGTTCTGCGGCTTGAGGTCGCGGTGGAGAATCCCCTGCCGATGCGCGTAGCCGATCGCGCGCGCCACGGTCGCGAGCATCCGGACGCGCGCCTCGAGATCGTCGCGATGCCGGTGACACCAGAGATCGAAGGCGATGCCATCGACGAACTCCATTACTAGGTAGGGCGATCCTTCACTCGTCGTTCCCGCGTCGAGGATGTGCGCGATGTGCGGATGCTCAAGCCGCGCCAGCGCCACCTTCTCCGCCTCGAACCTCCGCGCGGCCTGGGCGCCGAGCGCTGCAAGCCGAAGCACCTTCACCGCCACCGGTCGCAGCACCGGATCGAACTGCTCGCCCTGCCAGACGGTTCCGAAGGCCCCTTCGCCGAGCACACGATCGAGCCTCACGCCGCGGATGCGCGGCGGTGTGGCCGCCTTCGCACCGTCGGTGCGTGCAAAGAGGAAGTCTGTGGCGTGCAAGGGCGCGCCTTCGGGTTCCATCGTCGATCTCAGGTGGTGTTCGGACGCAGGACGAACTCCGGTGGAGAGCCGGCAGTGGCCGCGGTCGGGCGGCTTCGACAATCTAACCCGGTCCGGACCGCGACCAACCGCATGGGCACGAATCCGCCGAAAAGGCCCGCACCGGAGTGCTGCGCGACGAGGGAATCGCCCTTCGGTAGCCCGTTTGCACGCGTCCGGGAACGGTCAGCCCGCGGCGCCGGCGGCCTGCGCGGCCCCGAGCTTGTCGAGTCCGAAGGCCTCGTGGGCGATCGCGATCGCACGCTGGCCGTGTTCCTTGCCCACGATGCAGGAGATCTTGATCTCGCTGGTCGTGATGTTGTGGATCGAGATACCCGCATCGCCGAGAGCCTTGAACAGACGGCTCGCGACGCCGACGTGGCTCTTCATGCCCGTTCCGACCACCGAGACCTTCGAGAGACCGATCTCGATCGCGAGTTCGCCCGTGCCCACGCGGTCGAGCACCTGCGATGCCGCGATCTTCACGTCGGCCAGCTCGCTGTGATCGACGGTGAACGAGATCGAGGCCATCTCGCCGAACTCGGTCTGCACGATGTCGTCGACGAGGATGCCGGCTTTCGCCACGGCCTCGAAGAGCATGCCCTGCATGCCGGCGTTGTTCGGGATGCGGCGAAGGCTCACACGTCCGAGGTCGGGCTTCAAGGCTGCGCCGACAACCATCACGTCTTCCATGTCCGGGGTCTCCCTGCAGATCAGCGTGCCCTCGTCGAGCCGCTGGCTGTGTCGCACATGAATAGGAACACCGTATCGTTCGCCGAAGAGAACCGCGCGCGGGTGCATCACCTGCGCGCCGAGGAGCGCGAGCTCGAGCATTTCCTCGTAGCTGATGCGCGAGAGCTTCGACGCCGAAGGCACGAGCCGCGGGTCGGCGGTGTAGACGCCATCGACGTCGGTGAAGATCTCGCAGAGTCCGCCGTGCTCGGCGACCTGCAGCGCGGCAGCCAGCGCGACGGCGGTCGTATCGGATCCGCCGCGTCCGAGCGTGGTGAGTTCGCCTTCAGGGGTCGTCCCCTGGAAGCCGCACACGACCGGAACGCGGCCAAGCGCGAACTCCCGGTCGAGTCGTTCGCGCGAGACGCGCGTCACGCGCGCGCGGCCGTAGGCGCCGTCGGTGGTGATTCCGACCTGTCCACCGGTGAGGCTGGTCGCCGGAACGCCAATCTTCTCGAGCGCCATCGCGACGAGCGCGACCGACACCTGCTCCCCAGTCGCCATCAGCATGTCGAGTTCGCGCCGCGACGGTCGATCAGTGACGCGCTCGGCAAGTTCGAGCAGTTCATCCGTCGTATGACCCATCGCGCTCACGACGACAACGACGTCGTTGCCCTCGTCGCGGCGGGCCTTCACGCGTGCGGCGCAGCGCGCGATGCGCGTCGGATCACCGACGGAAGTCCCACCGAACTTCTGGACGTACACCGGCTTCGTCGCCCTCGGCTGGGCCGCCGTCGAACCGATCGTGGTAGCAGTTCCGTTCGCCATCGTTGCATCCCTGCGTCTGGCCACTCCGAAGCCGGGAATCTAACGGATTCGCACCGGAAGGGGTGGCTGTAGAAACACGCGTCGCACGCAAGGAGCGCGGCGCGTGCGGGGCTGGCGCGGACCACCCGACGCTCAGGTCGGCGCGGGTTGGCAAGAGTTTGCCCCTCAGGCTTCAGCCGCAGCCAGTCGATCGCGCTCGGCGCGCTCGGCGCGCTTGCGTGCGCTCTCGTCGAGAATTCGCTTCCGCATGCGGATCGACTGCGGCGTCACCTCGACCAGCTCGTCCGACTCGATGTACTCAAGCGCGGCCTCGAGCGAGTAGTCACGGGCGCCGCGGAGGACGACGGTCTGATCCTTGCTCGTCTCGCGGAAGTTCGTGAGCGGCTTGAGACGCGTGATGTTGATCACGAGGTCGTTGTCGCGGTTGTGTTCGCCGACGATCTGACCGGCATAGACCTGATCGCCCGGCTTCACGCACATGACACCGCGGTCGGCGAGGCCTTCGATCGCGTACGCGGTCACGCGTCCACCCTCAAGCGCCATCATCACGCCGTTCTTCCGCATCTGCGGCGAACCACGCCCCGGCTTGTAGCACGAGAAGGTGTGGTGCATGATCGCCTCGCCGCCGGAGGCGTTCAGAATCCGGGTGCGGAGGCCGATCAGGCCGCGCGCCGGGATCTCGGCCTCGACGTGCATGCGACCCGCCCGCTCCTCCATCTTGAGGATCTCGGCGCCGCGCGAACCGAGCAACTCGAGGCTCGGGCCGAGCCCGGTCGAGCCCACGTCGAGCGAAAGCCGCTCGTACGGCTCGCACTTCACCCCGTCGATCTCGCGCTCGATGACCTCGGGCTTGCCAACGGTCAGTTCGAAGCCCTCGCGGCGCATGTTCTCGAGGAGTACGCCGAGGTGCAGGAGGCCGCGGCCGGAGACATGGAACTCGTCGGCGGTGTCGCCCGGCGCCACGCGGAGCGCGACGTTCGTCTCGAGCTCGCGCTCGAGGCGTTCGGCGATCTGGCGGCTCGTCACGAACTTGCCTTCCTTGCCGCCGAACGGTCCGTCGTTGATGCGGAAGACCATGTGCAGCGTCGGCTCGTCGACCTTGACGCGCGGCATCGGATCCACGTGATCTGGGTCGCAGATCGTGTCGCCGAGATCGATCTTGCCGAGTCCATCGACCGCGCAAAGATCACCCGCGGCGATGACGTCCGCCTCGCGCTTCCCGAGGCCTTCGAAGCGGCTCACCTTGAGGACGCGCGCCTTGCGCGTGGTTCCATCGGCGCAGCAGATCGCGACCTGCATGCCGGGCGTGATCTTGCCGCGAAAGACGCGGCCACGTGCGATGCGGCCGACGTAATCGCTCCATTCAAGGCTCGTGACCAGCATCTGGAGCGGACCGGTCTCGTCGGACGTTGGTCCGGGCACGCGGTCGACGATCTCCTGAAAGAGCTCATCGACGCCCTTGTCGCGTACGTCGAGTGAGCGCGAGGCCCAGCCGTCGCGGCCGGAGGCGTAGATGATCGGAAAGTCGAGCGCGTGGTCGTCGGCACCGAGGTCGACGAGGAGGTCGAACACCTCGTTGATGACGCCCTCGACGCGCGCCTCGGGGCGGTCGCACTTGTTGATGACGACGATCGGCTTCAGACCAAGTTCGAGCGCCTTCGACAGGACGAACCGCGTCTGAGGCATCGGCCCCTCGAGCGCATCGACGAGGAGGAGGCACCCGTCCGCCATGCGGAGGACGCGCTCGACCTCGCCGCCGAAGTCGGCGTGGCCGGGGGTATCGAGGATGTTGACACGGAAGACTTCGCTGCGGCGCTTGCCCTCGCGGATCGTGTACGTCACCGCGCAGTTCTTTGCGAGGATCGTGATGCCGCGCTCGCGCTCGAGCGGGTTTGAGTCCATGATGCAGACGTCGTCGGCCTCGCCGAGCTTGACGACGCCGGACTGGGAGAGCATGGCGTCGACGAGCGTGGTCTTGCCGTGATCGACGTGCGCGATGATCGCGATGTTGCGGAGGTTCGGGTCGGCCATGTGTGGTTCGCTGCGGGGAAACGGAAGAGTGTAGCAGACTCCCCCGTTGTTCCCAACGGCGTCGTCTACGGAAACCCCGGGGATTCGCGGGTGCGCGTTCAGATTCCGTACAGCAGGCGCAGCTTGCCCTCGAGATGCCGCATGAGGGGCTCGGCGCCAAGCGGCTTGCCCGTCACGCGCTGCACGAGTTCCGACGGACTGTAGCGTTTGCCATGTGCGTGGATGTTGCGATTGAGCCACGTGCGGAGGCCGGTGAACTCCCCGCGCGCGAATCCGTCGACCATACCCGGCATCTCGGCGCAGGCCGCCTCGAACAGCTGCGATGCGTAGAGGTTGCCGAGGGTGTAGGTCGGGAAGTAGCCCATCGCACCCATCGACCAGTGGATGTCCTGCAGGCAGCCGCGTCGATCGTCGGGCACGTCGAGGCCAAGAAGTTCCTTATAGAGGCGGTTCCAGACCGACGGAATGCCGGCGACCTCGAGGCTGCCGCCGATGACCGCGCGCTCGATCTCGAAGCGGACCATCACGTGGAGGTTGTACGTCGCCTCGTCGGCCTCAACGCGGATGAAGCCCGGCTCGACGATGTTCGCGGCGCCGTAGAGTTCATCGAGCGAGAAGCGCTCGACGCCGCTTCCGACGATCCGCGTCATCTCGGGCGCGAGCCACTGCCAGAAGCTGCGACTGCGGCCGACCTGGTTCTCCCACATGCGGCTCTGGCTCTCGTGAATGCCGAGCGAGACGCTCTCGCCGAGCGGCGTGCCGATGCGATCGAACGGAAGCCCCTGCTCGTAGATCGCGTGACCCGACTCGTGCATGGTCGAGCCAAGCGCGTCGTTCACGCAGCGCTCGTTGTAGCGCGTCGTCATGCGGACGTCGTTGCAGTGCGTGCCGCCGCAGAACGGATGCGTGGAGCGATCGAGGCGACCGCGATGGAAGTCGAAGCCGATCTTCTCGGCGACGAAGCGCGAGAGCGCCTCCTGCCGGTCGATGGCGACGAAGTGATCGTTGAACGCGTTCGACGGCTGCTTCGGGGCCTTCGCGAGGTCGGAGATCAGCTTCTGGAGCCGCGGCCGGAGCGGATCGAAGACGCCGGCCACGTACTTCGCGGTGCATCCCGGCTCGTAGAGGTCGGCAAGCGCGTCCCAGCGCTCGCCATCCTTCGCGTACCCAAAGCAATCCGCCTGCTGACGGAGGAGTCCGACCAGTTTCTCCAGCCACGGAGCAAAGCGCTTGAACTCGCTCGCGGCGCGCGCCTCGGCCCACTCGTGCTTCGCCATGCTCGAGGTCTTCGTCATCTCCTCGACGAGGCTGGACGGGAGTTTGGTCGCCTTGCCATAGTCGCGCTTCGCCTCGCGTACGAGGGCCGCGGTCTCGGGGTCCGACATCGCCGTGCGGTCTCCCTCGACCGCCGCCAGAAGGTCGCCGCGCTCGATCGAACTCGAACGCTCGTGGACCATCCGCGCGATCAGCGCCTGCTGGCGGGCACGCCATTCGAGGCCACCCGCGGGCATGGTCGTCTCCTGATCCCAGTCGAGCAGGTTGTTCGACGAGGCGAGGAGCGCGGTCTCCTGAAGATGAGTGACGAGGGCGTCGAGGGGTGAAGTCGCTGTTGCGGTCATGATGTGTCCTGTCGTGGAGCGGTCTCTTAAGACGGCGAGTGTACGGTTGACCGCGATCCATTTTCAGCGCAAAAAGAGCGACGCGCCGCAGAGCGGCGCGTCGCGATGGGGCGTGATGAGGGGTGTAGATCGACCGAGTGCGTGATCAGTTGCCTGCCGACTTCGCGGGCTCCGCCGGCTTCGGCGCCGGGCTCACGGGCTGCAGCACCTCGAGGAGCTTCGACTTGTCGCCCGCCGTGCGATTCATCGCGTGGTCGATGGGCGCCCAGCCCTTTGCGTCCACGGCAGCCGGATCGGCCTTGGCGGCGAGGAGGAGCTTGACCTTCTCGACGTTGCCGCTCGCCGCAGCGAGGTGAAGCGCGGTCTGTCCGGTCTTATTGGTCGCCTTGAGATCGGCACCCGCATCGAGCAGGAGCTTCACGCTCTCTGGCTTGCCGGTGCGCGCCGCGCGCAGGAGCGCGGTGTCGCCGGCGGTGTTGTCGGCCTTCGCGAGGTCGGCGCCAGCCTTCACGAGGATGTCGACGGTCATCGGCTGGCCGAGACCGGCGGCCCAGATGAGCGGCGTCCAGCCGTTGTCGTCGGTCGCCTTCACGTCGGCGCCCTTCGAGATGAGGAACGCCACCGTCTCAGGCTTTCCGAAGCCGGCGGCCCAGAGGAGCGGGGTCGAGTTGATGAGGTCGCGGGCGTTCACATCGGCGCCCTTGTCGACGAGGATCTTCACGACCTCAAGATCGCTTTCGACGCCCGACCAGAGCGGCGTGCGGCCCTGACGATCCTTGACGTTCGAATCGGCCTTCGCCGCGATGAGCGCGTCGATCGCGGCACGGTTGCCGGTCTTCGCGGCCCAGTGCAGCGCGGTCTTCTGACCCGCGCGATCGCGCTCGTTGACGTCCGCGCCGGAGGCGATGATCGAGCTCACCTTGGCAAGGTCACCCGCGCGCACGGCGTTCACGAGATCGGTGGTGCCCGGACCCGCCACGGGGCGAGCAGACTCGGGGGCCGTCGGAGCATCCTTGCCGGTCATCGTGCGCTTGACAAGCATCGTCAGCGACGGAGCCTTCGGGTGATCGGTCTTGATCGTGATCTTCGGCGAACGGCCGGAGGACTCCCAGTTCGCCCAATCGACCGTGAGCGCGTGCTTGAGCGCCGCCTCGGTCGGCATGTTCTTGATGACCGGCGGGGAAACCTCGGTCACCTTGAACGCGGTGCCGTCGGCGCTCTCGAGGTTGATCACGCCACCGGTGTCGGCGGCCGCGCCCTCCGCGGGGCTGGTGAGCATCGACGGCGTCATGACGACATAGGCGACCACGTTACCCTCGACGGTGAGGACCACGGGGTTGTGGTTCTCGATCTGGAAGGTGACCTTCTTGCTGAGCTTGATGCCCTGGGTGGCACCCGGCTTCAGCGTGATCTCGCACGGCGCCGAACCGCCCGGCGGAATCGGATCCTTCGGCCACACCGGCGTCGTGCAGCCGCATCCCGGGATCGCCTTCGAGATGCGAATCGGCTCGGAGTGCACGTTCTTGATCATGATGGTGACGGTCTTGGCCACCTCGGCAGCCATCTCGCCCATGTCCGCGATCGGCGGATCGAACACGATCACCGGCGGCTCGTTGGGATTGATCGCGGGCTGGCCACCGTCGACCTGCTTCTCGGGCGTTGCGCCGGTGCCCTGCACTGCCTGCGGCGTCTTCGCCGCGGAGCGCGTGCTCAGGATCTGATCGCGCAGGCGATCGGCATCCGGCTTCTGCGTCGGTGTGGGCGCTGCGGTGTCCGCGGGCTTGGTCGTATCAGCGGGCGCGGCGCTCTGCGCTGCGGCAACGCCAGCGAGTGCGATGGAGAGGACCAGGCTGGCGGCGGTTCCGGCGAGTGTGATTCGGTCTGATCGCATGGGGGACTCTTGATTGAGGGCTGAGCCGCTGCGGCGGCTCGTACGGGTGATTGTTGTTGGATCCGCGTCTGGCCGGACCCTCTTCTGCTCGGAGATCTGGTGGAGCGTGACAAACGATGAGCTTGACGAAACGTCGGATCGGGCGATCGGGCGTTACGGCCCGCGGTCCTGGCAAATGCAACACTAAGAGCGACTTGTATCGGAACAGGTACCGGGAAGCGTTGAGCCAAGTTGAGACGAACGTCGATTCTATCAATCAGAAAGTCGAAATCTGCGGAGTGTCGCGCCCCACCCGGTACACTTCGTCCCCGCGCGCCCGCGGACGGGCGGCTTCCGCCGAGTTGACGCAGAGAATCCCATGAGCACGGACACCCTTCCTGAACACCTGCAGCGCCCCGCCCTCCGCCGGATCCACCCCGTCCCCGTCGAGGGCGAGGTGGCGGATCAGCAGGGAAACCGCCAGAAGGCGACGTTTCTCGGACTGCGGGATCCGTTCATGCTCACCCCCCAGATGATGGTGATTCCGCCGCAAGCGCTTTCGGCCGTGCAGCTCTTCAACGGTCAGCGGACCATCGTGGAAGTCGCCACCGCGCTGAAACTGCCGGATCCCGCCCCGTTGATGCAGTTGGTCATGAAGCTCGACGAGTTCGGACTGATCTGGGGCCCCACCTGCGAGGCGCTCGAGGACAAGAAGCGCGTGGAACTGAACGCAGCCGGTGCCTTCCCCGCGGGCGCGACCCGCGCGCTCGGCGAGGATCCGTCCGCGGTGCGAACGCAACTGGAGAAGTGGATCGATGAGGCGGAGGACGCGGGCATCGACGAACCCGTCGTCGGTCTCGTGAGCTGCCATCTCGACTTCGTGCGCGGACATCCGATCTATGCCTCGAGCTATCGCGTCGTGGCCAAGGGCCCCCGCCCCGACCGTGTTGTCCTGCTCGGCCCCGGTCACTTCGGGCTCGGCGACGGCGTCACCGTGGCGCACCTCGGGTTCGAGTCGCCGCTCGGCCGCGTGCGCGCCGATCAGGGGGTCTTGAACCGCCTGAAGGCGTCCACGGGTGATCGGCTCTTTAAGGATTCGCTCGACCACCTCCCCGAGCATTCGCTGCAAGTCCAACTGCCTTGGATCCAGCACCTCTTTGGTGATGTGCCGGTCATCGCTGCGATCGTGCCGGATCCGAATGCTCCGATGCTGGCCGACGACGGCGCGCGACTCAACCCCGCGCAGTTCGCCGCGGCGCTTGCCGATGCGATCGGTGCCGAAGGTGGACGCACGCTCTTCGTCGCGAGCGCAGATCTCTCGCATGCAGGCCCGGCGTTCGGCGACAAGGCTGCCGTCGATGACGCCCAGCGTCGCAACATCGAGGCGCGCGATCGCGAGATTCTCAAGGCGTTCATCTCGGGACCGACGGCCATGACCGACGCGCTCAAGGCTTCCGGCAACGCGACGCGCTGGTCGTCTGCGGGCGCGATGTTCGTCGCGTCGACGGTGGCGAAGCCGTCCGGGGTCGAGCTGATCGACTACCGCCAGTCGGTGGACGAACAGGGCATGGCGCTCGTTTCCGCGGCCTCGATGGCGCTCCTCGCGTGAGCGAGCGAGTGCGCGTGCGAGCGCGTGTGAGGAACCCGGAGGAGCCCCGCGCATGAGGGCGGTCGTCCAGCGTTGTACGCGTGGTTCGGTCAGCGTCGGTGGCGAAGTCGTCGGCGCGCTGCGCGAACGCGGCGGCTTGGTGGTACTCATCGGCGTCGAGGTCGGCGATGGCGTCGACGAAGCGACCAAGATGGCCGACAAGCTCGCGAAGCTCCGCATCTTCGAGGACGCGGCTGGCAAGATGAACCTCGCCGTTGGCGATGTCGGCGGAACCATGCTTGTCATCAGCCAGTTCACGCTCGCGGGCGATTGCTCGGGCGGCAATCGACCGAGTTTCGTCCGCGCGGCGCGCCCGGAAGTCGCGGAACCGCTCGTCGACGCGGTCGTCGCGCGACTTCGCGCACCGGAGCCCGGCGGTCACGGCATGCACGTCGAGACCGGACGATTTCGCACCGAAATGAAGGTCGAGATCCTCAACGACGGGCCGGTGACGATCGTGCTCGATGTGGCTCCGCGCGCACGCGCCACCTGACGGGAACGTCTCACGTGGCTCCTCACGTGGCTCCTCACGTGGCTCCTCACGTGGCTCCTCACGTGGCTCCTCACGTGGCTCCTCAC
>Ga0172372_10010076_pt1 | contig 12182 bp, 7 predicted proteins | sample LakKiv5m_2_FD_114544 | JGI IMG/M metagenome (GOLD analysis project Ga0172372, IMG submission 114544) | Freshwater microbial communities from Kabuno Bay, South-Kivu, Congo - kab_092012_9.5m | ecosystem: Environmental > Aquatic > Freshwater > Lake | place: Democratic Republic of the Congo...
CGGGCGGAGCCCAGGTCCGGTCGCACCGGATCCTCCCATGAAGAAGGCCCCCCGCACCCCGGCGCAACGTGAGGCCGGGACCCCTGCCGCCCCGTCCACGGCGACTCTCGAGCCCCCCCGTCCTCGATCCAGGCTTCGGATCCGGCCCCGTTTCGGGCCAGAACCGCTGCCTCAACCCGTCCGGGGTCGCTGGGGTCGCGATGCCGTGCGTGGGCGCCCCGGTCGGCGTCGGCCGTGGGTCAGCCGGGCGGTTCCCGGTTTGGCCGCCGGACCCTGGCGCATTCCATTCGTGCGGCGTCCTGCCAAGGCCCAACCGGCGGTCCCTGCGGCCGATCCGACGAAATCTGCCGGCCGCAAACGCCGCCCGGCCCGGGCTCCCCGGATTGCCAAGAACCTCCCCGCGCCCGAGGTGCCGCGGACGCCCGGTCCGCCGATGGCCCCGACGCCCCCCGCACCGGTCCCGCCTGCCGAGTGGGTCACCCCGCTGGTTTCCGGGGCCTTCGACCCGGCCGAGGTGCCCGCCGGACTGCCCCCGATCCCGCCGATCCTGCTCGAGGGTGACGTGGCGCCCAACGTGGCGCCGGACTGGGCACCGCCTCCGGACCGATCCACGACGGCCGGGACCTCCGGGCAGGGTTCGGGCGGGGCCGTCTGGCTGGCCGGATGCGATCCGAGGACCCTGCTGATGGGCTGGGAGGATCCGGCCCCGGGATCCGCAGCCTCGCCGCAACCGACCGAGTGGCGCCTGCGCCCGATCTCGCATCCTGACGCGATCCTGGCGACCGGACCGCTGCCGCCCGACCGCCGTTTTCTCTTCCTCGAGGCCCCGTACCTGGGGGGAATCCAGGTGGCCGAGATCGGGACCCGCAGCCCCGAGGGCCTGTGGGAGCGCCTGGCCACCTCATCCCCGTTCGCCGTGCCGGAGGCCCCCACGGGGTTTTCCGGAGGGCCATCGATCGCGGGGCGGGGGGACTCGCCGACGGCCGCCCTGGTCCGACCGGGATTCCCGCCGGCCTATTTCGAGGCCCTCCTCGACGCTCGAGGGCTCCCCGGAGGCTCGGCCTCCGGCCTGAAGTCGGCCGTGGATCGGGAGGGGCTGCCGTCCTCCGGAGACCGGCTCTTTCCGGCCGGCGTTGGTGCGCCGTCGTCCGATGCCGGCCTGGCGGTGGCCCCGACCGGCGGCATCGCCCCGGACGGGTTTGCCTTCCGCGTGCATGCCGAGGTCGTGGTGCATGGCAGCACCGAGCCGGGCGCGCGGGTCACGATGGCCGGCAGACCCGTGGCGATCCGTCCCGACGGCTCGTTCACCGCGCGGTTCTCGCTCCCGGACGGCCGTTTCGAGCTGCCCTTGGAGGCCGTCAGTCCTCGGGGATCCGGGGCGCGGAAGGCGACCTTGCGTCTCGAGCGCCGGACCGCCGTCGACGGTGTCGTCGGTGTCCACCCCACCGATCCCGCACTCCGTCCGCCCGGCGAGGCCGTCGGGTGAGCGGTTCCCTCGCCATCGTGCTCCATGCCCACCTTCCGTGGGTGCGGCATCCCGAGCACGAGCGGTCCCTCGAGGAGCACTGGTTCTTCGAGGCGGTGGCCGAGTGCTATCTGCCGCTGCTGAGGAACCTGCGGGAATGGACGCGGGACGGGGTCGACTGGGGGCTCACCCTCGGGGTCACGCCGACCCTTGGGGCCATGTGGGATGATCCGCTCCTGAGGTCGCGCACGGCGCGGTATCTGTCCGAGCGGCGCGAACTGGCCCGGCGCGAGATCGGCCGCACCCTGCTGGAGCCGGCGTTGAATGCCGCCGCCCGCTGCCATGCCGAGGCCTACGAGCGGGCCTGGGCCGACTGGGAGGACTGCGGGGGCGACCTCTCCGGGGCCTTCGCCGGCTGGGCGCGCACCGGTCGTCTGGAGGTGTTGGCCGGACCGGCGACGCATCCGATCCTGCCACTCCTGGCCGACGAGCCGGGGAGCCTTGCGGCCCAGTTGGCGCTCGGGGTGCGCGAGCACGAACGCCGCTTCGGCCGACCGGTCCGGGGTCTTTGGCTGCCGGAGTGCGCCTGGTCGTCCCGCATCGAGCCCCACCTGGCCGGGGCCGGCGTCGGTCATTGCCTGCTGGAGACCCATGGGGTGTTGGGGGGCAGCCCCGCCCCGCCGGCCGCGGTGTTCCTGCCCGTGCGAAGCCCGGGCGGAATCACGCTGTTCGGCCGCGACCCCGGCAGTGCGCGGCAGGTCTGGAGCCGTGAGGGGGGCTACCCGGGAGATCCCCGATACCGGGAATTCCACTCGGATCTGGCCGACGATGCCGACTGGGAGTGGATCGGCGGACTCATGGCGGCGCCGGGTGTCCGTCATCCCACCGGTTTCAAGTACCGTCGGGTGACCGGCGGGGCGGGGGAGAAGGCCTGGTACGACCGTCCCGAGGCGCTGCTGGCGGTCCGCGAGCACGCCGGGCATTTCCTCTCGGCCCAGGCGGAGCGACTCGCCCGCGTCGCCGAAGGCCTGGCCTGCCCCCCGGTGGTGGTGGCCCCCTACGATGCGGAACTCTTCGGCCACTGGTGGTACGAGGGCCCGGAGTTCCTCGACCAGGTGATGCGCCGGGCCGGAGGTTTCGGGATCCTTCCGGAGACCCTCTCGCAGGCGCTCGACCGGCGTGGGCGCGACTGGCCGGTCTCCCGGCCGGCCGACTCGAGCTGGGGGGAGGGCGGCCACCTCGGGGTCTGGCTGCATGCGACCAACGCCGACCTGCAACCGCGACTCAGGACGGCCGGTCGGCAGATGATGCGGGTCGCGCGGGCCGCCGTGGCCCCCGGCACCGGGCCTCCGCCGTCGGGCACCAGCCCCCGGGACCTGGAGCGGTGGGCCGCCCGGGCCGCCCGCGAACTGCTCCTGGCGCAGGCCAGCGACTGGCCGTTCCTCATCCGCATGGGCACCTCGGCCGGCTATGCCCGGGGCCGGGTCGAGGCGCATCTGGCCGCCTTCGATCGCCTGGCCGGGGCGGTCCTCTCCGCCGGAGCCACCCCGCCTGTCGGGCCCGGTGAGACGGCCTGGCCCGGCGACGGGTTCCCGGAACCGGATCCCCGCTGGTGGCTCGGGTCGGAAGTCGCAGGCCAAAAACTCGGGCGTTGACGATTTTGCCCGGGGTCCGCTTCATCCGGGTTGGACCCTCTGAGTTTTGTCGTAACCTCCAGCCATCATGAATTCCTACCCAGCATCCCTGCTTCGCCCCCGGTGGCATCGCCGTGGCGGCTTCACGCTCATCGAACTGCTCGTGGTGATCGCCATCATCGCGATCCTGGCCGGCATGTTGTTGCCGGCCCTGTCCAAGGCCAAGGACAAGGCCCTGGCCACCACCGATCTCAATGGCTGCAAGCAGATCATGCTCAGCACGCACATGTTCGCCCTGGACAACCAGGACGACCTTCCCGGCCCGACCTGGGGCCTGACCGGCTGCCGGACGGGCTGGGCCTACTCGGCGGTCAACGACGGCAGCGCAGCCACCGCCACCCCAGGCCAGGCGGTGCCCGCCACCATCCCCGATGGCGCCGGCGACAACCGGCTGCCGCTGACCGCAGGGTCCAGGTCCCTTGCCCAGCAGCCCTTCTTCCTGATGGGGCAGCTCGGCCGGTTCCTCTCCACCCCGAGGGTGCTCTTCTGCCCGAAGGACCTCACCGAGGTTGGCTCCACCAAGAAGGCCGAATGGGCCGGTCGCAGCGTGAAGATCACCAGCTACACCTTCAATGGCTGCATCATCGACCTGGGCACCCTGCCGGGGTTCGACCAGGGCAGGGCCCGCAAGCAGTCGGCCTTCCGTCCCCTCGACATCCTGTTCTGGGAGACCGCCGAGCAGGATCCCTTCCTCTTCAACGACGCCGGCAACCAGCCGACCGAGGGCATTTCCCAGCGTCACCGGGCCTCGGCCTACCGTCGCGCCGTGCTGAACCAGAACTGGGGCGGCCAGTCGGCCATCGGCCGCATGGATGGCAGCGCCAACTTCATCCGCTTCAACGACTTCACCATCATGGGCGGCGGCACGCCGCAGGGCATGCCGGCGGGCCTGAGGGCGATGTCGCCGAGGGACGAGAACAACCACGTCTGGATCGGTCCCGCCTACAAGTGAGACGGTGCCCCTGAACGCACGACACCCATCGACGGCTCCCGAAGCCCCTCCATGAAAACCTCATTCCCTTGGATCCTCGTCCTCTGCCTCGGACTGTCGACCGCCTGCTCCAAGAAGGCGGAGGACGAATCGGCGTCCGCCCCCGCCGCCCCTGCCGCACCCACCGAGGATGCGGCAGCGGCACCGGCGGAGGCCGCGGCCGCTGCGCCGCCCGCGCCTGCCGAGGCCCAGCGCAACTGGGATCAGGTCGTCGCCGAGGTCGCGCGCATCCGTGCGATGCGGCCGCTCCCCGACGACAAGCGCACCCGCATGCTGCAACTGCAGGATGAACTGATGGCCGCCGCCAATTCCGATCCCGCCGCCCGGGAGGCCTGGAACAACCTCTCCCGGATCATCAACCAACGCTGATCCCGGGCTCGAGATCCACCGAATGCGGGCGTCCGGAGAACCCGGGCGCCCCTTTTGTTTCCAATGACTCGGCGGACGGCGATCCTGCTGGCGGTGCTGATCGGGGTGGCCGGTCTGGCGGCCTGGCGCCGGGCCGCCGGGCCGCCGCCGGAGGCCCGCCGTCGCGAGGCCGAGGCCGATGCGGCGGCCCGGCGTTTCCTTGCCCTGAGGGATGCCGAGGACCGCGCCGACCGCACGGTCTGGAGCGCCGCCGGACCCGTGGCCCGGATCGAGCAGGAGGTCGTTGCCGGTCTGGAGCGGGCAATGGCCTCGGGCGATCTTGAGGCCTGCGGCCTGCCGGGCCTGGCCCGTCGCCTCGGGGTTCCCGCCGGACACACCCTGAAGTGGTGCCAACTCCGGCTCATGAGGGCCCGATCGCCGGTCGCACCCGGCCGGGGACCGGCGACCTGGACCGTCGGGCTTGAGGGGGAGGTCGTCCTCGACGGCCCAGTTGGGGCGGATGGGATGCGACCGGTCTGGACGGCACGATTCAACGTGGATGCCGACTGGACCGACGGACAACCGCCCCGGTTGCAGGACCACCGGTTGTCCGGCCCAGCACAGGTCCTCTCTGGCCGTCCTGTCTTTCAGGCCTGGGCCGATCTGCAAATACCCACCAACGGGGTTGGACTCTTCACCGACCCCCTGTTGTTGGAGCCGTCGGGTCAGGGATGGGCCCTGCACCTCGTCGGTGCCGGAGTGCGGGCGGTCCGGTCGGGCGAGGGCTGGGCGTGGCGCCCCTCCGATGCCGGCCCTCCCGACCGGGTCGTGGCTTCCGTGCGTGCCGACCTCGACGGCGACGGGCTCGCGGAGCTGGCGGTCGCCGATGGATCGGGCCTCCGTGTCCGGGGCGGGGACGGGGCCTGGCGACAGGTCTGGGCGGCTCCGGCACGCCTCCGGCATCCCCAGTCGATCTGCTCCGGCGACATCGACGGCGACGGCGACCTGGACCTCTGGCTGACCCAATACCGTCTGCCCTATGTGCAGGGTCAGTTTCCCACACCCTATTACGACGCGAACGACGGGTTCCCTTCCCATCTCCTGCGCAACGACGGTGGCGGACGATGGACCGATGTGACCGAGTCCTCGGGCCTCGGGGCCTGGCGTCACCGGCGCACCTACAGCGCCTCGTGGCTCGATGTCGACGGCGACGGCGACCTCGACCTCGTCCAGGTCGCCGACTTCGCGGGGCTCGACCTCTTCCTCAATGACGGACGTGGGCGGTTCTCCGTGGCCACCCCGGGGCTGGGGGACTCGCGTTTCGGTTTCGGCATGGCCCACGCGGTCTGGGACGCCGACCGGGACGGGTTGCCCGACCTGCTGATGGTCGGCATGGACTCCCCCGTCGCCTCGCAACTGGACAGCCTCGGTCTGGGCCGCCCGGACTTCCCCGCACACACCGCCCACCGGGCGGCCATGACCTACGGCAACCGCCTCTTCACCGGGGCCGCCGGGGTGGGCCTGCGGTTCAGCCCGCGGTCGGAGGGGCTGCGCCGGGCCGGGTGGGCCTGGGGGGCCGCCGTGCTCGACTGGAACAACGACGGCCTCGAGGATGTCCACCTGGTCAATGGCCACGAGACCTTCGGCAGCCGGGCGGATTTCGAGCGGCAGTTCTGGCAGCACGATATCCATGTCGGCGGCTCGACCCCGGACCCGGCCGTGCTGCTCTACTTCGTCCAGGCCAATGATCGCCGGCGGGAGGCCCGCCAGTCCTACGGCGGGTGGCAGGCCAACCGGATGTTCACCCAGACCGCCCCCGGGGAGTTCACCGAGAACGCCTGGATCCTCGGCGTGGCGCTCACCGAGGACTGCCGCAACGTCGTCGCCGCCGACCTGGACGGCGATGGCCGGATGGACCTGGCGGTGACCACCTTCGAGCAGTGGCCCGTGCCCCGGCAGCGCCTGGTCATCCTCCGCAACGCCTCACCGGCCGCCCAGCATTGGATCGGGTACCGGGTCGACACGCCCGCCCCGGGTTCGCGGATCGAGGTGACCACCCGGGAGGGGGTGCGCCGGCACTGGTGGGTCCAGGGGGACGGGTACCGGTCCCAGTCGGACCTGCAGGCGCATTTCGGCCTGGGTCCCGTCGGCGGGGTGCAGCGCGCCGAGTGGATCCGCGCCGACGGGTCCAGGACCGCGCTGCCGACGGATCCGGATCGGTGGCACCGGGTGGTTGACAAACGTTGACGCGAGGGTGCCGCCCGGGCATCGGTGCGCCTTGGGGCGCGTTTCTCCCGGATGACCGGGCCCCGTCAAGCCGGCGTTTCGTGGCCGCGTCCGGCCCGGTTTCACGGTGCGGGGATTCCTATTGACCGCAAAGGCGTCTGTTGTGGACAACCTTGGGGACGTGATGGATCCGATCCGTCGCGACTCCGGAAAAACACATGGCGAGAACAGCGAGGAAGGCGGCACCCGTGGTCAAGTCGGCGGCCAGCTCCAAATACGATGCGCACCACAAGGTGCTCAACACGACCTATGGCTCCTTCGCGGACCTGCGACGCGAGCTGGCGGACTCCAAGGAGAAGGTCGCCGAGCGGGAGAACGTGCTGAAGCTCTTCGCCGCCTGCACCGACCCGCAGCGGGCCTTCCTCCTGCTGGACGACTACCTCGAGAAGCTGTCGCTCAGCCGCAAGGATTTCGGGCAGTCCGAGTGGTGGCCCCGCATGCAGTCCTCGACCGGCCGTCCCCGGCTGGAGGAGGTCGCCATGCTCTTCCTGAGGAACAACCGCTCCCTGCCGACCGAGCTGCTCCAATACGCCAACTTCGAGAAGTTCGCCGCCGTCGAGCAGACCGAGAAGGAGACCGGCTTCGTCCAGGAGCTGGAGAACTGGCTGTTCCCGCCGAACCACAGCCACCTGGATTCGCCCAGGGCCGCCCTGCGGGTCGTCTGCGAGCCCCGCCGGGACGACGAGAACGTCAACCAGTGGCGGCTGGTCGTCCGATTCTTCCTCTTCCGCTCGCGTTCCGGCGAGAAGGAGCGCCATGTCTCCGACCTGTGCGACCTGCGCACCCGCGCCGCCCACGAGGCCGAGCTGTTCCCGGCCGAGGACTGGCAGGTGATCGACTGGCTGCATGGCCACTGGTCGGAGAAGGTGCCCGAGGGCGAGGTGATGGTGCTCGAGGGGCCCGACCTGCTGATCTGGCTGGCCAAGTGGGCCCACGGGAACCGACTGGAGCTGCAGGGGACGGCGACCAGCCTCGAGTTCGTGGGCCGGGTGGCCGCCCTCAAGCCGCGCCTGGAGACCCTCGACGGCGAGATGAGCTTCACCCACGTGCTGGCGCTTCCCGACGGCTCGACCCGGCCGCTGCCCGAGTGCCGGTTCCTGGTCGGCGAACCGCCCCTGGTGCTGGTGGACCATGAGTTCCTCGTGCTGCGCCATGCGCCCCCGGCCAGCCTGCTCGGCCCGTGGGCCCACCGGCCGGTGGTCCCGGTCAAGCGGCTGTCCCAGCGCCTGCTCACCGAGCTGCGGCGGACCCAGGCCACCGAGCAGCCCAACGCCAACTGGAGCGAACTCTGCGAGACCCACACCGCGCGTCCGCAGTTCACCTTCGAGCTGGCCGACGAGGTGGTCCGGGTGCGGCTCCTGGCCGTCAGCGAGAAGGACCGGTCCGAGTGGCAGTGGAACGGCCACGAGTGGACCCGCCTGGTCGCCCGGCCCGGCACCGAGCACCGGCCGGAGCTTCTCGACGATCCCCGCCTCCAGCCGGCCATCCACTGGCTGCAGCGGGCCGACTGGTTCACCCCCGAGCCCGGCCTGTGGGTGCTCGACGCCAACGAGCACTGCCTCTCGCAGCTGGCCTCCGCCTGGCTCGACCGTCCCAAGGATGCCGACTACCTGGGCAATCCCAGCTTCCAGCGGCTCTTCCTGAACCGCAAGCTGGTGAAGCCCAAGCTGGTGCTCAAGGGTTCCGGCATCGACTGGCTCTCCGTGAGCGCCGAGTGGGAGGCCGAGGGCATGAAGCTCTCCAAGGCCGACCTCGAGCGCCTGGCCGCGGCGACCTCGCGCTTCGTCAAGCTGCCCGACGGCGGCTGGGTCGAGCTGGACATCGACGCCAACCGGAAGGCGCACGAGACCGCGGCCACGCTGGGGCTCGACGGCCTGTCGGCCGATGCCCAGAAGACCTCGCTCATCCATGCCACCCAGCTGGACGAGTCGACCCTCGACGGCCTGGGGGCCAACAAGGCCGTGGCCGACCTCAAGGCCAAGCTGGCCAACTTCAAGGGGGTGCCCGCGACGCAGCTGCCGTCCAGCATCTGCGCCGAGCTGCGGCCCTACCAGCAGGAGGGCTTCAACTTCCTGGCCAACCTCACCCGGCTGCGCCTGGGCGGCATCCTGGCCGACGACATGGGCCTGGGGAAGACGCTCCAGACATTGGCCTGGCTGACCTGGCTCCACGAGAACGCGGTCAAGAAGGACAAGAAGCCCTCGCTGGTGCTCTGTCCCGCCTCCGTGCTTCACAACTGGCGTCGCGAGGCCGAGAAGTTCGCCCCCAATCTCAAGGTGTTGGTGCTCCAGTCGGGGCAGCAGCGGCACAACCTGCGCAAGCAGATCCCCGACGCGGACCTGGTCGTCACCAACTACGCCATCCTTCGGCGCGACCTCGAGGAGCTGGGCAAGTTCCGCTTCCGGGCGCTGGTGCTCGACGAGGCCCAGTTCATCAAGAACCCGACCGCCCAGGTCACGGTCGCCGTGAAGGAGATCGAGGCCGAACACCGGCTGGCCCTCACCGGCACCCCGCTGGAGAACCGCATGCTGGACCTGTGGTCGATCGTGGACTTCTCCCAGCCCGGCTACCTGGGCAACCAGCAGAGCTTCAACGAGGTCTACGAGGCCAAGGGCGACGGACCCGAATGGGACGGATCGGCCAAGCGCCGGCGCCTCAGCGCGAAGCTGCGCCCCATCATGCTGCGCCGCGTGAAGAAGCAGGTGGCCAAGGACCTGCCCGACCGCATCGAGGAACGCCGCGACTGCGAGCTCGACGACGACCAGCGCAAGCTCTACCTCGCCGAGCTGCGCCGCAGCCGCGAGCAGGTCATGAAGACCATGCAGGAGAAGGGCGTGGCCAAGTCGAAGATGCACGTGCTGGCCGCGCTCACCCGCCTGCGCCAGATCTGCTGCCATCCCCGGCTTGTCGGCAACGACTGCGTCTCGGGCAAGACCGAGACCCTCTTCGAGCTGCTCGAGCCGATCCTGGCCTCCGGCAACAAGATCCTGCTGTTCTCGCAGTTCGTGGAGATGCTCAAGCTGCTCGAGGCCGCCTGCCGCGAGCGGGGCATCAAGACGCACATCCTGACCGGCGAGACCAAGGGCCGCATGGAGGTGGTCAACGCCTTCCAGGCCGACCCGGAGCCCTGCGTCTTCCTCTTGTCGCTGCGCGCGGCGGGCACGGGCCTCAACCTCACCAACGCCAGCTACGTCGTGCTCTACGACCCGTGGTGGAACCCGGCCGTCGAGGCGCAGGCCATCGACCGGTCGCACCGCATCGGCCAGACGCAGACGGTGATGGCCTACCGGCTCATCACACCCGGCACCGTCGAGGAGAAGATCTGGGACCTCCAGCAGCGCAAGTCGGCCACCATCGCCGACGTATTGGGCGAGGAGGGCTTCGCCAGCAACCTCTCGAAGGACGACCTCGAGTACCTCTTCAGCGAGGATTGAGCCCAGGGTGGGGGGTGCCGGTCATCCCGGTCCCCCGTGGGGATCTCGCCGTCCTCGCCTCGTGTCTCGGACCGGGAGGCCCCCGGGACGTCTCGAGTCCCGGGTTCCCGGCCTCGCGGGCGGTCTCAGGGTTCGTACAGCCCGGCCTCCCGGAGCTGGGCCTTGAAGGCCTCGACGCGTGCCGGGAAATACCGGTTCACGATCCGGTCGACCTCGGGCCTCCAGTGGCCCTCGACCGTGTACGTCTCGTAGGGGCCCTCCTTGTAGCGGTGGATCCGGTTCCGGTAGTCGCCCCAGCGCAGCGCCTCGGCGAAGAGCGCCGGTTCCAGTCGCGTGGCCAGGGAACGGTAGCGGGCCGCGGCCGCGTCGGCCGACAGGGCGGCCCCGGGCGCCAGGTGCCGCCGGGCGCGCGTGGCGAATTCCTGCCGGAACACCGGCGACTGCCGCAGCTTCTGGAACAGCCGCTTGGGCGACTGGTCGTCGTCGTCGTCGATGCGGTTGTCCGAGGGATCCTCCAGGGTCCGTTCCCCGTCCCAGACGAAGAACTGCCACCGCTCCGGTGGCTGGCGTCGCCGGGCGGCGTACCAGTTGGAGGAACGGTCCCAGTCGCCGTTGCCGCCGTAGAGGTTCAACAGCATGAAGTCGATGAAGGCCGGCACGTCGAGTTCGGCCCGAATCGCCGCCTCGCTGGCCGCGTTGGTGATCCCCGCATTGGCCAGCGTCATCAGGCGGTCCCAGGCCACCTTGTCCCCGGAGAGCACCTTGTCGGCGTTGCGGGCGTCGAAGTCTCCCGGCCATCCGCCCCAGGTCCGGGCCGCGAAGCCAGCATCGGGCCGCTCGCAGAGGTCGTAGACCCCCCAATAAAGACCGTTGAGGTGCAGGTGCACCGGCCGGCTCCGTGCCGCCGGGTGGCCCATCACCGCATGCGTCGCCCGCATCCATGGGTCGCGCAGGAGGTCGGCGCTGCGCCGTTCCTTGCCATCCCAATGCAGCCACGAGTGGTTGTTGCCGGCGCGGAGGATGAACTGGTCAAGCCCGCCCGGGTGCCCCGGAAAGAGCGGCTCCTGCAGCGACGACGGCCCGTAGCGCGATCGGAACACCACACGGAAGGAATGCTTCGGCGACTCCTTGGGCCGACGGTTCCAGCCGCCCTGGATGCGGAGCCCGGCCCGGACCCGGAAGCCCCGCCCCCGTGCCGACGTGCGCCAGGTGACCTCCACGGGGCGTTCCCAGGCCTCACCGGATTCCTGGGTGTTCAGGTAGAGCCCCTTCTCCCGGCCATAGAGCTCTTCCGGGTCGAGGTCCAGGAAGAGGTGGGGCAGGGCCTCGAGGGCCTCGCCGAGGCGTTGCTCCAGAAGGGCTTCATCCGTCCCCGCCGGGAGGGAGAGGCGATACCATGCGGGGGCCTCCCAACCGTCCTCCCGGCCCCAGGCCGTTGGCAGCCCCGCACCATCCTGCCGGAGGATCGCCGCCACCGAGACACTCCGCCCCACCGGCGGTGTCCCCGGGGGCGCCGCCATCGCCCCCATCGCGGTCAGGATCGTGAGGAACCACAGGAGCCGTGCAGGGCGGAGCATTGCGGACATGCCGACGATCCTGACGCGTCCGGGCCTGGAACGCACGCCCGGAGCCAGCCGGCGTCCGGACCGGGCGACCATCGAGAACAACCACTTTTCCTCGGCGACCGGCTCGGAATGGAACCTGCGGATCGCGTCGGTGCGGGTGGACCTGCTCGGCGACAGCGGGGTGAGTGGCACGCAGGTGGCGGAGGTGGACCTGAGGCAAAGCGGTTTGGTGACCCTGCGGAGAGTCTTCGCCGAGCCGCCTGCGGCGGATGACCTGTACAGGTCGATGGACGTCTCCAAGGTCAAGGACATCGTCCTGCGCTTCACGGACACCTGCGGCAATCCCCCGGAATTCCCGGGGCTCCGAGCCGGACCAAACGATGTCCCGACCGCAACCCA
>Ga0172372_10010077_pt1 | contig 12181 bp, 5 predicted proteins | sample LakKiv5m_2_FD_114544 | JGI IMG/M metagenome (GOLD analysis project Ga0172372, IMG submission 114544) | Freshwater microbial communities from Kabuno Bay, South-Kivu, Congo - kab_092012_9.5m | ecosystem: Environmental > Aquatic > Freshwater > Lake | place: Democratic Republic of the Congo...
ACGCGTTCGCCCATCGCGGCGACCCTGCGTTGGTGAGCGCGAATCGAGCAATCAGCTGGGAGGCTGAGGGAGAAGACGGCGCCGTCCGGGGATGACCCGGGCGGCGCCGGTCTTTCGCGTTCGCGCAAGCACGCAGGAATGGCGCGGGCCGCGCCTTCGGTCGTCAAATGTTCAGCGCGCGCCCGTCGACGGCCAGCGCCGCTTCCTTAACCACTTCGCTCAAGGTCGGGTGGGCGTGGCAGGTGCGAGCCACATCCTCGCTGCTCGAGCCGAACTCCATCGCCATCGCGATCTCGGCGATCAAGTCGCCGGCGCGCGGGCCGATGATGTGGCCGCCGAGGATCCTGTCGGTCTCTTGGTGCGCGAGGATCTTGACGAATCCGTCGGTGTGGCCGAGCGCGCGCGCGCGGGCGTTGGCCATGAAGGGAAAGGCGCCCTTCTTGTACGGGATGCCCGCGGCCTTGAGCTCTTCCTCGGTCTTGCCTACCGAGGCGATCTCGGGCGAGGTGTAGACGACGTTCGGGATCGCGTCGTAGTTCACATGGCAGTGCCCGGTGGCGATGAACTCGACGCAGGCGACGCCCTCTTCCTCGGCCTTGTGCGCCAGCATCGCGCCGCGCACGACATCGCCGATGGCGTACACGCCCAAGGCCTGGGTGCGGAAGTGGTGGTCGACGGGGATGCGGCCGCGCTCGTCGAGCTTGACGCCGACCGCCTCGAGCCTGAGACCCTCGGTGTTCGGGCGCCGCCCGACGGCGAGCAGCACCCGATCGCACTCGATCGGAGGTTGGCCTTCGACCTCGACCAGCGCGCCGTTCCCCGCGCGGCGCGCGCCGACCACCTTGACGCCCAGCTTGAACGCGATGCCCTGCTTCTCGAACAGCTTCTTCGCCAACGCCGAGACCTCGACGTCCATCGCGGCGAGCGGGCGGTCGGCGTACTCGAGCACGGTGACCTTGGCGCCGAGGCGCGCCCACACCGAACCCATCTCGAGGCCGATGGCTCCGGCGCCGATGACCACGAGGTGCTTGGGCACGGCGGGCCACGACAGGGCTTCGGTGCTCGTGCCGATGATGTCCCCGTCGACTTCGACGCCCTGCAGCGGCGCGGAAACGCTGCCAGTGGCGACCAGGATGTTCTTGCCCGCCAACTCGTGCGCGACCTTGCCGTTGGCGTCGACGACGGCCACCTTGCCGCGCGCGACGAAGCGCCCGACGCCTTGGAAGCGCTGCACCTTGTGCTTCTTGAACAGGCCGTCGATGCCGCTCGTCAGCGTCTTCACGATGCCGTCCTTGCGGGCCATCATCTTGGCGATGTCGGCCTTGACCTCGCCGAAGGCGATGCCATGGCGGTCGAAGCCGTCCTTCGCCTCGTGGTACAGCTCGCTCGACTCGAGCAGCGCCTTGGAAGGGATGCAGCCCACTCGCAGGCATGTGCCGCCGAGGCGGTCCTCCTTCTCGATGCAGGCGACGGACAGGCCCAGCTGCGCGGCGCGGATCGAGGCGATGTAGCCGCCGGGGCCGGCGCCGATGACGATCAGGTCGAAGGTGGTGCTGCTCATGGCGTGTGGTTCCCCGATGAAGGGGGCCGACAGCATAGCGAGCCCTCCATGCAAGCGCCGCGCCCGCGCGTCGAAGGCGCGGGCGCGGCGTGGAATCGAGCGCCGGTCCGTCGGGAGCGGGCTTCGGCGGGGTGCGCGGGGCGTCGCCCGGCGCTTCGAAGGCGTCAGACCTCGATCAGCATGCGCGCCGGGCTCTCGATGCACTCCTTGATGCGCTTCAAGAAGGTCACGGCCTCGCGGCCATCGACGAGGCGATGGTCGTAGGTCAGCGCCACGTACATCATCGGGCGGATGACGACCTGTCCATCGCGCGCCACGGGGCGGTCCTGGATGGCGTGCAGGCCGAGGATGCCCGACTGCGGAGGGTTGACGATCGGCGTCGACAGCAACGACCCGTAGATGCCGCCGTTGGAGATGGTGAAGGTGCCGCCGGCCAGTTCGTCCAGCGTGATCTTGCCGGCTTGCGCGCGCGCGCCGAAGTCGGCGATGCCGGCCTCGATGGCGGCGAAGCCCAGCGTCTCCGCGTTGCGCAGGACGGGCACGACGAGTCCCCGGCCCGAGCCGACGGCGACGCCGATGTCGCAGTAGGAGCGGTTGACGATCATGTCGCCGCGGATCTCGGCGTTGACCTGCGGTACGAACTTCAGCGCGTCGCAGACGGCCTTCACGAAGAACGACATGAAGCCCAGCTTGGCGCCGTGCTTCTTGTGGAACTCGTCCTTGTGCTGGTTGCGCAGCTCCATCACCGCGCCCATGTCGATCTCGTTGAAGGTCGTCAGCAACGCGGCTGTGCCCTGCGCCTCGACGAGTCGCTGCGCGATGCGCTTGCGCATCGGCGACATCGGCACGAGCTCCTCGCCGCGCGCTCCCGCGACGGCCGGCTTGGCGGTGGGGGCGCTCGGCGCCGGCTTCGCGGTCGACGCGCCCGCTTGCGTGCCGGCGGCCAGCACGTCCTCCTTCAGCACCCGTCCGCCCGGACCACTGCCGGCGAGCTTCGAAGCGTCGATGCCACGCTCGGCCGCGAGGCGCGCGGCGGCGGGCATGACGACTCCGCCAACGGCGGCGTGGGCGGGAGCGGCGCTGGTCGACGCGACGGGAGGCTGGGTCGAGCTGGCCGGCATGGTCGCCGCGGGCGCGGGCTTGGCGGCGGGCGCGGCCTTGGGCGCGGCGGCGCCGGCGACGAGGTAGCCGATGACCTCGCCGATCACGGCCTTCTCGCCCTTCTTCTTCAGGATCCGCGCCACGGTGCCGGCGGAAGGCGCGGGCAGCTCGGTCGTGACCTTGTCGGTCTCGATGACGACCACGGATTGGTCCTTGTCCGCGCTCGCGCCTTCGCCGACGAGCCAGTCGCCGATCTGGACCTCGGTGATGGACTCGCCCACGGGGGGCACGCGCAGTTCGAGTTGGCTCATGGCTGGATGGTGTAGCGCATCGCGCGCCTTCAGGCGAAGGCGCCGTCGAGGACCTTCTGCTGTTCGATCTTGTGGGCGCTGGGCGAACCGGTGGCGGGCGAGGCCGCGGCTTCGCGCGCGACGCCGTCGAAGCTTCGTCCGAGCATCCGCGCGCCGAAGCGGCACCACAGGTACTGCCACGCGCCCATGTTGCGCGGCTCTTCCTGGACCCAGCGCACCTCCTTGGCCGCCGTGTACGGGGCGAGGGCGGCCTCGAGGTCCTTCTCTTGCAGCGGATGGAGCTGCTCGAGGCGCAGAATGGCGACATCGCCGCGGCCGAGCTTCTCGCGCTGCTCCACGAGCTCGTAGTACAGCTTGCCGCTGCACAAAAGCACGCGCGAGACGCGCGCGGCGTCGACGCCCGCGTCGCCGATGATGCGCTGGAACGAGCCTTGCGCGAAGTCGGACAGCGGCGAGACAGCCTTCGGGTGGCGCAAGAGGCTCTTCGGGCTCATCACGACCAGCGGCTTGCGCCACTTGCGCACGACTTGGCGGCGCAAGCAGTGAAACACCTGCGCGGGCGTGGTCAGGTTGACGACCTGGATGTTGTCGCCGGCGCATTGCTGCAGGAACCGCTCGAGGCGCGCGCTGCTGTGCTCGGGCCCCTGGCCCTCGAAGCCGTGCGGCAGGAGCATCACGAGGTTCGACAGCCGCTTCCACTTGGCCTCGGCGCTGACGAGGAACTGGTCGATGATGACCTGCGCCACGTTGTTGAAGTCGCCGAACTGCGCCTCCCACACGACCAGAGCGTCGGGCGCGTCGAGCGTGTAGCCGTACTCGAAGCCCAGGACTCCCGTCTCGGAGAGCGGGCTGTTGCGTACCAGAACATCGGCCTGCGGCACGCCCAGATCGCGCAGCAGGTTCAACCGATGCGCGTCGTTGGTGTCGCGCAGCACGGCATGGCGGTGGCTGAAGGTGCCGCGCTCGACGTCCTGGCCGGTCATGCGCACGCGCCAACCTTCGGCGGAGAGCGACGAGTACGCCGCCAGTTCGCCCATGGCCCAGTCGAGCGGCTTCTCGCCGCGCGCCATCTCGGCGCGCGTCTCCAGCAAGCGCGCGATCTTCGGGTTGGGCTGGAAGTCGGACGGCGTGCGCGTGGTGGCGAGCAGCAACTCTGACAGGCGCGCGGCATCCACGAAGGTGGGCGTCTCGGCGCACTCGAGGTCGGCTCCGCCCTGGTAGCCGTTCCACTCGGGGCCCAGCGGCTCGCGCTGGTACTGGTAGTCGGGGGCCTTCGATGCGTCGAGCTCGGCCTCGAGCTTCTGGCGCCGTTCCTCGGCGATGCGGTCGGCGTCCTCGCGCGTCAACTCGCCGTGCGCCAAGAGGTGGTCGAGGTAGCCCTCGCGCACCGGCTTGCGGCTGCGAATGGCGGCGTACAGCACGGGTTGCGTGAAGGCGGGTTCGTCGCCTTCGTTGTGCCCGAGCTTCCTGTACGCGTACATGTCCACGACCACGTCGGTGCGGAACTCGGCGCGGAAGTCGATCGCCAGGCGCACGACCTGCAGGACCGCCTCGGGGTCCTCGCCGTTCACGTGGAAGATCGGGATCTGCAGCATCTTCGCCACGTCCGTGCAGTAGGTCGTGCTGCGTCCGTCCTGCGGATCCGTGGTGAAGCCGATCTGGTTGTTGACGACGACGTGGACCGTGCCGCCGGTCTGGTAGGCGTCGAGCTGCGAGAGGTTCAGCGTCTCCTGCACGATGCCCTGGCCGCCGAAGGCCGCGTCGCCGTGGATCAGCACCGCGAGGCCGGTGATCTCCGTCGGGTCGCCGGCCCGATCCATGCGCGCGCGCACGCGGCCTTGCGCGACCGTGTTCACGAACTCGAGGTGGCTCGGGTTGAAGCACAGCGACAAGCGCACCTTGCGGCCACCGCGCGTGGCGTGCTCGCTGGTGTGGCCGAGGTGGTACTTCACGTCGCCGCCGCCGAGGTGCAGCGCGCCGTCGACGTCGGCGAATTCGCGGAAGATCTGCCGAGCGCCCTTGCCCATCACGTTGGCCAGCACGTTGAGGCGTCCGCGGTGGGCCATGCCCAGCACGATGTCCGAGACCCCGTGCTCGGAGGCGCGTTCGACGAGGTTGTCGAGCAGCGGGATCAAGCTCTCGGAACCCTGCAGCGAGAAGCTCTTGGCTCCGAGGAACTTCTTCTGGACGAACTCCTCGAACAGCACCGCGTCGGTCAGGCGCTCGAGCGTGCGCACCTGCTCTTCGCGCGACATCTGCAGGCGGTTCTCGCATTGCTCCATGCGCCGCTGCAGCCATTCGACCTTGCGCAGGTCGTCGATGTGCATGAACTGCACGCCGATCGAGCGGCAATACGTCGTGCGCAGCTTTTCCAGGATCTCGGACAAGGTCATCGAGCTCGCGCCGAACAGGCGCTCGGTCGAGAAGCGCTCGCCCATGTCGGCCGCGCCGAAGCCGTGGTACTCGGGGTCGAGCTCGGGGAATTGCGGCCGCGGCTGCTCGAGCGGATCGATCTTCGCGATCATGTGCCCGCGCACTCGATAGGCGCGCACGAGCTGGTCGAGGCTCTCTTGGCCGCGCGCGTCCACGCCGGCGGCGGGACCCGTGCTCGCGGGTTCGGGCCGCGGCTCGGAGCCGTCGGACGGCAGCGACTCGAAGTAGGTGCGCCAGTCGGGCGACACGGACTGCGGGTCGTGGCGCCAGCGCAGGTAGAGGTCCTCGGCGAACAAGAGGGACGAGGCGTCGGGAGGTAGGGCCGTGTCGGGCATCGCTTTGGGCTCGCTTTGCGGGGCGGAGAGGATACCAGAACACGGCTGCGGTCCCGGGCGCCACCCATGGTCGCAAGAGGTCCGGGAGCATGGGCTTGCACCGGCCAGCCAAGCTGCTCAGGCGGTCTTGCGCCAACCTCCGCGCGCCTCGCGAGCCAAGAGCGCCGATCCCAACGCCAATCCGATCCAGAACAGGGCCACGCCGAGGCGCCACGAGTCCGGCGAGTACCACAGCTCGAGGCGCCACTGCCCCGGCGGCACTTCGATCGCTTGGAAGGCGTAGTTGGCGCGCAGCACCTCGGCCTGCTCGCCGTTCAGGGTCGCGCGCCAACCCGGCTGCCAAGTCTGCGAGACGAGCAGCCAACCGGGTTCGCGCCGCGCGAGGTCCAGCACCACGCGACCAGGCGCTTCTTCGACCACCTTGATGGGCACGGCTAACTGGGAGGGCGGCGTGACGAGGCGCAAGCCGTGGCGTCGCTTGCCCTCCCGATCGCCGTCGTCGTGGACGACGAAGCGCGCCTTGGCCTCGATGGGCAGGTGCTCGATCTGCTCCCAGCGGAACTTGTTGGCGAGGAAGGTGACTTCGTCGTCGACGTGGACCAGCGTCTTGCCATCCTCGGACAGCATGTAGACCCAATCCTTGTCGGGGAACTGCAGCAGGCGCCGCTTGGACGTATCGAAGGCCTGCGCAGCGCGTCGCGTCGCGTCGGATGGCAGCACGACCACCTTGTGCGGATCGAAGGTCGGCACGCGCAGCAGGTCGATTTCCTCTTGGCGCGAGTCCGCGTGCACCGCCCCGCCGACCAGCGTGTACTTGTCGAGCGCGTCGACGAAGCGGTAGAGCCCGTACTCTGCGATGTCCGCCACCTTCTCGTACTGGTCGGCTCCATCGTAGGAGAAGTCGAAGGCGCACTCGCCGGCGAGCTTGCGGCCGGCGTGGCGCGACTCTCCTTCCCCGTAGCCCCACAAGGGATGCGACCAAGCGTACACGCAGTTGCCCGGGCTCGAGTCCGAGCTGGACAGCACGGCGCGGTAGAGCTTGCCATCGCTCTTCAATTGCGGCTCGAAGCGGAACACGAACGGGCGGCCATGCGGCTCGATCTTCGGCTCGTAGGGCCAGACGACATGCTTGTTCGAGTACACCGTCGAGACCACGTCTTCGATGCGCACCTGGTAGTCGTCGACGACCCTCCCGGTCTCGAGCTCCTGCAGGCGGAAGCGCAGCCTCGAATCGCGCGCTTCGGGCCAAGCCGACAGCAGGAACATGACCTGCTGCAATCCGTCGGAGCGCGCGCGGAAGGTCTGTTCGATCATCGCCCGCGGCACGATCTCGTGGCGGATTAGTCGCTGGCCCGCAGCCTTGCCGAAGCTCGCCAGGCCATTGTCGAGGAAGATCCAGTCCCACTTCGCCAGCACCCACTTGACGCCGAAGATCTGCAGCGAGCGCTTGGTGCCCTCGAGCATGGGGCGCCAGTTGTTCGAGTCGCCGAAGTGGTCGCGATAGAGGAAGTCGTAGTCGCGCACCCACATGCCATCGTAGTTCTGCGGGCTGTCGAGCCCGTACGCGAGGTTCGACGAAGGCGGGATCATGTCCTCGCCGAGGATGGCCAGCCGGTCCTTGCCGACGTGGCGCGAGAGCGCTTCGATGGCCGCGGTGCGCGGGAAGAAGTGGCGGTCTTCGCAGACCGGGTTGTAGCCGCGCCACAAGTCGCCCGTGGACATGTACGCGCCGACGACCAGCAACGCGGCGAGAGAGCCGCGCGCGACGCGCGAGCGCGCCACCAGCATGGTCGCCACGCAAGCGATCGCTCCGGCGAACAGCAGGCTCGCCTCGCGCAGGTGGGCGGGCACATGGGCGAGGAACAGGTGGTTGTTCGGCGAGGGGATTTGCGAGTGGGACTCGATCAGCCGATCGACGCCCAGCAGGCAGGCGAACAAGGCCGCCGCGCCCCCGGCCACGACCAGCGCCGCGGAGCCGAACCTGCGCGGTCCCTCGGCGCGCAGCAGCCTGTCGACCGCCAAGCCCGCCAAGCATGCGACGAAGAAGTTCCACAGGCCCTGGCTGCGATTCATGGGCGCCATCTCGAGGCCAGGCAGGAGCCTGAAGAGGTCGTAGGCGCCGAACAGGTCGTAGGCGTAGAAGAGCCACAGCGCGGCCGCCAGCGCGTGCGCGCGCGCCAGGCGATCCTTCCAAGCCAGTGCGCCACCCACCGCCGCCAGCAGCGTGCACACGCCGCCCATGCAAGCCATGTTGACCAGCTCGTAGTTGGGCGCGGGGATGTCGATCGAGATCTTGTAGGGACTGGCGGGGTTGCCCAGCGCGTCCGGGAACAGCATCAACGGCCACCACGACCAATCGAGCGGTGTCTGTCGATCCGAGCGCTGCTCGAGCACCCTGCTCTGCAGCAGGTACTCGAAGAAGGGCAGCAGCTGGAAGGCCGCCAGCACGATCGCGAAGCCCGCCGCGGCGAGGAGCTTGCCGCTGAGGAGCGAGACAGGCTTCCAGCCGCACTCGCGCACGAGGCTCGCGAGCCTCCACGTCGTGTAGGGCGCGATGAACAGGACGTTGAAGAAGAACGGCTCGGGATTCCCGGCGAGCAGCCCGGTCCACAGCGAGAGCGAGATGCCGAGCAAGGGCTGCGCGAGCCGCGGACGGGTTCCCGCGAGGCGCGCGGACCGGAAGCGCTGCACGGCCAGTTCGACGCACCACAAGGTCGCGGGCAGCGACACCATCGAGCCCACGTGCGGGAAGTACAGCAGCAGCACCTGGTGGCCGCCGTACATGAAGCCCGTTCCGCCCAACAACGCGCCCGCGAAGCCGAGTCCCGCGACGCGCAGGTACAGGTACGCGAAGAAGCCGATGAGGAACAGCTTGAGGGCCGCCGACACGACGAGCGCGGCCTTGAACGAGAGGAAGTAGTAAGGCAGCGAGAAGGGCGAGAAGACCGCCGACTGGTAATTCGCCAGGTGCGGCGCGCCCGCGCCATTCGACGGGTTCCACAACGGCACGCGGCCGGCCGCGAACTCGTCGCGGTTCCACATCAGCCATGGCTCCATCTGCGTCACCGCGTCGGACATCAGCTGGTTGCCCGCCGGATGCCCCGGATCGATGCGCGTGAGGCTGAAGGCCTGCGTCAAGTCGGCGGGCGCGTAGTGGACTTCGTCCCAGCGCAGCAGCGGATCGCGCAGGAACATCGCCAGCGTGGCGAGGATCGCCAAGGCCGCCGCCAGCGTCTGGCGCCAGGACGAGGGCGAGGCCGAGAAGCCGCCGCTCATCGCCGCTTCTCCAGCAGATGCAGCGCCTCGGAGGCCGCGTGCAGTCCGATCAAGTCGTGTCCGCAGGCGTTGAGGTCCTCGTCGTCGTCGAACAGCGCGCGCGGATCCCCGGCCGTCGAGATCGCCGCGCGGCCATCGAGCAGACGCGTCGAGCTTGCCGCTGCCACGGCGGCGAGGATCCCCGAGTAGCGGTCCCTTATCGAAATCGAAGCATCGCTCGAGCCGATCGCGCTCGGCAGAAGGATGAACATGGGTTGCGCGCCCATGGCGCGTGTCTCGTTGGCGATCGCGAGCGCGGCAGCTTCGTACTCGTCGGGCATCACGCGTCGCTCGCCACCCCACTCGGTCTGCTGCCACCTTTGCAGGTAGCGCCGGCCGACGAACCACGCGTAGCGACCCTCCCAATACGCTTCGTCGAAGCCGGCGGAGGCCACCCAGCGCAGAGCGTGGCAAACACGCAAGCTGTCCTGCAGAGCGAGCGCGTCCCAGTCCGCCAAGAGATCGGGGTTTGCGCGCACCGCTTCCATGCGTTCCTCGTCGGACAGCTCCATCGGCGCCGGGCGGCACGAGTTCGCCATGGAGTACGCGGCCATGACGAGGTCGGGCTTCCAGCGCGGCCCCAGTTGGCGCAGCCGCTCGAGCCCTTGGCGCAGCGAGTGGTGCGGCACGGCCGCGTTGACGATCTCGGCGGCGACGCCGTGCGAGGCGAGTTGCTCCCGCATGCGCTCGGGCCAGCGCGCCGTCGGCTCGACGCCCGGCGCCGATGTGCTGTCGCTGCCGAGCACGAGGATGCGCCACACGCCGGGCGTGCGCTCGATCGCCGGCACGGGGCCCACGAGGCCATCGCGACCGTGCGTCTCGCCCGGCCAGCCCGTGGGCGAGCCTTCGATCGGCAACCACAGGCAAGCGCGATCGAACTTCAGGTTGCTCGTGCCGGAGCGGATGCGCGCGTCCTCCGTCGCGTCGAGCACGATGAAGCGCAACTCCTCGCTGGGCCACGCGAAGCCAATGCCGCGCAAGGTCCACTCTGCGGCCAGCAACAACACCGCCCCCAGCACTGCGGCGCGCAGCACGCGAACTTTCGTGGAGAGGGGAGTGTGGGGAGACAACGGAATCATGCCCTTGCCGATCCGCAAGGCATCGACCCGGCTTGCCTAGAGGACACGCCCAAGGCGCTGCGAGTCAAGGCGATGAAATGCCTGCAATCTGCGTTCTCCAGGCTCTGCGCGGTCAGGATGCGCTCATGTCCGGGTGGCTTGGCTCGCGCGGGATGCAAGTCCGGAGCTCAGTCAAGTCCCGCAACCAGCTACTAGAGAGGTCTTTGGAAAGGCCAGAAATAGGATAGCGCATTTTATTGTTGCGCGGCAATTCGATGTTATGTCTTTTCTAAAAAGTTAGTTATGTCCCTCGGACGGCGCCTTGGTTCGCTCTTTTCGTCGAGGCGATGCTTCTTGAATGGTCTGGACCAGGTCAAGCCTGCCAGCAGACCGCGGCTGAGCGCACAATTGGACGGCTAGCCGGTTTCCCCGACTCACTCCACGCCTTGCGCACCCTCCTCTCTTCGCATCTGGTGCTCGCGACCGTCCTTGGCGGTTGCGCGTCCACGCGCGACCAAGCTTCCGCTCCCATGGATCTACACAGTCACTCGCGTCCCGACCAGGTCGTCGTGCGCCATCTGGACATGGACCTGCGCCTGGACTTCGACCGACGCGAGGTGCGTGGAGTCGCGCGGCTCGATCTCGAGCGCAAGGACCCCGCCGCGCCGCTCATGCTCGACGCGCAAGGCTTGGGCATCGAGGCGGTGGCCGGCCTCGACGGCGCGCCGCGCTCGTTCCGGCTGGAGCCCGAGCGCGACGGACTCGGCGGGGCGCTGGTGATCGAGCTCGAGCCCGGCGACGCTGCCGTGCGCGTGGCTTGGCGCACCACCGAGCGCGCCGACGCGTTGCAGTGGCTCGAGGCGGAGCAGACCGGCGACGGCGTCGCGCCGTTCCTCTACACGCAAGGTCAAGCAGTCTTGACGCGCACCTGGATCCCGACGCAGGACTCGCCCGGCGTGCGCGCGACTTGGGAGGCGCGCGTGGAGGCTCCGCCGGGGGTCGAGGTCGTGATGAGCGCCGAGCGCCGTTGGCGCGATGCGGACGGGGCCTTCCGCTTCTCGCTCTCGCGTCCAGTGCCGGCCTACCTCGTGGCGCTGGCCGCCGGGCGCATCGAGTTCCGGCCCGTGTCCGAACGCGCGGGCGTGTGGGCCGAGCCGGGCATGCTGGCGCGCGCGCACGAGGAGTTCTCCGACATGGAGGCGATGGTCGTCGCGGCCGAGCGCCTGTTCGGCGCCTATCGCTGGGGACGCTACGACCTGATCGTCCTTCCTCCGAGCTTCCCCTTCGGAGGCATGGAGAACCCGTGCATGACCTTCGCCACGCCGACCGTCGTGGCTGGCGACAAGTCGTTGGTCTCCTTGGTGGCGCACGAATTGGCGCACAGCTGGTCGGGCAACCTCGTCACCAACGCCACTTGGGGCGACTTCTGGCTCAACGAGGGCTTCACCGTGTACTTCGAGCACCGGATCATGGAGGAGATCTACGGACTCGAGCGCGCGCAGATGGAACGGACGCTGGCGCGCGGCGAGCTCGAGCGCGAGTTGAAGGAACTCGCGCCGCGCGACACCGTGCTGCACATCGACCTCGACGGCCGCCATCCCGACGACGGCTTCTCGGGCGTGCCCTACGTGAAGGGATGCTTGTTCCTCATGCGTCTCGAGGAGATCGTCGGCCGCGAACGTTTCGACCAGTTCCTGCGCGAGTGGTTCGACGAGCAGGCCTTCACCTCGACGACCACGGCGGCGCTGCTCGAGCGGCTGCGCACGCGGCTCCTGACGGGCGAGGAGCTCGCGCGCATCGACTTGGATCTGTGGATCCGCGGCGTCGGCCTGCCGGATGACGCGCCGCGTCCCGCGAGCTCCGCTTTCGCCTCCGTCGACGCGGCGGCGCGCGCGCTGCTGGCTGCGCGCGACGCGACGCGCGTCGAGGCGGCGGGCTGGAACACGCACCAGTGGCTGCGCTTCCTCGAGGCCATCGAGCCGGGTGCCGACGCCGCGCTGCTCGAGGCGCTCGAGGCGCGCCACGCGTTGCTTGCTTCGGGCAACAGCGAGATCCTCGCCGCGTGGC
>Ga0172372_10010078_pt1 | contig 12180 bp, 13 predicted proteins | sample LakKiv5m_2_FD_114544 | JGI IMG/M metagenome (GOLD analysis project Ga0172372, IMG submission 114544) | Freshwater microbial communities from Kabuno Bay, South-Kivu, Congo - kab_092012_9.5m | ecosystem: Environmental > Aquatic > Freshwater > Lake | place: Democratic Republic of the Congo...
CCACGGTGGTGGGGCCTTCACGCAATGAGCTCATCGGGAGATTCCTTCGGGAATGGGAGGTCAGACGCCTTGCTTCAAAGAAGCTTCGATGAACGGGTCGAGGTCGCCGTCGAGCACCTTCTGGGTGGCCGAGATTTCGACGTGGGTGCGCAGGTCCTTGATGCGGCTGTTGTCCAGCACGTAGCTGCGGATCTGGTGACCCCAGCCGACGTCGGTCTTGGTGTCTTCGAGCTTCTGCTGCTCTTCCATGCGCTTGCGCATTTCAAAGTCGTACAGGCGCGAGCGCAGGCGTTGCCAGGCGACGTCGCGGTTGCTGTGCTGGCTGCGGCCGTCCTGGCACTGCACCACGATGCCGGTGGGGATGTGCGTCAGGCGCACCGCCGAGTCGGTCTTGTTGATGTGCTGGCCACCGGCGCCGGATGCGCGGAAGGTGTCCACACGCACGTCGGCCGGGTTGATGTTGATCTCGATCGAGTCGTCGATTTCCGGGTAGACGAACAGCGAGGCGAACGAGGTGTGGCGGCCACCCGAGCTGTCGAACGGGCTCTTGCGCACCAGGCGGTGCACGCCGGTTTCGGTGCGCAACAGGCCGAAGGCGTACTCACCCTCGATCTTGATGGTGGCGCTCTTGATGCCGGCGGTGTCGCCCGGCGTTTCGTCTTCCACCGTGGCCTTGAAGCCTTTGCGCTCGGCGTAGCGCAGGTACTGGCGCAGCAGCATGCTGGCCCAGTCGCAGGCTTCGGTGCCGCCGGCGCCGGCCTGGATGTCGACGAAGCAGTTCAGCGGGTCGGCCGGGTTGTTGAACATGCGGCGGAATTCGAGCTTCTCTACCTCGGCCTGCACGTTCTTCGCCTCGCCTTCGATGGTCTCCAGGCCGGCGTCATCGCCCTCGGCTTCCGACATCTCGAACAGTTCGCTGTTGTCGGCCAGCTCGCTGGTCAGGCGGTCGAGCACGACCACCACGTCTTCGAGCGACTTCTTTTCCTTGCCCAGCTCCTGGGCGCGTTTGGGGTTGTCCCAGACGGTGGGGTCCTCCAGCGCGCTGGTGACCTCCGAGAGTTTCAATGCCTTGGCATCGTAGTCAAAGATACCTCCGGAGCTCGACCACGCGTGCGCTGAGGTCGGCCAGTTGATTGCGGATGGCGTTGATGCGTTCGGCTTCCATGGTGTTCTCTCGAAAAAGCGGTGGGCGCGGCCGGTGACCGCGAAACCCCTGATTTTCTCATGGGCAGCGGGATGCTGGGGCGACCGTGCCGTGCCGCGGCGTGGCCGGTACCCGTGGGCCGCCGGCGGGCCTCAGAACTGCCAGGTGGTGCCGAACATGACCGCCGCCGTGCCCAGGATTTGCACCTCCAGGGCCAGGCGATCCGAAAGGCGGTAGCCCACCGTCGGGATCGCTACCGGCGAGAAGCCGCCGACGTTCAGGGGAACCTTGTCTTTGAACTCGCCCACGTAGCCGTAGATGATCCCGGCGCTGAGGGTGGCGTAGACCGCGGGATACGCGCGCAGCGGCTGGGGCCAGTACCAGCCGGTGAACGCGTAGGCCGAAGGCTGGCCAAACGAGTTGCGGAACAGGCTCAGGCCGCAGAAGCGGTCATCGGGCAGCACACGGCTGACGCTGACGGCGTAAACCGAGCGGTGATCGCTCGCGTTTTCTTCGGACCAGTGGTAGGTGTAGGGCGATGCGAAAACCCGGTAGGCGGGTGCCTCGCGGGTGGAGGGGATCTGGTCCCAGCCGGGGCAGGCCGACCAGCCCTTGGCGCCTGCCGGGCTGGTGACCGCTGCCACCAGCAATGCCGAGACGAACCGCAATGAATTGGACAATCTTCCATCCTGAAGTAGTAAAAAGGTATTGTGCCTTTTGAAGGTAAACCCCATGTCAGCACTTGCAACTGAACTTGACCCGATGCCAGCGCCGTTGTTCCACCGCGTGGTCGCGGTCCTTGCCGTCACTCTGCTGGCCGTGCTGGGGCTTTCGGGCTGTGCGGCGCTGACCGACTGGCAGCGGCAGAAGATCTACCGCCCGAGCGTGATCGCCAGCGCCGCCGAATGGCAGCGCCTGCTCGCATCACGGCCCGACACCAGCGCCCTCACCGTGCCCCGTGCCACCGACGGCGAGCAGGTGCAGGTGCTGCGGGTGGTGGCGCACCCCGGGCAGACGGCACCGGTGCGGGTGCTCTACCTGCACGGCACCTACCGCCACGCCTGGCAGAACCTGGGCAAGGCGCAGCCCATGCTGGCGGCGGGGCTGGACGTGTACCTGCCCGACTACCGGGGCTGGGGTGCCTCCAGCCCGCGCGTGCCCAGCGAGCAGAGCATCCACGACGATGCCTGGGCGGTCTGGCAGGCGCTGCAGGCGGCCGATGCGGGCGCCGCCGCACCGGCCCGCTGGGTGCTGTACGGCCACTCCATGGGCTCGGCGGTGGCGGTGCGGCTGGCGCAGCGTCTGCGCGGCGCGTCGGCCTATTGCGCCCTGGTGCTGGAGAGCGCCTTCACCAGCTTCCCCGATGTGGCCCAGGCCGGTGCCGGCTGGTGGGCACGCCAGCTGACCCTGTGGGGGTCGGAGCGCATGGCCTCCATCGACCGGATCGCGCAGGTCGCGCCGCCGGTGTGGGTCCTGCACGGCAGCCGCGACGACACCGTGCCGCTGGCGCTGGGGCGCCGCCTGTACGAGGCGGCGCCGGCGCCCAAACAGTGGCGCACATGGCCGCTGGGCCACAGCGACCTTCAGACCGATCCGACCGGGGGCTACGACCGGACCTGGCGCGAGATCGCTGCGTCCTGCGCTCAGTCCTGACGCAGGAAGTCCTCGATCAGTGCCGCCAGCCGCTCGGGCTGGTCGTGGTGCAGCATGTGGCCGGCGTCGTCCAGGCAGGCCTCGGTCAGCTGTGGCACCTGTTGCAGGCGCTCGCGGTATTCGGCCAGCGTGAAGCGGCCCTTCCACCACTGGCCCAGGCTGTCGTCGCGGGCGGTGACCGACAGCACCGGCGCGGTGATGCGGGCATAGATCGCCAGCGCTTCGTCCACCCGGAACAGCTGCGGGTTGACGACTTTGTGCGCCGCATCGCCCAGCACCGCCCAGCGGCCCTGCGCATCGGGTGCGGCCCAGTGCTGCGCCAGCCACGCAGCCTTGTCGGCGCCCAGGCGCGGGTTGGTCTTCATCAGGCGAGCGGCCACGGCGTCGGCGCTGTCATAGGTCTTGAGGTCCAAGTCGCCGCGGCGCAGGGCCTTGATCTCGTCCAGCCATTCGGCCAGCCGGCCCGGCGCCTGGGCCGCCCGGGTGGCGGGCAGGCCGAAGCCTTCGAGGTTGACCAGGCGGCGGATGCGCTGCGGCCGCGCACCGCCATACATCATGGCCACGTTGCCGCCCATGCTGTGGCCCACCAGATCGACCGGCTGACCGGGCGACACCGCGTCCAGCAGGGCGTCCAGATCGCCCAGGTAGTCCGGAAACCAGTAGGCGTCGGGTTTCGGTCCGGGGGCGGTGGTCAGCCCGTAGCCGCGCCAGTCGGGCGCAACGATCCAGCGCTCCTGCGCCAGCGCGTCCACCATGAACTGCCAGGACGCGCCCACGTCCATCCAGCCGTGCACCAGCACCAGCGGGGGCTGGCCAGCCACGGGTTCACCCCATTCGCGCAGGTGGTAGCGCCAGTCGCGCAAGTTCTCGAAGCGGCAACGGGCGTGGCGAATGGCTTGGTACATTCGATCCATCATAAGAATCCGCAGGAGACTTCACATGGCTCGCCGTCAAGGCCGCGACACCCCCACCGGCCCGGTTGCCGACCACTACGCGGCGCTGCACGCCGGTTTCGGCTGGCAGGTGCCGGCCCACTTCAACATGGCGCAGGTGTGCGCACGCCGCTGGGCCGAAGACCCGGCGCGGGCCGGGCAGCCCGCGGTCATCGCCACCGCGCCCGACCAGCCCGACGCGGTCCACAGCTACGCGCAGCTGCAGGCCCACGCCAACCGCCTGTCCCATGCGCTGGTGGCCATGGGGGTGCGCCGCGGCGACCGTGTGGCCATCGTCATGCCGCAACGCTTTGAAACCGCCGTGGCCTACATGGCCGTGCTGCAGATGGGCGCGGTGGGCATGCCGCTGTCGCAGCTGTTCGGGCCAGACGCGCTGGCCTTCAGATTGCACGACAGCGAGGCCGTGGTGGCCCTGTGCGACGCCAGCACGGTGGCGGCGGTGCAGGGCGTCAGCGGCGACTGTCCCGCACTGCGGCAGGTGGTGGCCGTGGGCGGCGGCACCGGCGCGCTCGACTGGGCCGCCGTGCTGGCGCAGGAGCCCGACCGGTTCCGGTCGGTGGACACCCTGGCCGACGAAGCTGCGGTGCTGATCTACACCAGCGGCACCACCGGCAACCCCAAAGGCGCGCTCATCCCGCACCGCGCGCTGATCGGCAACCTCACCGGATTCGTCTGCAGCCAGAACTGGTTCGGCTTCGATCCCTGGGATGCCGCGGTCCAGAGCGACGCCGTTTTCTGGTCGCCTGCCGACTGGGCCTGGACCGGCGGCCTGATGGACGCGCTGCTGCCCACCCTGTACTTCGGGCGGCCCATCGTGGCGCACAACGGCCGCTTCACGCCGCAGACCGCGTTCGAGCTGCTGCAGCGCCATCGCGTGACGCACACCTTCCTGTTTCCCACCGCGCTCAAGGCCATGATGAAGGCCTACCCCCGGCCGCGCGAGCAGTTCCGGTTTCAGCTGCAGGCCATCATGAGTGCCGGCGAAGCGGTGGGCGACGCGGTGTTCGCCTACTGCCGCGACGAGCTGGGCGTGACAGTCAACGAGATGTTCGGCCAGACCGAGATCAACTACATCGTGGGCAACTGCTCGCGCCTGTGGCCCGCCAGGCCCGGCAGCATGGGCAAGGGCTACCCCGGCCACCGGGTGGCGGTGATCGACGAAGAGGGCAAGGAGTGCCCGGTGGGGGTGCCCGGCGACGTGGCGGTGCACCGGCTGGACGTGCACGGCCAGCCCGATCCGATCTTCTTTCTGGGCTACTGGAAGAACGAGGGCGCCACGCGCGCCAAGTTCACCGGCGATGTGGACAGCAGCTGGTGCCGCACCGGCGACCTGGCCGTGCGCGACGCCGACGGCTACCTCTGGTACCAGGGCCGCAGCGACGACGTGTTCAAGGCCGCGGGCTACCGCATCGGCCCGAGCGAGATCGAGAACTGCCTGGTCAAGCACCCCGCTGTGGCCAACGCCGCTGTGGTGCCCAAGCCCGATGCCGAGCGCGGCGCCGTGGTCAAGGCCTATGTTGTGCTGACACCGGGCGCGCAGGGCGACGCGGCCCTGGTGGCCGCCCTGCAGGCCCACGTCAAGGGCCAGCTCGCGCACTATGAATACCCCAAGGAAATCGAGTTCATCGACAGCTTGCCCATGACCACCACCGGGAAGGTGCAGCGCCGTGTGCTGCGGCTGCAAGAAGAAGCGCGCTGGAAAGCCCAAACGGAACGGGGGTGAACCCGCCCCGTGTGCACTCTGCGCCCATGGCGCAGCGTGGGGGCCGCCCGATCCGGTGCCGGGCCGCCCCCAGCCGGATCAGCCCCCCTGGGGGGCAGCGACCCGCGCAGCGGCGGAGCGTGGGGGCCTCACTTCTGCGCCGTGGTGGCCGGCTCGGCCACGTAGATCTCCACCCGCCGGTTCTTGGCGCGCCCTTCGGCCGTGCTGTTGTCGGCCACCGGTTCGCGCGCGCCGCGGCCGTCGGTGGCAAAGCGGGTGGCGGCCACGCCACGGGCGATCAGGTAGTCCCGCGCGCTGTTGGCCCGGTCCACCGACAGCGGGTTGTTCACCGCGTCGCTGCCGGTGCTGTCGGTGTGGCCGATGATGCTCACCTGTGTCACGGTGTTCTGCTGCAGGGTGCCGGCAAACTGGTCGAGCACCCGGGCAAGGGTCGGCGACACGGCCGAACGACCGACAGCGAAGCCTGCGTCGGCCGGCACGTCGAGCTTGAGGCGGTTGTCGTTGGTCTGGCTCACCGCAATGCCGGTGCCGGCCGTGGCCCTTTCCATGGCGGCCTTCTGCTCTTCCATCTTCTTGGACCAGATGTAGCCCCCCAGGGCGCCGGCGCCGGCTCCGAGCACCGCGCCGGTGGTGGCGCTCTTGCTGCCCCCCGTCACGGCGCCCAGCACCGCGCCGGCAGCCGCCCCGATGGCCGCACCCTTGGCGGTGCCTTGCTGGGTTTCTGTCATGTTCGCGCAGCCGCCAAGTGCGACCGTTGCCGCCAGCGTGGTCAAGCCCAGCCAGCGAAGGGTTGAAGTGCCTGTCATGGTGTTCTCCTGGTGAAACGTCGGTAGCCGGCCGCCAAGCCCTGAGCCCTGTGCGACGCAGGGTCTTTGCGGACGCCTTCTAAACTTAACGCCCCGGGGCCTTTCCGGCCAGTCCTTTGACATCTGCTTTACAAAGCTTTTCATGCAAACCCTTTCCCTTGGCCAGAGCGATCTGCGCGTCACGCCCGTCTGCCTGGGCACCATGACCTTTGGCGAACAGGTTCAAGAGGCCGACGCCCACGCCATCCTCGACCGTTCGCTGGCGCGTGGCGTCAACTTCATCGACACCGCCGAGATGTATGCGGTGCCCGCCAAGGCCGAGACCTGTGGCGCGACCGAGACCATCATCGGCAACTGGTTGGCCCGCAACCCGGGCGCCCGGCAGCAAACCGTGCTCGCCACCAAGGTGGCCGGCCCGGCGCGCGGCATGCCCTGGCTGCGCGGCGAGGTCAGCAAGGCAGGCATCATCGAAGCCTGCGAGGGCAGCCTGCGCCGCCTGCAGACCGATGTGATCGACCTCTACCAGATCCACTGGCCGGCGCGCAACGTGCCGGCGTTTGGCGCGCTGTACTTTGACCCCGCCAAAGACCGGGCGGCGCCCGCCATCGAAGCGCAGCTCGAAGCCCTGGCCGACCTGGTGAAGGCCGGCAAGGTGCGCGCCATCGGCCTGTCCAATGAGACGCCCTACGGCGTGCACGAGTTCGTGCGCCTGGCCGATCAACTGGGCCTGCCGCGCGTGGCCACGGTGCAGAACCCCTATTGCCTGATCAACCGCAGCTACGAGAACGGGCTGGACGAGACCTGCCACCGCCTGGGCGTGGGCCTGCTGGCCTACTCGCCGCTGGGTTTTGGTCTGCTGACCGGCAAGTACGACGAGACCGGCCTGGTGGGCACCCACGGCCGCATGGCCCTTTACGACAGCATGAAGGCCCAGCGCTGGGGCCGGCCCGAGGCGCTGGCCGCCGCCCGGCGCTACAACGCGCTGGCGCGCGAGCATGGCCTGACGCCCACCCAGCTGGCGCTGGCCTTCTGCTACCGCAACCCCAAGGTGGCCAGCACCATCATCGGCGTGACCTCGCTGGCGCAGCTGGACCAGTGCCTGGACGCCTGGGACGTGCAGTTGTCGCCCGAACTGCTTAAAGCCATCGACGCGATCCGGTGGGAGCACCGCGATCCGGCGCAGTGATTGACACACCCCCGCCGCGCTGCGCGCGACCCCCTCCAGGGGGCGATGCGAGTGGCCCGGCGGAGCCGGTTCCACCGCATCCTGGCACGGACACCGCTTTCGCTACCGTTCCTCATGTCGAAAAAAGCGCACGTCTCTGAAACACCCGCCACGGCCTGGTTGAAGGCGCATGGCGTCGCCTTCACCGAACACCCCTACGAATACGTCGAGCACGGTGGCGCGCAACACAGCGCCGCCGTGCTCGGCTTCGACCCCTTCGCGGTGGTCAAGACGCTGATCATGCAGGACGAGGCGGCCAAGCCGCTGGCCATCCTCATGCACGGCAACCGAACCGTGTCGACCAAGAACCTGGCGCGGCAGATCGGCGCCAAATCGGTCGAGCCCTGCAAGCCCGAGGTGGCCAACCGCCACAGCGGTTACCTGGTCGGTGGCACTTCGCCGTTTGGTCTGAAGCGCGCCATGCCCGTGTACGTGGAGTCGACGGTGCTGGACCTGCCCAAGATCCTCATCAACGGCGGTCGGCGCGGCTTCCTGGTCGGCATCGATCCGGCCGTGCTGGCCGGCCCGCTGGGCGCCCGGCCGGTGCACTGCGCGCTGGCAGAATAGGCGGCTGCCCGGGCCGCTTCCGCCGGCCACCTGCGGCACTTTGAAGGATCTGCATTTTGGAAGCCCTGTACCCCGTCATCGCCACCGTGTTGGCCTACCTCATCGGCTCGCTCTCGTTTGCTGTCGTCGTCAGCCGCGTCATGGGCCTGTCCGACCCGCGCACCTACGGCAGCAAGAACCCCGGCGCCACCAATGTGCTGCGCTCGGGCAGCAAGAAGGCCGCCGTGCTCACACTGTTGCTGGATGCGCTCAAGGGCTGGCTGCCGGTGTTCTTGGTCAAGGGGTGGGGCGATGCCTTCGGTCTGGGCGACGGCACGGTGGCGCTGGTCGGCCTGGCGGCGTTCCTGGGGCACCTGTGGCCGGTGTTCTTCCGCTTCCAGGGGGGCAAGGGCGTGGCCACGGCCGCGGGGGTCATCTTCGGCTTTGAACCTTGGCTGGGCCTGGCCTCCATGCTCACCTGGGTCATCATCGCCTACTTCTTCCGCTACTCGTCGCTGGCGTCCATCGTCACCGCCGTGTTTGCGCCAGCTTTCTACCTGTTCGGCCACCACGTGGCCTGGAACGCCCCCAACGTGCTGATCCTGAGCCTGGCCGTCATGGGCCTGTTGCTGGTGTGGCGCCACGCGGAAAACATCAACCGGCTCATCGCCGGCAAGGAAAGCAAACTCGGAGCGAAAAAGTCATGAGCCAACCCGTTCAACGCATCGGCATGGCCGCCCGCTACAGCGAAGCGGCGGTGTTCAACGGCGTGGTCTACCTCGCCGGCATGGTGCCCGAGTGTGAAGCCACCGACATCCGCAGCCAGACCGCCGACGTGCTCGCCCAGGTCGAGCAGCGCCTGCAAGAGGCCGGCAGCGACAAGTCGCGCATGCTGCGCGCCCAGATCTACCTGAGCGACATCCGCGAGATCGGCGCCATGAACGAGGTCTGGGACGCCTGGGTGGTGCCCGGCACGGCGCCCCCGCGCGCCACCGTGCAGGCCGCGCTGGCCAACCCGGCCTGGAAGATCGAGATCGTGGTCACGGCCGCCCAGGCTTGAGCACCGGTCTCCTCGGCGCGCGCCTGATGCAGCGTACGCCGTGGAACCGGCTCTGCCGGGCGGTCGGCGTGGTCCCTTTTTCGGGGCGAAGGCGCGCAGTGGCGCAGGGGGTCAGAAGCGCTTTTCCAGCGTCAGCTGGTCGTTCTGCCGCTGCATCTGGAAACGGTTGAGAAAGCTGTTGCCCAGCAGCACATAAGGCATGGGCTGCGGCAGGACGATCGCCTGCACGCCATACGCCTGCACATCCCCGATGCGAACCGAGTCCAGCCGCAGCGCGTGACCGACGACGGCTCCGTTGGCGGTGCTCACGCTCACCCGCTGCCCCTTGTCAAAGGCCAGGCTGATGCGGCGCGCGTCGGCCTCGCTCAAGATCACGCTGGTGGCGCCGGTGTCCACTATGAACTGCACCGCCTTGCCGTTGATCTGGCCCGCGGGCAGGAAGTGACCCCGCGCATCGGCCGTGAGCACGATGCGCTGACTGCCCCCTGCCGGTGCACCACGGCCGACGCTGACCGGTGCATCGCCCACGCGAAGCGTCTGGCGCTGCCCGTCCACCTCGACCGTCGCCGCCTCGCCCTGCAGGCTCAGCAGCTTCACGCCCTGGTGCGTCTGACCGGCCGACAGAAAGCGGGGCGCCGCCCCGTCGATGACCACCAGGGCCTTGCTGCCCGAGACGCCGGTGAGCGCGACAGACTGGGCCGAAGCCGCCAAGGGCAGCAGGCTCAGAAGCACAGTCAGCAGCCAAGGCAGAGGCGAGAAGTACATGGTTCGAGGGCGTCGCGGAACCGGCTCTGCCGGGCCGCCAACGCCGCCCCCTGGGGGGTGACGCGCGCAGCGCGGCGCGGGGGGTACTTGTTCAATCCCTGAAGTTGTCGAAGGACAGCGGCAGGTCCTTCATCTCGCTGCGGATCAGCGCAATGGCCTGCTGCAAATCGTCGCGCTTGGCGCCGGTGACGCGCACCGCATCACCCTGGATGGCGGCCTGCACCTTCAGCTTGCTGGCCTTGATGGCCTGCTGGATCTTCTTGCCGTCTTCGCTGCTGACGCCGTTCTTGACCTTGATAACCTGCTTGACCTTGTCGCCGCCGACCTTCTCGACCTTGCCGACGTCCAGGAAGCGCACGTCCACATTGCGCTTGGTCAGCTTGTTGCGCAGGATGTCCTCGACCTGCTGCAACTGGAAATCGGCATCGCCCAGCAAGGTGATCTCCTTGTCCTTGAGCTCGATGCCGGCGCTGGTGCCCTTGAAGTCGAAGCGGGTGCCGATCTCCTTGGCCGTGTTCTCCACGGCGTTTTTCACTTCAACGAAATCGGCTTCAAGTTTGGTGTCGAAAGAAGGCATGGCCAACGGGTTCCATAGAGGGTGAATGAGACAATCCGGGGCATGTTAGTCGAGAAACAGGTCCCCCTCCAGCCCTACAACAGCTTCGGCATCGCCGCCCGCGCGCAACAGCTCGCGCGCATCCGCAGCGAGGCCGACGTGCGCGCCCTGATGGCCGCGCCCGATTGGGCGATCACCCCGCGCTTCGTGCTCGGCGGCGCCAGCAACCTGGTCATCACCGGCGACATCAAGGCCCTGGTGCTCAAGGTCGAGATCGTCGGAAAGCGCCTGGTCGAGGAAACCGACAAAGGCTGGCTGATCGAGGCCGGCGGTGGCGAAAGCTGGCACGGCTTTGTGGCCTGGACGCTGGACCAGGGCTGGCCCGGGCTGGAGAACATGGCGCTGATCCCCGGCACCGTGGGCGCGTCACCGGTGCAGAACATCGGCGCCTACGGCGTGGAACTGCAGGACCGCTTCCATTCACTGGACGCCATCGACCTGCAGACCGGCGAAAGCTTCACGCTGGACGCCGCGCAGTGCGGTTTCGGCTACCGCGATTCGGTGTTCAAGCACGTGGCCGCCGACAACCAGAGCTTGGGCCTGGCCGGTCGCGCGCTCATCACCCGCGTGCGCTTCTGGCTGCCCAAGGCCTGGAAACCGGTGCTGGGCTATCTGGATCTGGAACGCAAGATGGACGAGACCGGCATCCGCTCGCCCGACGCGCGCCAGATCTTCGACTGGGTGGTCGCCATCCGCCGCGCCAAGCTGCCCGACCCGGCCGTCATCGGCAACGCCGGCAGCTTCTTCAAGAACCCCACCGTCACGCCCGAGCAGTGCGCCGACATCATCGCGCGCGACCCGAAGGTGGTGCACTACCCCATGGGCGATGGCAGCATCAAGCTGGCCGCCGGCTGGCTGATCGACGCCTGCGGGTGGAAAGGCAAGACCCTGGGCCACGCCGGCGTGTACGAAAAGCAGGCGCTGGTGCTGGTGAACAAGGGGGATGCCGAACACCCCTGCACCGGCGGTGAAGTCATGACCCTGGCCAAGGCCATCCAGACCAGTGTGTATGAACGCTTCGGCATCCGGCTGGAGCCGGAGCCGGTGGTGATCTGACCACGCGCGAAGCACGAAAGAAAACGGCCCGCGAAGGGCCGTTTCTGTAGGGGCTGAGGGCGCTTACTTGCCGCCTTCGAGCTTGAAGATCTCCGACGTGCCGTCGCCCATGCGCAGCAGGCCGGTGTGGGCGTAGATGCCCAGTTTGCCGCGGGTGTCGGTGATGTCCAGGTTGCGCATGGTCAGCTGGCCGATGCGGTCCAGCGGGCTGAACGGCGCGTCTTCCACCTTCTCCATGCTCAGGCGCTCGGGCGCGTAGGTCAGGTTCGGGCTCTCGGTGTTGAGGATGCTGTAGTCGTTGCCGCGGCGCAGTTCCAGCGTCACTTCGCCGGTGATGGCGCGCGCCACCCAGCGCTGGGCGGTTTCGCGCAGCATGATGGACTGCGGGTCGAACCAACGGCCCTGGTAGAGCAGGCGGCCGAGCTTGAGACCGTTGATGCGGTACTGCTCGATCGTGTCCTCGTTGTGGATGCCGGTGACCAGGCGCTCGTAGGCGATGTGCAGCAGCGCCATGCCCGGGGCTTCGTAGATGCCGCGGCTCTTGGCTTCGATGATGCGGTTCTCGATCTGGTCGCTCATGCCCAGGCCGTGGCGGCCGCCGATCTCGTTGGCCTTGAGGAACAGCTCGACCGG
>Ga0172372_10010079_pt1 | contig 12177 bp, 5 predicted proteins | sample LakKiv5m_2_FD_114544 | JGI IMG/M metagenome (GOLD analysis project Ga0172372, IMG submission 114544) | Freshwater microbial communities from Kabuno Bay, South-Kivu, Congo - kab_092012_9.5m | ecosystem: Environmental > Aquatic > Freshwater > Lake | place: Democratic Republic of the Congo...
AAGGGAGATCAAGGTTTTGCAGCAAGCTTTACAGGTGTGTACCGTGAAAGAGAATGAAGTACAACCTAATTTTCGTTATTCGACAGCTTATGTTCCTCACACTACGGATGGACATCCTAACATCATTCACTTTTTCGGGTTTACCTTGGACGACCGTTTCGTATATTTGGTCAGTCCTTACACGCCGTTAGGAGATCTACATCGATGGATTTTAAATAACGCATCCTCTTATATTCCTGTAGACGCATCATATTTACCCGATGAATGCAGAGTACCGCTTCAAGATCTTAGTAACGACGAGTTACGTCAGTTTAATCCTGCTTTTATCAACGATCGTGATATGCAAAACACAACCATAAGGTTTGTGTGCCAAATCGCAAGAGGACTAAAGTACTTACATTCTCTAGGTATCATTCACAACGATATCAAACCTATGAACTGTCTATTGTTCACGGACGCATCAGGATTACTTACTATAAAACTCATTGACTTTGGTCTTAGCGTTATTGACCAAGATCCCGAATTTATGAATACACCAATGGCAAGTCCGGCAACTATCCCCTACGTAGCGACAGAAAGATTAGGCCTGGTGTCTATCTTTTCAAATCCGCCGTCCGTAAAAACAGACATGTACGCTTTTGGTGCTACAGTATGGCATCTTATCACAGGAAAAAAACCTTACTATTACGTAGCGCATCGCACCGCCAAGATGAGATTACCTCTTATTCCTGCAGTGTATCTTGGTGACGTATTGGGCGAGTTTGTCAATAGATGTATATCCAACAATCCTGGGGAAAGGCCGACATGTTTTGACGACATTATCCACATTGACGATACCATAGTAGAAAGTTCATCAGATGACGAAGACCACTCTTTCATTTCCAAAACAACATCTTCGGAAGATATTTCGGCAGGGGAAGTGATCACGATAAAGTTGTCATCCTCATCGGAAAAGTCGCCTCAAATAAGAAAGTCGCATTCTCCTAATTTGTTAATTGTACCATCTCTAAATTTAGGTAACTGTATATCCACGGGTCCTTATCGGATCCCTTCTCCAAGAAGAAACGCGGAAATCGTATCATCGAGTAGCGACCATCACCCCCAAGTATTAAGTAACTTCGAAATTAGCGAGATTCAGAAGAAATTTGAAAATGCGCCACTTACGATACTAGATGTGAATGCGGTAACTACGGATCTAATCATAGGAGAAGGTAATTTTGGAAGGGTGTTTCGAGGGATGTATAACCAAAAAAGAGTCGCTGTGAAAGTGTTAAAGTATATCAATTCATTTTCTTCGGAAGAAAAGAAAGGGTTAGTGGAAGAATTCATCAAAGAATCCGTTGCGCTATCTAATTTATCTCACGTGGAAAGAATTACGAGGGTAATAGGTGTCACCATCGAACCTATGCAACTCGTCATGGAATACTATCCCAAAGGGTCGATGGCCGACGTATTACGCAAAGAACCCGATCTCCACTTTATCACTAGAGTATCCCTCATCAAAGATATTGCGGAAGGCGTAATGAACATGCACACCAATTACGGTATACATCGTGATATTGCCGCACGTAATATACTTGTTGACGAAGACTATCGAGCGTACATTAGCGATTTCGGTAAGACAAGATTTTCGAGAGAACAGTATGCGCAGACACATGACAAAATCGTCGCTGTAAAATGGGCGTCACCAGAGTCGTTCATGAAAGGTGATGACATGACGTACTCCGTATTCACTGACGTATGGGCATTTGGTGTAACCGTATACGAAATCCTTACCAATGAAGAACCTTACCGTGATGTAAGTCATCCTGATATGATTGCGTTATTAAGAAAAAGAGAGGGGAAGTTTCTGAGTCTTCCGGACATATTCGATGATGAACTTAGAAATATGGTGGATGTGTGCTTGTCATGGAAACCAGAAGAAAGATCTGACATGGAAGAGCATTACGTAACGTTGGAATTGTACCTTGATACGCTTATTCAAAATAGGTGGTGGTTAGGACGTAAACATCATCTCGCCAAGAAAGAACTCTTAAGCGCCTGCAGTTCCAGTACAGATAGCCTATAAACTTGCAATCGTAAAAACTGAGAAAATCAGAGTGATTAGCTTGTAAGTAATCATCTCGCCAAGAAAAAACTCTTAAGCGCCTGCAGTTCCAGTACAGATAGCCTATAAACTTGCAATCGTAAAAACTGAGAAAAACTGACATAACTTTAAAATATAAAGATATCTTCAAGAGGGAAATGGAAGTTATTCACTTTGTTAGAGTGAATAAGGAGAATGAAATATACAAAACAATTCGTGTCAAAGATACGTACTTGGCAGATGTATTCAATACGACTTCACATTGCTTGAAAGTTGAATATGACGGAACTGTGCCAAAGTTACATAGACAGCTTCGCATGATGTTCTGCTCTTTGACACTGAATAAGAACATCATGGGATTGAACGTAAACTTCACGAATTTCGCAGGTTTCGGTCTGTTGGGCGACTTTCTATATGGTAACGTTACAAGATTTCGTAAATTTTCGAAGAACAAAAAATTTGTATTTGAGGGGAAAGAGAATGAACCTGAAAGATCACGAACTCCGTTACGTATTCTTGCACTTACAGGATATCAACCTCGAGAAGACATAGTATCTTTAGACCAACACGTTGCTGACACGCTATTTGAAAGTGAAACACCCAAAAGAATAGATCCTTTATCGTTGGATGATCACCCTGCAGATATTAGGAGGTTGTGCGATGGTATTGCCCGTAGTAAAGCATTACGATTTATTGTCTTCACAGGAGTTCATATAGGGCCCGAAACACTAAGATTGTTGGCCGATGCTATCAAACAAAATCAAACCATCAAGTCTGTGGTATTACACCACTATCGCGATCGTAAGACTGAATTGGCGCTTCTCAAGGAAAATACAGGGTTGCACTACATCGCAGAAGCTCTATGTGAAAACACATCAATATCCGAACTAAAAATAACAGGATGGAAATACTGTAAGAAAGATGCTAGTGCGCTATCAAAAACATTCGAGCGTAATACTGCGCTAAAGTGGATAGGGATAGGAGGCAATATTTCCATAAGCGGATTCAAACAGGCCGAACGATTAACAGAGATGATGACTGGTTTATCAAAGAATTCTAATGTTACAGAGATGTCTATTACTCATACGGAAATAACAGCAGAAATGTTAACTATGCTTCTCTTTGTGAAGAAAGATATCCTTAGTCCGTTCGCTACCAATTTGATAAAATTGAAGTTTGACGGTTCGCACATCAACGAAAGCGCGTTAGAAGTTCTATCTGACTATACTTACTATACAGAACGTTTGTCTTCGCTAAAACTGCCCCATGTCAGACCTAGCTTTAGAGTCTTTAGACCGGGCGTTCCTCCTGACAACATAGCTCTTCGTAATTTTATATCAAAACTCCAACACAATTCAAGTATAGGGAATCTATACATAAAATACGGATTTCAAAACATAAGCGTTTTAGAGGCTATTGTAAGTGTGCTCTGCGTAAATACTACTCTCAAATATATTTTTCAACTAGGAAAAATGGACACTTCCGGACTTAGATATAGCCGTAACCCGACATTTTGGGATGACTATAACGATATGGTAGATTGCATCTCTCTTAATTTGAGATGCAATGAAATACGGAATGTAACGCTTTTCTCGGTGCTTTACAGAAGACTCAACTGCTTATCACCAAAAACCATTCGTCACAAAGATATATTTGGACATAAATCAGCAATAATAAAATACCAGTAATTCCAATGAAATAATGAATGTAACGCCTTTTCTCTTTTCTTTACAGAAGACTATACAAGTTCCAGATAAGAAGATCCTCGAAGTACTGATACGTTTAGATACGTATACAAAAATAAAGATCTTCTTATCCTGAACTCGTATAAATACCAGTAATTCCAAAGAGAAGAGATATGCTTTATGCAATTTTTTTATTGAGTATGGTTTCAAGTCGTTGTACTAAAAGAGTCAGACGATCAATCTTATTGTGTAGCGTACCGATTTCTGCGGAAATAAGCGCTTTTAACTCTTCATCGTTATGAGTAACATTTAGTTTAACACCGTTACGCTTTTCATTTTGGCGCTTAATGACGTAACGTACGAGTTCGTCCTCGGAGATGTGCCAAGTCTTCGCTCGAAACTTTACAAATTCTTGAAGTAAAGTTTCGTCATCGGGAGCTCCCATAGCAGCCTTTGAAAAAATGTTGAGTCGTATAGCACCGGCAGTACGATGCAGTTGTTTTGCAAGGAGATCGTAATCAGAACCTGCCAGAGTATAATCGAATGGAAGATTCGCAATCCAATCATTCAAAAGCGTATGATCGTCGGATGTCCAAGATGTTCCAGCCCGTTCAGCTTCTTTTTTATTCTCGTGTTCGCTAGCCATAGTTCTTTATGATATATGAACGATGAATGGGTCGCATATTTTTGAAGTTTTTATTTTTTATGACATTGGATTACGCAAATAATATGTATAGGTGATTCAAAAATAATATTAATTTCACCTTCAATATAGTGGTATAACAATGTATCTAATGTTGTAAGTCTTTGTGAAAATTCTTTGTATGCCATTATATTTAAATTACCTTTTCGTATTTGAATCGTTTTCTTTACACATCGCCGCAATTATGGATGATAGTGCGAAAAAGACTTCAAACATAAGAAATCTCAACAAAATCAAGCGCGAGCTTCCTATGGAAGTGAGTCACGTACTCGATCTTGTTATTAATTGTACAGGGCAACCCAAAACGGCGATTACACCAGAATTACTAGAGCCGCTCCTCAAGTATGCCAAGTTTATTTATTCCTACATCAAAGAATTTAGTCGCGGACTATCGGAAAAAGACGCTAGTGATATTCTTCAACGTTACATTAGTTCAATAGGTTCTAAATCTCGTATTCCTCCTCATCTAGTCAAAAACATTATCGCAGCACAACACAAAGACTTTGTACAGCTTAGCAAGTCAAGGAACGTCAAAGGATTAGTGGAAGAACTTGTTGAGATATTCGAAATTATTTTGAATGTAAAAGTGGGTGCCAGCAACTTTGGAGAAACCGTGAGAGACATTGAAATAGATATTTCCTCAACCTCAGTACAAGACGTAACTCCTGTTGTAGCATCTTCTCAAGACACAGTTCAAGACGTAACACCTTCTCAAGCTCCAGTTCAAGCTCCTTCACAAGACGTAACATCTTCTCAAGACACAGTTCAAGACGTAACACCTGTTGCAGTATCTTCTCAAGCTCCAGTTCAAGACGTAACACCTGTTGCAGTACCAGTTCAAGTTCCTTCACAAGACGTAACACCTGTTACAGTATCTTCTGCACAAGTCCAAGAAACAGCTTTGGAAGAACAAGACTCTGTTCCTATCCCACAGTCACCTGCTCCTGAACCAGAACAAGAAGACGTACAGGAACAGCCTGTAACTCAAGACAATGCGGTAGAAGACGCAGTTCAAGATTCACAAGAAGATACAGTTCAGGATTCGCAAGTTCAAGATAACTCTACTGAAGATGTAGTGCAAGAAGATAACTCTACTGACGACGCACAAGTTCAAGACAACTCTACTGAAGATGTAGTACAAGAAGATAACTCTACTGACGACGCACAAGTTCAAGACAACTCTACTGAAGATGTAGTACAAGATGCTCAATTACCAGAAGAGCCTACCACTCAAGAAGATGTACAAGACCCCCAAACTGACCAAGCCCTATTTTCGTATCCTGATCAACCTGAAACATACGATTATGACTTAAATTCAGTTACCGACGCACAACTCCAAGATGATAGTTCGCAAGATAACGACTCCATTGTCGATGCACAAGTTCAAGATGATAGCGCACAAAATGTAGTTTCCGTAGTCGATCTCTCTCAAATTCCTGCTGATCTTGTTGTCTCTTTACAAGAACGTATTCGTACGAGTAAAATCGTCATAGTTCTCATCCAATGAATACTTTCTCCTTAGAATATCGTAACGGATTTGCCGTTACGATAAAAATAACCGCTGTTTTTGCTTTTGGTATATTTAAAAAGTGATAGGTAGGTATATATGGCGTCAATACATAAAGATATTTATGCAAATTCTATAGCTGTGTCACGTACACAGTTGATGCCTACAATAGATAAAATTACTGGATATCCAGTAAACACCTTGGTGGGAAGCACAGTCTATTCTCTCCAGGATCAGATGACATTTGTTTCAAATGGTGTTGCGTGGATCCCTTCTGGAGGACAGGCCGTTGCAAAACTAATGGTTCTCCCTCCAGGAATACCCGGTCAATTAGGCGGTCTGTTGGTCAATGCCGATAGCACAATTCCGCCACTCGTATACATGATTCCTCTGTCAATACAAAGCATTTTTCCCTCGAACGATATAAATCCTTTCATCAATGATCCGGGCGCCAATTACGGATTTGTAGAGGGCCAAACTTATCTGACAATCCTTAAAAAGGGAACTTACAACATAAGCATACAAGTTTCCGTACTGGGTCCGGTAGGTTTGAGCTCTATGCTTGCACAAGTGATGAAATTGCCCACAACGGGAATTTTCTCTAGTCCACCTATTCTTACAGCCGGAGCCGGGTCATTCCCGTTTACAGTACCTCCCATATCTTTGGTATATCAGCGTGGTGTTGTGGCATCTTCGTCGATGTTAACAGAACTCGAAGCTGGAGATCAAATAGGTATTGTGATATTTATTGATGCACCTGGTCAGGTTTGTGAGATACCCATCGATTCAAGCATAATGTGTATTGAGCGCGTATCTGTTCGCATTTAACAACGCAATATCAAGAAGACACCTTAGAGTATTGTAACGGTTTTTACTGTTACAATACAAATATACGAGTTCGGGATAAAAAAAGCTTTATTTTTGTATACGTTTAGATACGTATCAGTATTTCGAGGATCTTGTTATCTGGAACTCGTATAATAATGCCGAAAGGACAGTAAGTTATAACTCTTTATTTTTGTAATTCTATACGCTACATGACGTACATACATACTCTTCTTTGACTAAATTTCTGTTGTTCATAACCTTAATATTTTTGAGAGCATGATTGACAGGATTCTTCTTTGCAGGTTGGCGAAGATAGTAGATCCCCGTCTTAAGTCCATTTTTCCATCCGTGGAAGAAATAAGATATGAGTTTAGATACAGTAGCGTCTTTCATCCAGCAATTGAAAGATTGAGTTTGACATACATAACTACCACGATCGATACACAAGTTCTGTAAGAGCTGTTGAGGAAGCTCGTAAACGGTCAAGTACTTATGTTTAAGGTAACGTAATCTTTCTTTCGCTGCGTCGGTAAGGTAAAAGAATTCAGGGATGTTTTGTACGGATCCTTCATTCTCCCATATATTTCTGGCAACAGCCGTATTCCACAATCCCAATTCTTGAAGATCGTTAACGAGATGTTTGTTTGTCACAACATATTGACCTGCTAAAATTGTACGGGTAAAGATGTGTTGCGTATAAGGTTCAAAAGACTCGTTGGTACCGAGAATGTGTGCACTCGTAGCGGTAGGCATGAGCGCGATTAAGAGTGAATTACGCAATCCATGTTTTTTCACATCTTCTCGTAACCTCTCCCAATCATATCTTTTGGAACCGAACCTTAGAGCGTTAAAATTGTTATCGTCATTGTACTTGCCTATAACATTCGCTACAGTATCAGCAGAGACATCACCCAATGCAGCAAGTTCTTTTTCAATAGCTTCCTTTTTCCATAAATCGGGTTGTAAAAGTCCTTGGCTGGTGGGGGAACCGGGAAATGTTTCATAAGGGCCGAATTCAATAGCAAGTTTACAGCTTTCGGAAACCGCAGCGTAATACATCGTTTCGGAGATACGGACATTAATCAAACGAGACTCTTCAGAGTCCCAAGTTAAATCAAGCATCGCGATTACATCCGCAAGACCCATATACCCTATTCCTTCTGGGCGATTACGCATATTGGTAAATTCTATCTGAGGTACCTGTTTGTGGTAAAAGTTACGATCTATTACTTGGTTGATATTTCGAGTAAGAGCACGAGTTAGACGCTCGAGTTCATCATAATCAAAGAATTTACGTCCTCCAAACTCTTGAGAGATACACTTTGATAAATTGACGGCCGCAAGGTTGCAAGACCCGATATTGTCTGCATCAGAATACAACAAGATTTCCATGCATAGATTACTTAAACGTGTAGTACCGAGATGTTGTTGATTCGACTTCCGATTACCGGCATCAACATTCAACACAAAAGGACTTGCCGTACGCAATGAGCTCAATATCATTTTGATGAGAAGTTCTCTTGCCCTTACAACTTTAGATGCGGGAATCTTACCTTCACGCGCTTTTTGTTCGAGTTCAAGGTAACTCGCTTCAAACTGAGGTCCCCACTTGTTCACTAAACCATTTGTTTTGTTAGGGCAGAATAAAGTCCATTCTTCGTCCTTTTCACAACGGTCCATGAAAAGATCGTGGATATTAACGGCGAACGTCATGCCTAATGCTCGTAAGTCTTCGGGATTTTCGGGATTCTTCAATGCGATATAGTCTTCAATATCAAGATGCCAATCGCATAAAAACCCTGTACCAGAACCCTTCCTACGACCGCCGTTGTGCACCGTACCTAAACACGTTACGTAATTAGCGTACACATCTTCTGATTGTCCTTTGATAGATTCCATTTCGAGATCGACAATATACGAGTATAATTCAATATCCTCTACACCACACTTCACGTTTTCAACACGCGACCATAACATTCCATTGTAGAAGAATGAATGGAGTTGGTTTTGTGATTTGGTTTTGTAAAATATAGTAGAGTCAGGATATATCACGTTACGAGAAAAAGGAACAATGTCAAGACGAATTTGGATGTAACGGATAGAGTCGTAGATGCTTTGAGGAATTTCGATTGCAACAAGAGATTTACCTGATAAAAAAGCGTAGTAAATCTGTGCGATTTTTTGGGAGGGAAGGTGAAGGAACGCATGGTGGAAATACGCTTCGTAACCGTGTGATAACACCATTTTCTTTGTGAACTTGAAATTGCGGTGAAACGTATCCCAAGAGAAAGTGGTTGTATTGTTGTGTGTATTTCGTAATTGCGTAAATCCGATGCCATAGCTCCCAAGATATTCGGCTACAAACTCAATATCGTCGCTATTGGTTTTAGAATTCAGTACAAGATCAAGCTCGTTTACGGAGTAAGAGTCCTTACCGACGCGAGCGTGTGAAGAAGAACTTTTCATTTTTTCAAGGTCAAGATGACGATGTACCCTACCGAGCATAAGACCGTAGAATCTGCAATCATCCAGGTTATAGTGTTCAAGGTCGCGTTGGTACGAAGGAACAGGGGTTGCAATATAAGAGTATTCATCGAGCTGATTAACTGGAATGTAAGAAGGTATGACAGTGGCATTGTCGATATGTTCGGTAACATCATCCATGGTTTCGACAACGGCAGGATATTTCAATGCGTATACTGGATGATTGCCCGTCACGTAAATATCATCGGCATAAGTAGCAATAGACACCGTATACATGCCACTTTCTCCTGGTTGGATATCAGCGATTTTATGTCGAATCTGTTCTGCGACAGTACCTACACCACCGTCAGCTCGTAACAGCGTATCGCCGGGCAATACCTTATTGATTTCAATAGGACCTCGATTGCTGGTGTACACAATTGTATCTGGCGAAAAACATTGATTCACCGTCGTCAAGATACTCTCCACAATCCGTACCCAAGGAATAACTCCGTTTGTTTTCCCGTTTCTACTAATTTCAGAATGTCGTAATTCAGAAAAGTCAAGACCTAATCCTCCACTGTCTTTGGAGATATACGCGACATCTTTCCAAGAATCAGCAATTGACTTGATGCTATCACCAATAGTCTTTGTAAAACAACTTGCAAGCTGATGTTTTAACATGCCAGCATTAAAAAGTGTAGGCGAAGCATGAGAATATGAACCGTTAGAAAGATCATTATATACGAGTTTGATCTGTTCGTTATCTCCTTTTCCTTTGAGAATGGTACACTTACCACCTGAAGAACTTGTACCAGGAGAACTTGTATCATGAAATTGAAACCACAAAAATACGGCTACGCGTAGATACATGTATTGAGGCGTTTCACATACCCACGTACGTCCGTCAATGATGATACGCGCAAGGTATGAAGAGATAAGCGTATCTGCTGCAAAAATATCAAACGTCATATCGCGCTCTTCAATAATTATTGAATTTAGGTATTCCGTATTCTCCATGACGAAATTATAGTACCAAGGATGTAAAATTTCTTTCATTGCTTTGGTAGAATCAGAAAAGGTTTCGGGAACGTTCTTACGGTGAAAATGAATTTGTAAGCGTCCCGCGAGAAGAGACCAGTCGTAATGCGCATATTCCTTTTGACGACATTGTAATACGATGTGTTTCTCTTTCTCGGTATCATTCATACCTTCACGTAACCAAATTTTCCTTACAGACCCTTTGACGAGATCAAGGTCAATATTTTTGAGGTCTTGCGACAACTTTCCAACCGTATCAAGTAAAGGATTGGATTCGTCGGTAACCTCATCTCCTTTATTTTCTTCATTTACTACCACATCACCTACTAACGTATCATTTACATTTTCATCATCGACAATATTCAATGATTCCATGTGCAAATAAAGAGTTTCAGCCACACCCACATTATATTCTACGTCACCCACCACCACATCTTTTACATTTTCATCATCGACAATATTCAATGATTCCATGTGCAAATGAAGAGTTTCAGCCATTTCTACCTTATATTCTTTATGTTTGCTATGTACTACAATAAAGTTATCAGGATGTTTAGTTGATTATGGTAATACTTAGTTCTGATTGTTTTAATTTCATTTTTATTTTACATTGAAACTTAAGAATTAAAAATAGCGCATGGGAAAGTATAATTTTGAGATACTACTTGGGAATAGTACGCTGGAGTATTCATTAGTGAGAATACGTAATAGATGATGCACACTACACGATAATTTAGGCTTGGAACTTAATGATCTTACTTTAGATATCTAAAATTTCACCTTTGATAAGGTGAAATTACAACATTTCAAGAGAACTAGTATTAGATTGATTCTTTATTTAGACTTATTGGGCTTTTCACGATGGAAAATGTAGTTAACGCCAACTTCATTGAGCGCAAAACGAATGTCGGAATCGTTGATGGTGACTGCACGACGATAATGAACGCGGATAATAGCAGCTTTCAAGATCTGAACAAGGTTGCTCTTGATAAATGCGCGAACAACATCGTGGATGGTTGAACCTTTACGGACGACACCACCACGAGTGGCAAGATGCTCAATGCTACAGTTACCAATGTGGTGCATATCAATCACACCGTTATCAGGAGTACCCTCGGCAGGGGTCTCGGAAGAGGCAGCTACGTTCTCAGCGGGAGTTTCAGTTTCGGGCTTGGACTCGACTTGGATAAAAGGAATGCGAGGATAGGTAAGCTTCCAGGCCAACTCTACATCAGTGCCTTGAAGACCGTGACGACCGCAGTGAATGGCAACGATTTGGGCCTTGGAAAGAAGATCAATTGCAGAATCCTCAACGAATTGTTGAATTACCTCAACCATTGAGTCTCTAAAGTGGTACATGGAACGATCCTTGTACTCGATACCAATCTCTTCGCAGACGATAGGGATAATGTGCTCACGAGTAACACGATCGAAAGGAGCCTTTTGCATTAACAATCCAGTCTTACCCTGAGAATCACGGATGTAGCGTAAAGCCTTGGTACCAGGAAGATGACGCTTGGGTTTCTTGGAGTTATCCTTGGCAGTCTCTTCAGGGTTAGCAGCCTTGGCTTGAGCACGCTTCTTGTAACGAGCATTCTTCTCTTCCTTGGTAGGAACGAGTTCCTCAAAGATATGAGGAACAACGCCAACGCCGTACATACGAACATTGAGACGACTAAAGAATTCGGAAAGCACCTCATCTCCTTCAACAGCGCGGAAGATATGGAAAGGTTTCATGTTCACCTTCTTGCTAGCGCGAACTTGGGTAACCGCATGACGAAGAAGATGGTTAACAAAGTTTTGGATGAAGAGAGAAAGATAGACGGGTGCCTCATTGGAAACGCTAAGAGTAGTTGTCTTGAAG
>Ga0172372_10010080_pt1 | contig 12176 bp, 23 predicted proteins | sample LakKiv5m_2_FD_114544 | JGI IMG/M metagenome (GOLD analysis project Ga0172372, IMG submission 114544) | Freshwater microbial communities from Kabuno Bay, South-Kivu, Congo - kab_092012_9.5m | ecosystem: Environmental > Aquatic > Freshwater > Lake | place: Democratic Republic of the Congo...
ATGAGATGATAGTATGGGTAATGAGTTGAATCCACTCAAACGTATGACCCCGGAAATTAGTTATAATGACATTGATGATGTTTATGTCCATATTCCTACCCGAAATAAAGATTCAATTCATTACTGTAAATTTATCAAATCACACAGAGGTCAATTCGACCCTATTGAACTAAGATGGTTCATAACAAATAATAATATAACTGATGACTTGAAATCTGAACTAAACAGACTAAATCTATATGATGGTCTAAAATACAAATATAGAGCAGATAATCCATTTTATAATATTGATACAAATCATTATATTAGTAAATTTAAAATTCTAAAACCATTTATAAATGATCTAACAATAGGAAAACAAATAAAATTTGATCGTAGATTATCAGTACAATTTTTTTCTACAATCAAAAATGAATTTGTATTACAAATAATTGTAGATAAATTTATTGATGATGATTATGAAAATATTTCAACATTAGCAATTCATCAAAAAATATTACGAATGATCTTATTGCCTTTAAGTTATGGTCGGGCAAATTGGAAACACTATGCAGCCAAATCAAATGTGACAGATATACGTGACATTAATGTATCAGGGCTTCAAAAAATTTGTGACAGTTTTTGATGGTCTATGTGACAGGTTTATATTTATGTGAAGGATTGTGACCTATGGAAAATACACCTAATTTTATTAATACATCATATCTTGTACAAGTACTCTGTAATATTATTGATATGGAAAAAGAAATAGAAAATATGGTAAAAGATAATGTACTTGATATTTTTGTTGATTGTGAAGGTACATTCTCATATCAAATTACAGATGAATATTATAAACAATTATGTGGGATTGATAATACAATTCAAAGAAAGAATTCTACATTTAAAACAATGTGTATGAATCGTGGTATTGATGAAAGAATCTATGATGAATATCAGAAAACTAAAGTCAGATAAATATTATCACGGAGAAAAAATGTCAGACTCAATTTCAATTTATATTATTACACAAGGAGTAAATAATGACCCAACAAAAAACCCTAAACCGGGGGTGGATAAAGAAACTGAATTCGACTACGATCTTGACGAGGAATTCGAAGATATACCCAATGAAAACGATGAAATTGAGGACATCTTTGTTTACCAAAACAGTAAGACCCGTTTTATCCAACATTATTATTAATGGTAATGTATGATGATATCTGATCGTATTAACACTGTATATGATTTAGTACAAAAATCATATGAGTTAGCAGATCACGGTAAATCATCAGAATCGAATCAAATCTATAGTAAAGCGTATATGATTGCAGAAAATTTGCTTAAAACACACGATAATGCAATGTTTTCTGAAGAAGAAATAGACTTTTTAAATAAAATAATTACAACATTTGACTATGAATAATGAAATTGAAATCTTTCTTAACGAAGAATACGGATATCGCACTTATACATGGAAGCCAGGAATGAATGAAGAACAGTTCATTACATGGTGGCAAAATCTTTCAGATTTAGATATTATTAAATTTTATTTTAATATCAATGCACTCCCAGGAACATTGAAGTTGAATGAGACTTCATCACATGGTGATTTAAAGACTCGTCTTACCAATGATCTAAAAGATCAAAGGCCAAATTATTATTGCCATCTTCATGATGTGGATGATTCATTCTTACAAATGAACGAAAATCGATATCCTTATAAGAGAACTTCTCGTAAGGATTGGAAGGATCATTGGTTGGATTATCAACTGAAAAGTACGAAGCCTGAAGAGGTAGGCTAATAAAGAGGGCGAGAAATCGCCCTCTTATTTATTAGCCTTTGCTATATATGGTGGTACGTTTGGTCTACCTGTTTTATTTGTATTTCTTAATTGTTTAATATTATATAAAACATTTATAGCCTGTCCTGACCCACTTTGTTCATTTATTTTTGCTAATAATTTCTTAAACTTCATAAACTTATTTATGATAAATATAATTATGAGAATAAAAGCACGACATATTTTAGATAAAGTTAAACAATTAAAGGGTAATAAAAATATAAATCCCATTAACAAGGTAAATGAGGGTGAATTGCCGCATATATCCACAGCACCTCAAGATATTCAAAATAGATGGGAAAAAATGGTAGATCGTGGAGATCATCCAGAACAAGCTGCAAATAGATTGGGTCACACAACAAACGAACCAAAGCCTAAATAATTGTATGAGTATAGATGGGCTTAAAGGACCATTAGATGCTTTCGATGATGAGATAGATGGCTCCATAGGAGGTTATCATGGAATATTTTATTGATAAGATATTTCGTAGTCTTAAAAGAGAAAAAAAACTTTGTGTGAATAAAAATTTAAGAATGGGTTTAAATAAATCAGGATACCCTCTTCCTATTAAATGTAATAATTATAGATGTAAAAAATATAAAGATAGGTATTTGAATGATATCTGAAAATAAAAAATATATTGTAGAATTAAGTTTTAAATCAATAGGAAAGGGTCTTGCCACTGGTGCTTTGGTGGGAACTGGTTTATTTGGTGGAATTGTTACTGGAGCAAAGATGGCTGGTATAGGTAGATTTGCTCCACAACCAATAGAAACTCAAAATGACCCAATACAACAATCACCAGTCAAACAAATCCCCAGCACAACAAATCAGACTAATCAAAATTCAGAAATAAAACAAACTTCTCCAAAAGTAGAAGAAGTAAAGCAACATGAATTTCAAAATGAACATATCAAAAAATTATATGGTGCTATAGTTCATGCTGAACATAGAGGTCATGTCACTGATCCATATGCATATAATAAAAATTTAAGCATAAGAACCAAATCTGGTGGTGGAGCATCTTCATCATATGGTCCTTTGCAGATGAATACTACGGTTTCTGGTTTTTTAAATAAATCTGATCCATATCATTCGGCATTTTTAAACCAACTTAAAAAAATGAATAAAACTAATAAAAATCATGCAACATATGGTCTTGGAAAACATGGTGATCTATCTGGACCAGAACATCATGCTGCATATCAAAAAATGGGTGAAACTGTAATATTTGGAAAATTGCGTGAGGCATTAGGTAAATCAGTTGATATTTCTAAACCATTAACAAAAGATCAACTTAATCGTTTTATTACACATTGGAATGTTGGTCTTGGTTCAGGTAAAACCCCTGAAAAATGGTACAGCAATACTATACATAAACATTATTACGGACAATAAAATGAAAAAAGAATCAAAAAAAGAAACTGCTAAACCAACACCTAAATTTCAACCAAGAAGAGTTGTAAATGTGAAAAGAACATTTGGAAATAAAAAAAATGCCTAATTACGGATTTATTTGTCAAAATTGTAATCATGAGTTTGATCGTTTTTGTTCTATTGATGACAGAGAAAACCCACTTAATGAGGCATGTGAAAAATGTTCAGAGCATAAAGTTGTAAGAAATTATACTGGATTTGTTCAGGGTATAGCAACTGATGTAAATACAACTCCGAATAAAAAAACAGGTGGTCAGTGGAATCAACTTATGAATCGTATGAAAAGGGGTATGCCAAAAAGATATCATAAAAATCTTGATATAGCATCAAATAGATCGGGTAAAAAATGGAACTAAAAACATTTAAAACATATTTAAGTGAACAAGAGAAATTAGATGAATTTGTTGGAGCAGTTATAGGTTTGGGTGCAAGAGCTTTACCTACAGTCGCACGGGCTGGATCAGCAGCAATGCGTAGTGGAACATCTGCATATAGAGCAGTAAGAAGTAGTGTGTCAGCATTACCACGTGTTGTATCAGGTGCTGGATCGGCAGTGAGAACATCAGCAGGAAATATATTATCAAATCCTAGAAATCAAAGATCTATAATGATGGGAACATCACAAGCAGTAGCAAATAGATTTTTAGGAAATAATGCTGCACTTCCTACTTCTGGTGGCGAAGAAGGAATGCCGATGGATATACCAATGGTTGAACCAAGAACTTCTGTTAATACAAGAAATATGCAATCATCTGGTGCAGCACCACCGCCAGTTGATTCTATAAATCCAACTTCAAGACCGCCAGTACAATTTTCTGGATCTTATAATCCCACATCATTGCAATCAATGTATGGTGGATTAAGAGCAAAATTAGGAAGAATCTAATGCAAGAAGAAGACCTTTCAGATATAATAAATTTTATATCATTACAAGAAATTAAAAAAAATAAAAAATCTAATTCTGAACGAAAAAATGATGAAGATGATGAAGAAGACGATTCTGATATTGGATCATATTTACTTCCAACAGAACCATCAAATACATCATCTTCCATAGAAACACCACCAACAGCAGATGTTATTAAAAGACGATTGACACAATCACAGGCTCCAAAAGGTATAGCATCTATTATGCCTGGTCAAAATTCAAAAGGAGATAATTTTGCTGCATCATTAACACCAACATCTTTAGCATCTGCTGGATATGGTGCAAATACAATACAAAATCTAAGAAATAGAGGAAACAGTATTTCATCTGGAAGTTTACCATTTGCATCACCATCAAATGCATTAAGAGCAATGGTGAATAGTGGTTCATTAACAAAAATGCCTATAGCAGCATCATATGATCCATTTAATGGAAATCAACAAGAATTGACTGAAAATGTAAAAATAATGAGACAAAAAATTTTAGCATTACTAAAAAAAGAGCCACACAGAACTGAAATAAATAAGATGAGAAGTGAAATAACTGGTGAATGATGATTATATGTGGAAATTTTAAACATAACTTTATTTACAATCCATCTGAAGAAATAAGCAAAGTAGAGGAAGACGGTAAGCGTTTTTATTCTACACCAGAAGGTATGCTTCCATCGGTTACTACTGTAACTGGTTGGGAAAAGCGTGCCTTCTTTGCTTCGTGGAGAAAAAATAATATACAAGAGTCAAATAGAGTATGTGCTAGAGGTAACACAATTCATTCACTAGCAGAAAAATATCTAATGAATGAACAGTTGGATTTATCAAATATAACAGAAACTGAATTAAAATTATTTCAGTTATTAAAACCTGAGATTGATAAAATAGAAGAAGTGTATGCAATTGAAACCATGCTCTGGGGGGAAAGAACTGGTTTAGCTGGTAGGGTTGATTGTATAGCAAAATATAAAGGTAAAACTTGTATTATTGATTTTAAAGGTTCAACTAAACCAAAATATAAAGAAGATATTGATAATTATTTTATGCAGGCTACTGCATATTCATTGTTATGGGAAGAAAGAACTAATAAAAAAATTAAAGATATTGTCATATTAATTGCAACGGAAACTGGTGAATTGCAAGTTTTTGAAGACAAAGCAAACAAATACATAAAACGCCTTGCAGAATCAGTAAAAAGATATTATAAGGATAATTTTGATGATACCGTTTAAAAAAGAAGATATTAATCGTAAATATTCCCCAACCTGGGTTTATTGTAATGATAACTCAAAATCTAAAATATTTCGTGAAAAATTTATTAAACAATTTGGTGGAGAATTTGTAAAGGAAAAATATAACTATTTTAGATGGAAAGAAATTACTCGCCTTGAAAGAAGACGTAAATTTATTATACAAGATAAAAATGGAATTGTATATACTGTGGATAATATGTACGAATTCTGTAAAAGAAACAAACTCAAAAGAGCCGCAATGTATGAGTGTATAGCCGGAAAAAGAAGATCCCACCACGGATTTAAATTTATAACGGAGATACCTTGGAAGTAATATAAAAACCCTCTTCGGAGGGTTTTTTAATATTATAAATATTTAAGCTATGGATGAAAACCTGAATATTTTACCAGAGGATTGGCTAAATTCTAAAGATATTGAAGAATTTAGTCAAACATTGAATGAAGCTGCTTCCGTTCGCACCAGAATGAAGTTGGCTATAGCCGCACGCAGAACATCAAAAAGAAGAGCTTTTTTAAGAAAAATGAGAGCAAAACGTCGTAGAAATACTACTCAACTTAAGAATAGAGCAAGAAGAATCGTAAGAACGGAACTTAAAAAGAAACTTTATAAAGGTAATTGGAAAGATTTATCGTACTCTCAAAGAATGAGAATTGATGCTACCGTGAATAAAAGAAAAAAATTCATCAATAACGTAGTAAAACAAATAATGCCTAAAGTTGTAAAAGGTGAAACCGAAAGACTTAAGAAATTAAATATTCGTGAAGAAAAGTCTCCTGCCGAAAATAGAATTGAAGCAAGAAGACGCAAACAAAAGCAAAGAGCCAAGGAACAAGAAATACGACAAATGGACCCGGCCAGACTAGCAATGGTCGTGCGTGATGAAAAAGGCAAATTATTAATTGTAGATAAAAATTCATTTGAATCTGATAAACACACTGTTGTAGTTCCTGCTGCTGATATGAGTTACGAAATTGCCCTGAGAATTTCAAAAGATGAAAACTTTAAAAATACTTTAACCTCACAAAGAATTTTAGGTGATAAAATCAGTAAGAAAGAAGAAAAAACAGAGTCTGAAACTAAGGGACAACCAGGCGAACAGGTTAAATCTGCGGGAGAGGTACAACAATCAATTGGTATGCCATCTGCCCCAGTTCAAGATACAACTCAAATAGATCACACTATGGCAAAATGGGTTCCATTTATTGCATTAAATGCTATGAAAGGTATTGATCCGAAGAATGCTGTAAAATCAAATTCAATATCAGATGAACAGGCAAATCAATATGCTTTCTCTGATAATATGAAAGAATTTGGTGATAAAGTTGCTGCCAATTTCTTGGATTCATTTATTAAAATGACAGGCAGAAATTTAACAGAATATGATATTCAAATTATACCACCTCAACCATTTAAAACATCGGATACTTGGAAAAATTTTGGTATATCAGAAGATAATCCAGTAGCAGATGTTGTATTTTCACATATTTGCACCAAAGGATCAAAGGATGGTGCAGCCTGTGTTGGATCTGGACTTGCTGCCGAAGATCAATATATTAAATTTAATATTAAATATGGCAACACAACATTAGTTGCTGGAAAAACAAATAATAATACTAAAGCAATATATTCTACAGTGGTACAAAAAATAAATTCTTTATTATTGGGAACAGATAGAAATATACTTGGTAATGAAATAACAATTTCTGATTCTGATAAAAAGTGTCTTCAAGATATTATCAAAAAATTAAATGAATATCAAAATTATATGATTACTAAATTAAAATCATATGAAGGAAATACTATTCCACAAGTTGTAGCTACTAGTACACAATCTGAAGTAAAAAATCAAATTGAACAAAGTTTACTAAAGATTCATGAAATAAAAACAGGAATAAATTTTAAATTAAGAGATTTATTTAGTTCAAGAATTGCAAAGAAATTATTTTTACATGAATTGTTGACAGGATCATTAAAATTTGATAATGCAGTCGCTTCGGCAACGCATATGATGACCATAGATCCCCAAACTTTTGAAGTTAAATTAAATCCAATCTCTGAATCATACATTGATCAGATAATTGATTCTGATTTATTTAAATTTGATATTAATTTTAAATTGGATCAATGTGGAACTCAATCAGAACAAATTGCATTTGATACTACAACAAATATAATGCTATCCACAGGAAGTCCAATGCCAGAAATGCTCGACAGTCTAAGATTCTGTGGGCGTGATAAAGTGACTGGAAAACTAAAAGAAAATAAATTTAAATATTCAATTTTAAGTAAATTATTTGAACAAAATTATTCAACTATCGAACCAACTTTGATTATAAAAGCCAAAGAAGAAATGGCGACACCACAAGATCATTTTGAAAATGTATATTTAAAGAATTATCTTACTGAATTATATAAATTATATAAAACTCCATCAAAGCCAATTGAACAATATCAATTAATAATGAATACATTTAGAGTAAATGTTGATACTATTGAAGCAAGTCCAATTAAACTCCATGACGTATCAGATGAACGTGACGGAGCAAAAGTAACAACAATTTATATAAATGGAAAACAAAGAAACATTCATATTATGAATATTCCATTCTTTGATTCTGATGATACCAAGGCAAATGAAAATCCAATGGAAGCAGCCGTATTTGCAAAAAGATTTATTTCTGAAAGAAATTATAGACAAGAATATAAACGATACCATGCAAAACAAAAACAAAAAAGTAATAGAGCAAAAAGAAATGCTGCTAGAGCTAAATTTATAAGATTAGGTAGAGCACGAAAAGGTGATGGGAAAGATGTTGATCATAAAAATGGTGATCCAACCGATAACTCTACAAATAATTTAAGAGTCAGATCAAAATCTGAGAATAGAGCTGATAACAAATGAACTCGGGACTAATGAAATGAATAATAAAGAATATATAACCGAAGATTATTTACCTTTAATTGAACATACCACAAAGTATTTACTGGAATCATATACTAAAGAAGAAATTAACAATTTCACCGATGAACAATTAATCAATGAATTGTTTGGTGGTGCTGGTTTATTAAGTAAAATTGCAAAAAATACAAATCTTCAACAACAATTAGGTGGTTTAGCAGCAGCACAAGCAATGAAAACTAAAGGTGCTCAACAGGCATTCATAGGTGATGTAAGAAAAAGTCTTAGAGGAGAGTCTGGAATCAAAGGATTTCTTACAAGAAATATTGCAGGAATTGAAAATATAAGATTAAAGAGAAGAGAAGAAGCATTAAAGGCACTTCAAACCACGCCAGATATAAAATCACCACAAAATATTAAAAAAATTGGTGTTGGTAATTTTGCGGCACAACAACAAAGAAAAGCTTTTGGTTTAATGTCAGTAGAAAAAGATTTAGTAAGACAGGCTGGAGCGGAAGCCATAAAGAAAAAAGCAGATGAATTCATTCAACGTAATCCAGTTAATGCTTTAAGTATGGTTAAGAATTTGATGGCCAATAGAAATACCGCACAGTCTGATTTACAAGCAAAAGAAAGACTTAATAGAATTCGTCAAACTGGTTTAGGTCCACCAAGCATTTATCAAACACCTAAACAATCTGAATTATCTAAAATGATTTCGTTTTATAAATTAAAGAATATCGAAGCAAATAATATTGAAAGAGAAGAACAACAATCAAATATTGATAACATATTAGCCAGAAGAGATGCAGAAGTTTCTACAACCGAACCTGTAAAATTATATAAAACAGCAAGACCATTATATTCACGCGGAAGATCAAAAATTTCTTCTAGTGAATACATAAGACGTAGACGAGAATATATTCCTGATTTTAGTGAACCCGTAAGAGAATCAACCATTATACTTAATAAATTAATTAAGGAAGCAGTTGATAAATCTTCAATGAAATGTAATAAACCTGTTCGTTCAACAAGTCCAGGTAAAAAAATGATGGTGAAGGCATGTGAAGGAGGACAGGAAAAAATTGTTCATTTTGGTGCAAAAGGATATGGTCATAATTATTCTGACGCAGCCAGAAAATCATTCAGAGCCAGACACAAATGTGGTGAAAAAAAATCTAAATTATCAGCACAGTATTGGGCCTGTAAGAAATTATGGGCTGGGCCAAAGGGATCGAAGGCTTCTTGCCCTCCCGGAAGAAAATGTAAATATTAAATAAATAGAGGTAGATATGAATAAAACACAAAAAACAAAACGTAGAGAAATGGCTCATACCATTGTTATGGAAAGAGTAGAAAAAGCCTTATTGAAGGCTGGAATTCTCTCAGAAGAAATAGTCAACCCCGATAATCGCGGAACAATGACTAAGGCTGAAATTATTAAAAGAGATAGAATTGCTAGAAGCTCTAAAGTAAGAGCAAAAATTCGCGCAATAAAAGGTAAGGATACCGATGAAAATGCTAGGTTTAGATATGCCACATTTATTACAATGAATATGCGCGGTGGTAAAAAAGGAGCCGTACAGCCAGGTGAAAAGAGAAGAACTAAGAAAACAAAAAAGAAATCAAATAAAAAGGTTGTCGCAAAAAAAGCAGCTAAATTAGTGAAGAAAAAAAGGTCAAAGAAAGAACAAACACCAGAGCAAAAACTTAAAACAGCAAAGAAATTGGTGGCTGGATTAGATAGAGGTCGAGAACAAGCAAGAAGGAGAGCCAAATGAGTCTTTTCAAAAAAATAATGTCAAGAATAGTTGAAAATGAACAAACTGTAGATGGATCTGGATTTGATCAACATCTTACACAAACTGCCAGATCAGCACATAGTGATTTTGGCCTCTTTAGGGATGATCCAGACCAACTTAGAAGATTACAGGCATTTGTTAATGCCTATCTCGGAGGCTCTTATATTGAGCCAGAAGCAGCCATAAATTTACTTAAATCAAAACTTAACCATGCTGGACTTGATTTCGATTTTAATTCAAAGACTAAACTCTCACCCGGAAGCCACTCCTTTCAACTCAATCGTTATGGAGAGATATTCGGAACTACGCCTACCCATGATCTACTAAAAAATGGATTTGATCGTGGTAAAGAATATGTTCCACTTAATTTATCATTTACATTGACTTCCACTCCTACTGGGAAAATGTATTTCACAGACATACAAATCACACGATCAGGATTGGCAGATCAGGCTGAATTAAAAACTCCGACACCACAAGTAGAAGAGCAGTACGATGAAACTGGTGAAATGCTCATTGAATCAAAAGATATGGGTCTTTCAGTAATGAACATGATTATGAAAAATCCTCAAATTAAAACTAAAGTTATTGAACCAGTTTTCCGCAGTTTAGTTGTCATGAAAGGTAAGAAAAAGCTCACTACAGATGAAGCAAATACAAGATTAACTTTTGCTGCAAAATCTGCAATTCGTAAACTGAGTTCTATGGGTAAAATAAATAAAGATAAGGTAGATAATGCTCTTGTTAAAAGAGTATCAAGTCATTTAATGAAAAAATTTAAAGGAATAAAAACATTGAGTGGCGAATAAATTAAATGTTCAGTGACAAGTTAACAACAGATAATTTTATTATGTTTACGATGAAGGCATATGAAAACCCGAGTTGTATGGGTTTTCATGAATTTAAAGAAGATTTAAATAGAATAAAATATATTAAAAGACTTTTACTGAAATATAAAAAAGATGAATATCTAAAAGAAAGATTAATTTTAAATCATATTATAACACTACAAAATATGTTTGGTGCTTATAATACAACAAGAATATTATTTTATAAAATACCTTCATCACTCCATTCATATTTAAAAACATTTTTATTTTATCTTAATTATATTCCTTCATATATTCCAGAAGTTAATTTGCTTGATATTCCAATAGATAATAAAATTTTAGGTATATTAAAAGATGTTAAATGAATCAACAAATATAAATCAACTGATTAATTCATTTACTCTTTTTAAATTTATTAAGGATGTAACCACTCCATACAATAAAACAAAACTATATCTTGATGGTATTATTGATGAAGCTGGCAATATAATCACTGATGTTAAAATTTCTCCTTACGATCAATTAATATTGAACATAAAAAAATTACTTTCTCAAATTCCAAATCCAAATACAAAAGCAAAACTTAAGAATCTTACTACAGCAATTTCTTTATTTTCTGAAGATGTAGAAAAGATAGGTGGAAATAAAGAAATAATTTTTGAAAATATAATGAATTATTTAAGTGAGGAAATGTCGGTTGGTGGTGGTGGAATATCTGGTGTGTCTCCAAATCCAGAAAATATAAATGATTTACCTGATACATTTTTAAGTAAATCAGCACAAAAGAAATACACAAAAGCAAAAAGAATTATGAGGAGAAAAGGTGGCTATTAAAGCTTATATTTTTATTTCAACTATCTGGATACTTTTATGAGTAAAAATAAAATCAAAAAAGGAAACGAAGCAGAGGAATATTATTTCTGCACTCATGTTACTTCTGATGGTTATCAATATGAATTATTATTAACCAAACGTGAATTTGATGTTGCCGTAAAAAGAGCCGAAATGAACCCAGAAGATATTCCAAATGACTATATTGTTTTACAAGGAGTAAAGAAATGCCAACGGAGCTAATTTCATTAATTTGTGGATCTGCTACTGGTTTTCTTTTTCGTTATATGGCAGAAAAGAGAGCCGCAGATCAAGAAAACTTTAAAAGATTATTAGAGGCAAATGACAGAACAAATCGAAACCAGAACGAAGCAATCA
>Ga0172372_10010081_pt1 | contig 12175 bp, 16 predicted proteins | sample LakKiv5m_2_FD_114544 | JGI IMG/M metagenome (GOLD analysis project Ga0172372, IMG submission 114544) | Freshwater microbial communities from Kabuno Bay, South-Kivu, Congo - kab_092012_9.5m | ecosystem: Environmental > Aquatic > Freshwater > Lake | place: Democratic Republic of the Congo...
TGAATGCAAGGGATAAAGAAGGAAGCCCCGACCGCGAAGCCCCTCCAGTTCACCTCGTAAAGAACCCCATCAACTACCATTGGTGCCGTTGGCTACCGCCTCATCGTCCTGTACTTCTTCTTGATCGGTGGTAGCAGCGTTGATGTACAGGTCAGGGTCAAGGAAGTCACCGCGAGAGCAGTCAAAAACGTAAGCGTCCACTGGCGGCGTGCTGGAGAGCTTGGTTCCTTTTGCCATTCGTTTTTTAATAGTGCCGACATATACACCCTCCGAAGTCAAGGCGTTAAGAATGTCCTTTAACGTAATCTGATTCTTTGAGCAGTACTCCCTGAACTTTTTGGCAATAATAAACAGTTTCTGGGTATCCGGCTCCATACGTACGATTAGTTCCCCTCGCGGTTCTAGGATAGGCAGTAGTTCAACCCCAGTGCGTTTATCCACCTCGTCGTTAATAACCAAAGTGTTCTGACGTTGCTCGTTCCAGAACTCGCCAATTACGCTAGCATAGGATGATGCAGGTGGCTTAATCTCCTGACGCATCTGGTTAAACTCCTTAACCATCCATCTGAACACGCGGCCTACATCAATATCAATTATCCCAAGTTTACGGGCAAACATCGCCCCTGCAATATTGCAAGCAGCTACGCCCGACCAGAACCGCTCTCGGTTGGTAAAGCCGATCTTGCGGTCAATAAGAACTTGGATGTCTTTGACTTGCTTAATACGTTCTTCAAGGTTGCTCACCAAGTCACGGATATAGATACGCCCTGCATGCCCATAGTTCTGGTACAGCTTAGGAAAAATCTCGTCAGCTTCTTCTTTAGTAAGTACGTTCGTATCAGGTATCGTGTACTCGATGATCCGCATCAGTTCCCCATCGGGGGTAGACTTCAGAGACTTTAGTTTATCCACGCCGGAAGCATTAGAGGAGGACAAAACCATGTTCGCCCACCGTGCAAAGTTAAGTCGCTCGACGTTCTCACTGGCTTTCATGCGCCCTCTGCCTCGCCCTTGAGAAACAGCATAGGCAAAATCAGAGAAGGCATCTGGCAGCATCTTAGTAATCTCGTCGCAGCCGAGTGGGATGTTGTTCATCACACCAAGCCGGTGCAAGCGCGTGTTCATCGTATCGCGCTCAATCAGCATCACTTCTTCAGGGTGACTATATACGCTGTGCATTGCCTTAATAACTGTGGTCTTACCTGTGCCTGACTGATTGTTAATCATGTTAATCAGCGCACCTTTTAAATTCAGGTGCTTGAGCAAAGGCCCGCCGAATGCAGTGAAGAAGCCAAATGCCATAGGCTCCATACCCGGAGAGTCGTAGATATTGATAACCTTCTTCCACTCTTCCAATGATCCAGCCGGTATAAAGTGATCTGCCAGCCGCTCTGTATAACTAGACGGTGGGCTATAGCGGTCGCCATCGGCACAGATTTCGGTATCTCCAACGACAAATGAGCGGTTGTTTTCAGTCCATCCAAACTGAGTACGCATGATGTCTGCTCCTTCTTTATACTGTAGTTCTTTTGTAAACCGTACGATGTAGGCCATAATGGAGTCCATCTGCTTCTTCAGAGCAACAATACCAAACCAAGCTAACTTGTCTCGCAGTTTGTCTGTAGCTAACAAATCGGTATTAGGCAGTGCAAACTCTCTAACACCATCTTTCGGTGTATGCAGCCGCATCCATATAACTTCACCGTTTTGCGGGTCTTTCATGCGTTTAACGACGTAGAAATCATGCTCGTAAACCAGCACCGCATCCTCATCCTCGTCATCCTCAGACTTGCGGTACACGCCACCGTTTTTGCCACGGAAGTATGGGAAGGGATACTCCGGTATGGTGTATGTGACAGGCTTACTCGCATCGGCGGTAGTGAACTCAACGACGTTATCTTCTGGAGAAGCTTCGGCTATCTCATGCCCAAGTACAATCGGTGATGTGATCTTGTCCTTGTTAGGGCAGTTATCGCACCCGCCGGGATTGATCTTCTCGAACGCATCGCACGTGTAGGGTCCCTTTATCTTTGACGCTTTCTCTATCGTCGCATTGACTGAATACTCGGGGTGCTTATTAGAGACATCATGTATGGCGGTTTCCATATCCACGCAGTGAGCAGCGATAGATAAGGCGGCCCTCCAGCGAGGCTCTTCTACTGTCTCTTGGTTCTGCACTGCCGAGAGTAGTTGCGGACAACCCTTGTCGTTCTCGGACTTAATCATGATGGTGGTAAACCGAGACTGCTTGTTACCCATCAAAGACTTGGTCAACTCGTTGACGTTTGCAGAGCCGTAGTCAGGCACTTCTTCAAGAGCGCCGAAGATATTTTTAAATTCTTCGTAGGGTACCGCCGTGCCACTGAACATCAACTCCACCTTAATCGGTGGGTCGCCTTTCATGTTCAACGTATCTGGAATACGCAGGATAGACGCAGCGTCTGCGGTACGTGACGGGTCAGCATGCAGCCCACGCTCATGGCAGACTACCTTTATTTTCTCCGCTACAGCTTTCCATTCCAGTCGTGTAACTGGCTCAACTAAAGGCCAGTAAACGTGAATCCCGCGCCCGGAGTCAACTATGGAAGGAAGAGGTAACCCTAAGTCGGCACAGAAATGCTTGAGGGCTTTTACACCATCAACCTGTGATGCGTAGGGCTTACCTTCCCCGCAGTCGATGTCTAGCCAAAACGCTTTGATATTTTTTACATTGTCGGCGGTGCGAGTGCTATTCGTCTCGTACTTTGAGCAAGCAAAATAAACATCGTAGTGCTTTGCTAGTAAATCATCCGCTTCATGCTCAACTTCCTCCAGAGTCTGCACAAAGACTTGTTTCGGCATTCCGGTCTTTTTAAGACCAACTACGCAGTACCAACCCTCATCAGAGAGGACTGCTGACAATAAGCTTGTGTTCGCCATTTCTGTCGCCGGTGCCGATGTTATAGGGAGAACCTAGCCTTTTTCAGCATGCCCCAGATTTTCTCAGCGTTGGATTTGCGGGGTTGCCACTCACCTACGAACCACTTGTAGATGGTCATCCGACTAACAGAGAAGTAATCTGCTACATCTGAAACAGGAATTTCTTTTGTGATGCAGAATCGCCCCAGCGCAACACCGGGGCTTTTCGCGTCAGCAGCTAAGTTCGCTTTTATGATTCTCGAAGCATAACCACGGTTGTCCATGATTAGTCATCGGTTGACCAGCTATTGATTACGTCGGCGAAGTCTTTCTTCGATGTAGGCTCCGTATTCTTCTTTGCAGTGCGCTTAGTCGGTTCCGAAGGCTCTTCTTCCGAAACAGTCTCTTTAACCTGCGGCGCTTTTTTCTTAGCCCCATCCAGCGTTGCAGGAGTCTGCGTAATAGCCGCCTTAGCCGCTGCTGAGTCACCCCTCTCACGTGCAACCTCCCATTCTTCGCGAGTCAAGAAACGCACAGGCTTGAACGTCAACTTAGGCGTATCGGAGTCGGAGTCCAAACGCATCTCAGTTACGAGAGTGTTAATGTTTTTGCCCTGCGAACCAACATACTTAGCGTACTGTTGGAAGGGCATTTTGTCTACATCACCACGCCCGAAGATCGACGTTGCAGCGAGCGATAACTGATAGACATCTCCCTTGATGTCATCGGCAAGCAGAACCGCCAGACGTTGCTGGAATCGGCAAGCACGTGAATCGCCCTGACCGGAACCTTTGATGTTCTGTGGACAACCTTCGCACGAATTGTGCTGCGGAGACTCGATACTTGCATCAGGCTTCTCACCGTCGTTTGACCAGCAGTCTGGAGGCGCCGACTCGCCCGGAGTGTATTTGCCCTGATAGAACTGACGTGCAATCTGCCGACCACCATTGACGATGACAACATGCATAGCACGGTTCTCATTCTTTGCAACTTCCTCACCCGACACCATAAGACGGAATACGCCGCCACGGATAGAGATGCGCTTGACTGATGTATTACCTGCCAACGATTTAGTCAGGTCGTCGAGTTCAACTTCCTTGAGGTAGTCGGGCAGGTTGTTTGATTGGAACAAAGTAAGATCGCTCATTGTTTTCTCCTGATTATTTACGACGGATTGTGATTTCGTATTCACTATCGATGTTCAGTCCCGGTGGGTGTGCATCGGGGTTCTGTTCCATGAATTCCTTCATGTTCATTTGGTGAATACGTTTTTCCAATAACTCCATAGCCCCGTGTTCTCGCATGAACCCATAGAAACTCTCCCAGTCGTTAGTCCAGTAGCGATTCTTGATGGTGCGATACGCCGTAGCGTTAGAGGTTGAAAAGCTTGTGACGCCAGTATCTTTTGAGATGTCAAGCAGCTTATGTTTAAGCACAGCCATTTGCTCATCTAACGCAGCAGCTTCTGCTTTGTATTTACTGGTGAGCGCGTCTTTGGTATCGCGAATACGTATATACGTATCGACAATAGTATTGATAGGGATGTCTGTAGACATTGCGTTCTCCTGTTGTTGGAATTCTTATGGTACCACTATTCTTGACTGTGTCAAGAACTATTCGTTCAATTCATTTCGATAGAGGTCGATGATCTTGATGTGAACGTCCAGTTTGTTTTGCAGCGCGGCATAGAGTTTTGCCTCGACTGGACTACCTTCAATATGCACTACAGTAACAGGGTTCTTTTGCCCTTGTCTATGCACACGTGCATTTGCTTGGAGGTAATACTCGATAGAAGTTATTGGCGCGTACCAAATGACAACATTGGCAGCAGTAAGTGTTACGCCGTGAGCAGCGGCTTGTGGTTGAATCAATAACACTCGCGGGTCTTTTTCTTCTTGGAAACGCTTGAATATGTCAGTACGTTTCGTTACGGAAACTTCTCCGTTAATAACATCACAAGAAATATTGTTCTTTGTTAAAAAATCTTTAAGGAGTCCAATGGTATGCGTGAACGGCACAAAGATAAGTATCTTGTTCGTAGCTTCTTCAATAACTTCCAAAACGACATCAAGTCGGTTAGACGTATCAAACTCAATAACATTCTTAGTATCTGTGTACACCGCACCGCAAGCAATCTGTAGTAACTTAGTAAGGTTGGAAGCTGCGTTAACCGCTGAGACATCTTCACCCGCTGCTTGGATCAGCATGTCCTTCTTTAGCTGCTTGTAGTACTTAGACTGTTGTGGTGTCATCGGTGCATAGCGCGACACATGCGTGACATCCGGTAAGTCAAGACACTCGGCCTTGGTGTAGCGTATCGCTGGCTGCAATAGCCTATGCACCGTCTGCTCTGCGCTCGGCTTGGGTATCCACTTAAACCGTGTCAACTGTTGCATCACTGCATCTCTGTACGCACCGAACAATGTCGGCGTACGTGCGGGTACGCACATCTTGGCTAGGCCGTAAGCATCCAACGGTGACTGTGCTGCTGGTGTGCCAGTCATCATCCATAGCCACGTCCTGCTATTCATAATTTCTTTAAGTGCTTTAAACCGCTTGGTGCGATGGTTCTTGTATGCGTTCGCCTCATCAACGATTATCAAATCAAAGCCACCTTGTTTGACTTCGTCTTTTACGATGTCAAGCCCATCAAAATTTATAACAACGTACTCGGCACCGCTGTTAACGATTGCCTTTCTCTTGGAACGGTCACCATAGGCGACATCAACGCTTCTGTGAATAGCAAACTTAAACAGGTCTGCTTGCCACGCCGACTGCATGATCGTCAGTGGACAAATAATAAGCACGCGGTTAATTGCCCCTTGCATGAGCAAGTAGTCCGACGCCCAGATAGCAGACGCAGTTTTGCCAGTACCTTGCTCGTTAAAGCAAAAGGCTCGTTGGTTGACGGTTAAGAATGACGCAGTATCTTTCTGATGCGCCATAGGTCTGTACAGTCCGGGCCAGTCGTAGTCCCGCAGAATCGGTGAGGGCACTTTGCGAACCCCCACCTTACTTAACGTCTGCGCTTCTTCTAACCCCCAGAACACAACAACTTCGCTGACATCTCCCTGCTTTGCTACAGCTTTGCTTTTCTTGATTGTCTCTGTAATTCGACTAGGCCACTTAGTCCGCACTACAAGAAGTTTGTCGTCAACTATTCTCATTTTGGTTCATGGTTTGACTTGCGAGGATACGATCTGTTGTCACTTGCAGTCTTGACGCGCAGATTGCCTTTGGTCGTTTTGCCACCTTTGGATAGCGGGGTCTTATGGTCTACGTCTTTACCATCGCCCTTCTGGACTTGCCCCGCTTCCATCATGATTCGCCTAGCCTTGTTGCGCTCGGCGCGTTTCTTTTTTACCTTCTCGGTACCATCGTACTGCTCATACTCTTTTTTGTACGGACGTGGTTTATTGACGTAAGGCATGATTTTCTCCTTGAGTACCTTTGATTAGCTTCCTCATTTCGTCATACGCGGCTTTGCTTTGTTCGTGCGTACTAGCTAACATCATGTCCCGTGCAGCTTCAAAAACTTTGCCCAACTCACGAAGCGTCTTTGCTGCCTCTAAGTCAATTTCAGTACGTGGCATTTCTTCCAAAGCGTTTGCCAGTTTTTCTATGTTGCGTGGGATAGTATTCATTATTTAAATTTACCTCTTCCTCGTTAGCTAAAATTTCAGCCACTTTTGCCATACCAACCAGTTTGATATCCTTATCCATCAAATGTGCTAAATCTTCTTCTTCCTCCGGTGCAATATCAAAGACAACGGTATTGAGGCTAGAAAATTTAGGGGCGGTGACTACACAATCATATCCGTTCCATGTGAACTTGTTAAGCCCGCGCAAATGTTCTTTAATGACAACTTTCTTGTCCTTGACCGTGCGTTCGTGTTCGCTGACAAAGTGAATGATCTTCTTGCGCTTGCCGGTTTCGGTTTGAATGGTCAAGTCACGATCCGCAAAGTACTTTTTGGTGTCCATGCGATCTAACGAAAACACCAATCGGCGTTTACCCAACTTCGTAGATACATTCCAGCTTTTATCTTTACGCTGCGTCCACCAATCAAATACATTTTTAAAAGTAATTTTGTAGTGATGCAGAACTGCTTGCAGATCTTTATTCTCTGCTTCGTGCGGGTACATCATTGCTGGGTTACCATTCCACCGTTTGTTGTAATAAGTGCCATGTCGATCACGCACACTCACAATTTCTTGGCGCATCTCTCGGCATACCGACACCTTACCTGTTTTCTTGTCAATGACAACATACATCACCATCCACATCAGCTTGCCATATACTTTTATTACTTCACCAAACTTGTATGCGTGTCCCGGCAGCGGTTCTACCCCCATCGGCAGTTTGGATATTTTCAGGGCGAAAAATATATGTGGTGCTATCCTGTCTTCACCGTCTTGATGCGGAAACGCTACTGCCATCATCGCCGGTAAGCTGTCTAGACTTTCTACTAATACATCTTCGCCATCTGGCACTAGCAGTAACTCAAACGGGTGCGGTATGTAAATACCTAATCTTGAAAACCCAACTCTCTCATCCGCTGTTATCCAAGAGTCGCGGGTAGGCAACTGAATGATTTCAAACATCCACTTCAAACTGGTAAGCAGTTCGGAGAAGGACTCGGAGAACGATAGGCTTTTACCATCGGGCGCGATGTAAAACGGAGTACGTTTCTTCCTTGGCTTCTTCGGCTCGGTCGGCGTTTCGACCGCTTCCACCACTTCAATTGGTTCGTGCTTCGGGCCAAACAACCCTAGCACGTAGGATATGAATCGTTTAACGTAATACATAGCTCACCACCTCGCTTCTCCATGCGTTGCTGTCGTTGGTTTTACTACTTTCGGTTTCGGCTGCGTTACTAGCTTCCACCCTTCCTGCATAAACCGCTGCGCTGATTCTTTGTCCCAAAACTTACGCAGTAATACATCATCCTCGTCGTAGATAAAGTACCTCATACGCGAAGAATGAACCCAAGAACTTTAGATAGAAACGAATACTGTTCCTCTCTGTATCCAAGCAACAGACTTCGCATGAACCGCTCCTCGGGTGTCCACTCGTCCTCTTTGAATCTTGGGGCGTAAAACTGTCCTATCTTTGGTAGTTCTTCTTTAATAAATTTACCGTCACGTAGCATGGCAACCTCCCAACCTAGTATTGGCTTTTTCCGTTGTGTTCACAGTCTACGACTGCACAAAATTTACGACAAGTAAAATTAGGTCTTGGGTTCCAAACGTCCTTAGTCATTGCAACCTCCAGTTGTCGAGCATGATCTATCCACTTAATCCACGCCTCTGGTTGTGCGTCGCTCTGATACACTTTTGGCACTAGGTCTTGCGCTACCAAGAACAGCAATCCTGCCTTGATAGTTTTTATTTCTGGAAAGTGCTTGAATGTTAGTAGCGACAACAACTCTAATTGTTTTGTATCAGCGTATTCACTCTTCTTGCTTGTTTTGTAATCGACGATTCTTGCGGTGTCGCCATTGATTACTAACAAATCAACTATCCCTCGTACCCACACTTCAGGGTCATTGAACTTGCATGGAGTGAAATCTTTCTTCAAACCCATTTCGTATTCACATAGCTTCTCTCCTTTTAAGTTTTTCATCGTTGCCAACTGCGGACGAAACTGCTCAAACTTCGGTGGTAAATCTGTACCGTCGCGAATGAATTCTTCAGCAGCTTTGTGTACCGCGCTACCGTAAAGCAAATGTTCCTGTGGCGGCTCAGTAATATCTTTTAGTATGCGCAGTCGGTGATACTTGCGAGGACATTGCAAGAACAAAGACATGCTGGAGTACGACCACGTGTAGTTCATTTGATCTCTCTCGCTTTCATCATTGCGTCTGCTATTCCATACGCTAAATCAGCCAAGGATTCAAACTCCTCTTCGTCGTATGACCACTCCCAATTACCACCAAAATCACGGTTATGGTTATGTTCTACCATCTTAAACGCTGTGTGCATAAATTTAGCCGCAAAGTAATCGCGTAAGTCCATGCCCTTCTCGTTCGTTACGTTTGGAAATGCTTTCATGTGTTCTTCTCCTTTAGTCTTGCTTCCAGCGCGGCGATCATGTCCACCACATACGGACGGTTCGCCAGTGAGATTTCTTTGGCTTCTTCAGGGGTTAGTCCTACCCACTCACGTTTTTTATATAACGGTGTGTAGTTCTCTGGATGCGTGACGGATTTGTACAAGTTGCCTTGTTTATCCATGTATGCGGCGGGCTTATCCATTGTTCTTCTCCATCTCTTTCCCTGCTTCCATGCCCATCTTGTAAGCATCATCCCAACCGTTAACGTTGACAGATGCTGCATCCCAACCACGGGAGAACGCCACCCAGTGCGAGGACTTCTTGATCTCGTCCCAGTCGTACTCGACATAATGCTTGGACTCTTTCATCCACAGCAGCCACGCTTCTTCTTTAGTCACGGCGCACCCCTTTCTCGTATAGCAAAAGCGCAATCGGCAGCATTAGTATCACCAAACTCATCGCCTAATTTGTCACATGTCTCCGCACAAGCTTCACGTTCAGCGACAGTAACCATCTCGGCAAATTCTTCCAATGTTTCTTCGCAAAAGATAAACCCCAAGGAGTTGCCGTTTTTCATCGCATCTTGCGTCTTGCGAGAAGCTTTTCGCGCCATAAGAAGAATTTTTTCCCTACTCATTTTTTCCATTTCACCGCTCCTCCATAGCTAAGGCCAACCTTTACCTCACAGTTAAGTGGCAACGTCTGCGCCCAACTCGGCCTCCATCGCATACACTCCTGCACATATGCTGCCGCTTCATCCGCCTCGGCTTCGGGTGCTACACAAGCAACAGCATCATGGACAGTCAAGACCACCTTGTATCGCTGTGCGATCTTCAACATCTGCTCACCAATCACACACCGCGCCAACCCCTGACAGATATTCTCAACCACCTTACCACCGTAAATTTTGGTAGCGCCCTTGCGAGTGTCGTAAATAATCTCCTGCCCAAACTTCGTACTCGCAATGCCAAACTTAATCCCCGGATACTTTTGTGGTATCCCGCTAGGCATATCAAATCCAACGCCGGGAATGAAGTACACCGCCTGATCCTGCACACCAAACGGTACAGCTTTCAAGTCGCCCTCAGCCAAAGTATGCAAACACCGCGACGCCTCTTCCCATAGTTTTGGTATATGAGGAAAGCCAGATCGATAGGTTTGAAGAATCTTCTTGCAGAACTCAATATCAAGCCAGACACCGAACGACATCAACTGCATCTGAAACTTCATTGCACCCATGCCGTACCCTGCTCCGAGGATTGTTGTCTTTCCGACAAAGCGTTCATCCTCTGTTACCTCGTCGGGCATCTTCCGGTAAATCTTGCCAGCCATTATTTTGTAAACGTCCTCGCCCTTCTCAAAAGCTTGTACCAAATCTTTCTGCCCTGATAGCCAAGCAACAATCCGTGCCTCAATCTGTGACGAATCGGCATCCACAAGCACGTACCCCAACGGCGGGCATATCGCTCGTTTCAATGTATTCTTGTCCTTACCTCGGCTTGGTAGGTTCTGTAGGTTCAACTTATCGTCGCCACCCCAACGTCCTGTGTGTGCTGCGTAGTAGCGTAGTGGTACGGGTAACTTGCCACGCTTGGCGATGTCGATAAACCGCTGTGTCCTTGTCTCCTCCAACGTAGATTTCGTACCTAACCGCGCAGCCACCAACGCTTGCACCTCCTCGTTTGGATGCTCTGCCAATGCTTTAAACCCCTCATCGTTCTTGGCTAACGCCAACGTAGACTTGCCTGTGGTCGGGCTTACTTTCGTCGGCGGGATAACACCAAGCTGCTGCAAACGCTCGGCAAACTTCGGGTTCGACAATAGCGTCTCCCTATCAGCATTCGCCTCGGCAATTAACTTTTCCTTACGCTCAACCACCTCAATTAAATGCTGTTCCAACAATGGCAAGTCCAGTACCAGCGTAGGTTCAATAAACATGCCCAACGTCAAGTCGATCAGCTTTAGTTCTTTTTTGGTAAAACCTTCCTTCAATATGTTGAACAGCTTGTACGTCAGGTCAACGTCGTTTATGCAGTACTCTCCATACTGAGCTATCTGCTGCGGGGTGAAGTCCTTCCTTCGCAAACCCTTCGCCCATCTAGTGTCATCGCCTTTAGTGCCTAAGGCGTAACGATCTGCAAGTTTTGCCAAACTGTTCCCGACTTCCACACCTTCGGTTGCACGTGCCATTGACAGCGTGTCCAACCAGCCCATCGGTTTGATACCAAAGTGCCACGACATAATCGCACCGTCGAACAATGTGTTGTGCGCAAGCACCAGCGATTCAGCCCAATTAAACGTATCAAGAAACAATTTGATTTGTCCGTGAGAACCAGTACACCACGTAGTTTCTTCATCGCCGACTTTTACAGCTACGCCGATAACCTCGAACCGATCATCTCGTACGTACTCCTCAGTAGTATGTTTAGCAAACCCATAATCTTGCGAGAAGTAGGTTTCAAAGTCGATGGTAATGATGCTCATGTTCTGTCTTGATAAATTGTTTTACCGGGGATATACGGTCTACTTTCTACGTCTGCTTGTATGCCGTTAAACACGGTTTCGGCTATCGCAACTTTTAGCCCCGCCCTACGTACCCGTTTAATGATAGGGGCTAAGGCGACACGCTCCCAAAAAGAAAAGGTTCCAACCGCATAGATTCGCATAAGCTCACGCTTTAATGGGTCATCGCACGTTTCAAGTTTGTCGATCATTAGCTTGACTTCATCGCAGCTAAGTTCGTACGCAAGTTTTTGAATTATGTTTATCAACGCTTCTCTCCTGTGGGAACGGTCATTGGAATAATGTCTCTAGGTCTTGGATGTTGTCTTGGTAGATAACGAAGGCTAACCCGCCGCTATCCGTTATCCTGTTTAGCTCACGTAGTTGAAGCGCAGTAAGATTGCCGCGTCCCGCTTTGGTTTCTATCGCGAAGAACTTACCCCGCGCACAGCCAACGAAGTCGGGCACACCGCTGCGACCATAGCCGCCCGTTGCCGGCATGAAGTAATAAACTTTGTGTTGGTCTAGCAGCTTCTTTACCGAGGCTTTGACCTTACCTTCTGGGGTGTACATTCCACTCTCACTACAGTCACAAGTGGACTCAGTATAGAACGGAGGGATGAGGAGCGCAACAGCTTTTTATATTTATTTTCGCTATCGCGTTGGCGGGGGCAATAGATAAAAAAAGGGACAAGATGACATTGCGTCAACTTGTCCCAA
>Ga0172372_10010082_pt1 | contig 12174 bp, 8 predicted proteins | sample LakKiv5m_2_FD_114544 | JGI IMG/M metagenome (GOLD analysis project Ga0172372, IMG submission 114544) | Freshwater microbial communities from Kabuno Bay, South-Kivu, Congo - kab_092012_9.5m | ecosystem: Environmental > Aquatic > Freshwater > Lake | place: Democratic Republic of the Congo...
CTGTCGCTCTGGATCTACGACCTCAACCCCGAGAATCCCGAGGGACCGCGCGTCTGGCAGCCGGACCGACTGAGCAACGCGGTCGAGCTTCCCGAGGGCATGGCGATCGACCGCGCGAGCGCCGACGAGGCCGAGATGCCGCGGAGCGACCCATGGAACATCCCCACGCATCCCGATGGGAGCAGGCCGAGGATCACACTCGACGTGGTCGGCCTCGACAAGCAACTGACGATCACCCTCGAGAACTACTCCTCCACGCCGATCCGCTCCGACGACCCGTGGGGTGTCGCGAGGGCTCCCGTCGATCTCGACGCCCAGGGCTCCACGATGGAGGTGTGGTGATGCGGCTTCCGCGCCACCGATTCCGTCGCACGCACCGCGGCTTCGCGCTGATGGATGCGATCATCGCGGGCATCCTGCTTGCGATCGGCATGATCGCCGTGCTCGGCGTGAGCGGTCACGCGCTCGGCCTGCAGCGCCGCGGCGAGATCGACATCCGTGCCGCAGCGGCACTCGACGAGCTCATCTCGCTCGTGCTGACCGAGGGGCCAGTCGACTTCGGCGACCTGCATCCCTCGCGAGGCCGCTTCGACGCCGGGTCGCCCTACGACGACTTCGAATACGAGATCACCATCGCGCAGGGTGGCGCCGGAGTGCCCGCGCACGTCTCGGTCTCGCTCGTTCACGACTCCGGTCGCGCCTATTCGATCGAGACCCGCATCGCTGAGAAGCGAGGCGAAGAGCCCGATCCCGTGCGCGAACCCTACGAACCGCTCGATCGTGCCGCCCGATGGGAAGAACGACGTACCCAACGAGAAGGAGAAGCTGCCGATGAACCCTGAGTACAAGCGACCCGCAGCGCGTGAATTGCCGCCCGCCGCGCGTGGATTCCCGCCCGCCGCGCGTGGATTCACGCCCGCCGCGCGTGGATTCACGCCCGCAGCGCGTGGATTCACGATCGTCGAACTGGTCGTCGCGATCGCGGTCAGCGCGATCGTCGTGGTCACGATCAGCACCGTGCTTTCGCGGATCGGACGGTCGCGCGACGTGACGCGCACGCGGCTCGACGCGGTGACGCGTGCGACCGCGGCGCTCGATGGCCTTCGCCGCGACCTCTCCTCGATCGTGCGCAGCCCCGACCTGTTCGACACCCGCCTCGTGCTTCTCGACGGACAGTCCTTCAGCGCGTACGGCGCGATGGATCGCGACGAAGTGCTCGTCTACAACACGCGCCTCCGTCCGATGCAACGTGACGAGTACCAGGGCGAGGGCGGCGAGTACGAGTCGCAGTACCGCATCATGGACGACCGCGACGGCAGCGTCCTCTGGATGCGCCGCGATGCGGTGCCCGATGAGAACGGCGAGGGCGGCGGCATCGCCATGCCGGCGGTCGATGGCGTCGTCGGTGTCTCGATCGAGGCCTACGACGGCGAGGCCTGGTACCCCGACTGGGACAGCGACGAGCTCGGACTCCCGTGGGCGCTCCGCGTGACCGTCACCGCGACCGGGGATCCCGCCGGCGCCGAACCCTCCGACGGATCGACCTCGCTCGCAGTCCTGCGCACGCAGATCCCGATCGATCGCATCGTTCCGCCGCCTCCGCCCCCGGAAGAGGACGAGGCGATGGATGACGGCACCGGGACCGAAGGCGGCGAGGAAGCGGGTACCCCTGAAGGCGGTGCCGGTGGCGGTGGAACCGAAGGTGGCGGCGGCCGACCCGGCGGAGGCGGCGGTCGGCCGGGCGACGGAGGCGGAATCGACGGCGGCGCTGGCATCGACGGAGGCGGCGGACGCCCCGGCAGCGTACGTCCCGGCGGTGGACGCCCACGACCGACCGACCTCGGTGGAGGGCGCCCCGGACGCTTCTCCGGCACCTCGCGAGGAAACCGACCGTGAGTCGTTCGGGTCGATGGCATGCGGTGCGCCGCTCGCGCGCGCGAACCCGTGGCTCTGTGATCGTGCTCGTGATCTGGGCGGTCGCGATCGCCGCGGTCATCGTCGGCGCGGCACAGGTGCTTGGCTTCCGCGCGGCCATGATGGGCCGTGAGGCGATCGCCAAGGTCGAGGCCCGATGGGCGGCTCGCGCCGGCATCGAGGAGACGCTCGCCGTCCTTGAGTACCACACCGAGCAGCCCGATCCCACGGACGCGCGGCAGATGTACAAGGATCTCGAACTGGTGGCGGACGGCGAACTCGGCTCGGGAAGCTGGGAGATCCGTCACGTCGAGGACGGCGTCGAGATCCGCGGCCCCCAGGATGAGCACGCGAAGATCAACGTGAACAACGCCACCAAGGCGACGCTTCTCGAGCTTAGCGGCATGAGCCTCGACGTGGTCGACGCCATCGTGGACTGGCGCGATACCGACGACAACCCGGGCATGATGGGCGCCGAGTACGACTACTACGTCAACCGCGACATCGGCTACGAGCCGCGCAACGGTCCCTTCCGGACGATTGCCGAGCTGGAGCTGGTCGCGGGCGCCTACCCGTCCTCCGTGCGCGGCGAAGATGCGAACCTGAATGGTCGTCTTGACCCAAGTGAGAACGACGGCGCGATGAGCGAGCCGCCGGATGACGCCGACGGCCTGCTCGACGCGGGTTGGAGCGGTGCACTCACCGCGCGAAGCTCCGGGAGCCTTGTCTCCGCCTCCGGCAGCGATCGACTCAACCTGAAGGAAGCGACCGCGGAGGAGATGGAGGAGCGGCTCGGAGTCACCGCCCAGCAGGCCGCCTCGCTCCAGACCTTCGCGAAACGACAGGATGCGAAGCTCGAGATGCTGCTCACGCAGGATCTGACGACCCTCGCGACAAGCGGCCCGCAGAATGGACGCAGCGGACGAAATACCGGAGGCACGGGAGGCACGGGCGGCACGGGAGGCACCGGGGGAACCGGAGACGCGGGTGGTCAGAGCGGTCGCCAGAGCGGGCGAAGCTCCTCGGGTATGCGCGGGAACAACAGCTCGGGCACCCAGAACCGCATCCAGGCGCTGGATCAGCAGCAACTGCGCAAGATCTTCCAGGAAGCGACTCTTGAGGACGGCACGGAGCCAATCCTCGGGAAGGTCAATCTCAACACCGTCTCGCCTGCGATCCTACGCGCGATGCTGCCGGACGACCCCATCAGCGCCGATGCGATCATCGCCCAGCGCAGCGCCTCGAGCAGCGGGCTCCTTGCGATCTCCGACCTTCGGGATTCAAGTAGGATCACTCCTCAAGCGCTCGCAGCCTTGGCGCCGATGGCCGATACGCAGAGTTACGTCTTCACGGTCACCAGTCGCGGCCGTTCCGCGACAACCGGACTCGAGGTTGAAATCACGGCGGTGCTCGATCGTTCGACCCTCCCGGCCCGCATACTGGAGTACCGAGAACAGTGAAGCAACCGCAACCGACCGCCATCGATGATCAGGTGCTGGTCATCGCCGAACGACGGGGAGATCGTGTTCGCGCGTTGCATGTGCGACGCGGCGCGCGCCCGACCGTGGTCGAATCTCGCGAGTTCGATGGGATGTCATCCCTCTTCTCCTGGGTGGATGTCCTGCACTGCGCCGACGTTCGCATGCTGCTGCCGGCGGCTTCAACCATCGTGCGGCAGACCACGCTGCCCGCCGCGGTTCCCTCGCAGATGCAGGCCGCGCTGCGGCTGCAGGCCGAGGGCATGTTCCTCGGAAGCGTTCCGTCGAACCGACTGGGCCTCGGGATCCTGCCGGGCGGTGACGACGGGGAGCGCCAAGGCCTCATCATCGCGTGGCCGGTGCCCGCGGGTGGCGAGAACGAGACCGGGCTGACGGCAAAGCAGGAGAAGATCGTCCGCTATCTGCCTGAGATGGCCGCGATGATCGTGCTTGCGATGGGCGATCTCCCGTCGGTGTCCGCGGACCGCGAGGCCGGGTCGGTGGCTATCTCGATGCGGGGCCGCAAGGGCCTTGTCCTGCGCGCGGCGCGCGAGTCGGTCGGGACTGATGGAGACACCGCATGGGATGCAGGCGTCCGCAGTGCGATCGCCGAGACCGTGCTCAATGCCGGAATCGACGCCAGCCGCATGCAGGAGATGATCGCCCGCACCGAGGCCACGCGCCGGACCTCCGGCACGCGCACGACGATGCTCGACCCGGGCGTGCGCGCGGCGCTGTCTGAGTCGCTCGATGTCAAACTCGCCGCCGCCGAGAGCGATTCCGAGTGGTGGAACAACTGGGCCGTGCTCCTCGCAGGCGCCGTGATCTCGGGCGGACCGCTTGCGGAACTCGCCCAGCTCCGACGCGTCGAGGAAGGCGTGAAGACCTCGCGCCTCGAGGTGCTCGTCAAGCGCTACTCGGAGCCTTCGCGCGCGCTGCGCGTCTGCGTGGCCGGCTTCGCGATCGTCGCGCTTGCGCCGATCGCGTTCGCATGGGTCCGCTCGGCGGTCGTCCAGTGGAAGATGCCGGAGGAGGCCGCGGTCTTCGAGCGCAACCAGCGCACGATCGAGCAACGGATCTCGCACTACCGTGAACTCGGCCGCCGCACGCTTCCCGTCACGAAGATTCTCGGCGACCTCGCCTGCTGCACGCCGGACGGGATCGAGATCGAGCAGATCCAGCTTTCAGGCACGCAGGGAGTTTCGGTCCGGGGTGTCTCGAAGGCGAAGAGCGACATCTTCGCCGAGAACCTCGTCACCGAGATGGCGTCGAATATGGATGCGTCCGGCGTGTTCGAGAAGTCACGTCCCCGCTTCGACGCGGGCGACGGACGCGGCATTCTGAAGTTCGACATCGAAGCGCCGATCGTTCGCCCAACGCTCGAGAGCCAGTATCCCGAGACGCGCGACTGGGCCAAGGCGACGCTCGCACAGCGGAAGTACGGCAAGCCGAACAACGACGACGACGAAGCCGGCGACGCGGCCACTGGCGGCGACGCCGCGGCGTCCGCGAGCAACGACACGGCGAAGGCGGTGGCACGCGCGAACCCCGACGCGGGGACCGATCCCGAGGCTGCTCCGTCCGAAGCCGCGACACCCAACGCGGAAGTCGCGCGCGGCGACGACACGGCAGGCGCGAATGATGGAAACCCACGGGGTAGCGGCGCCGCGGCTGTCGGCGGACCGGCCCGAGGCATCGCCCGACGTAACGGCGATCCTGCCGCGGGCAACGGCGGATCCGGCACGGCTGGCGCGAGTGGAACGGGTGGCGCTGGTTCGACGCCGGCAGCAACCACCGGCAGTGGAGCCGGTGCAGGCGGCGGCCCCGCTGCGGCCGCGCTCGCCAACGCACAGGTGCCGCCGTCCTTCAGCGAAGAGGAACTTCGCGCGATGACGCGTGATCAGGCGCGCGGTCTGCTCGCCGATTTCTCGCGCGCGAAGCGCCGCGCCGACCTCGATGCCGAGACCCGCAAGCGCATCGACGCCGACTTCAACCGCATCCTCGACTATCTGAAGAGCATCACGTGACGCAGGCGAAGCCAACAACCTCACCCACCGAACGCGATCCGTTCGCCCGAACGATCGCGTGGTTCGGCACGCTTCCGCGCGCCGGCAAGTGGGGCATCGTCGCCGGGGTCCTCTTCGGCGGTTTCATGCTGCTCGACGAGGCTATCTGGCCGATCGCCGACCGCATGAACGAGCGCTCGGACCGCTGGGAGGCGCTGCTCTCGCGCGCGTCGGAGCGTGCCGAAGGCCTGCCTCCTGACATTGCCGCCAACGCGATCGCCTACGGCCCCAACGAAGTGCCAGAGGACGAGGCGCGCGGCATGCGCAAGCTCGCTGCGTCGGTCGACGCGATCCTCCGCAAGAAGGGCGTGACGAAGTACTCGCAGGACATCCGTCGCGGCCAGCAGCTCGGCACCGACGTGCTTGGTGACATCGCCGGCCCGCTTGGCGGCACGATGGGCCGCACGATCGCCGACATCGCGTTCGAGGCGTCGCCCGACGACGTGACCGGGATCATCGCCGATCTCGACGGAAGCGCTGAGATCGACGCGATCACGGACCTGAAGCTCACGTACGCGCCGGCGACGAAGCGCGTCGCGGTCCAGATGAGCGTCGAGAAGTGGGGTGTGCTCAAGCGCACGCCGAAGCGAGGTGGCGCATGAAGGAACTCCTTGATCGCCTCCCGAACGGCCTTCGCGTCTCGAAGTCGGTCGTGATCTCCGCGGTTGCAGTCGGCGTATCCGCCGTCGTCGTCTGGCAGGGTGTCGGCAGCGTGATGCGCGCCATCGTGTCGCCCTCCGTCGCCTCCGAGGAGGCGGATCCGATCGATTCGCTGCGCAAGGATCGCGAGCAGGATCTCCTCGAGACGAGCCGAGCACGTTTCGTCGGTCGATCGATGTACCAGCTTCCCCCGCCGCCACCGGCGAAGCGGCCGAAGCCGGTCGAACCTCCGAAGCCCGTCGCTCCACCACCCGATCCGGGGCCGCCGCCGCCGCCCGCGACCTACACGGGCCCGGCGCCGACGAGCGTCTTCGGTGATTACGTAATCTTCAGTTCGCTGTCCGACAACGACAAGCGCATCAAGCTCGGCGAGACGAAGTCCGGAATCAAGGTCCTCGAGATCAGCGCGCCGTACACGGTGAAGCTCGGATATCAGCGCGGCGAGTACACCGTGCCTCTGTTCGGCCGCATCAACGAGTCGTTCCTCCGCGGCGGCATGCCGGCGACGAGCAACTCTGGGATCATCGAGGTCAACGGAGCGTCGGCGGCCAACGGCGGCGCGAATGCGAACGCCACCATCGGTGCCGCGAGCCCCGGCAGTGTCGCCACGCCGGCCGGAGAGCGGCCGAGCGCGCAGCCCGGTCGCACGCCGCTTGAGGGCGGCCGACCGTCGAGAGCACCCGGTGGCGCGCGAGCCCCCGCGGGAAGCACGCAGCCCGTGACCACGCCGCCACAGCCGAATGCGCCGGTTGGCCCCGGAGATGAACCGGGCGCGGACCAACCGCGCGGACCGGGCCCGGAGGGAGAGGTTCCCTCACCGGCGATGGAGCCGCAGCGCCTGCCGCCGCCGACCGAAGCGGATGGCGATGGAGGCCAGCCCGGAGTCGAGTTCGTGGACCGCGCCCTGCTGCCACCGCGGCTCGAGGATGCGCAGATCGCCGCGATGTCGCTCGCGCAGGCGCGCGAGGCGATCGCGGCGATCGACTCCACGCGCTCGTGGTCGGTGGACGACCACAGCCGGGCACGACTGGATCATGAGCGATCGCAGTTGGTTGCGCGGGTGAACCGCGGGAACTAACGCGATCGGTGTGCTTACCGCGCGATTCGTGCAGCGCGATATCGACAGGACAAGAACGAAATCCCGTCCAGGATGGATGGCAGTCAGATTCCCTCCGCGGATACCCGCGATGCAGAACCGGAGCCACGACGTGCGTCAAGACCGTTCCTTCTTCAAGAGCCTCGTTCACGATCTCGCCCAGCACCGCGGCGGAAGCCCGATCGGTGCGGCATCGTTCCGCGCGGGACTCCTCGCTGGAATCTCGACGAGCGACATCGTGCGTGCCAGCGCCGCGATCGCCGTCGCGGGAACCCTCGCGGCACCGCTCGGCGCGACGACTTCGGAATCGGGCCGACCCACTCCGGCCGTGCAGCCCTCGGCGAGCCCATCTCAGAACGCGCCTGGCGAGCCAGCGCCGACTCCCGCTCCCGCACCGGCTCCCGCACCCGCTCCCGCACCGGCTCCCGCACCCGCTCCCGCACCGGCTCCCGCACCGGCTCCCGCACCAAGCGCAGGACAGAGTGGCGCGGCCAGCGGCGCGAGCGGTGATGCGAGCGGCGGCTCGCGCAGCCCCCAGCCCGCACCTCAGCCGGGCAGCGATGGCGATGACCCTCGCACCATCGTGCGCTACCAGCCCGTTCCACCCGCGGATGTTCCGCCGTCGCAACTGCGCGGCGTGCGTGAAGGCCGCCGCGTGCTCGACGACAAGCTCGTCAAGCTCTCGTTCAAGGACTCGAGTGTTCCCGACATCTTGCCCTTCCTCTACGAGTGGACCGGCAAGTATGTGTCGTACAGGCCGACCGAGGTCTCAAGCACCAAGATCACCCTGATCGGCGACCGCGAGATCTCGAAGAGTCAGGCGCTCGACTACATCTTCCAGTCCCTGAAGATGAACGGCATGGCCGTCACCGAGACGGCTGACATGATCCACATCGGCCTGCAGACCGACCTCATCAAGACCCAGCCCGGCGTCGTGCTCGGTCCAGACGAGGACGTGATGAAGATGGAGGACAACGGCCTCTTCGTCACGAAGGTGTTCCGCCTGCGCAACTCGCGTGCGACCGATGTGCTCGATCGGATCGAGTTCCTCGTCCCCGAGGACTACGCGAAGCTCTCCGCCGACGGCGACTCGAACCAGATCATCCTCGCGGGCGACATCGGCCTCGCGAAGAAGGTGAAGACGCTCCTCGACATGCTCGACGTTCCGAATTGGGACGACTACGCGACCGAAACGTTCCGGCTCCAGTTCCAGGATGCGAACGCCATCAAGACGCTGATCGATGAACTCTTCGCCGATGATGGTTCGGCAGGTGGGCGCACCGCCGGTGGCCGGACCGCGCAGAACCGCCAGCAGCGCGGCCAGCAGCAGCCCGGCGTTCCCGGGGCTCCGGGCGGGGCTGGCGGCGGCGGTAGTGGTCTCATTGTCACGGTCCTCGAGTCGATGAACTCGCTCACCGTGCGCGCGACGCCCACGGTGCTCGCCGAGATCCGTCGCCTCGTCGCCAACGCGTGGGACCTCCCGCCCAATACTTCGGGCGACATCTTCCGCATCTACGACCTCGACTACGCGGATCCCACCAAAGTGCGTGATCTCCTCGGGACGCTGCTCGGCTCGGGTGGTGCCCGCACGGGCGGTACGCAGAATCGCGCGTTCGCCGGCCGGCAGGTGCTTCAGGGCGGCGGAGGAGGCGACGGATCGCCGTCGGCCGCAGTCGAGGGCATCTTCTCAATCGAGGCGTATCCCGACTCGAACCGCCTGATCGTGATCTCGAAGACTCCGGAGAACTTCGACTGGCTCGACCGCTGGATCAAGGATCTCGATCAGCCGTTCACCTCTGGCCTCCCGGTCAATGTGCCTCTCAAGCACGCGGGCGCGGTCGAGTTGAGCGAAATCCTCAACACCCTGCTCGCGTCAAGCGGCTCCGAGGGCGGAGGACTGCGTCTGCCCGAGGAAGGCATCCAGGGTCTTGCCGACAGCTTCAACACCGGTGTCGGTTCGAGCAACGATTCCGCCTTCACCGGTGGCGCACAGAGCGGTGCGCAGGAGCAGCTGCGCTTCCCGTGGCAGGGCGCGCGCGCCGGTCAGGGCGCCGGCGGCGGCACGCCGCAGGAAGTCAGCGCGCTCATCGGCCGCAGCCGCATCGTGCCGAACCCGACGCAGAACTCGGTGCTCGTCATGGCGCCGCCGGAAGTCGAGAAGAAGGTGGTCGAGATCATCCAGCAGCTCGACAAGCCCGGTCGCCAGGTGATGATCACCGCAGTGCTCGCCGAAGTGAAGGTCGGAGACGGCTTCTCGTGGGGCGCGCGCGTCGGAACCAACCTGTCGGCTCCGCTCAACGGCGGCGACAATAGCGTCGGCGGCTCGGTCTCGCTCAAGCTCGACAAGGGCAATGGAGCCGTGACCGGCGCACCGAACTTCGCCTCGCCGTGGTTCGATTCGAGCTCACTCGAGGTCACGACCGGCGAGAACATGGAGTTCTTCCTGCAGGCGCTGTCGACCGACAACAGCGTGCGCATCCTCCAGCAGCCGCGCGTGTTCACCTCCGACAACAAGGAGGCGAAGTTCGTCGCAGGCCAGGACGTGTCGCTCCTCACGGGCGAGACGTCGGGCTTCGGCACCACCGGCACGACGTCGAGCTTCGAACAGGAGTTCGTCGGCGTGGGCATCAACGTGCGTCCGCGCATCACGCAGGACAACAACGTCGCGATGGAGGTTGAGATTCTGCTTTCGAATCTCTCGGCATCGACCCAGTCCTTCAACTCGAATCCGGTCATCGATCGTCGCCAGACCAACACGAACGTCACCGTGAAGAACGGCCAGACGATCGTGATCTCGGGCATCCGCCGCGAGCAGGAGACGCAGGTCGACAACCGCATTCCGTTCCTCGGCGACATCCCGGTGCTTGGCGCGGCGTTCACTTCGACGCAGCGTCAGAAGGAAGTCGTAGAGCTCGTGGTGTTCCTCGTGCCGGTCGTCGTCGAGAATCCGGACGCGAACGACTCGAACTTCAACGCCGACGAGCGCCAGCGTCTGCGCATGCTTTCCGAGCCGCTTGAGCAAAGCTCCGGCAAGCTCCTCAAGGAGAGCAAGTTCTTCGAGGAACTGAAGTCGCCGGCGACCGTCGATCCCGCGCTCGAGCCGATCGACGAGACCATCGGACCAGACGCCACGCAGAAGAACAATCCGTGAGCCCGGCCGCCGTCACTCGCCCCGATCGGTCGGTCGACCGCGCCGCGGCCGAGGCGAAGTGCACGACGGCGAATACCCCCGCGAGTAGCAACCCGCACCCGTCGCGCCTTCGCGCGACGGGTGTGGTTCTTCTTGCGTGCCTCGTGATTGGACTGGGCGCCCTGCCGCTCGCCGCTTGCGCGGGCGCGAGCGGCAGCCGCGGACGTGAGACGACGTTGAAGCAGACGAACGGCGAGCGACCGCGCACCGCGGGTTCAGCGTCGAAGCCCGATTTGAAGGCCGAGTCGAAGGCCGAGTCGAAGGCCGCCACCATGCCCGGCAAGATCGTCGGCAGCGCGCTTTCGGTTGATCTCCGACCGCTTGGCCTCGTGCCGACCGACGGCTACACGCTTCCCCTGCTCTCGCCGGATGGCCGTCTGATGGCGGTGCAGACCGGCACGGTGCCCGACCTCGCGACACTCCTCGCGCGGCCGCAGCAGTCGACGCCAGTGGCCTCGCGCATCGCGATGTACCGCGTGGAACCCCGCGGCCTCGTGCGCCTCGGCGAGACGGGTAGCGGCCTCGTGCTCGGCCGCTCTGCCGACGCGCGCGGATTTCTCGTCGAAAGCCCGCGCCCCGACGGCTCGCGTTGGATCGGGCGCTATCCGTGGGGCGGCGACGAGCCGGAGTGGCTGGTCCAGAACGGCGAGGTCAACGCCTTCGGTGCGCTTGGCCCCGACGGCGCGCTTGCCTACGCAACACGCGGGCGCGTCGACGGCGGCTTCGACCTCGTGGTGCGCCGCAACGACCGCACGGCACGGCTGTCGTCCGAGGGCGTGCGTGACTATCTCTTTCCGACGTTCTCAGCCGATGGCTCGCGCGTCCTCGCGTTGTCGCTCCGCGACGGGATCCTTGAGTTTGTGTCGGTCGACCCGGCCAGCGATGCGTCGATGCGACAGTCCGCGACGCGCGCGCTCATCAGCGACCGCGCGAACGACGAGATGGCGATGCAAATGGTGGCGCCGCAAGGAACCCGCGATGGAGCCGACGGCGACGACTGGATCCTCTTCCATCCTTCGCTTGGCTCGCTTGTCCGCTGGAACCCCGTCGACGGGGTGCGCGTGTTCGCCGGCAGGCCCGTCGCCGCAGGTCGTATCGATGAGCAACGTACGGCATTCCTGGTGGGCGAGCGCGTCCGAGTCCGCACCCGCACCGAAGGCGCGGGTGCGCCGACTACGACGATGAAACCCGACGCAGGCGTCGCCGATCCCGGGCTCGGCACGGTGCTCTTCGACGGCATCGCCGTCCCGCGCGCGATCGCGCCGATCGACGGCGCACCCGCGATCCTCCTTGCATCGCCCGATCGCAACGGACTCCGGCTGCTGCTGGCACGCCTGCCGGGCTAGGTTCTTTCTGACGGATCGACGAAGGCCCGAACTCCGCGTCGGCGCCCGAGTGGCGAGAAGGCGAGACGAAGCCGTCTCCGCAGCGATACGGTGCGTCGACGCCGCCGTGACCAATCATGTGGCCCGTCGGGATGCCGCGCGGATGGAAGCCCGACGGATCCCGGCAGACAGAATCCACTCCGCGATCCAATCCGCAAGTCGCTCACCGAGACCTCAAAGGAAGACGCCGCGCGGGGGCGCGGCGTCTTCGATGGTCGTTTTTCGATTGCTCAAGTGGGATCGGGGAGCGCGGTGGGTCTCGCGTTTCGTCCGATCACTCGGGATGAGCACTCATTCCTCGGGAGCACTCATTCCTCGGGAGCACTCATTCCTCGGGAGCACTCATTCCTCGGGAGCACTCATTCCTCGGGAGCACTCATTCCTC
>Ga0172372_10010083_pt1 | contig 12173 bp, 31 predicted proteins | sample LakKiv5m_2_FD_114544 | JGI IMG/M metagenome (GOLD analysis project Ga0172372, IMG submission 114544) | Freshwater microbial communities from Kabuno Bay, South-Kivu, Congo - kab_092012_9.5m | ecosystem: Environmental > Aquatic > Freshwater > Lake | place: Democratic Republic of the Congo...
AATATAAAAGTGATTGGTATGGTAAAAATCTAGTAAAGATTGGACGATTTACTCCATCATCAAAAACTTGTTCAAATTGTGGAAATATTAACCACGATTTGAAATTAGACAATAGACGGTGGAAATGTATCAAGTGTAATATTGAACACGATAGAGATATCAATGCGGCGAATAACATACTTGATTTTGCATTTCCCGATATGTTTTTTAAAAAGGGCAGGAACTGCCCTATTGAAGCCCCTATGGCTTTAGCCTAGAGGTAGTTCACTTTATAAAATAACCATGATATCATTTGATATTTTGTTGGATCGTTTTGATCATTTCTTATATTAAAGAAATTTAGTTCCAAGTTAAACAAATGACGTGTTTGTTTTAAATCATTTAACCATTTATGATCAAGTTTTTCATCGGTCGGTGTTTTTAATAGTAATTCTTCTAAACATTGCAAAGCAAAATTATATTCAATTTCCGTTAGAATTATTTTTTTCATTTTGCTTGATTGTTTTTTTATTAAAAATCAACTCGTAATTTTTATCATATTCACTTTTTTTAAAAGGTCTTGGTTTGCTACCTTTTCCTGCTTGATTATTGCTCATAAAAATGTTGGTATCCTTTTTCTATAGTATTAAAAAATTCGCCATTTTGGTACATGGTTTCGGCCATAACACCATCACTTTTCATATAGTGACTATTTACGTGTTTTAAAGTAAAACCGTCTGTGTTATTTACATTGTTTTCGTATCCTACAAATATAACACTAAATAATTTGTTATCAAGAACGTCGTCAAATTCTTTATATATGTCATTTTTTACATACACTATGTCTTTTTCACTCCACTGATTATCAATTCGTGGACACACACATAATCTATATTCACCATCAATATATGCTTTGAATACAAAAGCATTTGGTTTGTTTAATTCACTCATATTTTTATATATTTCTTTTGATCAATATTGTTGAAACACTGTTCACATAGTTGACCAGCGCCTTCAATATAATACTCACGAAGATCAATATGTTTGTTTCTTGGTATATCGGTGACAATATCACAAACGATACATTTTTCAAATGATATTACTTCAAAATCGTTGGATGTTTTAACTATTGTGTTGTTCATGTTATTTCCAGATAACTTGTAATAAAACAATTAATGCGCTAAGAGATATTAACGTTAATGTTTTTGGTGTTAGTCTTTCATTGAAATAAATAGTGGTTAATATGGTGAACATAACAATTCCAATACTAAATGTAAGCATTCTATTTGGCCATATTTCACCATTAAAATGTTCGGTTATAAACCGTATAGCGTGTATAGATGCCCAAGTACATGGTACACTCAATAAAATCAAAATAGTTTGATATCTTTTAAAGAAATCATTGATAAACTGTCCGTACAATTGGTGCCAAGCAATTATGTAAACTACTATTAGTAAAGAAATTCCCCAGAATAATTTCATGAGATTGTGTCTACAAAGCCAGGTGTTTTATCTCCAACCCACGCACATGCCTGATTAAATTCATGAAATTCATATGCCTCATGATATGACATACCATCTTTCATTAGTTTGTTAATTATTTTTTGGGTGCTATATACAACATAACGATCACCATCACCAGATCTATATCCAATACCTAAAATGCAGTCATCATAACCATCCATCGTAAGTAAATCATTAGATTCAATAATTTCCATTATTTCATTTTTCATAATCACCACGCATTTCTTTGTAAGAAATTTTATTAAACATCAAAGCATCACCGATATGAATCAATCGTTCCATGTCAGTAGCCCAAGGATGTCTAATTGCAAAGGTCCATGTTGATATCAAAAAATATATAAAAAATATTACAACCGTTGCGGGTAGCAACTCCCAAAACTTATTGCTTAAAAATTTTGTTATACGATTCCACATAACTAATAATATTTTGTTTACCTACAGGATTCATAGAGTGTACAACATAAGGAGGATGTTTTACACCCAACTTATTACATTCATTTACAAGAAACTTTGCGCAATCATATCCAGTTTTTTCGTTATATTGATCATATGGAATATTATCACCTTTCAATCCGTGACCATAATGAGCATCGCTTAGATCGTGATCATACGCAACAAACTTTGGTATGCCTCTGTTCCAGATTGCGTCACGAAATTCTTTATAATCTCGCACGATGGTATATACTTTCATGGGCATATCCACCCATGTTACATGACTTGGAATGCGAATGTCATCCAAAAATAAATTATATTCTCTTTTAGTATTCATTTTTTCTCTTAATTTTCTTCTCTAAGTATAACACAAACTTTTTCATAGGTCTACCACTTTCAAATACATCACCAATAAATTCTGCTTTGATGACTCTTAAACCATCTCTACCATAATCATTCATTATGGTTTCAAGTTCTTCATAATCAATTACTTTGTGAATTTTTATGGTATATCTATACTTCATACAGCTACTTCTCCTTTAATTGCTGGATGTGGGTTATAATCTATAATTTCAATATCTTCAAACTTTATATCAAATATAGATTTACCAGGAGTTTTTATATTCAATAGTGGTAATTTTCTAATATCTCTGGTTAATTGTAGTTTAACTTGTTCCAAATGATTTTCATATAAATGAACATCAGCCGCACTGTATACTAATTGACTTGGAATCATATTGAGATGATTTGCAATCAAATGTGTAAATAGTCCATAAAATGCACAATTAAATGGTAAACCCAAGAAAGTGTCACTTGATCGCATATTGAAGTAACAATTCAAACGATATTTTGGAACATCCATTGCATCAAACAATTCAATCATATTTGTCTCGGAGTATGTAATCAAATCTCCACCTTTATTCAAGTATAGTTGAAAGCGTTCATCATATGTCAATTCTTCTGTACCAAACTGAATATAATTATGACATGCTGGCAATAGAGCATCTTCTCTGTTATTGCTATGATATGGATGCCATGCGGTAATAATGATTCTACGACTATCTGGATTGTTCTTTAGTTCATTGATAACGTTAGATAGTTGATCGACGTGATCTAACTCATGGCCAGCTCTCGACCCAATATAAGAAACTCCGCGAGGAAGTTCCCAGTATTTGGCATAAGGAAACTTTCTCCACATTCCACCATAACCATATTGTCCAATACTTCCCCATTTTTTGGCAAATTCATCATCGTTAATGATTTCTTGCTCAAATTCTTTTTGTGTCATTTCACGTACACAATTTTTTTCAAGATCCTCGATATGAACATCATAATCGGGTTCGGTGAGTGTTTTGCAATGGTTAAGATACGTTTGATAGGGCCATTCGGTCCAGAATGTAACGCCGTTCTTTAGAAGATACTGAATGTTGGTGTCTCCCTTAATCATCCACAATAGTTCATGCACTACACTCTTCCAGTGCATTTTCTTTGTGGTGAGTAATGGAAATCCTTCTTGTAGGTTGATGTGCATTTGTGCGCCCCAATATTTGTAGGTATTGATTACTGTTCTGTTTTTTGAATAAACACCTTCTTCAAGAATTCCTAGCAATAAATCCAGATATTTTTCTTCGTAATCGTTCATATTACTTACTATACTTGATAACTTTGTGACCGTCAAATTCTTTTACTGTTTAATGTAATTTTCAATAGGAAAATTAGTTTTATATTTTGCTCGTTCTACTCCAATAGCATTTATCAACGCTTTGTCAGAAGCGATAGCAGCTTCTAGAGCTGTATTAAATGTTCCCACATATCTTTTATTGTCGATTTTATTGTAATTGCATGTGGCTACATATTTTCCAACCTTCGTTTCTTCTACTCTTCTGTATCCAGATCTGCTTTTAATAAAACTATTTTTTTCAAAATATTCATCACAAATTTTCTTTTTTCGTTTTAAAAAAATAATCACATCGTTGTATAAATAATGATATAATTTTTGTAGATCTTCTCTCCCCGATACATCAAAACTATAACATATATTACTTTTTTTACTTTTTGTCAACGAATTAGAAGTTATTCCTAATTTATTTTTTAAATATAAAAGAGTGTCTTCACAAATATATTTATTGCCTGATAATTTAAATTTCAATCTGTTGTTGGATGAACAAAAACAACCATCGGCGTCAAATAATCCACGAAAAAAATGTCTCATATTTTCATCCGTTAAGAACGATGGTATATGACATTCCGTTGTTTTATTATTTATAACTCCCAATTTTAATAAATCACTTGAAATTTTACGAGAATATATAGTCATTCGATATTGATCCTGTCGGTTGATTTTATATTTTTTTCTATATTTTTCGTTATTTAAATACGACAAATCAGACTCTTGTATTAGTGAATTTAATTTTAATAAATGTTCTTTGTCTTTTTCCGCTAATATTATTGATGTTGTTCCCAACCGAATATTATTGTGTCCATCTCCCATTATAAATCCAAACAAATAAGATTGTTCTTCATTCCACTGACCTGGATTTTCAAAAAAAGATTCATTTAATTTATATTTTCTATAATAAGATTTTGGCCGCATGACCAATCCATTTTTTTTCAATATTCTAACTATACATTTTTCAGCAATATTATATTTTATAGCTATTTTCGTGCTTGATAAACCTGATTGGTACATTTTAACTATATTAGTATATTCAGTAATTGGTATTTTTATGTTCATATGGATGTAATAATGTATCTATTAATAATTATCCATATTTAATACAAAAAATTCATTTTTATTTTGAATATTTTATAATTTTATGACCACCTTCTAATTCCTTAATTAATTCTTTTGTCGGAAACATTTCCTCGAAATTACACATAAATACATCACCGTCATAACTACCATTTACATGAGTAACATAAAATTCAGTTATGTATGGCAATAGATTGATATAAGTTTTAGCACCACCAGCAACAATCAAATAGTCTTTTCTAAATTGACTGTATGATTCAAGCTCTGACATCGTAATCAGTTTACCAGTCATAGAGTTATTGTTTACGAGATATTGATTTGGCATTGCAACCATTATTTTGTCTTCTCTGACTAGTACAAGACACTCTCTATTTTTTAGTAGTGGTAATGTATCAAATGTTTTTTTACCAACTATAATAGTATTACCCACGGTAAACTCTTTAAACCATTTGAAATCATTTTTTATAGAGGGCCAAGGCAATCCACCATTTTTGCCTATAGCTCTATTTTCAGACATTGCTACTATAGCTTTCATTTTTAACTAAACTTCAAATAGTCATTTTGTTGGTACCTCACAGATTTTGGTTCTTCAATAACACCGTTATTTATAAAACCATAACTGTATGCATATTTGCCTACGTGCGATAATCTTATAGTGGTATCACTGTATAATTTATATCCAATTTGTTTTAATCTATAACAAAATGCAAAGTCTTCTCCTAAATATTCTCCGTCAATTAATAATGGATAAAAGTAAGGATAAACATTATATTGTCCACCCCAGATTTTTACCTTTTCCATGTTTAAATCACTAGCCATTTTTTCATATACGCTACGATGTGTATACATAAATCCAGTAGCAGCGTAATTTACTTCATACAAATCTCCATCCTCTCCTAATTTAACATGTTTATCTTTAAATTGAGTGGTCAACACAGGCCATCCCTTGACACTATAAGGCGCGCTTACAAATGGCAATCCTATATTTACTATTTTTTCCACATCATATGGCCAAAATGTCACATCCGCATCAATCCAAAATAAATGTTCAAATCCTTTATCTAAAGCTTCTTGAGCCATCGCACATCTACCTTGATCTATTGCTGACCAACCATATTTACGCCATACTGTATATCCCATTGATTCAAGTTTTCTAAGAGCTTCATCTGTAGATGGTTCGATATGATTTGAAACGGGTACCAATATAACAACTGAATTTGGTGCAACTGTATGTTCATTTATTGGCACAATTTTAAGTGTTTTTTCAACATTTTTTGTATATTTCGATTTAAGATTCGAAAACAATTTTTTAAAGTGTTCTATTATATTCATAAATAATTTATTTTTGTTGGGGCCATATATAATTTATAATTAGATTCAAACTATCCTCTATATTATTTTTATCCGTGTCTATATGTAAATAGTTTTTAACTGGCTTTTCATAATAATCAACCATTTTACCTTCACGAATTCTATTACTAAATAAATATATTTCTTTTACATTTGAACCGTTTTTAAGTTCTTCTCGTAACTCTCTAAAAGGATTAACCAGTGCAAGTATAACCAAAACATTATTGTTTGATATAATCTTCGCAAATGATGACGCAACTGTAATGTTTTTCTTTCTACCAATTACACTATAATCTTTATTATCAAGAACTTGCCGTAGTTCATCACCATCCAATATAATAGAACAAGGCATATGCTTTTTAAGTGCATATGCCAATGTCGTTTTGCCACTATTTGGTTGGCCTGTAAGTATTACTATCATATTCAACTGTCATGAAACATCTAAGTTTTCAGATATATAATTATTCCACTCACGATTCATTTCTATTAATTTATTTGATAGTTCGCCTAAAGCTTCAGCTGATATTGATCCACCATTATAATCATTTAAAAAGAAATAAAAGAATCCATCTACGTCTTTAATAAACTCTCCAATTATTTTAGTAGAATATTCATTGTTGATTTTAACTAAATGTCTGTGATCAGATGTTGCTTCGTATTTAAAAATGGATTTCATGTTTCAGATGATTGGTGACTGGATTAATTTAATTAAATTAATTAATAGCCAGTTTGTCTAGTAATAGTAAAGCCAAATCCAAACAATGTACATTCAAAATAAGTCCAAGTGTCATCTTTTCTGTATTTTACACCTGTAGTGAATACTAAATCAACGCATTTTGTTGGATAGTCATTGCCCCATTCATTTCCGGGTTGCGTGCCACATTTGACTGTGGGCAGATTAAGATGTACTTCAAAGATATCAAATAAATCTTCTTTATTTTTTCTGGAGTATAAACGCATATTATTTCCAAGTTCTATGTTCTTCTGCGATATATTCACCACCACCAGATTCTTGCGCCCGATTGTCAATATACCATTTAACATCATCTGGAATTTCTACCACTTTAAATTTGCATTTTTTGCCATGACTTGATTTTTCACCTAGAGTTTCTACAACTTTTACAAGGTCTGGGTCACTTCTATCAAATGTCCATTCATCAATTATGTTTTCTTCACTTTCTTCATTTTTATAGAAATCCCTATAAACATCATTTCCTTTTTTAATTAGCTTATAACCTTTAAGTTTAGCGTATAAAGCATGAGCTTCATCACTTAATCCAAAAGCTCCATAGCTTGAGTTGATAACCACTTTCATAATTATTCGTTATTTACGATTGTAATCTTTATATTAACAAAATCAACCTTTTTGAGAAGAAATGAATCGTTCAACACAATATATTCACTTGAGTCGTCTAGTTCTTTATGAAAAGTCTTAATAAGTTGTTGGAATTCTTTTACAACTTTCTCCTTTTTTTCTGTATGATCATTAGCAACATCTGTTTCAATAGTTTCCCATTGTTCATATTGATAACCTTGACCATCTGGTTGAAGGTGGGTTATAATCAATGATATTTTACAATTATACTTCTTTGGTTGTTGCGGCTTCGTTTCTGGTGTATTGAATAGATTCTTTAGATAGTTTATCATATAGCTCTTGAGCTTGTTTTGACAATGGTAACACACATTTTAGTTGTTGTAAAGCAGTAAGTTCATCTTTGATGGGATGATTTAGTCTACCTTGTAGTGTTGGCCATTGTGGTTTATTCATATAAACCTCTACATTCAGAACAATCACATTCATTTGATGATAGTCTACTTGTATTGTATTCTAACTCTTGAATTTTTTCCAGCAATTTATTTTGATTTTGTTGTAGACTTTCAACCGCATCAATTAATTGCCATAAAATGAAACCAGTATCTCTTGGAATACTACCGTTAAATTTTAATATTAATTCGTCTTTAATTTTATTTGTATCAATATTATTCATATTATTTTCTTAAAGGACAATCTGATAACCAACAGTCACAAATTAAACATTCGCCGTTATGATCTGGGTTGCATGGCGGTTCAAAGATATTACCAATCACTTCTACTCTGTGTGATGATTTATCAAAGTCTTCAACATCATCATGTCTGATATGATCGTAACTTACGAGATATTTCTGAACATTCCATCCCCATAAAACTTGTCCAACTTCAACTTCACCGTCATCAATGAATTTATATTCAATTTGTTGTTTTTCATCAACAAATGGTCGGGTATAACATCTGTTAATTTTTACTATGTCACCCTCATACACTTCAATGTTATTTTTATCTTTTAAGCCAGTATATTGTTGAATAACAAACCCAAAATCAATACATTGTTCAAGATCGTAACAGCCAAACTGTTCCATCTGTTCGTCTGATGCGTTAGAAAATGATAACCCTCTGTCCTTGTATGAACGAAGAAAGTTTTTGTTCTTTGGATCCCAGACTCGGAATTTTATTTCTCTATTCATATAATGTAATGTTCTTCTATTTCTAATGAATAATACCCATTCTTATAAAATCTTGTACCACTAAAGGTTTTCTTTATTGGTTTTTTAAGTTTATTTGCGTTAATAAAATTTTCTGCTTTTAATTTATCACTATAAACATTAACTATCTCTTTGCTGAAAATACTTTGAAATGGACCATCAAGTGTAATCTGAAAAACTTCTTCCGTCTCTCCAATCACAACATAAACCTTATTGTCTTTCATATTATTTTAATAGTTCACTATGTTTAAATATATTACCAACAATTTTTACTTCTACTGACATATCATCATCACGGGGCCCTATAGGTAAACTCATATTTTTACCTACCCAACGATATGTAAGTCTTTCTACATCCCAGATACATTGACAATATGCTTTATATATTTTATCATAGTAGATATCCCCCTCGTAAATGTCAGTTCCTTTTGAGTCTTTTAAGCCTGTATATTCTAGAACAACATACTCATCACCACCGCTACCATTTTGTAGATTATGGAAGCGTCCATACAAATCAAGAATATAATGTTGTTGATATCCCTTATCAGGATAAATCATGCGTTGTGCCAATTTATCCCACACTTTAAATTTACGCTGTCTATTCATATTACTTGTTTTTATATTGATGTGGTTTTCCTTTTGCGTCTACCAAAATAAGTCCACTTGGATATTCTTCATTTGTAAAGACGCTTTTTGGACTTCTATAAGTCTTGGTAGGTTGCGTTGATATTGCACCCAACAGTGTTACTGAAGGCAATGCAATTGCGGTTGATGTAATAAATTGTCTGCGGTTCATAGTCTATATACACAAGTGAAAGTTTTGATGTTTGCATCGTGGGAAGCAAAATTAACAGTAACGTTAGTTTCATATTCACTATAGTAAATATTGATACCAGTAACCCAACATCCCTCATCATCTTTATTTAGGGTTTTGTTATTTGCGTTAACAATATATTTTGCCAGTTTTTTTGTAAAATCTGTTGCTTTTATGCTTTGATCTTGTATATTCATATTTGTATTTTTCTTTTATTATGTCTCGGAAATCTTTGGGCTCCCAATGATCAAAAATAAGAGCCTACTGCATATGTAACATAAATCATTTTATGCTCCCGGCCAATAATCAGCGTCTATTGCATTTTCAAGTTTGGCATTTTCTCGCTTCAAATTAGCAATTTCTTGCAACAACATTGTGCGTTCCTTAGCCCAATCATATTCACTACTATGACGCAATTCCCACTTTGGTTCTTGGGTATCTCTATGCCCGTAGACACCACTCAATACCCATTCAATGTTATTTTCGTCTAATTGTTGTTGTGTTGCTCCTATTGGTTTATTCATATTTGTATTTTTCTTTTATTATGTCTCGGAAATCTTTGGGCTCCCAATGATCAAAAATAATAGCCTACTGCATATGTAACATAAATCATTTTCATATCATCGATAGAATTTATTACGATCATACTCGGTATTAACCCACTTGTCAAATACGCCCTTCCAAGCATCATACACCAATCGCTTGCGTGAATACTTCAATTCTTCTTCACAATACATCTTGAACGCATCCCACGCATGACTACACCAGCCATCGCCATACAAACTATAACAAAACTCTTTGAGTGTGATTTCTTTCTTATATTGAATCTTGTCTTTCAATACATCAATCCAACGCAATGTGTCACCCCAACCGTCCTGCATATTCTCGGCTTCTGCGTAATATGTATCGTCTTTTATGTAACTTGAATTTTTGCTCATATCATTAAACAAATTCTACCACATCATTAGCTGGATGTAGTTTGTAATCGTATATACGCACGAGTTTGTATGGATAGTTGTTATCCCTAAGTTCACTTTGTTTACCCGAATCAAAGCTCATACACTGGTTCTGGTTTTCAATAACAGGTAAAAACTTACGTTTTGTTTGATATGTGTGAGATACAGAATTTTTACAACAAGTCTGATAAAAATCACATTCTACACTCAAACACTTTTCGTTGTGTATCTTTATGGTTTTCATGGCTTTTTTACAAAATCCAACTTGTCAGCGTCATTCATTCTAGCACTAATACCATCACACCAATGTCAACCTTTTACCACAAAACAATAAATGCCACCATCAATCCGACAAACATAAACCACACCCACCGTGGAAATTCAAGTGAAAAATTCGCCGAAAACTTCACACCCTGATTGATCCATGGCTTTGTGGCTTGGTCAATAACTTCATCTTTTTCATTCATAATAATTTCGTGTTTTTGTGGGAAAAATTTGTAGATTTGTTTTCCCCGATTGAATATCGTTCTCATAAAGTATTATTTAAGTTGCCTTGGTGGTCAAAGTCCGAGCCTCGTTTGCTTTCATATCTTAATTCTTGAAAGTAACGTACTTTAATTCTTCCTTGGTCAACTTGCTCTTGATAGATGCAATAACCTTGTCACGAGCAGCATTTGAATCATTTTTCTTTTGATGTTCCAGACGTTTTTGTTCATCCTCTTTACGTTGGTTTTCAGAAATGTGGTTCAAAACCTCTTGCTTCCAAACATCGTTATCGGTCCACAGAAAACGGGTGGGAAAGCCGGTCTCAAAATCTCCATCCTTGTCACGGGCTTCATAATCTCCATAAAGTTCAATAAACTCGATGTCGATTTCAGGATCAAAACAACCACCGTCACTGCCGTTACCATCGTCGACATAGTTGTCGTTTTGAAACGCATACCAACTCAATTTACGATTGGAAATCTTCAACAGCGTTCTCCAGATATAATCAACACGATCACCAATTTCCTCAATAATAGCGTCATATTCACGCTTGGTAACGTTGGGGTCGTTCAACTTGAGCACACGGTCTTGAGAGATAATATTCATAGATGTATCTTATAACAAAGTTGGAGAAAGTCAAGCACGGTTTTCATCCAGCATAAACAATTTTGTCTGGATTGATGCATACTCCCTTTACGGCAAATTGCTTTTTGTATTCAACAACTCGATATCCTTTTTAGATTTAATACCACCAGTATGCTTCTCTGGATTTACATACATATTCTGTTTGTCCATAAAAAGACTATTCAACTCTTCTTCCGTAGGTTCACGATTACTAATCCCGCATGCCTTCATTTTCTTTAGTAGATTGTCAATTTGAATATCAGTGTGTTTATTCATTTGCACATAGGTCTCCTCACTATGGCGTTTAATCAGCAGTTCACAATATTTTTCTATGGCTTGTTCTTCTGGATATTGTTTTACCATATCCACAAGATTTGCTTCTTGGGTGGTATCTCTAAAATGTTGTTTCCAATACTCTTTGCTACGCTTTATTGGCTTTGTTGATTCAGCTATTACACTAATTGCAGGAAACAATGCAATTGTTGCAATTGATGATCCTGATGTTTTGAAAAATTCTCGTCTATTCATAGTTCAAATATACCACGGAAATTAAAGAAAGTCAATGAGAAATCTTCTCCATTTCAGCTACTTCACTATCTGTAAAGAAACAACTACCACCAGTAGCATCTACAAAGAATTCAAATTCACATCCCTTAATTTCACGCCGAGTTCCAGTGTAGGTTACTTCGTGTTTATTGCCAATTCTATCAGTATGAATAAACTTATCACCTATTTC